>Ga0315298_1000078_pt1 | contig 181115 bp, 141 predicted proteins | sample WHS_1_MG_FD_203077 | JGI IMG/M metagenome (GOLD analysis project Ga0315298, IMG submission 203077) | Extremophilic microbial mat communities from Washburn Hot Springs, YNP, Wyoming, USA - WHS_1_MG | ecosystem: Environmental > Aquatic > Thermal springs > Hot (42-90C) | place: USA: Wyoming...
CCGTGTCTTTGTGGTGAAACTTTGGAGGGCCGGCCATTTGTGGTAGCTGCCGCCGTGAGGCGGCAGATGTGTCCGCCAACTTACGTTGGCGGCTACGGGATTAGTGAAAGAATGTCCGCCGGCTCACGCCGGCGGCTACGGGCTGGGGGCCATGGATTTGGAAATTATCGCCTGAACTGCGGCGGGTCAGGCGTGAAGAATTTCAACGTCAGCCCTTCAGGCGTGGCTGTTCCGGCATAAACGCTGAAATAAAAATACTTTGAAATCTTCTCCCAGTCCGGCAGCAGTGAAAAATCGAACCATTCCTTGAACGCCTTGATTCCATCCTCCATGCCAAGGCGCCCGCCCAGCGGGCTTTGGCTGATAAGTTCGGCGATTGAATTGCCGTCTTTCTTTGCCATTTCAATCAATGCCTTTACCTGCCGTGCATCGTCGTTGTAACCGAAAAGTCCGGTGTTCATGCCGCCGACTTTTTCAGAAGCGGCAGCCAGTCCGGGCAGCGAACGCAGTGTTTTACCCTCTCTGCCGGCGCTGCGCAGGTATTCCTCAAGCATGGCGGTGTCTGACGAGATTGCTATGTAGCCGCCGCTTGCGCACAGGCTCAGCTCCCTGTCCGAGTCCACAGGATCGCCTGGACGCCGCGGCCGCCCCATGCCGCCGGGCAGCGGAATGCTGTAAATGGTGCGGCCCTGGAACTCACGCTCCTTGAATTTCAAGCCGCCACCGGGACGTCCACCGCCTCCTCCTTGAGGGACAAAGGCCATGAGGGAGCGCACAGACGCCAGCAACTGTTCGCCATTGCGGCTGCCGAATAAATAGAGCGAAGGCTGTTCGTTCAAATCCTTCAGCGTCGGGCTGCGTGGTGCGCGGTCAAAAGAAATCATGTCATCGCCGAGGTTATCAATGAAGTTCTTGCGAAGGTCAAAGTCCGGATTGTTTTGTTTAATGGCTGCGGTGAAAAAGGTCATGGCATTGAGCAACTGCGGGTTGATGCTGTTGAGGGTTTCCTCCAGAGTGGTCCAAGCCTTTTGCCAATCCAACCGCCAGCGTTGGAATCTAGTGACATCGGCGGGCACGAACGGCGGCGGGCTTGAATCCTTGGCATCAGCGATGAACATCTTGACCAGTCCCTTCCGCTCGGCCTCCGGCACGCCCAAATACATCTGGAACATCACCCCTTCGGGGTCAGGTTGAACCGAGAAAGCGGTGCATTTCAACCCCCCAATACCAAGGGCGGGGAAAAGCACTGCCGGTGTTATCCCCATGGGGCCGGGAGGGCGATTTCCCTGTTCCTTTTCAAGCGCCTTGAGTCCGATTCCGATTAATGTTTTGAGGTCCACCCAGCCGTAAGAGAGGGCGTTGCGGAGCAGCGCCCCATTTGGTTGCAGAAATACCGGGTTGTCAGCCAGCGTGGATGAACCACCGCCTGCCTGCAGGCTCAGGACCTTTTGCAGCGTCTTCGCGGAGCCGCTCAGCATGAACAACGAACCTGACTGGCCGGCCATTATTTCAATTTTTGTGTTGGGCCGTTTCTTCTTTGGGCCGTCCAGTGATTCCCAGCCCTCGCTTGGGTCGGGGAACACCTTCTCAAACACGCGCCTGACATCCTCGCTCATCACGACTAGAGTGGTGAACTCAACATCGCGGATTTTTTCCGTCTTAATCTGCTTGCCCGAATCCACCCATTTGGCCTTGAGCGCGCCAAACACCTTCTTTAACTGTTCGCTTTTTGAGCCAGAATCCAGAATAACCACCCAGCCCGGCAAAACATCTGATTTGCCTTCCCAATCATCCTTGACGATTGCGAATGTGATTTGGCCCTCGGCAAGGCCGGTGTAATCGGAGAACTTGATGCCCAGCTCCTTTTCGAGAGGCGCAACGATATCCTTGTTGAACTTGTTGATGAATTTGTCCTTGAACGGCTTCATGGCCGGGTCCTTCCAGAAGAGCGTGCTGGCGGATTTTTCCGACCATTGAACCGCTTTTGTGTAATCAGGCACGGTTATGACGGCCAATGTATCGGCCGGCAGCAATTTCTCTGGAGGTGGCGTTGCGGCGTTGATGGTGAAGGCGAGTCCTGTTGCCAGGGCGCAAAATGCAAAATATTTTCTCATATATCTTTCTATGACACCGCTCAACCGGTGCCGGTTACGTTGACGATTCGTTAACTTGCTCAAACCTACTCAATAAAAGCCCTGTAGCCAACACAAAAGAGCACATAAATTGAAGGGCATGGGCAGGATTGTCCGCCATCTTACGATGGCGGCTACGGGATTAGTGAAAGAATTTCTGCCGGCTTACGCCGGCGGCTACGTCGTATTCGTGTCTGCGTCTCTTTGTGGTGAGCCTTTGGAGGTCCGACCACTTGTGTAGCTGCCGCCGTGAGGCGGCAGAGATTTATCCGCCATCTCACGATGGCGGCTACAGGATTAGAGAAGAATGCCCGCCGGTTTACGCCGGCGGCTACGTCGTATTCGTGTCTGCGTGTCTTTGTGGTGAGCCTTTGGAGGGCCGGCCATTTGTGTAGCTGCCGCCGTGAGGCGGCAGATGTGTCCGCCATCTTACGATGGCGGCTACGGGATTAGTGAAAGAATTTCCGCCGGCTCACGCCGGCGGCTACATTTATTCTTGTGTGGGACGGGCTGGAACGGCGCAAGTCGTTACGGGAAGCTATCTTGCGCTGGCCAAATCCAACTGCGAAGAAGTTGGATTCCGACAACCCAAACTGGAGTCTGTCAAATTGAGTCCCTCAACTCCTACCAAGATTAAAACCACTTCAACTTAGTTTTTCGGGTTAATTCTGTAAAAACCAGCAGCAGGTAATCAGTCAGCAATCCGTTGGAGCTTGGTTGGGGGATCGAGGTATCTGAACGGATTGTTGGGATTCTCGTTGTCGTAGCTGAAGGCGTCCCGATGGTTCAGGAGATATTTGACCTGTTCAACCGGGATGGCGAAGCCGAGGCCTTCGCCGAATATCTTCATGTTGGTAACGCCGACAACTTCGCCTTTAAGGTTGAAAAGCGGGCCGCCACTGTTGCCTGGGTTGATCTGGGCGGTGGTCTGTATGTAGAGCATGCCTTGTTGCTCGCGTGTCTTGGTGCTGACGATGCCCTCGGTGACGGTCCGCTCCAGTCCAAGCGGGCTGCCAATGGCAAAAACTTTTTCGCCTACTGCAAGGGCGTCGGAGTCGCCTAAAAGCACGCGGACGAATTTCGGGGCGTCCTTGTCCTCAATTTTGAGCAGGGCCAGGTCCGCGAATTTGTTCATGGCCACAATCCTGACCTGTTTGTAGGTTTTGCGGTCTAGCTGGCCGGCTTTTTGGTGGTACACTTCAACGGCGATTTGTGTCTCGCCTTCGATGACGTGGAAGTTGGTGATGAGGTAGCCCTCTTCGTTGATTATGAATCCGGAGCCAAGTCCGCCCGGCGTGCGGACCTGGACAACCCCTTCGCCAAGCTGCTGCACCAGATCGCGCACGGTGCGCTCCGGCAGGTTGCCAGAGGCGGTGGCGTAAAGGGCGGATTTGTTTTCGGAAATGGCGGGAGCGGTTGGCGTGGCTCCGCGGCCCTGGGAAGGTTCAGTTTTTTGGATTTTGACGATTTGCTGGCGTGGGATGGCGAGCACGGTGAAGCCGAGGTCAACGTAAATGTGGTCTTTTTTTTCGGCAAGGATGCGGCCGGTGACTGAGGCCTGATCTTTGAGCAGAATTACCTCAGCCGGTGCCGGTATGGCTGCAAGGGTCATTCCTGCCAGCGCCACTATGAACATGTTTCGCATAAACCAAGGATAGCGGATTAAAAGCAAAGTGACAACAAGACTAAGCGCCAAATTGCAGGCGCTGGCTTACGATGGGAGCGAGGGAAACATGTCACCCCTACGGGGTTTGAAAAGTGTTTTGAGCGATATCTCTATGAACAGGTCATCCCTGCGGGATTACCCTGCATTATCGGCGATGCGCAAAATCCGCCAGCCCCGTAGAGACGACATGATTATAGACCGTGCCAAAGGTTAATGCGCAAGCCCCGTTAGGGGCGGCGTGAATGAGCCGGGTTCGCAGGATTAAGCCAGCGGAAATTTTCCGGACGAAATAAAGTATGATTTCGATTGGCATTTTGGTGTTGGAGGTTTTTAATCGGGGGCATGAATCGCAAGCAAGTTCTTGATTTGTATTTCGTGGAGGCACGGCATAAGTTGATAGAAATTGCCGCGTTCCTGGACAGAGTTGACCGCGCGGAGGGTGAGGCGGATTTTCGCCTGAGCGCATTTCGCAAGGCCCTGCCGATACTTTTGACAAACGAGCCGGAAAAGGCGGCGCGTGTGTTGATGGCCTTCAGCGATCCAACCACCGAGCCGATACCGGCTGCCACGGTGCAGGGGGCAACCGGCGCATGGCCCGGCACGCCTGTTAAGTAAAAAATTCATGTCCCAGACCAAAGGAGTTGAATATGAGATACATTGAGCCACATGCACACATGGTAAGCCGCGTGACGGATGATTACCGCGCCATGACCGCGGCCGGATGCGCGGCAGTATGCGAGCCGGCGTTTTGGGCCGGCTTTGACCGGTCAAGCCCGCAAGGTTTTTACGATTACTTTCAGCAGCTTACCGAGCACGAGCCGAAGCGCGCTGCCAAATACAATCTGCCGCATTATTGTTTTCTGTGCATCAACCCGAAGGAATCCGAGAACGTGGCCTTTGCGATGGAGGTAATCAAGCTTATCCCGCAATTTTTGGACAGGCCCAATGTGCTTGGGATTGGAGAAATAGGACTGAACAAAAACAGCCGTAATGAATTAAAGGTGTTGGAGGCGCATGTTGATTTGGCGGCGCGGCATCAACAGCTAATTTTGATGCACACGCCGCATCTTGAGGACAAGTACAAGGGGACGCGGCTGACGCTTGATGTATTGAAGGCCGACGGGCGCATCAAACCGGAGCGGGTGATAATTGATCATGTCGAGGAGCACACCATCAAGATGGTTTTGGATGCCGGCTATTGGGCTGGTTTGACGCTTTACCCCGGCTCGAAATGCAGTCCGTCGCGGGCGATTGACATGCTCGAATGCCATGGCGGGGAGCGGCTCTGGATAAACAGCGCATGCGACTGGGGCGAGAGCATCCCGCTTTCAATTCCTTACACGGCGCTGGAAATGCGCAAGCGCGGGCACTCGCCGGAGTGGATTGACAAAATTATTTTCAAGAATCCATTCCAGTTTTTGAGCCAGTCGCCCAAGTTCAAGATTCCCGAAACGGCGTATTGATGGCCGCGGGAAAGAATACGCTTCAACTCCAATGCCGTTGCTGGCGTTTGAGTTTGGGCGCGGCCTTTTTGACAGGAGCCTGAGTCCGGTTTTCAGACAAATAGGGCTGGAGGAAAGGGGGACAGTCGCGGCGTCCGCCGCGCCGGTAATCGCGCCAGAGGGTTTCGGCGACGCGCTGTGGCTCGTGTCCGGCCACTGAGGTGAGGTAATCAAAGACGAATTGGACAAGGCGGAGCAGGGCGATGCTGTCGGTGCGGCCGGCGCGGGCATGGAGCCAGTTGCTGAAATTCCAAAAGGCGGCGAAAGGCGAGCCGCCGGGCGCTTTTTCCCAGAAGAGAGTGATGGTTTCGATGAAATTACCGCTGTTGCCCACAAGGTCCCAGTAGCGCGCGAAACGTTTGAGACGCTGCATGTCTTCAAAACTTATGAGACCGGTTTGCAGCACATCGTAGGGCGGGTGTGGATTGTAAACCATTTTCCATTCGGCGGTGTGGCGTGAAATTGGGGTGCCGCGCAGGCGCTTGAGTATGCCGACTTGAATTTCATGGGGCTGCAACGCAATCAGCCGGTCAAATCCGGCTGCAAAGCTTTGCAAATCCTCGCCCGGCAAGCCGGCGATAAGGTCGGTGTGAGTGTGCACGCCGGTATGCTTGCGTATAAACCGGAGGTTTTCCTCCGCGCGCTCGAAGTTCTGGCGGCGCTGGATGCGGGCTGCGACTTGAGGATTGAAAGTCTGAAAGCCGATTTCAAATTGCAGGCTTCCAGGCGGGAATTGGGCTGCCAACTGGCGCAGGCTTTCCGGGAAGCGGTCTGGTATCATTTCAAAGTGGTAAAAACGGCCGGGTTGATGGCGCTGGAGGAAAAATTCCAGTATTGCCCGGCTGGTTTTCAAATCGAGGTTGAAGGTGCGGTCAACAAACTTGAACTGGCGGGCGCCGCGGTCGAGCAGCTTTTGCATGGCTTCCAGAAACGCCGTCAGCGGGGCCTGCCGTACGGGAATATCGAGCGATGAAAGGCAAAATTCGCATGAAAACGGACAACCGCGCGAGGCCTCGACATAAATCATGCGATGCGCGATATCCTCATCGGTGTATTCGTCGTAGGGCAGCGCCAGTTGGCTGAAATCGGGCAATTCCGCCGGCATGATTTTTGCCGGCGGCCGCCCATTTTCAAGCATTGCGCGGCAGACATCGGCGAATTTCAAATCGGCTTCGCCTGTGATGACGCAATCGGCCATGGCGACAACCGGTTGCCCTTCGGTTTCGAAGCTGACTTCCGGCCCGCCGAGAATGATGAATAAATCCGGTCGGATTTGTTTCAACAGCGCAACAAGGCGGGTTGTTTCGTCGGCATTCCAGATATAAACCCCCAGACCTACGATCCTGGGATTTTGCGCAAGCAGCGCTTCGGCCACATCGGATGGGCGATGGTGGATGTCGAATTCAATCAAAGCAGCCTGACTGCGCAACCGGCCCAGATTCGCCATCAAATAGCGCAGGCCGAGCGAGGCGTGGATGTACTTCGCATTGAGCGTGCTTAAAATAATATCCGGCATCTGTTCGGAAGTTAGTACGGCAAGAGCGATTAGTAAAGCGGAGCAGTCAACTCCCTTCTACTATAACCGGCTCAGGCAGGCGGCGCTTGATTTCATTCAAGCGATAGCCGAAGCCCGGGCCGGAAATGGTTGAAAGGTCAACGCAACCTTGGCGGCGTTCGTAAAGGCCGGGATGAACCTCAGCCTCCGGACGCGATGCTTCCGGATAAAACTGCATGCCGTTGGTTTCAACGCCCATTATTGTGCCGACATAAGCCGCAAGCTGGACATGCGGTATTTGCGCGAGCATTGGGTTGGTCAAATCCTGAACCATCAAAGCCATGCCGTGCGCCTTTGCCCAGCAGGCGCTCAATAATGCGCCGGTTTGTGTCTTGCATGTCTTGAGCGCCACGCCGCTCCAGCCAAGCTCGCGTCCGAGCCGGACCAACCGCCAGTCGTGGGCGCTTTCATCCAAAAACAGCGGTTTGCGGGCGGAAACGCTGTGGACATCCAACTGGTTTTGCTCAAGCTCATAAGGAAACGGTTGTTCCACGTAGAGCAGCATACCGTATAATTGCGGATGCTCATCGCGGAGCCGGTCCAGGATGTCGTTCACATACTGCGGGTCTGTAACCGTGCAGTTGAAATCCGCCGACAGCCAGTCCACGTGGTGGCAGGCGGCAATCTGGCCGACAGCAACAAGGCGCTGGTAGTCCCAGGCTGGGTCGTTGCCGCGCAATTTGATTTTCAGGCATTTAAGGCCGTCGCGCTGAATCCAATCCGGCAGCAATACCGGGTAACCGTCATCAGGCTCCATGCCTGTCAGTTCGGAGTCGGCCAGCTTGTCCAAGCCGCCCACCAGATGCCATGCGCGCAATCGTGTCGGTGGATTTGCGACGAGGTAATTTGCGGGGTAACGCCCGCGAAAAGAGATTTTGCTCCCGGTTGCCGGCTCCAAAAAGTCGGACAAGTCGCGATTCATCAGCTCCGAATTATAGGTTTGATAAACTGGCTTGCCCAGCAACTGGCCGAAGGCATCGTGGATGGCCAGATCAAACGCGGAATTGCAAACCAGCGCCGCCAGCCGTGGCAGCGATTCGCCGTGAACTTTTGGAAATTGCTTTTGCAACGGGGACATCACCTGCGACAGGAAATCATATCCGATCTCAATGGGATGCCCCTGGGCGCTGAACTCAACCCACGCCTTTGCAAGCAGGCAGGTGAACTCCTGCAGAGCTTTGAGCCGCGAGGCATACGGCAGCAGTCCGGGCCATACCCATTGAACGCTCAATGGCGTTTCGCCCCAGCCATCGGCCGAATTGCCATTGCGGGATTCAACGCGCACATGAACGCGAGCCAATGTAACTTCAGTCAATGTCTCAGGGCCGAACTTGAGCGGGACGCGTGTTTGCACCGGCAGAAAATACACCTCCGCTTTCCGAACCCTGATATCGGTTGTTTTCGTCATGCCGGGAGTCTTACATGGATGATGGCGGGAGAAAAAGCGAGGGAAAAAACCGGCGGCGGTGCCAGATTGGAGGATGTGTTTGGCCGGCGTTAACTCAAAAGAAAATGCAATTGAATAAATTATTGACATTAATTATCAAAATGCTAGGTTAAATCAAAGGAACAGGCGGGAAGGAGCAAAGATTATGAAAAGCATGAAAATGATGGTGGCGGGAATGGCGACGGCGTTGCTGTTGGCGGCGGCTGGTTTGCAGGCGGCCGATGCTGCGAAGCCCAAGCCGTATCCGCTGAAGACCTGTGTGGTATCCGGCGAGAAACTTGGCGGGATGGGCGAGACATACACGTTTGTGCATGAGGGGCAGGAAATCAAACTCTGCTGCAAGGGCTGTCTGAAGGATTTCAAAAAGGATCCGGCCAAGTACATGAAGAAGATCGCCGATGCGCAGAAGAAGTAAAGCGTCTGCGCTTTGGATGTTTTTGAGCCGGCTGCGAGCCGGCAATTGAAATGCCATGAAAACAGGCGTGAGCATCGTATTGAGTTTGCTGCTGGCGGTTGCGCCGGCAATGCTCGCGCTGGATTTTAATCTTGCCACTGGAAACGCGCCGGTGGCCTGCGCCAGCGGCGTGACGTCTGATTGTGATTCCGATGTTTCCTGCGGTTGCGGCGGCCATTGCGCATGCATGGAGGATGGCGGGCAGCCATCGCGAAACTCCGAGCCGCTGCAGGCGACCGCCAACACCGCCCATCAAGATGGCATGGCTGTTGCGCGGCCTGTAGAGTCCACTGAATTTGTTTCAAAGCCTTTCGACAGCAAAGGCGACTTCCATCCGCCGCATTCCATTGCGGCAGTTCCGGCTCCATTGTTCAAGATGGATTGCCGTTACCAACTCTGATTGTTTCCAATTCCAGGTGACGTGTGCCCTGATGGGGCGCAGTGTGCCTTTTTACAGCGCGATTTCCACAGGGCTGCGCCCACCCACAGGAGGCAGTGTTTGTTTGAAGCTGTTTGTTAAAGGAATTTTTTCGACGAATGAAAATTTTAAAAGGAAACATGAAACTTTCAATTACAGGCATCGCCCTGAATGGCGTACTGGGGGCCGGGTTGTTGATGATGGCGGGTTGCAAAGGTTTGCCGACACGCAGCGAGCTTGCTGCGCGCGAGGATTTGCAAACGGTGCGGCAGCGGTATCGGCCGGAAGTGGGCGAACGGCAGTTGCCGCGATTGGATACAAACTCAACGCTGGCGGACCTGCTTGTTTTCGGGATGTTGAACCAACCACGGGTTGAAGCCGCCTACTACGATTATGCGGAGGCGGTTGAACGTATTACATTGGAGCGGTCGCTGCCCGATCCTCGTCTGACGTTGGAGCTGGATATCCAGGACATAGTCCGCACTGTCATGCCCGGACTGATGTCTGAAGTGCCATGGGTAAAAAAAATGAGGATACGCGCAGATGTTGTGTCAGCCGAGAGCCAGGCAAGATACTACGTTTTTGAGTCGGCGGTGCTTCAAACCGCCTATGCGATAAAACGGGCATATTACCAACTGCACTTTCTGGAGGAGCGGCTGCGGATTCATCGGGAAACATTGCTGCTCTTAGGCGAGTTCGAGCAAGCAGCCCGTTCGCAAACCGAGGCTGGACGCGCCACATTGCAGGATGTGTTGAGGGCGCAGATCGAGCAGGAACGATTGCGCACCGAAATAGAAAATGTTGAGGACTCGCGCAAGCCGCTGCTGGCACAGTTGAAGGCGGCGCTTGGACTTAAGGCCGATCAGCAAGACCCGCCGCTACCGGCGAAATTAGAGTCCACACCTCTGGAGGCAAGCGCCGACCGGATGCTTGCCATTGCGATGGAGCGCAATCCGCGGCTTCGACAGATGGAGGCGGAGGTGCGGATGGCTGAAAGTGGAATCAAACTGGCGCGGCAGAGCCGGCTGCCGGACTTCAATGCTGGAATTGAAGCTGACTTCAAGGCGGCGCCGGTGATGTGGCGTCCGAGCATTGGTGTTACGCTGCCGATATGGCGGGATAAAATCGCGGCGGAAATTGCCGCAGCCCAGGCGCGAAAAAGCGCGGCTCAGGCGCGGTTGTCAGCGGAGCAAATCCAGTTGGCGGTTGAGGTTGCCGAAAAGTCATTCACCTGTCGCGAGGCGGCGCGGAATCTGGAGCTGCTAAGAAGCGTTTTGCTGCCCAAGGCAAGGCAGGCGCTGGAAATTGCCCGTGCAGCTTACAGCACTGGCAGGACAGATTTCATCAACCTGCTGGATGCGCAGCGTTCATTGTTGGAATTTCAACTTGCCGAGGTGGATGCGATGACTCGCCGCGAGCTTGCTCTGGCGGAGCTTTCCTTGCTCACAGCCGGGATACAGCCAGCCGGTGCGCCCGTGCTTGGCGTGCCCGCAAATCCGGCGTCACCAAAACAGATTCAGCAAAAATGAAATTGCCCATGAAAATTATGAAAAGATACAACACCAAAACGCGGCCCATGCTGGTTGGACTTATGGTCATGGCCATGGCCATTGTGCTGACCGGAGTAATGGCGGGGGGCTGCAAAAGAGGCGGACCATCAGATGCGGCGCATTCGACGCCTGGAAAGCGGAAATACCACTGTCCGATGCACCCGACGTATGTCAGCGACCGGCTTGGCGACTGCCCGATCTGCAACATGAAATTGGTTGAAATAAAGGATTCGGAGGCAACGGTTCCAGACAAACATGAAGCCACAGGCGGCGCACTTCATGGCCGGATTCCAATCGCGCTGTCTCCGGAGAAACGGCAGTTGATAGGTCTCAAGACTGATGTGGTGGAGCGGCGTAATCTCAGCCGGGTTTTGCGGACGGCTGCGCTGCTTGAGCATGATGAGAGGCGCTACGCCAAAATTGCGCCGCGATTTGCGGGTTGGGTGCGGCAATTGCATGTAAACTTTACAGGTGCTCCGATTGAAAAGGACCAGCCTCTGTTCACCGTGTACAGTCCGGAGCTGTACTCGGCTGAAAACGAGTACCTGATCGCGTTGCGCAGCGCGGCGCAATTGAAGGACAATGCATCAGAAAGCATGCGGGATTCGGTCATGGCGATGCTTGAATCGGCTCGGCTGCGGCTGGCGTTGTTTGAGGTCGGTGACAATGAAATCAGGGAACTGGAGCGTCGCGGAAAGGCCAGCGCGGAACTGCTGTTTCGCTCGCCGGTTTCCGGACATCTGCTGGTCAAAAACGCAGTTGAAGGGAAGGCATTCATGTCAGGTGAAACCCTTTTTGAGATAGCGGACCTTTCGCATCTATGGGTGAGGGCTTATGTTTTTGAGTTTGACATGCCGCTGATTACCATCGGCCAGGATGGCGTCGTCAAATTCCCATACTTGAACAACAAATCCCATCCGGCCAAGGTGACGTTCATCTATCCGCACATAGAAGCGCAGACACGGCGCGGGCAAATCAGACTGGAGCTGGACAATCCCGGACATGAGCTTGGGCCGGAGATGTGGGCGGATGTGGAGCTTGAGCTGAAGATTGGGGAAAAACTCAGCGTGCCTGCCAGCGCGTTGATAGACACAGGCCAGAGGTATGTGGCGTTTGTGGACGGGCAGGACGGCCACCTGGAGCCGCGCGAAGTCAAGACAGGCGTCAAGACCGATGATTACTATGAGGTTGTTTCCGGATTGAAAGAGGGGGAGCGGGTTGTCACGCGCGCACTGTTCCTTGTGGATTCTGAAAGCCAGCTCAAGGCCGCCATCTCGGGCATGGAAACGACCGGCGCGCACAAGCACTGAAGCCGGGCGATTTGATTTTTTATGGCAGATACAATGCAAACAACCGGGCATGAGCAGGGGAAGGATACACTGATTGAGCGCGTCATCGAGTGGAGCGCGCGCAACAAGTTCATGGTTTTCATGCTGGTCGGAGCGTTGACGCTTGGCGGAATCTATTCAATGCGCAACACGCCGCTTGACGCGCTTCCGGACTTGTCAGATGTGCAGGTGATTGTTTTCACATCATGGGAAGGCCGCAGCCCGAATCTTGTTGAAGACCAGATAACCTATCCGATTGTAACCAAGCTGATTTCCGCGCCAAAGATCAAGGTGGTGCGCGGCTATTCATTCTTCGGTTATTCGTTTGTTTATGCAATTTTTGATGATGGCACCGACATTTACTGGGCGCGCTCGCGCGTGCTTGAGTACATGCAAGGACTGGCCGGCAGCCTGCCACCGGGCGTGACGCCTGTTTTAGGACCGGACGCAACCGGCGTGGGATGGGGCTTCCAGTACGCGTTGGTGGACAAAAGCGGCAAAAATGATCTGGCTGATCTGCGTTCATTTCAGGACTGGCATTTGCGTTATTGGATACAGAGTGTGGATGGTGTTGCCGAGGTGGCGTCATTTGGCGGGTTTCAAAAACAATACCAGGTGGAGTTGGACCCGGATAAACTGCTTGCCTACAACATTCCAATCACCCGCGTCATAGCAGCCATCCGCAGCGCCAACAATGACGTTGGCGGCCGTGAATTGGAGCGGTTTGGAACCAGCTATCTTGTGCGCGGCCGCGGCTATATCCAGTCGGTTGAAGATTTGCGGCTTGTTGCCGTGGGCGCCAATGAAAACGGCGCTCCGATACTGCTCCGGGACGTGGCGCGGAACATCACGCTTGGGCCGGAAATGCGGCGCGGAGCAGGCGATTTCAATGGAGAAGGCGAAACGGTGGGCGGCATTGTGGTGGTTCGATTCGGGCAAAACGTGCTGCAAGTCATTGAGCGGATTAAAAAGAAGCTGGCCGAGGTCAAGCCATCGTTGCCCGAAGGGGTTGAAATAGTGACAACTTACGACCGGTCGGACTTGATACATCGTTCGATCAAGACACTTACCCGGACGCTGATCGAGGAGTCCATCATAGTGTTGCTGGTTATGATTGTGTTTCTGCTGGATTTGGGCGGGTCGTTGCGCGCGATTATCACGCTTCCAATAGCCGTGGCGCTGGCTTTCATTCCGATGTACTACATGGGGCTGACGGCAAACATAATGTCCCTTGCCGGAATAGCCATTGCAATAGGTGCGATTTGCGACGAGGCGGTGGTGATGGTGGAAAATGTTCACAAACGGCTCGAACACGCGCCGCCCGGACTTGGCCGGAAACAGCGACAGGAGATAATCATTCAGGCATGCAAACAGCTTGGCAAACCGTTGTTTTTCGCGCTGCTGGTAATAACGGTGAGTTTCATGCCGGTTTTCACGCTGGAGTCGCAGGAAGGCCGCCTGTTCAAGCCGCTGGCGTTCACCAAGACATTTACAATGGCATGGGCGGCTTTTCTCAGCGTTACAATCGGACCAGCATTGATTGTGTTGATGACCGGCTTCAAGGTGGTTCCGGAGCACAAACACCCCATCAGCCGCATTTTGCACAGGCTGTACTATCCGTGGGTAAGCATGTTGATGAGGCGGCGCTTTTTGTCAATTGCCATAGCAATTGCCGCAGTGGCATCCGCGGTCCCAATATACAAAAGGCTGGGTTCAGAATTCATGCCGCCGCTCAACGAGGGCACCATTTTATACATGCCGACAACGCTGCCGACTGTTTCCATCAGCGAAGCAACGCGCCTGCTTCAAATCCAGGACCGCATTCTGAAACAGTTTCCGGAGGTGCTGACCGTCCACGGAAAGGCAGGCCGCTCTGAAACGGCCACTGACCCTGCGCCGATGGAGATGTTCGAGACAGTGGTCCAGTTGCGCCCGGAGAGCCAGTGGCGGAAGGTCCACCAACAGCGATGGTATTCGGCATGGGCGCCTGAATGGGCAAAGAAATGGCTGGGCAAAGTATGGCCGGAAAACCGCCCGATCAGTTGGGATGAACTTGTGCAGGAAATGGACGAGGCGCTGCAAATACCGGGGCAGGTCAACGCCTGGACAATGCCGATAAAAGCCCGCATAGACATGCTTACAACAGGCATTCGCACTCCGATTGGCATCAAGGTATTCGGACCTGACCTTGAACAAATCGGCAAACTGGGTGAGAGGCTTGAATCGGTGCTGCGTGAAGTGCTTGGAACCCGCAGCGTGTATGCCGAGCGCACACTAGGCGGTTATTACCTCGATATAGTGCCAAGACGCGAAGCAATAGCGCGATATGGTTTGAATGTTGAAGATGTGTTGATGCTCGTGGAGACGGCGATAGGCGGAATGGCTTTAGAGCGCACCATCGAGGGACGCGAGCGTTATTCCATCAATGTGCGCTACAGCCGGGAGCTGCGGGATGACATCGAAAAACTCAGGCACGTTTTGGTTCCGGCAGGAGTGCAGGGCGACGCGATGGATGCGGCGCCGGATGGCGCTGGAGAAATGAAAGCAGCGGCTGGCGCGATTCAGAAGCAGGCGTTGCAAATACCGCTCGGACAACTGGCGGACATTCAAATCACAACCGGGCCGCCTGTGATACGAAATGAAGATGGGGCGCTGACAGGCTGGGTTTACGTTGACATAGCCGGACGCGACATAGGCGGCTATGTTGAGGAAGCCAAAAGGGCAGTTGCTGAAAAAATCGAAAAATCGGGTCTTCTTCCGGCCGGTTACAGGCTGGAATGGTCAGGGCAATATGAACACATGCTCCGTGTGCGGGAGCGTCTCAAGGTGGTTGTGCCGGTGACACTGGCCCTGATATTCGTGTTGCTGTATTTGAACTTCAGAAATGTAACGGAGACGTTGATCATTCTGTTGTCCATACCATTTGCCATGACCGGAAGCATCTGGTTGTTGTATTTGCTGGGCTACAACATGAGCATTGCGGTGTGGGTCGGTATCATCGCACTCGCCGGCCTCGCCGCGCAAACCGGGACTGTAATGATAATTTATCTGGACGAGGCCTTTCATGCGTATCAAAGGGCGGGCCGTATGAATACACAGCATGATTTGTTTGAGACCATTACTTACGGCGCGGTGCAGCGGGTCCGTCCGAAGCTCATGACTGTGGCCATGGTAACGCTCGGATTGCTACCTGCGTTGTGGGCGCATGGGGCGGGCGCTGAAGCCATCCAGCGGATCGCAGCTCCAATGATTGGCGGGCTGATAACTTCAAGCATACTTACTCTGGAGATTGTCCCTGCAATTTATTCAATCTGGCGGGGCAGGCAGGTCCAATGGGTCAAAGGCCCGCGGCCACCGCGCAAAAAGTGGGAGGAACTCAGCCGGCAATTTGTTGAATGGGAAAAGAGCGCGCACGCATCGGCTCAACAGCAACGGCCGGCCGGGCAGGGTGATTAAAGTGGTGCGTTCCGGCGGACGGCGGCTCAGCCTTTGGCCTTGCTCATTATCTGGTCAGTGATTGCCTGCACAATCGCCTCGGCCTGCGGGTCAAAGCCGGCTGAACTGGACTGGCTGTCGCCGGGCTGAACGGCGCAGACTACACCGGGGCGCCATTCAGAATTATCGCACAGCTCGCACTCTTTAAGGCCGAAGCGCGGGTCAGGGATGCCAAGGCCCTGTTTGATGCGAAGCAAATCCTGCAACTGCGCCGGGCTCATTGTCTTGAGCGGCACGCCAAGCATCGTGGCCACCACAACGGTGTGGCAGTAGGCTTCGAGGATTTCCATCTTGAAGTAGGCGTCTTCCACATCAACATGGCTCCAGGAGACAGCCCCGTGGTTGCCCATGAGTATGGTGTTGTGTTTGTCTGCCAACTCGGCCACCAACTGCCCCATCTCAAGGGTTCCAGGAGTCCGGTACGGTGCCACCGGCACCACGCCAATCATGACTTCAATTTCAGGGATCATGCATGTGGGCGGCTCGATGCCTGCGACGGCGAAAGCGGTTGCATGCGGCGGATGACAATGCACGGTGGCAACGGCCTTCGGCTGCTTCTTCATTATTTGCAAATGCATCAAGATTTCGCTGGTGCGCTTTTTTGTGCCGCAGAGCTGGTTGCCTTCCATGTCAACAAGGCACATGTCCGACGGCTTCATGAAGCCCTTTGACACCAGCGTGGGCGTGCAGAGCACCAAATCAGAGGCGACTTTGATGCCGATGTTGCCGCCGTTGCCATCCACATAGTTGCGCTCCCAGAGGCGGCGGCCGATGTCGCAAATCCGCTCCTTGAGCGCGTGAATCTCCGGCGAATTAAAGAACGCTTCCAATTCGGCTTTTGGACTTTTGGAAGTTGGCGTGCGCGCAGGGGCTGATGCCGGCGCGGCCTGTGCAGGCTGGCTGGCCGGCTGGATTGTGGAAGCTGGTTTGATGGAAGGCTGGCGCCGGCCGCCTCCAGCCTCTAGATCACGCAAAAAATCGCGGGCTGAAGGAGTGAGAATGGCATCGGCGGTTAACGCGAAAACGTCTTCGCCTTTGCGCACCATTTCTTCCACATCACGCAAACTGATGACTTTGCTCATAATTCAAATTCAAATCCTCGCCGCTCAGGATTTGAGCGGATTGTAAAACACTTCATCCACCAGGACGGCACAGTAGGCGTCAACGGGCGTTGGCTCGTCGAATGGCATTGCCGCCTCGCGCCCCTCAACAAAGCCTATTGTCTGGCCGACATCCCCGCCAAGGGAGTCATAGACCACAAGACTTGGGTCCTTGCCCATGCCTTCCGGCGGCTGGCGTCCGGTTTGAATGTGCTCGCGATTGTAAGGCGACACAATCAACCAGCGCGCGCCGGCGACTGATTCAAGCGCCACGCTCAAAGTAACCCGGCCGATGACCTTGCCCATTCTCATGCCACAGCAGTGGTTTCCGGTTCATCCACGATTCCAATAATCATCCAGCGCGCCGGACTTTTTTCGTCATTTACAATCTTGCGCGTTCCAAGGCCGTCGGAGGAAATTATCACCCTCTGGTGCAGTCCGGCGCCATACGGGTCAATGGCAACTTGCGGCGGTCCTTCAGGCGCGCCGGTTGCGCTGATTGGCTGGCAAATGATCAGCCGCCATCCCTCAAGACTGGGATGTTTTCTCGTCGCAATCACGCTGCCTTCAACTCTTGCCAGCAACATATCTTGATAAACCGGCGCCGGTTAAAACTGCTTCAGTTAAAAGATTCGCAATTTGTCCACCATCACGCACCGGCGCACGCGGGTGAATGTTTTTGGACTGCAAATGCCCTCGCCGGTGGTCGTGGCGATGCTGAAGTTGGAATAGCCCTCGCCGCCGTTCCCAAGACCGGCGATGCACGGCCCGTTCTTCACAAACAACGTTGTGTCCAGAGCCTTTGCCATTGCCGTCATGTGCCCGACATCGTGTGAATGAATCATGGCGGAATGTTTGTAGCCGCGCTCGGCTTTTCTGGCTGCCTCGATGCCTTCCTCGACTGATTTGACACGCACTATTGGGAGGAACGGCATCATCTGCTCCTCTTCAACGAACAGATGTTCGGCATGCGTTTCGGCAAACAAAAGTTGCGTCCCTGCCGGTATGTTCACGCCGGCCTCCTGCGCAAGCACCGCCGGGTTGCGGCCAATTAAGTTGCGATTGACCACAGGCTGCGCGCAGCCCGCCCCCTGGCCGGGCGGAAATACAAAAGCGGCCTTGGCAAGTTTTTCAACCTGTGAATCCTTGAGGCGGAATCCACCGTTTTTCTCCAGGGCGGCCATGAATTTGTCGAAGACACTCTCCAGCACGAATACCTCTTTTTCGCCGATGCAGAGCAGGTTGTTGTCGTAGGCGGCGCCCAAAACAACGCTTGCGGCGGCCCTGTCGAGGCAGCTTGTGCCGTCAACCAGCACCGGCGGGTTGCCCGGCCCGGCGCAAATGGCCCGTTTGCCGCTTGACATGGCGGCCTTCACAACGCCCGGACCGCCGGTGACACACAAAATCCTGACGCGCTCATTCTTCGAAATCGCAGCAAAGGATTCGAGGGTTGGCGGTTCAATGATGCAGGCCAGATTTTCAATCCCCAACTCATGTTCAATGGCCTCATTGAAAACGCGGGCGGCGGTTACGGCACACTTGTAGGCTCCTGGATGGGCATTAAAGACAATGGCGTTGCCGGCGGCGACCATGCTGATTATGTTGCAGGCCATTGTCGGGATTGAATGTGTGCTCGGTGTCACTGCGCCGATGACGCCAAATGGCGCATATTCTTCGAGCGTAATGCCGTGGTCGCCGCTCATGCCGTTGGGTTGCAAGAACTCAACGCCCGGCACAGCCCGCAGGCCCTTGAGCTTTTCAATCTTGTGGTCCAGCCGCCCTATTTTGGTCTCGTCCAGCTCCAGCTTTCCCCACTCTACGGCCCTGCTGTAGCAAATCTCTTTTACAATTTCGACCACCTTCCGCCGTCCGGCAACGCCTTTGGCTGAAAGCTGCTCGAAGGCGGCCTGGGCGGCTTCACAGGCCTCGTTGGCGTCTTGAAACACACCGTACTTTTTGCCGCTGCGGCGGGGCGAAGATGTGGCGGCCGGCGCGGCGGTTGTTTTCGCCGCGGACACCGGGGCAGGCCCCTGGCCGAGCCGGCCCAGTACTTCCGCTACTACTTCCCGAATCAGCGTTTCATTGACTTGCATGCTCATGATTCAAACCTCCGGGTTGACAAGTTTCGGCCGGCACACTGCCGGCCGGATTTTGTTCAAGACTGTGTGCGCGATGTATAGATTTGTTTGCCCAGGACATCCACTGTGTCCACGATTCCTATGATTACCGCATCAACCGGCGCGTCTTTCATTCCCTTGGCCAGACGCGCCGAGCTGCCCTGGGTGAACATTACAAGTTCGCCCACGCCAGCCCCCACGCCATCCACTGCGACGATTGTGTTTGCGCCGGGGCGGAATGTGGCTGGGTTCTTCTCATCCACCAATTGCGGTCGCAACAACAGCAGTTTGCGGCCCTCCATGGCGGAGTCCTTCTTTGTGGCAACCACCACGCCTTCAACTTTGGCCAGAAACATGGCTCATCCTTTCCGCCCGGCAGTCCGGCAAAGGCTGGCGCGCGCAGCGCAACCAGCCAATCAGCTCCGGCCCGCAGGGACAGACTTATTTGGCGGCGGGTTTCTTCGGCAGCACCGCTTCCACATCCTGATGCGGACGCGCGATGACATGCACGCTCACCAGCTCGCCCTTGATGGCCTTGATGGCTTGCGCGCCGGCATCGGTTGCGGCCTTGACGGCGGCGACATCGCCAACCACCACCGCGGTGACGAGGGCGTTGCCAACCTGCATCACGGGTCCCGCCAGTTCGACATTGGCGGCCTTTAACATGGCGTCGGTTCCCTCCACCAGCGCCACAAGGCCGCGCGTTTCAATCATTCCTATCGCTTGTTGTGCCATAATTTTTTAATCAATAACCAATTTTAACAAACTTAAACAAATTGAAATCCGTTGCGTCATCAATGTCAGAGTCCATGCTTTTCCAGAAGCCGTTTTGTTTCGCGCGCCACAACCAGCTCTTCGTTGGTTGGTATGACAAGCACCCTGATACGCGAGTTGTCCGCGCTGATGACTGCCTCCCGTCCCATCGCCTGCTGGTTGCGCTGCGCATCCAGCACAATGCCAAGTTGATCGAGATTGGCGCACACCGCCTCACGCAGACCAGGCTGGTTTTCGCCTATGCCGGCGGTGAACACCAGCGCGTCAGCGCCGTTTAGTTGCGCAAAATACGCCCCGATCCAGTGCCGGATTTGGTGGACAAACACGTCAAGCGCAAGTTGCGAGCGTTTGTCGCCCTGGGATGCGCGCGCGACGATGTCGCGCACGTCCTGGCTGCCGCCACTAAGACCCTTGAGGCCAGATTCCTTGCACAACTGGCGTTCGGCTTCTTCAAGGCTCATGCCGGTAACGCGCAGGACGTAGGGCAGTGCAAAGGAGTCCAAATCGCCCACGCGGTTGTTGTGAGGCAGGCCGGATTGCGGGCTCATGCCGAGGCTGTTGCCGATGGCAACGCCATTTAGAATGCCGGTTATCGAGGAACTGCCGCCAAGGTGGCATGAAATCACGCGCAATGGCGGGCTGCCAACTGGCGTTGCGCCGTTGTTTGTATAAAGCAGGCGGGCGCGCTCGGCGACATCCTGGCGACCGAGCAACTCTGCCGACCGCTCGGCGATGAACTTGTGGCTGGCGCCGTGAAAACCGTAACGGCGCACGCCAAGCTCATGCCACGATTCCGGCACTGCGTAACGCATCGCTGCCTCGGGCGCGTATTGGTAAAAGGCGGTTTCAAACAGACCAACCAGGGGCACTTTTGGCATCCGTTGAGCGAAAAGCCGGATGCCTGCAATGTAAGGCGGGTTGTGCGCCGGCGCCACCGGGTTGAGTGCTTCCATGGCCTTCAGCACTGTTTCATCCAGCCGCACGCAGCCTGTAATGCCCTTGGCCAGAACCGTCTTGAATCCGACAGCGGCAAGATCGCTCTCGCTGCGAATGTGTCCCGCTTGTTGTAGTTGCGAGAGGCAATCCTCGATGGCCTTCGGGTAATCGGAAACGCGCTCGAAGCCGCCCTTGTGCAACAGCCGTTCCTGGCCGCCGCTGAAATCAAACAGGCGCCACTTGAGCGAGGTCGAGCCGATGTTGGCCACCAATATTTTCATGGCAAATTCCCCCGGCTGACGGAGGCAGCATTGCCTGCTTTAGCAGCCATGCCTACTGGAGCCAGCGGCCCAGTCCGGAAAGTCCCTCGTGCGGACGCGGAATGACCTGCACGGCAATGACGGAACCGACCTGCGCGGCAGCCGCCGCGCCGGCATCAGTCGCCGCTTTTACCGCCGCCACATCGCCGCGGAAAAAGCCGGTAACGTAGCCGCTGCCGATTTTTTCCCAACCGACGAGCTGGACGTTTGCAGCCTTCAGCGCCGCATCGCACGCTTCCATAAGGGCGCAAAGCCCCTTTGTTTCGATCATGCCAATTGCTTGTTGTACCATAAGCCTTTTGTGGTTGATTGTTGCTTACTGTTTGGGGCGTGGTCTGGTTACTTGTTTTTGGCCTGCTCGCCCACGAAAGCCTTCAACAGGTCTTCATGCGGGCGGGCGATAATGTGCGAGCTTATCAACTCGCCCACTTTGCCTGCCGCTTTTGAGCCGGCGTCCACTGCCGCTTTGACGCTGCCCACATCGCCCTTGCACAATACGGTGATGAGGCCGCCGCCAATTGGAATGGTGCGGACCAGCGCCACGTTGGCAGCCTTGACCATTGCGTCGCTGGCCTCAACCGCCCCAACGTAACCTTTTGTTTCTATCATGCCTATTGCTTCGCTCATATTTGCCTTTGATTTGTTGGTTTAAGTTTCGCGGAATTACATTGAAAAATCATTATTTTAACAACTCGCACGGCGTATCCGGGCGCAGGTCGCAGGCGTTGCCCTCGTCGGTGTCTATGTGCACCTCCAGCCGGAAACTCGGATCAACGCGCACCAACATTTTTTCCAGCACAATCGCGCACGGCCCGCCTATTTTCAGGCGCATCTCGTCACCGGATTTGACGCCGTAAAACGCAGCGTCATCGGGATGCATGTGCACGTGCCTCAAGGCCCGAATCACCCCTTCTTTCATCTCAAAAAAACCGGCCGGCCCCATCAACATTGCCCCGGGCGTGCCTTTGATGTTTCCAGACAACCGCAGCGGTAGATCAAATCCAAGCGAGATGCCATCTGTGTAGGCCAGCTCAACTTGGTTGAGGCTTCGGCACGGGCCGAGAATTCGCAGATTGGAGATTACCCGGCTGCGCGGTCCAATCAGAGTTACTGTTTCCTTGGCGGCAAACTGCCCTTCCTGATAAAGCCACTTGTGCACCGTCAATTGATGCCCTTTGCCAAAAAGAATATCCACCGCCTCCTGCGTCAAATGGCAGTGCCGCGCGCTGACATTCACCACAAGCGGATTAGGCGCTCGCGCCACCCGTGGCAATGGCAATCCCAGCCGCTGATACACAGTCTGCCGAACTAGATGTTCGACAACCGATCTATGAACTGGAGCGGTTGCAACCATAACAATGAGTGAATTTTGCAAAAATCTGAAAGGAAGTCAAATAAAATCTTGCAAAAAAATTCACAATTTACCAAAATCTGCCAAAATCTTTCAAAAATGGCTTTGATGCAGGCGGAAGAACGGCGGAAGCGGATTGAGCAATACCTCAATGAGGTTGAATTTGCGTCATTGGAGGAATTGGCCCGGCAGGTGGGGGCTTCCATTTCCACAGTGAGGCGGGATTTGACTGCATTGGAAGCCGGCGGAAACATCCGGCGAACGCATGGCGGGGGGCGAATTGTGAATCCGCGCTCCGATGAATTTACCTTTGCGGCGCGGGATTTGCATCAGGCAGCGGAAAAGGAGGCCATAGGGCGGGCGTGCGCGGAGCTGATAAAGCCGAATCAGAGCTTGATTTTGGATGCCGGCACGACCGTTTTCCACGTTGCCAAACATTTGGAGGATAAAAGCCCGCAGATAATTACAAACTCACTGCCAGTGGCGAATTTGTTTTTGTCGGCCAACCGTGTGGAGACAGTGGTCAGCGGCGGCGTGTTGTATCCGCGACTGGGAGTGCTGGTTGGGCCGCTTGCAGTAAAGACATTTTCAGACGTTCACGCTGACGTGGCAATAATGGGGGCCGGTGGTCTGACATTGGATGGGATAACCAATTCGCATGCGTTGCTTATTGAGATACAGCACGCGATGATACGCGCTGCGCAGACTGTAATTTTTTGCATTGACCATACCAAGTTCGGCCGCAAATCCATGTGCCCGCTCTGCGGTTTGGATATGATTGACATGATTGTAACCGATGCAGGGGCGCCGGCGGAGATGGTTGCCGGGCTGCGAGAGCGCGGAATTGACGTCATTGTTGCGGCGCCGCCGGCTTAGGATTCGCCACTGCCAGGGGCGTTGACGAAAGCCTGGTTTTCCAGCATTGAAGCCGTTTACTTTATTGCCGCCATTGTGACGGCCTGAAAGATTCGCGAGCTCAGGCGGCGCTGGAGTTTGCGGGGCAGCAGGCTGAAAAGAAATTCCAGAAACAAAGTTGCGGCAGTCCAGCAGACGCAAGGGCGTGGTTTTCCGAAGCGGTAAGTGTGGCTGCTGCGAAAACCGATGCGCTTGAGCAGGGCGGTCATTTCCGCATAAGTCCATTCCTTGAAGTGGAAGCCAGTGGGTGTATCCGTGAAAAACCGGGAAATATCGTGAGGGCCGGAAAACCGGTGTGGCGTTGAAAAAATGTAAGCTCCGCCCGGGCGCAGGAGCCGGTGGACGAGCCGGAAGTGCTCTTCGATGTCATCGGGATGCAAATGCTCCAAAAACTGGTAACTGAAGACCAAATCCGCGGAGGCATCCGGAAGATTCAAATTGTAGCCATCATACACCACAAGCTCGAAATTTGGCGGCGCCTTGGAAGAAGCGCCGGTTTGGTCGGAAATGTCAACGCCGATAACGCGGTTGACGTGGCGGCAGACTTCGTATGCCAATGTGCAATCGCCGGGCGCGAATTCGATGAAGGTTTGCACCCCCTCAAGTTTGCCCTGCAGCAGCGCCATTCGCGCGGCGACAGCCTTTTTTATGGTTTCGGGGCTGTCGCGGCGCAATTTTCGCGGATGATCGGGCACGCGGGCGAACAGTTCGTCATAGAGCGTGCGAAACAGCGCGGTGCGTTCAGCGCGCGTAGAATTGAGCAGGCGCTGCGCAAGCTCGCGCTCCACTTCATAATGCCGGCGTAGTTGCTCCGGCGTTCGCGAATCATCGCTCATGCAGGCTGGATTGAAAGGAAACCCGCTCCAAGTTGCAAAACCTTTCGCCTTGAAATTGGGGCAGGCATCAAGTTTTTGTGTGGCTTGCGGCGGTGGTGGTTGCCGATTCGACAGCAGTCGCGGAGCTGGTGGCAGCGCTGTAATGCGGCAGCCGCTCCTTTTCTTCCTCGCTCATGCCGCCTTTCAGGATGATGCGGATGGTGTCAACAAGTATGAACAAGTCCAAAAAAATGTTCATGTGCTTCATGTAATAGAGGTCATATTCGAGTTTGCGGCGTGCATCCTCGATTGAAGCGCCGTAGGGATAATTGACCTGCGCCCAGCCCGTGACGCCAGGCTGGACCATGAGGCGTTCCTTGTAGAATGGAATTTCGCGGGCCAGCTCTTCCACGAATTCGGGCCGTTCGGGGCGCGGCCCAACCAGCGACATCTCGCCGCGCAGTACGTTGATGAGCTGCGGGATTTCGTCTATCCGATATTTGCGAAGGAATTTCCCGACGGGCGTCACCCGTTCATCATTGGCCTTGGCCCAAACGGCGCCGTTTTTCTCGGCGTCAACGCGCATCGAGCGCAGTTTGATGAGTTGGAATGGGCGCCCGAAGCGTCCGGCGCGTGTCTGCCGGTAAAAGACAGGGCCTTTGGAAGTCAGCCAGACGGCAAGCGCGCCCAGCAGCATTACAGGCCCCATAACAAGCAGCCCGAGGAGAGAGGCGGCGATGTCGAAACCGCGCTTTGTCTTTTTGATGTACAACATGTGCGGCGCCTGGCTGGCGCCCATAAGCCACTCCGGCGTCATTAGCTCCAGGGGCACATGTTGATAAATATCCTCGCACAGATTAACCAGTGGCTCGACAACCTCTCCGGCGTAGCGGAGGCGGCAGATTTCACTGTACAAGTCGGGGCGATTGAGGCCGTGTTGAGTGCAAATTACGCGGTCAATTCCGTGATCCTTGACTATGGCGAGCATGCGCCTGGTGTCTCCGAGGACGCGCACGCCGGTTTTTGGAGTATAATCCGGGCTGCAAATGATGCCCACAAGTTCAACGCAATGCGCCCATACGGTATCGAACACCTTCGTTTCCATTTCGTCCTGCTCACAAGTTACAAGCAGCGCTATACGCTCGCGGAATTGTGAGAGTTTGCGGAGGATGAAACCGTGATGCGCCATGATGCCCAGAAAGGCGATCATGGTGGAATACAACATCACGCCACGGCCGACTCTTGTTGAAAAGTTCAAGTAAAACATGCCGGTCATCAACAGGACGGCCAGCCCCAGACTCAACAGGATTACAAGGGCGCGGGTGAGAAGGCTTTGTTTGAAAACCTGGGGTGTGTAGAGGCCGAAGATGTAACAGGCGGAGGCAAACACGAGCGCCCCCCAGATAATCGAAGGGTAGTAATCCAACGGAACCATCCGCAGCAGGCGGCTTTCGCCTGAGAATCGAATCCCGATGCCGATGGCAAACGCCAGTATGAACAACGCCACGTCAATGGCATAATGGACGGACACATGCGTCCATCGCTGTCGCAATGAAGTGTCGGCAGTCATTGGTCGTTCAACTAAACAGTTGCGCAGGGTAATACGCCCTGAACTTTCATTCAACCCCCTTTATCAGCCGGCCGCAAGTTTCAAGTTGGGCCTTTTTTATGCTTCATTTGGGGCGGGGGATGCAGCTATGATGGCATTGGAAAGAACACAACAAAGAAAGGGCTGAACCGCTATGGAATCTACCGGTAACAAAGTGATGGCACAGGTTTTCCTGAGCCTGATAATCAACGGGCCATTTTTGCTGGCTTGTCTGGGTGGCTTGGTTTTCATGTTTTCGCGCTGGCGGCGGCAACCTGTCGCGGCGGCATGGGCTGTCGGTGGGCTGCTGATGATTTTTTTGGCCAGCTTCGCCGGCGCATTGGCGACGCCGATCATGCTGGGACTGTTTCCATCTGAAGCCCAGCGCATGTCCAAGACGCTGTTTCCATTCATGACTTTCGTTCTTCGCATTGTTGAGGCCGGCGGACTGGCGCTTTTATTGGCTGCGATTGGGACGTTGTTTCCCGGAAAACCAGCCGCTCCTCCGGCGCCCGGCGCTTGAGTGGGCGGCGTAACAGGCCCGGGCAGCGTCTGAAACTGGATATATTGTTCAAGATTCGATTTTTGCCGACTGCTGGTTTTCATGGAAATCATACCGCTTTGTGGCTTTGCATTTTTGGCCGGGCTTGTTGATTCGGTTGCAGGCGGCGGCGGGTTGATACAGATACCGGCGCTGTTGTTGCTGTTGCCGGATGTCAAAAATGCGCCGATGGCCGTGGTATTCGGCACCAACAAACTTGTAAGCATTTGCGGCACCACGGCGGCCTTTATTCAGTACGCCCGGCAGGTGCCGATGGCTTGGGGTGTTGTTGCGCCTGCGACAGGCGCGGCGTTTGTTTGCTCTTTTCTTGGCGCGATGGCGGTATCGCATCTGCCAAATTGGTTTTTGCGGCCGTTGGTGTTGATATTGTTGACAGCCGTCTGGCTCTACACGCTCTGGCGGAAAGATTTGGGCGCCACACACGCGCCAAAGTGGCGTGGCATGGCACAGATAGCTCTGGCAATGGCAACGGGCGGCGGCATTGGATTTTATGATGGTTTTTTCGGCCCCGGCACCGGGAGCTTTCTCATTTTTGCGTTTGTTGGCATTTTCGGATTCGATTTCCTATCGGCTTCAGCAGGGGCCAAATTGATAAATGTGGGGACAAATTTGGCGGCATTGATGTTTTTTGCAGTCTCCGGGCATATTCGTTACGAGGTCGCGCTGCCGATGGCACTGTGCAATGTTTCAGGCTCGCTTGTTGGGACGCGACTGGCCTTGAAACGGGGGAGCAAATTTGTGCGCATATTCTTTTTGTGGATAGTTGCGGCAATGATAATCCGATATGGCTGGGAGGTTCTCAGGAAGTAGTAATCGCCGGTTTGCGATTACCGGAATTTCAGCAACATCTGTTTCCTTGCTTGCAGAAGGTGGATGGCGGCTTAAAGTAGCGGCATGAAAACAAATGGAAAATTGCCAGTATATGTGGAGGGATTTTTTGCAGGCTTTTGCGCGTTGTTGATGCCGGTCTTGCCGTCTTTTGGCGCCGGTTTTGAGTGGCAAAAGCAGGACAAAGCCGTTGGCTTGATGAAGGACGGCAAAATGGTGTGGAAGTTCAACTACGATTCCAAGCTTGCGCCAAAACCGTTTTTCCATCCTGTGGCAGTGGCGGGCGGCGCGCCGCTGACATGGCAAAGCCCGCCGGATCATCCGTGGCATCATGCCCTTTGGTTTTCATGGAAGTACCTGAATAAAATCAATTACTGGGAGCCAAACAAAGAGGGCGTACCCGATGGCGCTACTGAATGGAGCAACGTCAAGGTTGATACCCGCCCGGATTATTCAGCCCGGATTGAAATGGATGTTCAATACCGCCCGCAGAAGGCTGAGAAACCGGTTTTGACCGAGAAACGCGTCGTGGTTATCTCGGCGCCTGCCGCCGATGGGAGCTATCAGATGGACTGGGCGATGGCCTTCACGGCAGGGGCGGAGGACGTAAAGCTTGACCGCACTCCGATAGCCGGACAACCGGGCGGCGTGCCCTGGGGCGGGTATGCCGGTTTGTCGGTGCGTTTTGCGCGCGAGCTAAAGGATGTTCGCGTTGAGGCCACGGCTGACAAGGGGAAGTTTGAAAACCAACGTTATGGTTTTTCGGCAACGGCCACGGACTACAATGGCGTTATTGACGGAGGCGAGGCCGGGCTTGCGATTTTGGATCACCCGTCCAACCCGCGGCATCCAACCCGCTGGTATGCAATCGCGGACCCCAAACAGCCGTTCTGGTACATAAACGCCGCCTTTTTGCAACTTGAGCCGTACGTTTTGCCGGCTCAGCAAACAATCACGCTGCGCTATCGTTTGATTGTGCATCAGGGCCGGTGGACTTCGGAGCAACTTGAACAGAAACATAAGCAGTATTCTTCGGAGCCGGCGACACAGCTTAAATAATGCGGCTGCAGCAGGAGGAAATTTTTGCGAGAAATGATGAGGGTAAAGTTTGCGTATGTTTTGTGGGCGGTGGCCTTGTGCGCGAGCGTCAACGGGCAGGTGGCAATCAGCGACGGTTTTGAAAGCGGCGGTTTTCAACCCGGTTGGGCGACGACGAGCGGGGTTTCCATTCGTTCGGGCGGCGGGGCTTCAAACACCCAGATGCGTGCTGTTTTGGCAGCTTATAACGCCACGAGCGGTCGCGAATTGGGCGCGCGTTTTGACTCAGTGGTGCCGGATGGCGCGCGGGATTTTTACGTGGATTTTTATTTCCGCGTAACCAACACCACCCAGCGGCAGTTTAATCTGCATGTTTCCGATTCAACCGGGACTGTGGACAGTGGCAAGGCCACAATCAATCTGCGGTATCAGTCAGGCTGGGCTGCGTACAACACCGCATGGCAGCCCATTTCGGGTTTGGGCGCGGTTACGCCCGGACAATGGCACCGCCTGCGTCTGGTTGGCCGTGATTGGGGGACACCCTCAGCCCGGTATGATTTGCAGCTATCCGATGCCGGCGGCTCTTCGTTCACCAGCAGCGCGGTTGGATTGAGTTATTTTCAGAATGGCAATCCGGCATCCAATGCTGCGCGCTTTTTTGTGTTCACCACGATGTACGGCAATAATCCGGGTTTTGAAGTGGATGAGGTCACGGCGGCTGTCACTGCAACTCCTCCACAGGAGACCAATGCGGTGGTGAACATCCGCGGCACATATCCGCATTTGGCGGTTTTCAGCAGCGAGGGCGAATGCGGCATAGGCGCGGTTGTTCCGTGGGCCGGCAAGCTCTGGTTCATCACATACCCGCCTCACCAACCCGAAGGCAGCGCTGACAAATTATGGATGGTGGAAACTAATCTGACGATGGCGGCGCATCCGGCCAGTGTTGGGGGAACGCATGCAAACCGGATGATTCATCGCGAGAGCGGGCAGTTGATCATCGGGCCGTATTTTATAGCATCCAACGGCACCGTGCGGGCCGCCGACATTCATCAATTGCGCGCCCGTCTTACGGCCACCACGCGGCATCTTACCGACCCATCAAACAAGGTGTTTTTTGTGGGAATGGAGCGAGAGCTGTATGAAGTGGATGTGAACACCCTTGCGGTGGCGCGCATTTACGGCGAGTTTGGCGGGCCGTTTCCGGGTTACCATGGCAAAGGGGCATGGGTCAGCCAGGGCCGGCTGATCGTGGGCAATAACGGGGAGTCCGGCTGGCAATTTGCGAATGATCCGGGTTTTAACGGGCCGGCTGGCGGCCTGTCTGAGACCACCGGCGAAAATTTCAGCAACGCATGGACGGTGGTCGAGCGGAAGAATTTCACGGAAGTAACCGGCCCTGGCGGCCTGTATGGCGCAGGCTCAGATGATGAGCAGGTTTGGAGTCTTGGCTGGGACAAGCGTTCGGTGCTGCTCAAGCTGCGGGAGGGTGGAGTGTGGCGGACTTACCGGTTGCCAAAGGGCAGTTACACACATGACGCGCTTCATGGCTGGTACACCGAATGGCCGCGCATACGCGAGATAACGCCAAACCGGCTCCTCATGCACATGCACGGGATGTTTTATAATTTTCCAAAAACATTTTCAGCCGCCAACACCGGCGGGTTGTCACCGATTTGCACCTACCTGAAAATGCCGGTGGATTACTGTTTTTGGAATGGGCAGTTGGTCATGGGGCGTGATGACGCCTCCACCACCGGCGGCAATCCTTGGGCCGGCCAGTCGCATTCGGCGCTCTGGTTCGGACAGTTGTCTGACCTGGAACAATGGGGGCCGCCCGCCGGCTTTGGCGGGCTTTGGAAACAGGATGCAGTGACTGGCAACACGCCTTCGGAGCCGTTTCTGGTCTCCGGTTTTCGCAGCCGTGTGCTGCATTTGTGGCATGGTTCGGGGGAGCCGGTAAATTTCAGTTTGCAATACGATGCTGACGGCAGCGGCAGTTGGCGCACCTTGACGACACTGAGCGTGCCTGCCGGAGGCTATGTCTGGCATGTGTTGCCGGCCAACCTGAACATGACATGGGTGCGCCTGATCCCTGACCGCAGCGCGCAGGGCGTGACTGCGTATTTCCACCTGGGCAATCCACCTGCCGCGCCTTTGCCAGATTTGTTCGACGGATTGGCAGACGCAACTGCGACCCAGGATTTGAGCGAGGGCATAATCCGGCCGATGGAAGGCGATGCACGGACGCTGCAATTTGCTGCAACTTTATCGGGGCAGGGCGGCTCTGTTGAGACAGCCTACTACGAAATGGGAGGGAGTTTGCAACTGCGGCGTGTCACAAATGCAACTGCTGAGAGCACGCTGCGCGCCACTTACGGGTTGTCCAATGCCGCCTTCTCAATTGATGCGGCATCGGTCATTTATCAAGAGGGCACGAATCGTTTTCGCATTCCGCGGACAGCCGCAGCTTACGATAATCCATTTGCTGCAGGCTGGCCGCGCGGACTGCGGGAGGTTGTTACGGAACGCAACCTGTTTCAGGCGCACGGCACTTTTTACGAAGTGCCGCGCAGCGATGCCGGCGGTTTCCGTAGGGTGCGTCCAGTAGCCACGCACAACAAACGCATAAGCGATTTTGCGTCCTGGCGCGGGATGCTGGTTCTTGCTGGAGTGGCAAATCAGGCGGGTGCAAATCCATTGATCTACCGGTCGGATGACGGGCGGGCTGCGCTGTGGTTCGGCAACGTGGATGATTTGTGGCGGCTTGGCCCGCCGCGCGGCATTGGGGGGCCGTGGAGCAACAGCGTGGTGACGGCAGGGGTTCCGAGTGATCCTTACCTGATGTTCGGCTATGAGCATAAAACGCTTGAGCTTCGACATGACCAGCCGCAGGCGGTCACATTCATTGTTGAGGTGGACGTCTGCGCGGACAATACCTGGGTTGAGTATGGACGGTTCAGCGTGCCTGCCGGCCAGACTTACAAACATGTTTTTCCTGCCGGCTATTCGGCGCACTGGGTGCGGTTGAAAACAACAGTTGATGCAACTGCAACCGCCATTTTTACATACGGCCCGGCTATGCAACGGCAGGCGTTTGTTGATTGGGCTGGAGAACAAGGGCTGGCGGCTGGAAGCGCCGGGGAGCTTATGAACCGCGATGATGATGGGGATGGAATGTGCAATTTCATCGAGTACGGGCTTGGCGGAAATCCAGTTGTTGCGGACCGGGCGGCAATGGCGCCGGTTTTAAGACTTGAGTCAGCGCGGCTGAGGTTGACAGTCACCGAGCGGGCAACCGACAGCCAGACATCGTCAGTGCTGGAAACATCACCTAATTTTACGGGGTGGACTCTGGCGCCCGCTGCTTGGGAACTGGACGGGGTTGATCAAAGCGGCGTGGCGCCTGGCTACAGACGCCGTGTCTGGGAAATTCCGATGGCCGGCTCGGTTGGATTCCTGTGGTATAAATTGATATCAGACTAGTTTTTGAAGCGGACTAGCGTTTGCGCCGGGACATCAGTTCCTCGATTTCGTCGGCTTCGATTGGTATGTCGGCCATCAAATCGGTATTTTCGTTTTCACCAATGAGAATGGTGTTTTCAAGGCGCACGCCGAATCCTTCTTCGGCCAGATAAAGCCCCGGCTCGCATGTCAACACCCAGCCGGGCTGTATTTTCATGTAATTGTAGGTGACATCATGCACATCAAGCCCGATTGGATGCGCCACGCCGTGCATGAAATACTTGCGCACCGCGGGATTGTCGGGAGTTTGCCGCTTGAGTTGGGAGCGCTTCAGCAGCCCCAATCCAAAGCACTCCTCGGCCAGCAATTCCTCTGTTTCCCGGCGCAAATCGCGGGTGGTTTTGCCCGGGCGCATGTCCTTTGAAACCTGCCGGAATACTCGCAAGACGGCGTTGTACACCTGCTTTTGCCGCTTGGTGAACCTTCCCGAAACCGGCAGGGTGCGTGTCAAGTCCGACATGTATTGTCCAAGCCCGGCTGCTACATCCAAAAGCAGCAACTGTCCGGCCTTGCACTCCTGGTCATTGGCGTTGTAGTGCAACACGCAGTTGTTGGCGCCGGTGGCGATAATCGGCGGGTATGCAAACGTCCCTTTTTCCTTGATGAATTCATAGGCCATCACCGCCTCGATTTCGGCCTCGTTGACCCCCGGCTTCAGCCTGCGCAGCACGCTGGCGAATCCTTTTCCCGTCAACTGGCAGGCGCGCCTTATCATTTCGATTTCCTCAGGCTCCTTGACTGCGCGCAACTGGTGCATCAACGGGGCCAGCCGGTGATATTGATGCAACGGATAACGCGCCTGACAATCGCGGATAAACCGGGCATCACGCGTTTCCACAACCACCACTGCGCGCTGGTGTTCGTTTGTATTCAGATAGACGTGCTCAACCTCGCACATCAACTGGTGAAACACAGCCGGGAATTCTGAAAGCCATTTGATTGTCTTGATGCCCGATATTTTTTGCGCTTCTTCGCGTGAAAGTTTGTGTCCCTCCCAAATCTCCAGGTGTTTGTTTGGCTCGCGCAGGAAAAGCACTTCGCGCAAATTTTCATCAAAGGCATCCGGCGCCAAAAGCAAAATGGTTTCCTCCTGCAATATCCCGCTCAGATAAAACAAATCGGAGTTTTGATGAAAACCCATTGTGCCGTCGGCGTTGGTTGGCATGGCATCGTTGGCGTTGAGCACCACCAGCGAGTTCTTCAAGAGAAGCTTGCCAAGCTTCCGGCGGTTTCGTTCAAAAAGTCCCACTGGAATAGGTATCGGTTTCATAAGATTCGATTCACGGCCAGGCTCCAGTTCCATCCCCGTCATTGGGTATGAATGGACGGCGCTTTAACCGTTGACATGGGCGTGTTGTACGGGTTCAGTAAGCCCATGCGCAAGCTAAAAACCAGAATGCAAGGCTGTTTTCGTTGTGTTTGTTCGTCTTTTTGCGTTGCATGGCTCATGTTTTGCATGATGAACATGCAGGCGTTACTCGCACAGACGGCTGAACAGGCGCTCGACGATTTTTTCCGCGCCTATCTGGATGAGTATTTCAGGATGCGTCCCACGGATGCCACGCAGGCCGGTGATCACCGGTTTGACGCGCAACTGGATGATTTGTCAACCGAGGCCCGCGCAAAATGGGTTGAGCTGCAGCGGCGCACGCTGGCGGCGCTGCCACAAAAAGTGGATTACTCGCGGCTTTCACGCGAGAAACAGGTGGACTACGAAATTTTCAAGCACCATTTGGAAACTAGTTTGTGGCTGAATGAGAACTTCCGGCCGTTTGAGGATGACCCGCGGGTGTACAACGAATACATAAATGACAGTGTCTATCTGGTTTTGGCACAATCCTCGCTTCCAAAGCCGGTCAACATTCGCAATGCAACCGAGCGCATCCGGCAGATTCCGCGCGTGATAGCGACTGCGCGCACCACGTTGCGGAGGCCGCCGCGCGTCCACACAGAGACTGCGATCAAACAAAACCGCGGGGCGATTGCATTCTATGAAAAAGATATTTTTGATCTGGCTGGGCGCAGCCCCGAACTTGCCGGGCTGCGGGATGCGGCGCGTGAAGTTGTGCCTGCATTGAAGGATTATCAGAACTGGCTTGAGCACGATTTGCTCCCACGGGCCGATGGCGAGTGGCGGCTTGGGCGCGAGAAATTCGCCAGGAAGTTTGAACTGGTTCTCGATATTGGAATGAGCGCGGATGAGCTTCTGGCCGAGGCAGAGGCTGAATTTGCCCGCGTTGAGCGCGACATGTACGTTCTGGCGCGGCAACTTTGGAGCCGGTATTATCCGGGCAGGGTGATTCCGCCTGATGACGCTGATGGCCGACGCCAGACAATTCAGCTTGTTCTTCAGAAGATAGCCCTGCAACACAGCACGCCTGAATCGCTTGTCAAGGATGCGCGTACAACCGTTGCCGGCATCAAGAAATTCATCACTGAGGCTGGCATTCTCGGCCTGCCTGTGCCTGACAGATGCCGCATAATCGAGATGCCGGAGTTTCAGCGGGGCAATGCGCTGGCTTATATGAATTCACCGCCGCCGCTCGATTCGACTGGGGCCGGTTTTTACGCCATCAGCCCGCCGCCGAAGGACTGGCCGCAAAGCCGGGTGCGCAGCCTGCTGGAGGAATACAACCGGCACATGCTGCAAATCCTGACCATACACGAGGCTTATCCCGGGCATTACGTGCAACACGAGTATGCCAACCGCAACCCATCCCTGATTCGCAAGGTGCTTGGCTCGGGGGTGTATATTGAGGGGTGGGCTGTTTACACCGAGCAGATGATGCTCGATCAGGGATACGGACAGGGCGACGCGGCTTTGCGGCTTACGCAACTCAAGTTTTTCCTTCGCGCCGTGGCAAACACCATACTTGACTACAAGATGCACTGCACAGCCATGACGGACGAAGAGGCCCTGCAATTTTTGGTTGAGCGGGCTTTCCAGTCTGAAGGCGAGGCGCGGCTGAAAATTATCCGGGCCAAGCAATCTTCAACGCAACTTTCCACCTATTTTGCGGGGCGCACCGCCCACTATCGTTTGCGCCAAAGGCTCCAGCGCGAGCTTGGGGAAAAGTTTGTCCTGTCGCGCTACCACGAGGCGGTGCTTTCCTGCGGGCCGGTGCCGGTCAAATATCTGCCGGAGCTTGTGCAAACCAGACTAAAGTAACTTGAGGCGGATTGATCTCATGGTTGGCAGGTTTCGTAATCAGCCAACGCGCCGTTGCAAAAAAAAGAGGCTCCGGACGAGCGCCCGGAGCCTTGAGTTGTTGAGAATAGCTTGAGAGAACGGCCCTAAACAACGCCCTGGTCCAGCATTGCATCGGCAACTTTTGTGAAGCCGGCGATGTTGGCGCCCATGACGTAATTGCCTGGCTGGCCGTACTCAGCGGCGGCTTCTGCAGCCTTCTTGTGGATGGTGACCATGATTTGGTGCAACCTGGCATCCACTTCCTCGCGCGTCCAGGAAAGCCGCATTGAGTTTTGCGACATTTCCAGTCCGGAGGTTGCAACACCACCTGCGTTGGCGGCCTTGCCTGGTCCGAACAGCACCTTCTTTGCAAGGAACACATCCACACCTTCCGGCTCGGTGGGCATGTTGGAGCCTTCGGTTACCACGAAGCATCCGTTGGCCACCAGTTGCTTTGCATCCTCGCCGCTGATTTCGTTTTGAGTTGCGCTTGGGAATGCGCAGTCGCACGGGATATGCCACGGGCGCTTGCCTTCAAAATATTGAGCGCCAAATTTGTCGGCATACTCCTTGATGCGCCCGCGCCGGTTGTTTTTGAGGTCCATCACCCAGGCCAGTTTTTCATCGTTGATGCCGTCCTTGTCGTAAATGGTGCCATTGGAATCTGACAGCGTGACCGCCTTGGCGCCCAGTTGGTTGAGTTTTTCAACCGTGTATTGCGCTACATTGCCGGAGCCGGAGACCGTGCAAACTTTGCCTTCGAGTGTCTGCCCGCGGGTCTTGAGCATTTCTTGCGCAAAATACACCGCGCCGTAACCGGTTGCTTCAGGCCGGATGAGTGAGCCGCCCCAGTTAAGCCCCTTGCCCGTAAGCACGCCGCTGAATTCCTTTGTAAGGCGCTTGTATTGCCCAAAGAGATATCCGATTTCACGGCCGCCCACCCCGATGTCGCCTGCCGGCACATCAATGTCAGGCCCAATGTGCCGGTACAATTCGGTCATGAACGACTGGCAGAATCGCATGACTTCGGCGTCCGACTTGCCCTTCGGATCAAAATCCGAGCCGCCCTTGCCGCCGCCCATCGGCAGCGTGGTAAGGGAGTTTTTGAATATCTGTTCAAACGCCAGGAATTTCAGAATGCTGGCGCACACTGTCGGGTGGAACCGCAGGCCGCCCTTGTACGGCCCAATGGCGCTGTTGAACTGGAACCGGAATCCACGGTTGACCTGCACCTGGCCTTTGTCGTCCAGCCACGCCACTCGGAAGATGATTTGTCGCTCCGGCTCAACCAGCCTTTCCAGTATCCGGTTGTCCCGGTACTTCCGATGTCGTTGAACAACTGGCTCGATGGATTCGAGCACTTCGGTGACAGCCTGAAGAAACTCAGGCTCATTTGGATTGCGACGGCGAACCGTTTCCAGCACTTCTTGAATGTAACCCATAATTTGAGTTGTTGACCTGTACGGTCAGTTGTTAATTCACGCTCTAACTTAGCGTGCGCATCCCGTGCCTGCACTACCCGCGTTTTTCAACCCCAGCCTTTTTGGGCGCAACCTCCAACTCTGGAGAACGCCCCTGCAGGTCAGGTCTGCACATTTTTTGCCAACGCTGTTGACGGTTGGATTTATAAGGCGCGAAAAGTAGATTGTCGAATGTTTCGTCAACTTTTTGGAAAAGTACAAGCATGCCTTATTATTCCGCTCCGTTCCCAGCTTTTATTTTAATACCACGGTTTTTTTCGCATATTCCCACAGATTGAGCAAGCTCGCCTTTTAATTTTGATTTTAACCCAACCGGCAGGATAAAGTACCTCGGAGTCTTTGCACTGGAGAGCAATTAGATTGTTGGCATGGAAAAGAAAGATTTGTTGAGTCCGCTTCCTGGCGGTCTGCCTGACGTTGGCCAGTTCACAACCGGTTTGCCTGGATTGGATGCGGCATTGCAGGGGTTGCTGCCCGGCGACAATGTTGTGTGGCAGGTGGACACGGTGGATGAGTATGTGCCGTTTGTGGAACCTTTTTGGGAGGCGTCACGCCGGCAGGGGCGCAAATTGATTTATTTTCGGTTTGCGCGACACCGGGAATTGTTGCGCGCGCCGCAGGGCGGGACAGTTTACCGGCTGCGTCCGGAGGACGGCTTTGAGCGGTTTGTCACCGAGATATTGGACGTGGCCGAGAAAGCGGGACCAGGGGCATGTTATGTGTTTGACTGGCTGTCTGATTTGGCAGCCGACTGGTACAGCGACCACATGCTCGGAAACTTTTTCATGATAACCTGCCCGTTTTTGTACAAGCTTGAGACGATTGCCTATTTTGGTTTGAGGAAGAATCAACATTCATCGTATTCGACGGAGCCGATAACAAACACGGCGCAGGTGATTATTGACGTGTACCGCAGAGGCGAGCAGTTGTTCATACATCCGCAGAAAGTGTGGCAGCGGCACTCACCGACGCTTTACCTGATACATGCATGGGATGGCGATGAATTCCGTCCGGTTACAAACAGCGCGTTGATAACAAGCATTTTGTCGAATGTTCCGCATCCGTGGCTTGATTTCAGCGTTCACAGGCTGGGCATTTGGACGCGGCTGTTCCGCCAGGCGCAAGCCACGCTCAATGCAGTGCGCAACGGCAAAAAATCAGCCAGCGAAGCCGATGCATTTTTCCGGCGACTGGTGAAGATGGTGTTCACGCGGGACGAGCGATTTGGCGAGCTGGTGCGGCAGTATTTTGAGCTGGCGGACATCATAGAGGTGATGAAACGGATGATAGGCAGCGGGCTTGTCGGCGGCAAAACTCTGGGCATGCTGCTGGCGCGCGCCATCATAAGGAAAAAGAATCCGCGGCTTGCTGAAAAGCTCGAGGCGCATGATTCATTTTTCATCGGCTCGGACGTGTTTTACACATATCTTGTGCAAAACGGCTGCTGGTGGTTGCGGCGCAAGCAGAGGGATTTCGATGCGTACTTGAAGGGGGCCGAGGAGGCGCGTCAAAAAATTCTCACCGGCAAATTCCCTGACCATATACAGGATCAATTTTTGGAAATGCTCGAATACTTCGGGCAGTCGCCAATCATCGTGCGCTCCAGCAGTTTGTTGGAGGACAACTACGGGAATGCGTTTTCGGGCAAGTACGAGAGCGTCTTTTGCGCAAACCAGGGCACGCCTGAGGAAAGACTGCATGCGTTCATGGATGCGGTGCGGACGGTTTACGCCAGCACGCTGAGTCCCGAGGGGTTGAACTACCGGCGCCATCACGGCCTGCTCGATTATGACGAACAGATGGCGCTGTTGGTGCAGCGTGTTTCCGGTGAGATGTACGGCCACACCTATTTTCCGCAACTGGCCGGGGTTGGTTTTTCGTTCAATCCGTTTGTGTGGACTGAGGATATAGACCCGCGAGCAGGAGTCATACGGCTGGTATTCGGGCTTGGCACCAGAGCCGTGGAAAGGGTTGGGGACGATTACACGCGCATTGTGGCGTTGAATGCGCCGCTGAAGCGGCCTGATGCCAGGGGAGGCGACGGCCATCAGTATTGCCAGCGCAAGGCTGATTTGCTGGACTTGCAGGCCAACAAGCTGGTTTCGCGGGATGTGGATGCGGTATTACGAACCATGCCCGCCAATCTTGTCGGGCTTTTTGCAAACCCAAGGACACTTGCCGACGGTGAATCGCCGCGTGCGAATGATTATCTGGAGCTGGATTTTGACCGGCTGCTGGCCGAGAGCGAGCTTGTGCAGGATTTGCGCCAGATGCTGGCCATTCTGGAGGAGGCTTATAGTTATCCTGTGGATGTTGAATTCGCCGCCAATTTTATTTCAGACCGGCAGTTCAGCATCAACCTGCTGCAGTGCCGGCCGTTCCAGGTGAAAATCCGTGGCAGGGGCGATCAGGTGCGGTTCCCTTCGGGGCTGCGTCAGGAGCAAAAATTGCTGGAGTCGTCCGGGCCGATTATTGGGCCGAGCCTTGCCTGCCCGGTGAACCGGTTTATTTACGTGGTTCCATCGGCTTATGCGCGGATGACAATGAGCCAGCGCTACAGCGTAGCCCGCACCATTGGACGGCTTACGCATCTGCCATTGCCGGAGGAGCAGCGCACCATACTGCTTGCCGGCCCCGGTCGTTGGTGCACCTCGATGCCGTCGCTGGGCGTGCCAGTTGCATTTGCGGAGATTGAAAATGTATCCATCATTTGCGAGCTGGCGCTGATGCACGAGGGGCTTATACCCGACATCTCGCTCGGCACTCACTTTTTCAATGATTTGGTTGAGTTGAACATGCTCTACCTTGCGGTCACGCCAGGCAAGGACGGCAACTTGATCAACGAAACGCAGATCAAGCAATTACCCAACAGCCTGACCCAACTGTTGCCGGGGGCCGCGGCAATGGCGGATGCGATCTGGGTTGTTGATTCTTCTCAAATCGGCGGGGCCAGCACCATCTGCCTTAATGCAGACGTGCTTAAACAACGCGCCCTCTGTTACCTTGCGGCGACCCCGGCCTGATCTTCAGTTGGCGGCGTTTTGCAGCCGTAACGGAACCGGATTCGCTACTGGCTCAGGTTGCTGTTGACGTTGTCCCAGTCAATGTGATTGAGGAACTCGTCTATGTACGCGCCGCGGGCGGTGTAGAAATCGGCGTAATAGGCATGTTCATAGACGTCCAGCGCCAAGATTGGCTTTACGCCCCAGACGGGGAATGTGTTTTGCGCGTCGCCGATATAATTGAACAGCAAACCCGTTTTGGAATCGTAACCTGTCCAAACCCAGCCGCGCGCGGCGATGCCCGTGGCCTTCAAATCTTTTTTGAATGCGTCAAAGCTGCCGAAGCTCTTGTTGATCAGCTCCGCCACCGGACCGGTTGCAGGGCCGCCGGACCCGCCCAGGTTCATGAAATAGATTTCATGGTTTATGACGCCGCCCAGCGCAAATGTCAGGTCAACCTTTCGCGAGCGGATTTCGCTGTAAATTTGGTTGGCGTGAGCCGGATTGGCCGGGTCAAGCGTTGCGGCCAGCGCCTCCAATTCCTTGAGAATGGCGTTGGTTTTGTTGACGTAACCGGTGTAGAGTTTCAAATGCTCTTCATGGGTTTTGTCGGATATTTTCCCCGTCTTGCCTTTGACTTTTGCGAGCAGGGCCTCTTGTTTGTTTGGGTATTGGTATGCCATAAGTTTTTTCGGTTTTGTTTTTTTATTGCGATTTAGCTTATTTCAAAACGGTTGTTTGGCAAGCGGTTTCGAGTTCCCTTACTGTTTGAGTTTGGCAACCGCTTCCTTCATCTGGGAAAGATGCACTTTTGCATCCGGAGAGTCCGTCACGTGCTGTATGCGCCCCTGACGGTCAATCAAAAAACTGACGCGTCTGGCTGACTTCCGCCCCTCGGAGCGGGCGCCGAAAGCGTCGGCGATTTTCCCGTCGGTATCGGCCAGAAGAGTGAAGTTCAACTGATGGTCCTGGATGAATTTGCGGTGGCTTTCGACCGAGTCGAAACTTACGCCGACAACTTCAACGCCTGCCTGTTTCAATTCGCCCATTGAATCGCGCAAGCCACAGGCCTGTTTGGTGCATCCCGGAGTGTTGTCCTTGGGATAAAAGTAGAGAATCACCGCCTTTTTGCCGATGTAATCAGCCAGTTTCCAGGGTTTGCCGTCCTGATTGATTCCTTCCACCAATGGCGCCTTGTCGCCGGGCTGCGGCGCTGCCACAGCCGCGATGGCCATTGCCGCCAGACAGGCCATGCCGGCCATGATAATTAATCCGGAACCGCCAGTTGCTTCAGTTGCAATCATCATATTCATATAGCACGCAAAGTTAGCGCGGGTTTGCGCAATGTCAAAATGGATGGTGGAAAAACAGCCGAATTTTGTTTTATGGATGTGCGACATGTCGAATGCATCACCAATCCAATTTGTTGACGCTGCCGTTTATGTTGCTATTGTTATTCCGTGCAAGCTCCAGGTCGGAACGGTATTTTGTTTGCAATCGCCCTGTTTTGCGGATTTGCGTACACGCACCGCGTCAACGCGGTGGAAGCGGATTCAAAGGCATCCGCAAATCCCAATGCACCCATTTTGGAAGCTCTTAAATCGGAGCCGGAGCATGGCGGTTTTTGTGTTCAACTTGGAATTGACGACCCCGGTTTAGCGGCTGAACTGGCGGCAACCGGCCACTGGTCGGTGCATCTGCTGGATGCCGAGCCTGCACGGGTGGAGGCGGCCCGGCGGTATTTGGACGAGCGCAATCTTTATGGGGTGGCGGCGGCGGAGACATGGAACGAATCATTCCTGCCTTATGCGGACAATTTGGTGAACGTGTTGGTGGTGGAGGCGCCGGGGCGGATTCCGATTCAAGAAATGCTGCGTGTGGTTGCGCCATTGGGGATGCTTTACATTCGGCAGGCCGGCGGATGGCAGACATATCGAAAAGAATGGCCTGCTGGTCTGGACGAATGGACACACTGGCGGCATGACGCAAGCGGCAACATGGTTTCGCGGGATAGCGTGCTGGAAGTGCCCACCGGGCTGCGGTGGATAGCCGGACCGGCGCAGGACCCAGGCGGCCAAAAGTGGTATTATGACCATGTAATGGTTTCAGCATCAGGCCGGAATTTTTATCTTTACGAAAGCAACCTTGTGGCACGCGATGCCTTCAACGGGCGATTGCTCTGGAGCAGGGAGGTCAAGACACCAATCTTTCGTGAAACAGGAACTTTCATAGGTTTACAGTTCAAGACAGGCAACCGCACATCAAAGGTGCGCCCCGTGGCAACTGCGCAACGGGTGTATGTGGTGTTGAGCAATGAGTTGGCGGCGCTGGATGCGGCCAGTGGTAAGACGGTTCAGGTATATGGTCAGACAACCGGGCCGCGGGAAATTGCGCTTGCAGAGAACTTGTTGTTGTTGTCTGACACAAACGGACTGAGGGCATGGTCGCCGGATGGCACATTGCAATGGCGCGTTACGGAGGCCGCCCGGCGGATGGTTGTTGGTGACGGAAAACTGTTCTATTTCAACAGCAACAACATTGTCGGCCTCGATTTGGCAGGAGGAAAGGAGCTGTGGCGGACTTTCCACACCAGCGCGGTGGAGGCGGTGACGGGAACTTATGGTGACGGGGTGTTGATTCTTGAACGTTCCTCATGGCGGGACGAAGGTCAAGGCTCAGGTGTGACGGCGTTTTCAGGACAGGATGGCGCGTTGCTCTGGTCAAAAGATTATGTTCCCGGCATGACACATTACAAGGAGGCGCGCGCTTTTTTTGCAGCGGGTCTTGTGTGGCTTGAGATGGCAAAGGGCAAACTGGCCGGGCTTGACCCGCGCACCGGCGAGCAGAAAAAAGAATTCCGCACACGCGGGGAACATTGCGCAACGCCGATTGCCACCGAGCGGTTTTTTATAGCGCCGGAGCTTGAGTTCACATCATTCACTGATGGCACACAATGGCGGGCGCGCATGGTCAAGAGCGCCTGCCGGCTGCCATTTGTGCCTGCAAACGGCCTGCTCTACACATTCCCTGTCCAATGCGAGTGTTTCCCGATGCTTCGCGGGTACATGGGGCTGTGTTCTTACGATGTCAAATTTGCTGGCGCCGGAGTTCGATTGCAGCAAGGCCCGGCCTTCGGGCGGCTTGAATCCCGCGCGCCATCACAAACCGACTGGCCGATTTACCGGCATGACATGTTCCGGAGCGGCAGCACTCCGCAGCCGTTGCCTCACGCGCCGCTGAAAATTCTTTGGCAGACAACAGTGGGCCGCCCGCAAACAAATTTAATAGGCATGGAATGGGCTGACCATCCTTATGCGCGTGGGGATGTTACTCCGCCGGTTTGCGCGCAAAACACGCTTGTTGTGGCGGAGACGCACCGGCATCGGGTTATTGCGCTGGACGCCGACACCGGCGCTGTTAAATGGAATTTTATTGCCGGCGGACGGGTGGATACACCGCCTTCAATTACTGCCGGCGCGTGTGTTTTTGGCGCGCACGATGGTTACATCTATTGCCTGCGGCTTGAGGATGGCCAGTTGGCATGGCGGTTCAGGGCGGCGCCGGAGGAAGCGCGCATTGCGGTGCATGCGCAGATGGAATCGCGCTGGCCCGTGGCCGGAAGTCTTTTGGCGCTCGATGGCATTGTTTATTATGCAGCCGGGCGGCATCCGGCAAGCGACGGTGGCGTCAAGGTCGGCGCCCTGGAAGTCGCCAACGGGCGGCTGGTATGGGAGCAAACCGTCACAAACACGGGTGTCCGCGGTTGGTACGGGGCGGTGCTGACCGGCACGCCGCAAAAAATTGGCTACGACTATGAGCCGGTTGATTTGTTGGTAATGGACGATGGGCGCGTGGCAATGTCCCGCTGGCAGTTTGATCCCAAAACCGGGCGGAGCCAGTTGAGTGTTGCATCCACGAATTATCTTGCCTTCCAGGGTTTGATTGTGCCCCGCGGCATCTGGGGTTATGGGATTCGGCAGACCAAGAAGGTGCAGAGCCGTCCCCCTGCTGCGTTTGACGCCACGCGGATTGTTTATGGCAGCAACCAGGTGACAGCGGTTTTGCTTGCCTCGACAAACGTAGTTGTCGCCGATGCAAAAGGCCATGTCAGCGTCAACTCGCAGTCAATTCAACTTGAATCGCCGGCGGTTCATGACGGGCTGATTTTGGCCCGCGGGCGGCTGTATGTTACCATGCGCAACGGCTGGGTGTGTTGCATTGGGGCGGAGTGATTTTCTATGGAGTTGGAGTCAGGGAGAAAAATCGTGTCCAACTGAGAAGGCGGTCCCCAAAAACCCGCCCATGCCGTGGTAGCGGTAGTACTCCGGATCAAATGAAAGCGGCTTCAATTTTTCGACATCAACACGCCCATCGGAATCAAGAATATCGGTCTCTGCCTGTGCCCCGATGACTTCCCCTACAAAAAGAGTGTGCAAACCAAGCTCCAAGGTGTGCTTTAGGCGACATTCAAGCGTCAGCGGAAATTCCGCGGCGAATGGGGCGTTGACTTTCTCCGCTTTGACAGGTGTCAGCCCGGTTTTGGCGAACTTGTCAACGTCGCGCCCTGAAATCATGCCGAGATAATCTACAAGTTTGACCTGTGTCTGGCGCGGGATGCTTATGGTGAAGGCTTTTTGTGCCTTGATATTTCCATGCGTATAGGTTGCGGCACGCAATGCGATTGCAACGCATGGCGGGTCTGAACAACATATCCCGCCCCAGGAAGCTGGCATTAAATTCGGTTTCCCCCCTGAATCATAAGTGCCTACCATTAGGACCGGGGCGGGAAACAACAATGTTTTGGCGCCAATGGACTTTTTCATGCTCCTCACCATGCCTTCCTTTGCGGGTTAATGCGAGCAAAATCTGCGCAAGTCCACGTGAAAAAGCCCCGTTGGGGCCGGCATGTTTATAGCGCTCCACAAGAAAGCATTTCAAACCTTGCAGGGGCGGCATGAAAGGTATCGGATCATCAATTGTAGCTGCCGCCGTGAGGCGGCAGATTTGTCCGCCGGCTCACACCGGCGACTACGGATTATTGGAAAAAAGAGCGACGCTTGAAGGAATGTGTAGGCATGAATTGGGCGCTGGCCAGTTGTTTCAGCCTGGCGGCCAGCCCATTGGACGGCCGCCGAGGATGTGGCAGTGCAAATGCGGGACGCTTTCGCCCGCGTTTGGGCCGTTGTTGACGACCAGCCGGTAGCCGGACTGCGCGAGGCCAAGCTGTTTTGCAACCTCCGCAGCTTTCAAAAGGAGGTGTCCAAGCAAGGCTTCGTCCCCGGCGGTGGCGTCTGCGATTCGCGCGATTGGTTTGCGCGGGATGATAAGGACATGCACGGGCGCCTGTGGCCGGATGTCATGAAACGCCACAACTTTATCGTCCTCATAGACAATCTTTGCGGGCAACTCGCGGTCGGCAATCTTTTGGAAAAGGGTTTTGCTCATCGCTCGCTGGATGGATTGCGGTTTGGTGCACCGGTATCCGTCATTCAATCAACATTTTGCATCCGGCAGGCGGCGCGGCGGAGGCGAAATTTGCGCGCAGGAAGCCAACGATTTGATCATTCAACTGCTGACAGGCTGGTGTCCAACGACGTGCACCCACCATTAGTTTTACGCAATTTCTGAGGCCGACAAAGCGCACCAGCCCCCTGCCGGCATCAATTTGTTTGCGCAGCTCCCGTTGCAATTGTGGGAAGAAAAACAATTCGCAGCCTTTCCCTGCCTCGGTTGCCAGGAGTCTGAGATCGGTGGTGGCCGGGAGGGGGGCGCTCCACTTCCAGTTGACGCCCAGTTTTTGCAGAACCTCCTCAAGCGCGCCGGCGAATTCGCCGACTGAAATGGCGTCGCGCTGCAGCTCTTTTTTGAAGTAGTACAGCACGGCGGAAGCTGCTTCTTCGAGGATTTCAGGCGGAAGCTGAGCTGCTGCATCGCCTAGCAACTTGGCTGCCGCCTGGCCGGGCGAGTACAACTGGCCTTCGTTGTCCGAAACGTTATACGCCAGGAAGTCGGAGTGTCGCCGTGTCATTTTTTGTTTCCAATCGTTTTACAACTTGAACGAAATCTGTTGGCTCTTGAAATCTGCGGTAAACGCTGGCGTAACGGACGTATGCCACTTCGTCCACCTCGCGCAATGCGGCCATCACCTTCTCGCCAATGGCAGTCCAGGGGACTTCAGTGTCATACTCGGCAGCGATTTCGCTGACAACCTTGCTTACCAAATCCTGAATGGCCTCATGGCTGACTGGCCGCTTTTGAAATGCCTTTTCCACGCCCAGGAGAATTTTGTCCCGATTAAAGGCCTCCCTGCGTCCATCCCGCTTGACAACCATCAAATGGCCGTGCTCGATTTCCTCATAAGTGGTGAACCGGTGATGGCACTTGAGGCACTCGCGGCGGCGGCGAATTGTCGTCCCTTCGCGGGAAGCCCGCGAATCAATCACCTTGTCATCCTGTCCACCACATTTGGGACAACGCATAAATCTCTCCTTAACAACCACAGAATGTGGTGTTTGCAGAAAGATAGGCTATAACTAATTGTGGTGTCAACACCATTTTCTACTTTTTTTGGCCGCATTCGGACTATCAAACAACGGGGTGGAGAGTTTGACAAAAAGTCCGAGGCGTGCCAGATTGGCTTTCTCAGAAACTGAACCTGATTGATTGAAAAAACATTCTAAACCAGACATAATTAGAGCGATGCACTTAACTTCGTGGCTCAAAGCAGGCGTGGCGGCGGCAGTACTAGTTGGCGTGGCAGGTGTGCTGTACGACTCAAACCATGTGAATGATTCCCTTCGTGCAGGAAATACCGGGGCAGCTCTGGCAGCGGGTCAGCCGGAGAAAATTGAGGCAAAGAAGGCGGCACTACGGGAAAAACTTATCGTGCCCATGGAATTCATCCAGCGAGGGAAAGCATGGGAGGAAACGCCGCCGGAGCCGGTTTTCGCAGATTTTGCGAGTTGGGCGAAGGGATACTTGTCAGCGGGCGAGGCTGAACGGGCGAAGAAAGAAGCCGGTGGAGTCGAGTTGGCACGGGCGCGTTTGAAGGCGATGTCGGAGTTGATACGGACGAATCCAGAGCTTGCCTTGCGCAGGGCGATTCCGGCGGATGTTCGTGCAAAACTGCCAGAGGCCGTTCGCAGTCTGCTGGAGGAGCCAGTCAATGGTCGCGGCGATTTGGAAGTGATATGCGCTTATCCACTTGATGGCCACGGTCACGAGGCCCTGCGTTTGATGCGGCGGGCGATTGTGGGAGGCAAGACCTATCAAGTATTCACCTTTGGCCCGGCGGAGGCTTATGTGACACACCGAGATGTGCCGATGCAAGGAGTGGCTGTCAGCGCTGATGCTGGGGCTGGGGCGGATGGCGGCGAAAATCTGCTTGCTCTGGACCCAAATCCGGCGCGGCTTTTGGATGCATCGGAAGTTGCGGCAGTTGTCGCACAACAAGGTGATGGGCTGCGATGCACCGCCACAGGAAAGCCATGGACATCGGAGAATGAACCTGCGGCGGTGGAGTTGGGCGGGCGAATTTATCCGTTTGTGTCGGCGGCACTGGCACGTGAATGGGCGGAGGAGCAAGTTGCGAATCTGCGTCTGGACACGCCGGAGGCGCCGGCGAATCTCGACGCTGCCTCGCAATACACTGAAGGGCGCAAGCGGTTCATCCTGTTCCGTGTGGATTTCCCGGATTACGCGGGCGAGGTTATGACCACCAACCAGGCGCTGACTTTGATGAGCGGGATGAGCAATTTCATGGCCGATGTTTCTTATGGGAAACTTGTCGTTGCGCCGGTTGGTCAAGGCTCGGATATAACGCCAACGATGCGGCTGCCGAATAACGCATCCAATTACCAGGACATGGGGGTATTTCTTGCCGCGTGCCGGACGGCTGCAACGTCGCTTGGTTATGACATGCCGCAGTATGATTTTTATTTCGTATGCACGGCTAACCAGCCGTCCGCGTCATTTGCCGGGCTTGGGTATGTTGGCGGAGTGGGATTCTGGCTGGCGAACCGCTACTGGGATGTGCGCACCGGCGCGCATGAATTCGGGCATAATCTTGGCTTGGGGCACGCCAATTGGTGGAATGCAGGCGGCAAGAGCATGATAGGGGCCGGGACGAGCGAGGAATACGGCGATCCATTTGATACGATGGGCGGCAGCGGCGGTGGCGACCGGCATTTTAGCTCCTACAGCAAAAACAAACTGGGTTGGATTCCGAACGCGGATTGTCCGCGTGTGACCGCCAGCGGCTTTTATCGTTTGTATGCGCATGATGGACCGGTTGGGACGGGCGTGCGCGGGTTGCGGCTGACGCGCAACGGTGGCGATTACTGGGTTGAATACAGGCAACGCTGGACTGGCAACACAGCTTTGATGAACGGCGTGGGGCTGCGCTGGGTTGGGGGGAGCACCACGTTGTTTGATACCACGCCCGGCTCATCCGGAAACAAGGATGATCATCCGCTGACAATCGGGCGTACTTTCAGCGATACTGTCCTGGGCTACCACATCACGCCCATTGGCAAGGGCCACACGTATCCGGAATCCATTGATGTAATGGTGTATGTGGGAAGTTTCCCGGGCAACAGGCCGCCTGATATTCGAGTCGGCGCAAGCGCCCAGACCGCAAGCACGGGACAGGCGCTGGTATTTACTGCGACGGCGTCCGACCCGGATGGCGATGCGCTGGCGTATTTCTGGGATTTTGGTGATGGCACGTACAGCACCAATAATCAGCCGGTTGTGACACACAGCTTTTCAAGCGCTGGCGAGTATTATGTTGAATGCACTGCAAGCGACATGAAAGGCGGCACCGGTAGCGCGTCGGTGATTGTGACAGTGGGCAGTCCGAGGACGTACTCGATCAGCGGGCGTATTCTATCAACGAACGGACTGCCTGTTCAGGGCATAAAAGTGTCTGTGGACAGCACGCATTACGCGTTTACGGAAAGCGACGGTCGCTACACCATCACGCGGCTTGCGCTGGGTTCGTACACTGTTGAGGCGCATGAGCCGGTGCGTGATGAACAGACATTTCTGAACGCCTTTTTCAACAATCCGATTTCGGTAAACACAAACCAGTTGGCGGCGGATTTCATCCTCTGGCCCGGTTCTTTGAACCTGTACACGCCGCTGGTGGTAAAAGGCTCAAACTGGCGGTACCTGGATGACGGGTCGGACCCCGGCACCAACTGGATGGTGGCCGGATATGATGCCTCCAGATGGTCGAATGGGCCGGCGATTCTGGGGTATGGCGAAAACAACATAACCACCACCATCAACTACGGCCCGAGCAGCACCAACAAATACATATCCTATTATTTCCGGCAGTTTTTCAACGTGGCAAACCCGGCGGCTTTTACCAATTTACAACTGCAAGTTTTGCGCGATGACGGTGTGATTGTTTATTTGAATGGGCAGGAGGTCTTTCGAGATAACATGCCAACTGGAGCGGTGAATTACCTTACGCGCGCCATAGCGGCGGTTGAGCCTGACAATTATCTATCCACGAACCTGCCGGCCAATTTGTTGATTGCCGGGACGAATCTTGTGGCTGCCGAAATCCATCAAGTGGAATCCACCAGCTCGGATGTAAGTTTTGATTTGGCGCTGAGCGGTCTGAGCGTGACCAACGCCAGCGGGCTTGCAATGGTGTACATGGCTTCGCCTGTGAGCCATCAAATCTTTACAGCCCCAACCAACTTGACTTTGTCTGCAACCGCGCTCAGCGCCGGCGCTCCTGTAACGCGCGTGGAATTTTACGCGAACAACAACAAGCTGGGGGAGGATACCACTGCGCCCTACACACTGGTGTGGAGCAACGCGCCATTGGGGGCGCATCAATTGCATGTTGTTGCCGTGATGGGCGCCAGTGTTATGACTTCCGCGCCTGTTGCCATCGAAATTACAACGCCACCGCCGCCGGCGGTGCAGGTGTCGCTGATTCCGACAGGGGCGGTGTGGTTTTACTTTTCCGGCCCGACTGGAGCCGCGCCCGACTGGACGGGTTTGAACTATTCAATGCCCGGTTGGAGTTACGGGCCGGCGGAACTTGGCTATGGCGAGGGCGATGAGAGAACGCAGGTGCCATACGGCGGAAACGCGAACAACAAATGGATTACTGCGTATTTTCGGCACACGTTTATCGTGAATGACCCGACTGCGATTACCAATCTGGCGATGAAGTTGAAACGCGATGACGGCGCCATTGTGTATCTCAATGGAGTTGAACTCTACCGGGATTACCTGCCGTCAGGCCCGATCACACCAACAACACTATCTACAAACGCTGTTTCCGATGACGGGCAGATATTTGTGCCGGTTACGCTCGACCCTGTGTATTTGCGATGCGGCCCGAATGTTCTGGCGGTGGAGATTCATCAATCTGCTGTGACCAGCTCCGACCTGAGTTTTGACCTTGAACTGACAGGGCTGGCCTCGACGAACCGCTCGCGCGGGCTTTGGCTGGTTTCACCCACAAACGGCCAGATTGTGTCGCTGCCGGGGGTGTTGGTGTGCCGTGCGGAGCCAGTGATGGGAGCCGGCCGCAGCATGAGCCGGCTGCAATACATGGCCAACGGCGCGCCGGTAGGCGAAGCCACAGCCCCGCCATACATTTTCGTCTGGAGCAATCCGCCGGCCGGCAATTTGCAAATTGTGGCGGTGGCGACGGACAGTGTTGGTGAAGTGGTGGGAAGCGCGCCTGTAAATATAACCGTTTTGGCGCCGCCACCGGGCGAGCAGCTCATCAGTTTTGGCGATGTCTGGCAATATCTCGATGATGGTTCCGATCAAGGCTCGAACTGGGTGCAGGCTGGCTTTGATGCCAGCGGATGGAAGATTGCACCGGCGAAATTCGGGTATGGGGATGATGGCGAGCGAACGATTGTGAACTACGGGACAGATGCAAATCAGCGATATATCACCACTTATTTCAGGAAGAGCTTCACGGTAACAAATCCCGGGCGGTTCGATTGGCTTAGACTGCAACTAATTCGCGACGACGGCGCGGTGGTGTATCTGAACGGGGTGGAAATTTTCCGCAACAACATTGCCGCCGGACTGGTCAGCTTCAACTCTCTTGCCACAAACACGATTGGCGGCGGCGATGAAATAACGCCGGTTGAGGCGATTATTCCAGCAAGCAACCTGATTTCGGGTGTCAACCTGATTGCGGTGGAGATTCATCAGGCGGGCGTCAACAGCAGCGATCTGGGCTTTGATCTGGCGCTGCGTGGGGAGCGCGTCACAAATATTGCACAGGGGGTTTATTTGGTAACACCGGGGCAGCAGGCAAATTACTACGCGCCTGCCGAAGTTGCGCTTGAGGCATTCGCCACTGCCAGCAATGCCGCCGTGAACCGGATTGAATTTTATGCCGGCACATCCAAAGTTGGCGAGGCAACCGGGTCGCCTTATACATCGGTTTGGAGCGGCGTGGCTGCTGGCAATTATACGCTGACGGCCGTTGCGCGGCTAAGCTCCGGTCAGGCGATGACAAGTGCGCCGGTGAACATCACCGTCGGGATGGCGCCGCCGTCAATATTGCCTGTATTTGAAGAGTTCATTCCTGCCGGCGCGGGCTGGGCGTATTGGGACAGCGCCACTGCCGTGGCCACAAATTGGAACCAGCCGTCTTTCAACGATGCGACGTGGCCGGTTGGAAATGCGCGGTTTGGATGGGGGCTGGATGGTGAAGTTACAACCCTTACTTCCGGGCGGGTGACGCACTATTTCCGGCGCTGGTTTATGGTCACAAATCCGGTGGTTTTCAGCGCATTAAGATTTCGACTGATTCGCGATGACGGCGCGGTGGTATATTTGAACGGGCGCGAAGTTTTCCGCAGCAACATGCCGGGTGGCGCCATCACTCCGACAACTCTTGCGTCAAGCGCTGTCAACACGCCGGATGAAACGACGTGGTTCGAAACTGTCATTCCGCTGGCGCAGGCCGGTCTGGTTGCTGGAAACAATCTGGTGGCGGTTGAGTTGCATCAGAACAGCGCGACAAGCTCTGATGCCGGCTTTGACCTTCAATTGCTGGGCATGGGAACGACGGCGCCGCGCATTTATTTAACAAGCCCGGCGACGAATCTTTCGTTGTACTATGGCAATTCGTTGACGCTTTCGGCGCTGGCGTGGCCGGGTTCGGGGCGGAGTGTTGTGCGCGTTGACTTTTACGCCAATGGCGTTCTTGTTGGCAGTGCAACCGGCTCGCCTTACAGCTTTGTCTGGAACCAACCGCAACTTGGAAATTACAATCTGACTGCGCAGATGGTGGACAATACCGGCGCGCAGGTTGCGTCTGAGACTGTCAACGTCTCGGTTTCTTATCAGCCGCTGTCCATGACGCTTGTCTCCACGGGTGCGCTCTGGAGATATAACGATCTTGGCGTTGATTTGGGGACGGCATGGCGCCAGCGACAGTACAACGATTCAACATGGTCAAGTAACTACGCGCGGTTTGGATACGGAGGCGACGGTGAGGTGACAACTCTCAACTACGGCTCCAATTCATCGCAAAAGCGGCCCACCTACTACTTCCGGCGCTGGTTTGTAATCAATGAACAGGCTGCAGTGACCAACCTGACATTCCGACTGCTGCGTGATGATGGGGCGGTGGTTTATCTGGACGGCGTGGAGGTGTTTCGCAGCAACATGCCCGCAGGCACAATCAGTTACAACACCCTTGCTTCATCCTCCGTGGGTGGCACTGATGAACAGACCTACTTCGTCTCGAGTTTTCCTGTAATCGGTCTGTTGCCGGGCAGCCATCTTTTGGCGGTTGAAGTCCATCAGGCGGCATTAAACAGCAGCGATTTGAGCTTTGATCTGCAACTTGATGCCACCGGTTATATCGGCCCCATTCCAACGCCTTCGCTTGCGGCTGTTTCGCGTGACGGTTTGCAACTGCGTTTCATTGCGCCTGCCGATGCCCTGGTTTGGAAACTATATTACACAACAAACCTTGGGCCTGAGGCAGTCTGGCTGCCTGCCACCGATGCAACGTTAATCGAAACAAACGGGATTAGAACTTACTGGACGCCTTTCAACCGCTTCCGGGCTTTTTACAGGCTGAAACCCGAATAGGCTGTTGAAAACCGGATAACAATCAAACCGGCAGGCTTTTTGATGACAATGCTGGCGCGCATGCAGATGAGCGCGTCCGGCCGCGAAACCGGTTTTGGATGCATGTAGATAAAAAAACTGGCGGAGAGAGGGAGATTCGAACTCCCGATACCCTTTAGGGGTACTCACGCTCTCCAGGCGTGCGCTTTAAACCACTCAGCCATCTCTCCGGCCAGCCCCTTCAATATGCCACCAGCCACGGCTGTATTGCAATGATTTTCCTTCCCCGGAGCAGTTTGCATTGGGGCGCTTTTTGGGATGTTCGGCGCGTTGGGAGCCGGAAAGGAAGCGGCTCGAATTAAAACAAATCAACAACGGAGGCATTGTATGAGCAAAGAAATTATCCTGGGCATAATCCGGCACGTGCTGACGGCTGCCGGCGGTGTGCTGGTCACCAAGGGACTGGCGGACACGGCCGGGGTTGAATCGGCGGTGGGCGCGCTTGTGACGCTGGCGGGTTTTATCTGGTCGGTGCTGGCGAAGCGCCAGACTTCCGACCAGTAACGGTCTGCTATGACATCCAACCTCGCCCTGGGTCTGGCGGCGGCAGTGCTGCTGTTGTGGCTGATTGTCCGCCAGACCCGCAAGAAGGATGATCCGTATGAACAACATCGGCGCCGATTCAGGGAGATTGACAATACGTTGCGCAGCCGGCAGGGGGCTGTTGATGCTGGGCTTGCTGCTGAGCTTGACGAGCTTGAGCGGCTGCAAAACCGTGCAGGTGATTCCCGCAGATCAGGTGGCAATTCGCGTTGAAGCCGGGCGCGCATTTCAGCCGCCTTGTTCGGGATGGTTTTTGAGCGATGCGCTTTACCAGCGCACGCGCAGGGCGGTTGCAGACCGCATTTTGGAGCTGTCCAAATAGTCCGCGGTAAAAAGGCGGAAACCACCGGCATTGAGAAAGATGAAACCCGCAAAGAAACGAGCGTTGCGCGATCTCAGCGCAGATGAAAAAGAGGTGTTGGGCGACTGGCTGTTGTCCGGGCTGCCCTATCAGGAGGTCCGCCGGCATTTGAAGGAGGAATTTCAAGTCGTCACAACCCTGCCGGAGCTTCTGCGCTATTGGAATGTGGAGCACAAGGCGGCGGTGGCGGCGCGACGGGCGCGCGCAGCGGCTGCGGCACAGGCGGCGGTCGAGGCGGCGGCGCGAAATCCGGCGCCATTTGAGGCTGCTGCGCTTGAGCAGTTGCAGCAATACCTTTTCGAGCTGGCGAGCCAGTCGCGGGTGAATCCGCGAACCATAAAACTAATTTTGGCGGCGTTGCTGGACGTGCGGCGGCAGCAGGTGGCCGAGCGCAAGCTGGAGCTGGAGTTGCAAAAGTACCGCGACGCCCTGACAGCGGCGCGCAACCAGTTGCAGCAGGCTTCCAGCGGCTGCAAAGAGTTGACACCGGAACTGGCTCGCGAGCTTGTCGCGCGCGTGGATGAAATTCTGGGGCTGCATCCAGGGGAAACTCCGGGCGGCGAAAAAGAAACCGGCGGACGGGGCGGTTGAGAGTGGGGGCAATCCTTCCACAATTGACACTGGAGGCCGGGCGGAGTTTGAGGCGGGTATTCCTGCCATATCAAATAAATTGGATACTGAATCCGGCGCGGCTGATGCTCGCCGAGAAGAGCGTGCGAATCGGATGGACGTTTGCCGATGCGTTTCGGAATGTGCGCAAGCGGCTGTTGCATCCGAGGCGCGACTATCTATTTGCAACCAAGGATTATCCAACGGCTCTTGAGTATGTGCGGACGTGCTTCCGGTTTTGCGAGTTGTTCAATGTTGCGCGCGACATAATCTGCCATGGGGAGGAATACCGGCGACTGCCGCAGTTCAGCGGGGGGCGCGCCAGCGGCATCATGCAGGAAGTCAAGGTCGGCGTCATAACTTTTTCAAACCGCTCGCGGATTCTCGCGTTCAGTTCCAATCCAAACGCGCTCCGTGCCTATGGCGGGGATGTCGGGTTGGATGAATTTGCCTTTCATCCGGCGGCGCGGGAGTTATGGGCGGCGGCATCAGGCAGGACAACATGGGGGTTTGATCTGGCCGTATGGTCATCACACAACGGGCCGGACACACTGTTTTTGCAGTTGGCGCGCGATGCGGCTTGTGGGAAAGGCGGCTGGAGTTATTACCGGGTTGCGATGCCCGACGCAATAGAGATGGGCCTTGTGGAGAAAATAAATCAAAGCAGCGGGGCAAGCTTCACGCCGGAAGAGTTTTTGGAAGATTGCAAAAATCGGGCGCGGTATCCGGAGGTTTTCGAGCAGGAATACCTTTGCCATCCGGGCGGGGCGGCATCATCGCTGGTGACCTGGGACAAAGTGGAACACTGCCTCGATGATTTTCAAATTGAGCGGCTGCATCTTGAGGAATCGCAGGTATTGGAACAGGCCGGCGGTTTCGATGCGCGCACCCTGGCGGAACGGGAGCGGCGGATTCAACAGTTGTTGCATAATGCATTTGACAGGCTGTGGGCAAAAACCGGCGGGTATCGGCTCGGTTTTGATGTGGCGGCATCTGGACATGGCGATTTATCCGCGGTCTATGTGGACAGGGTTGAGGGCGACAGGTTGTGTCTGGCGGCCTTGTTTACTTGCAGGACGCAGGACTGGCATTTTTTGAAAACAGCGGTGGCGGTGTTTTTGCGCGGCCTTCCCGAATTGGTGGCATGCGGAGACGAGACCGGCCTTGGGAGGCAGATTTGCTGGGAGCTGGCGCAGGAATTTCCGGGGGTGTTTGTTCCGGTTAATTTTTCACGCGAAAAAAACCGGCTTGGTTTTTCATTGATGAATCAACTGGCATTGGCCCGGCGGCGGCTGCCGCGCAATCATCCGGACATAGCCGCTGATTTCATGGCGATTCAGAAACGGCACTTGAACGGGCGCTGGACATTTCATGAGGGCAGAAATCCGCTCAACCCGGCGTCGCATTGCGACATTGCCTGGGCGGCGGCGCTGGCGGGCTGTGCTCATGAAGAAGCGCCTGCTTCAGGCGCGGTGTTTTTGGACTGAATGACTGCTCCGGTGTGTTTCAGGGCATCGGGCATCAGCTCTTTTTTTCGTGAAATGCCTCTACAGTGTAAATAAACACCTTGACGCCCGGCTGCCGCCATGCGGATGGCTGGGCGCCGGCCTTGGCGGCAAGGTGATTCAGAAAATCAACCTTGTCGGGCAACTGCTCCCAGACTTGCGGCAGGAATGTGGCCTCGCGTCCGCCGATGTGCAACACGACGCCATCCTTTTTGGGCCTGAGCCTGGCGAGCAGCTCTTCCGGCGTCTTGAATTCGAGCGGTTCGGGGACGGTCAACACGCTTATTTCAATTTCGATTTTATCGAGTTCATCAGGTCGCACCGGCTGGAAGCGCGGATCGCGCAAGGCGGCGTTGCGTGCATTATCGCGCACTGCCTCGGCCAGTGGCATTTGCGGGGAGATGTGGCCGATGCAACCCCGAAGCTCGCCGGCGATTGTGAGAGTCACAAAACAGCCGCGCAGCGCTGCAAGGTTGGGTGTTAGCTCGGATTTATTGATTTCGGGCAGAGTTCCTTTGCGCACAACTTCATTCAAGGTTTGGCGCGCCAGCTTGAGCAGCCACTGGCGTTCTGCGGGCGCAAGCGCAGATGGCGGTTCGGCGGTGAAGGCTATGGCTGCGTAGCCGACAACACCGCGTTTGTCTCCTGCGGTATCGCCGCTGTTGCGGTAATCGAGCAGACGCGGCTTCCAACCTTTCATTTTGGCAAGGTACATGACGGTGAGAATGGGCGTTTTGCCGCATGCCTCTTGTTTTAGCATCTGCTCCAGATCAAGGTCGCAGATGGCTTGGACACATTGTTGATCGAGAACTTTCGCGTCGTTGTAGGGATGGTAATGGCTCAAATCAGAGCTGGCGATGATGAGGGTTTGGGCGTCAATGAAATCCTCAAGCGCCCGCGCCGCTGCGGCGGGGTCTGTCTGGCCCATTACAACCGGCACTATTTGACAGCGTGGCAGGACTTTCTGCAGGAAAGGTATCTGGACTTCGAGGGAGTGTTCCCATGTATCGGGTGTGTCTTCACCGGTGGCCGGCATCGGGCGCGAGGCTTGTGCGGCCCAGCCGGGGCGCTCGACTTGTGCCTTGATTTCCAGGCCAAAGGGTTTGCGCTCCGCCAGTTTGCGCGCACGCGGCGGAATTTGGATATCTCCCAAAGGCGTGCGGAACAAGTCGGCGCTGCAAACAGAGGCGCCTTCAAACCAGGCGTAGTGGCTTGGGGCCAGAATTATGGCGGTTGAAAAATTTGCGCCTTGAACGGTTTTGTAACTGTATGCGGCGGTTGGTCCCGAATAGATATAACCGGCGTGCGGACATATTATGGCGCGCACGTTGGTCAGGGCAGGCGGATTGGCCGCCGCCAGCAGCTTGTCCAGCATCGCGCCAAGCTCGGTTGATTCCTTTGGGTAAAACAGGCCGGCCACAGCCGGCTGGTGGACTTTGGGAGCCGGCGGCGTGGCGGGCCTGCCCTGGTCAGATGCTGCGCTGAACATGGTCGTTGCGGCCATCATTGCCAGCAGACCGCAGGCGATGATGGCATTTTGAAAACACCTTGCGCTCATGATCTTTATATTTACCGTATTTCATCTTGAAAATCCAGCCGGTTGCCGTTCATTTTTCAAGGCGGATACAGCGGCGGATTGCTTTCGTGCAAATGTTCTTTTTGGATTATTTCAACTTGTCCTCAGCCCAGATGGCGCGGATGGCATCCTCATCGCCGTACCCATCCGGAACGGCGGGGCCTGGCCTGTTTGCATAATACCAACGTTTGCCTCTCCGCCCCACAGGCAGACGCTGCGTCCGATGAACTTTGCGCCGATGCTCCTGAGCATCCGGAGGTTGTCCTCGAAGTTTCCCCGGCCATGCAGCATTCCTTCCATTGTGATGGCGCGTGAGAGGTATTTTTCAAGCACCTCGCGCGATATTGTCCGGTCGAAATGCCATGGATTTTTTGATAATGCAGTGGCGTTGGCGGCTGTTGCATTGTGCGACAGCCCGATGGCAAAACCTGCCAGCAGCGCCAGAGTAAAACCAAGGGCCTTGTTCATGTGGTTGATGTTATATGCCATGCGCTCACAGCGCCATTGAAATCATGGGGATTGGGGGTGATTCGTAATCAGAAAGAAAAAGGCTTCAAACAGAGTGCCGCACCGGCTAGGCTTCTGCGCACAGGCCTATGAAAAAAAGCATGGCTCAACGGGTTATCTGGATTTCGGTTTTAATTCTTTGCGGCGCGTGTTTGAACCTCGTGGCGCGCACATACGAGATACAGCCTGCGACTGTTGACAATGATGAGGAATTTGAGCGGCTTGCCAACGCGTTAAAACCCGGCGATGAACTTGTTTTGCACGGAGGCGTTTACTCGCAAAACGGGCGCAGGGCGGTGACGGCGCAGGGGACGGCAGACCGTCCGATTATAATCCGCGCAGCAGCGGGGGAGTCGCCGTTACTGACGCGGCCTGCTGACAACATTGACCGGCACAATAACATCGAATTTGTGGACTGCGCTTATCTGATAATTCGTGGATTGCGCTTCAAGGGCGGCAGCTCTGGAATCCGGTTTATTCGGGGGCATCATGTAACGTTGGAGGGCTGCGAGATTTTCGAGACTGGAAACAACGCGCTGACGATGAACAGCGGCGACTGCCATGCGTTTGTGATTCGCAGCAATCACATTCACCATACCGGCCTGAGCACGCGCGGCCCGACGGAGGGCGAGGGAATGTACATCGGCTGCCACGATGGAAAATGCCGCACAACCGGCTCGGTAATTGAAGGCAACTACATCCATCACACCCGCAGCACAAGCAACGGCGGCAATGACGGCATCGAAGTCAAATATGGTTCACATGGCAACATCATCCGCAACAATGTCATTCATGATACCAACATCGGCAGAAGGTACCCGGGAATCTTTGTTTACGGCGGCGGGCCGGGAACGAATTTGGTTGAGGGCAATGTAATCTGGCAGGCCGGCGAGGGCATACAGGTGGTTTCGGATGCGGTGGTGCGAAACAACATCATCTTCGATTGCCAGACCAGCGGCATTACTGCCGCGCCTCACGCGGCGGTCCCGCAGTTGCGCAATACAACAATTGTTCACAACACCATTTTCGGCTGCCAGACTGGCGTCCGCCTCAACTGGGCAAATGCCGAAAATATGAAGCTGGCCAACAACGCAATCTACTGCGCCGGCGGGGTTGCAATTCGCGCTGATGGTTTGGGCGCGGCTGTGGCGCGAAACAACGGGGTCAGCGGGCGTCTAATCGGTGTGACTTTGGACAACCGGCAGTTTTTCGATGGCGGTGATGCCGCGCTGGCTTTTGTGGATGCGCAACGCCACGATTTTTGGCCGCGCCAGGGCTCGCCGTTGCTGGGCAGGGCTGATGCGGCTTTTGCGCCCCCGCTTGATTTCAACCTGATAAAGCGCGTTCCGCCTTTCGATGTTGGCGTATATCAGGCCGGTGGCGCGCCAAAGAATCCGGGTTGGACAATTCAGCCCGGATTCAAGCGGTAAAGCCGGCTGAGTTGCTTTAATTCAAAAGAATAATTTATCATTGTCATTTATCGCTTTTCAGGATAAGCTGTCCTTCTCTTGTGAATGGGGTTAAAAGTGAAATTTACTGGGGAGTTTTTTTGCCTGTCATCGTGGCGTGCCTTATTCAGGCGGGACTTGTCGGGGTCCTGTCTGGCGCCGATGTGAACGGGTCAAACAGCATTTCAGCAACTGTTGTTCAGGAGCGGAAAAATTCGTGGGAACAGCGGCTCAAGAAGCCGGTGGACTGGCTGAGCTGGGGTGTGGATTTTCGATGGCGCAATGAGTTTTACTCCAACAAGAAGCTGGAGCGGTTTGCGCCCGGACATGAGGAGTATTTTCAGCGGTATCGTACCCGCTTGTGGTTTGATTTGGAACCGGCGGAGAGGCTGACATTGAGGGCACGTTGGATTTGGGAGCCGCGCCATTATTTCAAGCCGGACGGGCGCAAGCCATTGGAGCGCAACGAGGCCATTTTTGATGAATTCAACATAAAATGGCGGGCGCCCGGAGAGGCGCCGGTGACGCTTACAGTTGGGCGCCAGAGTTTACGTTTGGGCGAGTGGCTTATTTTCGAGGGGACTCCACTGGACGGCTCGCGCACTGTTTATTTCGATGCGGCCCGGCTTAAAATAGATTGGGCATCACGCCACACCACGCTGGACTTGGTTTATATTGACCAGGGCGCGCAATCTGGGCGGTGGCTGCCGGTTGTCAACAGCCAACATTTTTTGATAGCGGAGGATAACAGCAGGGCGGCGGTTGTTTACCTTGTCAACAAGTCGCTGCCCGGGACACAGTTTGACGCCTATTACATGTTCAAACATGACGAGCCGGCGCTGCCTTCAGGCAATCACGCGCAAATCCATATCTTTGGCGGGCGCGCCCAATACCAACCGGGAAGGCATTGGAATTTAAGCGGGGAATTAACACCCGAATTTGGCTGGAAAAACGGGCGCACACTCGAAGCGCAAAGCTTCAGCAGCCAAATCAGTTATTTGATGCGCGACTCTTTGAACAATCAGTTCCGGGTCACCTATGAGTATCTTTCTGGCGATGATCCGAACACACCTGTTGACGAGGGCTTTGACCCTGTCTGGTCGCGCGGCACACCCCGGCTGAGCGAAGTGCTAAGCCCCATATTTGCAACGGAGGCAAGGGGACGCCTAACCGAGTGGAGCAATTTTCAGCGATTGGGCGCCGGCTGGAGCTTTTATCCGGCGTCGAGGTGGGAGTTTTTGATTGATTACAGCGCACTGTTTGCCAACACCAATCCGATGCGCGGCAAAGCCGGGTTCAGCGGAGATGGCTCATTCAGGGGGCACCTGGTTATTGGGCGGCTGAACTTCGGCCTTACTCACAAGTTAAGCGGCCATATCCTTGGCGAATTGTTTTTCCCTGGGAACTACTATGCCGTGCCCAAAGGCGGGCTGGCTACATTTATACGTACGGAGTTGACGATTCAACTTTGACGGCTTTTGAGGGTATTGGCGCAAGCTTTTGAAGCCGTTGAAGTGAGAATTGGCGGCAGTTGAAAAAATGTTGCACATGGGCCTGATTGCAATTAGAGTTTAAGCAGCAATAGGCCAAAGTGATTAAGATGAAACGGTTAATTGTTTTCCTACTGGCTGCCGGACAATGGGCGCTTCTGGGCGATTCAACGGTGGTTTTCAACGAGGTGATGTACCATCCCCAAACCAACGAACCCGCGATGGAATGGGTGGAGTTGTACAATCAAATGGCCGTGGATGTGGATATCTCCAATTGGACCCTGGAGGGGGACATTTATTTCAAGTTTGCCCCCGGCACGGTAGTGAAGGGGCGCGGTTTTCTGGTGGTATCAATCAGTCCCACCAATCTGAACATTCCGAATGTGGTGGGGCCGTTCACAAACCGGCTTTCCAACAACGGCGGCACGCTTGAATTGCGAAACAACAACCGCCGGTTGATGGACAGGCTCAAGTATGGTGTGGGTGGGGATTGGCCGGTTGGTCCGGATGGTTCCGGATTTTCGCTGGCAAAGCTTGACCGGAACAGCGCCAGCGAATTGGCAGCCAATTGGACAGTCAGCGAGCAACGAGGCGGCACTCCCGGACAGGATAACTTTCCGTGGTACAAGACGGAGATTGTCAACCGGCTGCTGGATAATACACAGCGTTGGCGGGCGGAGTTAAGCGGTACTGATTTGGGGACCGAGTGGAGTTTGCCCGCTTACCCCGACAACGGCTGGGCATCAGGCAACCAGATTTCAAATGGCAGTTTTCGGGATACCGAAACGCGGACGATTACAACCCTCTTCCACACGGGCCTGGATGCCAGCCGGAATGTGATTGCTCCGGGGAACCCCGATCCGCATTACAAACTGATAGTGGCTGCGCAAGGCCCCACGAATGTGCAGGCCCCTGTTATTCAGAATCATCCTGCATGGCTGGCAAATGATGGCGAATCGAGTTGGATTGGGCCAACCAATCCGGGCACGATCAACGTCAATTTTGGTCGGTATGATTACCAAACCACATTCGATCTGACCGGGTTTGATCCCAACAGTGTTCAACTGACTGTAAGTATGGCGATTGACAATACTTGCTCCAACGTGTTGCTGAACGGGACGCCACTGGGGTGGAGCTATTCCGGATTCACTGCTTATAGCCCGCCTTTCACGGCAACCAACGGCTTTGTTGCCGGAACCAATACTCTGGTATTTCAGACTGTCAACGAAGGCACATCGGCAAATCCAGCCGGTTTTCGCGCACTTTTGAGCGGTATCTCGTCAGTTATACTGACAAACTTTCCGCTCAGCCCGTCAGTTACAACTTATTATTTCCGGACGACTTTTGTATTCACTAATGACCCCGGGCTGACGCAACTAATCTTGCGCCCGCAGGTTGTGGATGGCGCGGTGTTTTATTTGAATGGGGTGGAGGCCGCCCGTGTGAACATGCCCGCCGGGCCGGTGACAGCGTCAACGCCCGCGCTGACCAATGCGACTCCACCCGGATATGTGGATTCAATCATCCTGCCGGCTCAAAGTTTGGTGGTTGGCACCAATGTGCTGGCTGTGGAAGTGCACAGGGCCGCCGGCAACACCTCCACCAACACTGCCCTTGGACTGGAACTTGTTGCCCAGCCGATTCCGCCTGAAGTGCCGGCGCTTGTTTTCAATGAAACAGCTCCTGCAACCAACGGCCCGTTCTGGCTGGAAATAATGAACCGCGGCAGCAACAGCGCTTCATTGGAAGGTTGTGTCATTTATCGCGATGGAACGACCAACCAGCGATACACATTTCCCGCCGGGGTGACGCTTGAACCGGGGGCGTTGCTTGCTGTTGATGAGGCCGCCTTGGGCTTCAGGCCGTTGGACGGTGAGCGGCTGTATTTGCTTTCACCGGGCGAAGCTCATTTGCTGGATGCAGTTGAGCTTAAACGCTCGCTGAAGGGTCGGCGGCCGGATGGCTGGGGTCCGTGGCTCTTCCCGTCACAGCCAACACCGGGGCAGTCCAACTTGTTCATCATCAATCAAGATGTTGTCATAAATGAAATCATGTACAGGCCGCGCCTTGTGTTTCCCACCAACGGCGCCGAGCCGTATGTGCCGCCGGGGCAATACATTGAGCTGTACAACCGCGGTACCAATGTAGTTGACCTTACTGGCTGGGTCATTGACGGCGGGGTGCGCTTCAGTTTCCCGGCTGGTCAAACTATTGCGCCGGGCGGCTATCTGGTGATAGCACAGGATGCTGGTTATCTTTCATCAAATTATCCCGCGGCAAATATCATTGGGAATTTTAGCGGGAAACTTTCAGGCGGGGGTGAGCTGTTGATTCTGAAGGATCCGAATGGCAATCCGGCCAATCAAGTCCGGTATTATGACAGCGGGCGCTGGCCGGAATACGCCGATGGGGGCGGCTCCAGTCTTGAACTCATCGACCCGTGGGCTGACAACTCAAAAGGCGAGGCATGGGCGGCCAGCGATGAGTCTGGCAAAAGCACATGGCAGACATACTCCTACCGCGGAGTTACAACCAACATGAGTTTTTACCCAACCCAATGGAATGACTTTGTGTTCAACTTGTTGTCTGGCGGCGAGTGTCTGATTGATGACATATCGGTGATAGAGAATCCGGACGGGGCCGCCATCCAGTGCTTAGCAAACGGGAATTTTGAGAATGGCACTACTGGCTGGCGCCTGCTGGGCAACCACAGCCACAGCAGGGTTGAGATTGACCCGGAGAATCCGGGCAACCATGTGCTGCATCTGGTGGCCACTGGTCCGGGCGAGCACATGCATAATCACGTTGAGACGACATTCTCCGGCGGGCGCACCATAGCGGCGAATCAGACTTATTTGATTTCGTTCCGTGCAAAATGGCTGGCCGGGGATAATCAGTTAAACACGCGGCTTTATTTCAACCGTGCATTCCGGACAACGCGATTGCCAGCTCCGGTTTTGGGCGGGACTCCGGGCGGGCGTAATTCACGTTATTCTCCGAATGCAGGCCCGACTTTTGACAATCTGCAACATTCACCTGTGACGCCTGCGCCTACAGAGTCGGTGCGAGTTTCAATTTCAGTTGCCGATCCGCAGGGAGTTTCCGCCTGTCAACTTTGGTATTCGGTCAATAGCGGCGCCTGGAGTTCTGTTCCAATGACACCACAGCCGCTGGCTGGTGAGCCATTCCGGTATGTTGGGAGCGTCCCGCCGCAACCAGCCGGCGCGGTCGTGCAGTTTTATGTTCGGGCCGTGGACGGCCTTGGGGCGGCCTCCACATATCCCAAAGACGGCGCCGATTCCGGCGCGTTGTATGTGGTGCAGGATGGACAGGCAAGAACCGACTTGGGGCATAACTTCAGAATAATCATGACCCCTGCAAACGTGGCGTTGATGCATGCGCCCACGAATGTGATGAGCAACGACAGGCTGCCTTGCACAGTGGTTTTGAATGAAAACCGGCCTTATTACGATGCGCGCATCCGCCTCAAAGCCAGCGAGCGCGGCCGCAACGCTTCGGCGCGGGTTAGTTATCACATTAAATTTCCTGCGGAAGACCCGTTCATGGGCGTGCATCCGTATATGTTGCTGGACCGTTCCGGAGGGCTGAGGTACGGACGAGCTTTTGGCCAGGACGAAATTGTGGTAAAACACATAGCCAATCGTGCAGGAGGCATTGTCTCGCCGTATATGGATATTTGCTGGATTATGCCGCCTCGGACAACCGAGACAGGCCCGTGCCTGCTTTACCCGCGATATGAGGATGTTTACATCGCAACCCAGTTCCCAAATGGCCAGGATGGAAATTTGTGGGAATATGAGCTTACTTACTACCCAACGACAGCGGATGCAAACGGCTACAAGTTGCCGCAGCCGGACAATGTGCTTGGCTTTGATTTGCAAGACCTGGGTGGTGAAAAGGAGATATACCGGTACAATTTTATCATAAAGATGCACCGTGACCGGGACGATTACGCCCCTTTGATGAATTTCTGCAAAATGTTCAGCCAGACCAATAACACTGTTCTGCAGAAGCAAACAGCCGCGATTATGGATTTGGACTGGTCATTCCGTGGTTATGCGCTAATCAGCCTCTGCGGGGTGGCGGATATTTACAGTTTCGGAAACTACCACAACATTTGGTTCTACTACCGGCCGGGGGATCAGAAATTTGTGCTGGTTCCACAGGACACCGATTTTAGTTTCTACCAATCAACCACCTACGCACTTATTGGTACGGCTTCGGGGCCGAATTTTTCAAAAATTCTCAACCTGCCCGTTTACCAGCGGATGTACTACGGGCACATAATGGACATTTTGAACAGCGCCTATAATTCAGCTTATATGTCAAATTGGACGGCGCATTACACCAAATTCTGTCCGGGACAGAATTTCAACGATTTGCCGGCGTACATTGACGCGCGCGCATCGTACGCGCGCTCTGTCATCAGCGGCGCCGGCGGATTGGGGTCATTTACTGTGAGCAGTCCGTCTTCATTTTCCACCGGCACAAACGTGATTATGTTGTCCGGCTCGGCGCCGGTAACAGTCCGGACCATAAAAATCAACGGCATCGAGTACCCGATTACCTGGAATTCATTGGTGGCCTGGAGCATTCCTCCTATTACGCTTGGCGCCGGAACGAACATGGTGCAAATACAGGGTTACGACCTCAACGGGCAGCTTGTGTCGGGTGCGAGCGTCAATCTCACAATAAACTACACCAACGCAGCGCCGCCGCCGGAAGGGACGGTGTGTTTTTCGGAGATCATGTACCATCCTGTTGTGCCAGGGGCCGAATTTGTTGAAATATACAATGCCTCCACCAACTTTACTTATGATTTGAGCGGCTGGCGCATCAATGGCCTGGGCTATGTTTTTACCAACGGATCACTTCTTTATCCACGGCAATATATTGTGTTGGTGAAAGACCCGGCGGCTTATCAGGCTGCTTATGGGGCAAGCGCGCCTTATTTTGACGTGTACGGCGGCAACCTGCAAAGCGATGGGGAGACACTCACGCTTTTGCGCCCGCCGCCGGCAGGCTCCGGAATGACCAATGAAATAGTTGTTGACCGCGTGCGTTACGAGCCAAACCCGCCATGGCCCGCCAGCGCAGCCGGAGGCGGAACATCGCTGCAACTGTTGGACCCGACCCGCGACAACAGCCGGGTGGCCAACTGGCAGGAAATGGCCGGCTGGCGGTTTGCCTCATTTACAGGCACGAATTCGGGACAAGTCACGCCGGGAATACTCATGTTGCTGCCACAAGGACCGGGTGATGTTTACATTGATGATTTGTCTGTTGTGGAGGGGACGAATGCGGGCGTGGGCTTTAATGTAATCACCAACGGTGATTTTGAAGCGCCTCTTGAGGGCACGTGGTATGTCGGGAGCAACCTCATCAATTCAATGATTGTGACCAATGTCAAACATTCCGGCAACTCGTGCCTGTTGATGCGGGCAGCGAGTTTGGGCACATCTTATCCCACATCCATCAATCAGACGAATCAGTTTCTGGCGACTACAAACGCAATCTTCACACTCAGTTTCTGGTACCTGCCTGCATCACTTTCAAACGTTGTAATCCGCACCCGCAGCAGCACCTTTGCGCCCAAGTTCAACGTTGCTCCAGCCGCTCCATACACGCCCGGGGCGCCGCCCACAATAGCGACAACGCTGCCTGAGTTGCCGCCAGTCTGGCTGAATGAGGTACAGCCGGAAAACACGACGGGAGTTGTAGATAATTTTGGTGAACACGATCCTTGGGTGGAAATTTACAATTCCGGCACAAATGAAGTTTCATTGAATGGCTGGTATCTGACTGACAGTTATCAGCAGCTTGCACGCTGGCCGTTCCCTGATGGAACAACAATTGCGCCCGGACAATTTTTGTTGGTGTGGGCGGACGGCCAGCCGGAGCAGACAACCGGCGGCAACCTGCACGCAAACTTCAGGCTTTCGCCCACAAATGGCTCGGTGGCGCTGGTGATGCCAATCAGCGGCAATCCAACGGTTCTGGATTATTTGAATTATGCCAACACACCTGCCGGCTACAGTTATGGCGATGCCCCGGATGGACAACCGTTCTATAGGGGGAATTTCTACTATGCCACACCGGCTGCGACCAACAATCCGGCCTCAGCGCCGCTGAATGTGTTCATCAATGAATGGATGGCCAGCAACACGCGCACGCTCTTGCCGCCTGGCAGCACTAATTATGAGGATTGGTTTGAGCTGTATAACGCCGGAGATACCCCTGCCAATCTTGAAGGCTATTACCTGACTGACAATCTATCCAATCCATTCCAGTTCCGAATCCCTGCCGGATTTATAATTCCGCCACGTTCCTGGCTGCTGGTCTGGGCTGACAACAAAGGCTATCTTAATACAAATAATCCGCCGCAGTTGCATGTTGATTTTCAGCTTAACCGTACTGGCGAGGCCATTGGCCTGTTTGGCGCGGATGGAACGGTCATTGATGCAGTCATCTTTGGAGAGCAGACAAGCGACGTAAGCCAGGGCCGTGACCCAGACGGCAGCACAAATATCGTTTTTCTGGCCACACCCACGCCCGGTCAGGCAAATCGGGCCGGGCAATCGCTGGCCGGCCCACCGGTTTTGGCGCCCATTGCCGACACTAATGTGGTTGAAGGCACGATGCTGGTTGTGATCGCAGTGGCAACGGATACCAACCAGCCGCCGGTGCCATTCAGCTACAACCTGCTGCCAGATGCGCCGGCTGGCGTGGCAATTGATGCAAACACCGGTGTGATAACGTGGACACCAACCGAGGCGCAGGGGCCGGGGAGTTATACGATTACTGTTCTGGCAGCCCAGACGGCTTCGCCATTCCTTTCGGCTACACGGACATTTACGGTGACTGTTCTGGAGACCAACCAGGCGCCGCAATTGGCCATTATCCCGGACATGATGGTGGATGAAGGGGTTGAGCTTTCATTTACTGCCTCCGCTTCGGATGCAGATTTGCCGCCCAATTCGCTGACATTCAGTTTGGATGAATTTGCGCCTGCAGGCGCATGGATAACTGCGGATGGCCACTTCCACTGGACACCATCAGAGGCGCAGGGGCCGGGTGATTACCCTGTAAACATCATTGTGACTGACAACGGCAGCCCAAGCCTGAGCGCCACGCAAACCTTCATGATAACCGTCAATGAGGTCAACCAGGCGCCCACAATTCAATCGCCCGGCCAATTCCAACTGCTTTTGGGCCAGACGCTCAATTTCAATGCAAGCGCGGCTGATTCAGATTTGCCAACTCAAACCTTGAGCTTTTCACTGGATGAAAACGCGCCAACTGGCGCCAGTATTACGTCTGAAGGGCTGTTCAGTTGGCGGCCTGCAACCAACCAGGCGCCAGGCACAAACATCATCACCATAACAGTAACTGACAACGGCACGCCGCCGCTTTCGGCGTCTGCCGACTTCACAGTTGTGGTTGGCAAGCCGCCCAAGTTTGATGTTTCCGGCACAAAGATTGTCCTCACAAACAACCAAATTCGCTTCGAGATCGAGGCATTGCCAGGCAAAACCTACCGGCTGGATTACGCAGACTCGCTGCCGCCGGTGACGTGGCAGCCGGCAGGCCCGGCGGTGCAGGCAACCAATTCAACTGTGATTCTTACTGCGCCGACCGCCGGTTCATCCAGGAAGTTCTACCGGATTTCCGCCGAATAGTTGTCGCATGTGGCCGGTGTCCTGCGCCGCATCGCAGCTCCTTGATTTCAGGCAACTGAACCAACCAGTTGTCAATGACGCCGTAATTTAAGTTCAAATTTGTGGATGGGAAGTTGGGCCGGGCAGATGGTGCGCGATAGAGGATTTGAACCTCTGACCCCTTCCGTGTCAAGGAAGTGCTCTACCCCTGAGCTAACCGCGCACGCGCGCAAGACGACTCCACCTTGCCAGCTTTTTTTGACTTGGCAAGCATCAAATCAAACTTCGTGCGTTTCCGGCCGGGCTGTTTGTGCTGTAACGCTAAAAGATGGGTCGGAGGGCCGAGCGTTTCCAGCCCGATATTTCTTGATGAAGCCGGCTGTTCTGGGTAGCTTGTCCAAAAATCAAATTATGAAACATGGAAATTACCCGGGGAGTTTCTTGTTTGCCGCGTTGCTGGCGGTGTTGTTGGGCGCATTGGGATGTGCAGCCACCAAAAGCGTCCAGACGGCGCCAACAAGCGCCGCGCCAAAGCAACCTGAACAGCCGCCTGTACACACCGTAAGCCGCGGTTCGCTCAAGCCAAAGGTGCAGACTGATGCAGTTTTTCAGTCCATGGAAATGACAGCTTTGAAATTGGAGCCAAAGGCATGGGCGGATTTCACCGTGCTTGAGGCTGTGCCGCAAGGTGCGCGTGTAAAAAAGGGGGATGTGCTTGTCAAGCTGGATACGGAAAAACTGTCGGAGCAAATTGCCGATTTGGAAGCGGAGCAGGCTGCGGCGGCGCTGACACGGGAACTGGCGGCGGCGGAGTTGGAAAATCTGACTCAGACAACGCCGCAAAAGTTGGAGGCTGCGCGCCGCGCGGCCCGGATTGCGCGGGAGGAGCTGGAATACTTTGAGAAAACAGGCCGCGAGCAGCGTGAAAAGGGCAGCCGCATGAATCTGAAAAGCAGCCAGCAAGCGCTTGAAAATGCCCAGGAAGAACTCCGGCAGTTGGAAAAGATGTACAAGAATGATGATTTGGTTGAGGAGACCGAGGAAATAGTGCTGAAGCGGCAGCGGTTTGCGGTTGAGATGGCCCAGTTCAATCTGGAGCGAATGAAGCTGGCGGTGGAGCGGGACCTGCAGGTGTTGGTTCCACGCGAGGCGGAAAATGTCAAAGCCCAAAACCGCGACCAGGAACTGGCGCGGATTCTGGCGGAGGAAACGCTGGAGCGGACGCTGGCAAAGAAGCGGTTGGATTTTGAGAAAATGAAGCGCGACCAAAAGAAGGCCGAAAAGCGGCTTGCGGATTTGAAAAAGGATTTGGAGATGATGACAGTCCGGGCGCCATGCGATGGGATGGTGTTTTACGGCGCGTGCGAAGGCGGGCGGTGGACGACGGCGGCTGTCGTTGCCAAAAAACTGGTGCCTTCCGGAAAGCTGCTGGCGCAGGAAGTTTTCATGACCGTGGTCAATCCGGAGCGGTTGACGCTCAAGGCCGTGATTTCGGAGGCTGACCTGGCCAAATACAAGCCCGGCATGAGCGGCCATGCGGTTCCAACGGCGCTTCCGGATGCAAGGCTACCGGTCAAACTTGATGAGATGTCAACCGTGCCGCTGCCTGGCGGCGGGTTCGAGGCCACCTTTTCTCTGGCAACCAACAAGCCGCCGCTTATTTTGCCGGGAATGAGCGCCAAAATCACAGTCAGCGAGAGTGCGCGGATGGATGTTCTGCTTGTTCCTGCGGAGACGGTGGTCGCCGAGGGCGACCAGAAATTTGTGTGGAGGATGCAAGGCAACGGCCAGCCGGCAAAGCGGGCGGTAAAAACCGGCGCTTCGGATGGCCGGCAGGTTGAAATTCTGGAAGGTCTGGCCGAGGGCGACCGGATTCTGCTCAAACCGCCCAAATAATGTCCGCCGTGGGAAAGATGGCACGCGAAGTTTTCGCCGAGTTCAGGCGCGCACATTTGTTGCGGCTGTGGCTCTGTTTGTGCGTCTGCTCGTGGGGCGCTCTTGATGTCGGTGGAGCCGCGCCCAAGCCCGATGTTCCGCCGCAAATCAAGCCGGCGGAGTTGGAAAAGGCAATCGGACGCGGCGTGGATTTTTTGGTGCGGCGTCAAAACAAGGACGGCTCCTGGGGTTCGGCGCGCAACACGAAGGACCTCAACATATACGCGCCTGTGCCCGGGGCGCATCATGCCTTTCGGTGCGCCGTAACTGCCCTGTGCATTCAGGCGCTGATTGAGACTGGCGCAATCAATACAAATGCGGCGGCTCGTCAGGCTGCCGATCGGGGCGAGAGCTGGCTATTGGAAAACCTGCCGAATTTGCGCCGAGCAGATGCCGTGGCGCTCTACAATGTTTGGGGCCATGCCTATGGGTTGCAGGCACTGGCGGCCATGTGCAGGCGTGAAACCAACAATGCCGCGCGAAGGGCGCGCATCCAGGAGATCATGCGCGGGCAGATCGAACTGTTGCAGCGTTACGAATCTGTGGATGGCGGATGGGGCTATTATGATTTCAAGGCGCACACCCAGAAGCCGAATACAGACAGCCTTTCGTTTGTGAATGCGGCAGTATTGCTTGCTTTTCATCAGGCCAGGTCGGCTGGGGTTGAAGCGCCGGAGAAACTGGTTCGGCGGGCTGTAGCAGCCACACAACGCCAGCGCAAGTCTGACAACAGTTATTTGTATGGCGAATATTTGAAGTACCAGCCGGCGCGGCTTGTGAACCGGCCTGCGGGCAGTCTGGGGCGCTCGCAGGCATGCAACCTTGCGTTGCGATTGTATGGAGACACCACCATAACTGACGCGGTGCTCAAGGAGTGGCTGGACCGGCTGGTGGCGCGAAACGGCTGGCTTTCCATTGGGCGCAAGCGTCCCGTGCCGCATGAATCATGGTTTCAGGTAGCCGGTTACTTTTTCTACTATGGGCATTATTACGCTGCGCTTTGCATGGAACAATTGCCGGCTGCCGATGCCTCGCCATACCGGCGGCATATCGCCGGCATTTTGCTGGCGCTGCAGGAGAAAGACGGTTCATGGTGGGATTACCCGCTTTACGATTACCATCAACAATATGGGACTGCGTTTGCGTTGATGAGCCTTGCACGGTGCCGTGGCCTGTGATCCGGCCGATGTTTTAAGCCGGCGGACAAATCTCTGCCGCCTTACGGCGGCAGCTACGTGGATAGAGGAGCGGCTTCTACACCGTACAAAAATATCCTGTAGCCGCCATCGTGAGATGGCGGAAAAATCTGCCGCCTTACGGCGGCAGCTACACATATAGCCAATGTGGAACCCGCCATGCTTCGCTTGATAACAGAATGGATTCTTTTAATTCAGTTTTTCGGGTTGATTGCAATTGCTGGACAAGGTTATTTGAACTGTGGCAAAGTCCCGTCAAAAACCACAACAAAACGGATGCGAGAATCCGGAATGAAATTTATGAAAAAACAAGACAACTCAAATCAATTGTCACGGCGTGATTTTGTAAAAAGCTCGGTGGCTGGCGTGGCGGGCTGGACGGCGGCGGCCGCAACCGGCGGGGCATCGCTGACGATTCTGAAGCCTTCAACCGTATTTGGGGCGGATGCAAATTCCAAATTGGAAATTGGCCTCATTGGCTGCGGCGGGCGTGGGGCGTGGATAGCCAATTTATTCGCCCAAAATGGCAATTACAATTTGGTTGCCTGCTCGGATTATTTTCAGGACCGCGCCGATGCCGTGGGCAATAAGCATGGCATTCCTGCCGACCGGCGTTACATCGGGTTGTCAGGCTACAAGCGGCTGCTTGAGAGCAAATTGGATGCGGTGGTTATCGAGACGCCGCCTTACTTTCATCCGGAACAGGCCGCCGCGGCGGTGGATGCCGGCAAGCATGTATATGTGGCCAAACCCATAGCCGTGGACGCCCCCGGCTGTCTGTCAATCGGAGAGTCCGGAAAGCGCGCAACGGCCAAAAAACTTGTGTTTTTGGTGGATTTCCAGATTCGCGCCAATGAGCACTTTCGGGAGGCGGTGCGCCGGGTGCATGAAGGCCAGATTGGGAAGCTGATTATGGGGGATGCGCACTATCCATGGAGGGGCGGCGGGCGCGGCACGCCACCGCCGACGGCAGAGGGCCGGCTGCGCAACTGGTATTATGTGCTTGAGCTAAGCGGCGATTTCATCGTCGAGCAAAGCATTCACTCGCTCGATTTTGCAACGTGGATTGTGAACGCCGACCCGATAAAAGCGGTTGGCACCGGCGGGCGAAAGGTGCGTCCGCAAAACAGCATCTATGACCACTTCGCGCTGACCTACTATTTCCCGGATGACGTGCCGATGGTTTTCACCTGCATCCAATCCATTCCGGAAGTGAAGGACGAAATCACGGCGCGGTTTTTCGGCTCGGATGGCATCATTTGGGGTGATTACTTTTCCGAGGTGTACATTCGCGGAAAGGATTTCATGAGGCAAAAGGTTGACAACCTTTACACCACGGGCGCGCAGGTCAACATAAAGGAGTTTTACGAGGCGATTACGCAGGGCAAGTATGACAATCCGACTGTAGCGCCTTCCGTACGGTCAAACTTGACCGCGGTTTTGGGACGCGAGGCCGGTTATCGCAAGACTGAAATCACGCTTGCGCAACTAATCAAGGAGGGCAAAAAACTGGAGCCGGATTTGAGAGGCGTGAAGTCTTGAAAAAGCTCCGTGCCCGGACCAAATCAAGGGGCCTTACAATGAATATCCCGGCTACTGGTGCAGCAATCCGCAGGAGACCGCCGATTACATGAAGACAGTCAACAAGCCGTGGATTGCCTTCAAAACTATGGCAGCCGGGGCCATACCGCCCAAAAATGCGTTTCGTTTTGCCTTTCAAAACGGGGCGGACTTTATCCTGGCCGGCATGTTCGATTTTGAAATTGAGGAGGACGTCAAACTTGCGATCGAAACGTGCAAGGCAGCGCGTGAACGCAGCCGTTTGTGGATGGCATGAGGAGGGAAAACGTGTTAAGCCACTAATTCAAGCGTTGTTGTTTTGGTGGCAAGCAACGCCACGGTGACAAAAGAGCCAGGTGTGGCGTCAAGGCTATTGCGTGATGTTCAATTACAAATGAATACAGAAAACTCTCTGAGGAAATTCGTGTTTGTTGCGAGTCTGGGGTTGGCCTGCAACGGAGTGACGGGCGCCGAGCTTGTCATTACATCCGCCGGGCGGGATGGGCGGCTGGGCTGGAGCAACAGTTTCACAACGGGCGTTTGCACCGTGGTGACGGCGCCCACGCCGGCAGGGCCGTGGAAATCGCAATCCAACTATTTTTCAACAAATCTGACGGGGCAGGGGCGGGTTGCTCTTTCATCAAGCAATGTTTTTTGCCGGCTGCTGTCAGTGGATATTTCAACAAACACGCCCCGGCATTTCACCAACCTGCTGGAGTCCTACGGGATACTTGAAACCATTGCTGGGCGTGGCGGTTCGAGCACGGATGTGAGCCATTGGTCCAACAGTTTTGAGGGCGAATGGGCGACAAATGTTGATTTGTCCAGGCCGCATATTGCATTTGGCGATCCATTTGGGAATGTGCTGATTGTGGATCAGCGGAGCAGCTCGGTGTTGAAGGTCACGCCTGATGGGCGGCTCTACACCTATGCAGGGACGCATATAGCAGGCAACAATGGCGATACTGGCTGGGCTACCAATCTGCATCTGAACAATCCAAACGGCGGCTGGATGTTGCCCGATGGCACCCTTTACATATTGGACACGGACAACGGAAAGGTGCGCAAAGTAACCACCAATGGCTGGATGACGACATTATTCACCACCGCGCCCATGGGCGACGGGCGCGCTTTTTGGATAAAGAGCGATGAATCGGTGGCGTATTTTGGCTCCGGCCCGACCGAGGCCACCACTCTAAACAAATGGACGCCTACCGGAGGGGTGAGTGTGGTGCGCTCTGATTTCCGGAACATGGGAAACATCTTGGGCGATGAGCGCACCGGCGTGCTATACATCAGCGACCGGGAAGCTTACCGTGTTTATCGAATGGAAACAAACGGCGACCTTGTAACCATTGCCGGAAATGGGACGGCTTCGGGCTATGGCGGCGAGGGCGCCTACGCCACCAACACAAGCCTCAACTTGCCGCGCACGGTTTGCTTTTTCCCGAATGGCGGTTTTCTCATCGGCGAGCACGACCCCGGAAACCGCATCTGGTATGTTGATCCAGCCGGGATTATTCATTTGTGGATGAACGGCAGCAGCGCAAACAACCGGCGGGTTGGGGATGGCCAGTGGTTTTATGCAAATCCGACACTTGCAAAAGTTTCGCGTGTCCGCGCCGTCACCATGGACCCGTTTGGGAATTTGATAATAACCGAGAGCAACTACGGTTATATCCGCCGTATTAGATTTGCGCGCATGTCACCTTGAAACCGCTGTGCCAATTCAGCGTTGAAACGGCGGACTGCGCCAAAATTTTCCCAAGCCGATTTCAAATTTTTCTTGAAGTAGTGGTGGAGATGGAATAGACAGGCGGCAGCTCTTTGAATTGGCGGCTTGGACTGCTCGGGCAGTTCGAGCCGGTAAACACAATCGGATGACAGGGAACCCCGTGGAAATCGGGGACGGTTGCGCCACTGTAACGGATGACAAGCTCCCGAGGCCACTGCGATGGTCGCGGGAAGGCGGGAGCGAGGCTGGAAGTCCGGAGTCAGGATACCGGTCCGGTTGTGCTCGTCGGGCCTCCAAAGCGGGGGCCGACTTCTCCGCAAAGAGAAGGATGAGACCAGTTCGCGCCCGCGGTTCGGGCCGCGCCAAGGTTGAATGCCTTCATTCGCCGTTATGCGGGGACTGAAGGCTTTTTTGTTTTCAGTGCCTCGCGCTGGTCTCCGTATGAAACCGGATTTTGCCGAAAGTGGCGGAATCCACAACAAAAGAAAGATCAGCGTATGCGTATAGTGGCAATAGTGGGGCTGGCGCTGGCCGGCCTGAATGTTGGTGTGCAGGCCCAAAGCTCGCTTTGGGCGAACTCAGTCATATCTTACAATGCCGGGACAGGTTATACACCCGGCTACGACAATCCATCCGCCGCGTTGGGGGAGCCTTCGCGGTTTACACCCGGACAATACGGCGGGCCGGTTGACCCGTTTTCGCCGCCGTGGACAAGCGGGCAGTTGGTGACTGTTGGCGCCGGCGGCTGGCTTACGGTTCAGTTTGGCGCGCCTGTTCGCAACGCCGCCGGGAATCCGTTCGGCCTGGATTTCATGATATTCAACGGTTCGGGTTTTCTAATTACAAATGGAAACTATGAAGGCGGCGGAATAACCGACGGCACAACCTTTGGCGGCGATGCGCAGACGCGCGTGTCGGTCAGCCAGGATGGCGTGAATTTTTACGAGCTTAACCCATCGTTTGCGCCGTTGGTAGATGCCGGCTGGCCGACAGATGGCAGCGGGAATTTCAACATTCCTGTCAATCCGGCATTGACTGGGGCCAATTTTGCAGGCCGGGACCTTGCCGGCATTCGCGCTTTGTACGCCGGTTCAGGCGGGGGCGCGGGCTATGACATTGCGTGGGCGCGCGACCAAAACGGCCAGAGCGTCAGCCTTGATGAAATTAATTACGTGCGTGTGGATGTGCTGAGCGGGCGGGCAAAGATAGATGGATTTGCGGCCGTGCCCGAACCGGCGACATTGAGTCTGGGAGTTGGTGGTGTTGTCTTTGCATTGTTGCTGGGCAGGCGCAACTTCAAAAAGGGCTAGAATGGACATGCCCTTCGATCCGGGCCGGTGTCCGCTGTGCGGGCGTCCCAATGATTGCGATTTAATCAAGCCCGGGACGCCCCACGGCCCATGTTGGTGCTGGCGGGTAAAGGCCTCACCAGAGGCGTTGCAGCGCGTGCCTGCTGAATTGCGCGGCAAAGTTTGTCTCTGCCGCGAGTGTCTGACCGGCATGAGAAATGCAACCGGGCCGCTCAAGGCCGCCTCTGTGGCGGTTGGCAGGTGAAAATTGTGTCTGCAAAAATAAAATATGGCATTGGCAGAACGGCGCTTGCCGCAGGGCTGGCAATTTTGGGCGCAATCGCGGCGGGCGCTGCTGTCCTTGTCGAAGATTTTTCCTCAAATCCGCTGTTGCGCGGCTGGCAGGTTGCCGGCTGTACGAATCTTTTTCATTGGAACGCGGCTGCGCAAAATTTGGAAGTTGTATGGGACTCGCGCCAGTCCAACAGCTTCTTTTACCGTCCGCTTGGGGTGACGCTTACCCGCAGCGATGATTTCCGCCTGGAGTTCGATCTGCGGCTCAGCGGCATTACAGCCGGCATTGATCCGGACAAGCCTTATACATTTGAGATAGCGGTCGGGTTGACGGCGCTGCGGAATATTACCAATGAGAATTTTTTCCGCGGCACGGGCATCAATTCAATGTATGGCCCACGTGATTTGGTTGAATTAGATTATTTCCCGGAAGCCGGTGCGGTTTCAGCGACGATTGCAACCACCATTGTTTACAGCAACAACAGGTTCGATTACAGCCATAACTTCCCGCTTGAGATGGCGGTTGGGGATTTGTTTCACGTGGAAATGGGATATACCGCATCCAACCGGGTGTTAAGGACGCGGGTTTTGCGCAATGGCCAGCCATACAGTACCAGTACGAACGGCTTTTTGCATGACATAGTCATAACCAACGCATTTGATTTTGCGGTCGATGCGCTGGCCGTCAGCAGTTACAACGACGGCCAGCAGTCCCCGATGTTCGGCGGCTCGGTTTTTGCAGAGGGTGTTGTGGATAATTTTTTGCTGTACACCCTGCCGTGGCCGGAGGGCCGGCTTGTGTTGCGACAGACGGAGAGCGGTTGGGCAGTTGAATTTCAAAGCCGCGCCGGCTGGCGGCATCTGTTGCAGCGGAGCCACGATTTGCTGGAGTGGATTGATGTTTCGGCGCCGGTGGACGGGACCGGCGAAATCATCAGGCTGACGGATGAAACAACAGGTTCAAACGTCCGTGCCTTTTACCGTGTGAAGACGCAACGGCCATGAATTGCGCACCGGACAACAGCGGCAGACAGGGCGGCTTGACTTTAATAGAGCTGCTTGTGGTGATTGCGTTGATTGCGCTGTTGGCGGCCTTGTTGTTGCCTGCGTTGGCGCGCGCGAAAGGCTCGGCGCAGCGCATCCGGTGCGTCAGCAATCTTCATCAACTTGGGCTGGCCACGCATTTGTATTGGGATGAGCATAATGGAAGCGCTTTTCGTTATCGCGATTACGCAACCAACGGGGGCGTTGTTTACTGGTTTGGATGGATTCAGGATGGCAGCGAAGGGCAGCGCGATTTTGACGTGACGCAGGGCGCGCTTTATCCGTATTTGCAAGGCCGCGGCGTTGAACTTTGCCCGGCGCTGGCTGACAGCCCGGTTCCATTCAAGCCCAAGGCCAGAGGGGCAACTTATGGCTACGGGTATAACTTGAATTTCTCCTCGCCATCGGGCAAGCCGGCGTTCAATGCGTGGTCGGTGCGCAGGCCGGGCGACACTGTGGTGTATGCGGATGCCGCCCAGGTGAATTTCTGGCAGCCGCCAGCCTCGCCTGATTCACCGATGCTGGAGGAGTGGTATTACATATCCGCTTACGAGACTACAGTTCATTTCCGGCACCGGCAGAGTGCGAATTGCTGGTTTTGTGACGGACATGTCGGGAGCGAGAAGCCGGCGCCTGGCTCATTGGAAACGCTCCTGCCGCAGGCCTTTGTTGGACGGCTGCTGGAGGCGTTGCTGAGGGTTGATTGATTGGGCGGTTTTTTGAAAAAACCGTGAGGCCGGGGCGGGCGTGTCACTTTGTGGCGTTCAATTTTAGTTTTGAAAGCAGAACGGCTTTGGCCTCGGGTGTAAGGCCGCTTTCCGGGGCCAGCAGTTGGTTGAGCACGTTGCTCTGGATGAGTGAAAGCGGTTCAAGACCGAGTCTTGCGATGCTTCCCGGGTCCTTGGGCACTCTGGATTGGTGATTTTGCCAGATGCGTTTGCACATATCCAGCAGCACGGTGGCGCGGTCGTCCTCGTCTTCAATCAAGCTGAGAAAAGCGGTGCGTGTATATGCCATCAGGATGGCAGTGGTCTTTACGCGGTCAGTTTCGCCAACGCCCTCGGTAATCTGCCGGAGAGCGAATGTGTCGAGGTCGCCGCCGGATTGGTTGACCTGAAAGTCATCGGGCCAGTTTTCCTTCAGGTAGTTGAACCAATACCGCGCCTCGGCCATTCGGTTGTTCATGTATAGATGGAAAACGCACTGGCGTATGGTGTTGCGTTTGGCGCGGTTTATCATGTCTTTTTTAACAGGCTCGTCGGCCAGCATTTTGTCATAAATGGCAACCATGCGCGCCACCATGTCTGGATTTGGCCCCAGCACAACCCGTTTCTTCTGATTATCAATTTTCAGCAATGCGCCATGCTGGAAAGATTGGAGCGTGGATTGGTAGATGACGCGCCGCAGACTGTCCTGGTCGGCGGGGCGGCTTTTTTCAAGGCCGATCATGGCCCAGTAGATGGCGCTGGCTTCAGGCAGCCGCCAGTCAAGCGGGCCGTATTTCTCATCAGCCGCCTTCATGAGGGCCGGGTCCATTTTGAGGACCTGCCGCAGGAAGCGCGCCCGTTCGCGGGCGTCGTCGGTGGCGGGCTGGATTAGTTCAAGGTAGCCGTTGCGATTAGTTCCGATGGCGCGGGTCATGGTAACGGCCCACTGGTATTTGTAGTACATGTGGGCATCATCGAGTTCCTGACCGATTTTATGTTGGAAAAACCAGGCTAGCTCGCGATAGACGAGGGCTTGGTCCGGGTTGTAGCGCAGTCCTTCATCGCGCAGCAGTTCTATGCCGCGCGAAACCCAGCGCCAGCGGTCCTGTGGCTCGGTAAATTTGACTGAGATGTTGTAGGCCATGTTCCACGCCTGATGAATCCACACCTGTTTGAGCCGGGGCTGGAGCTTGGTTATCCAGTCGGCGAGTTGGACCATTTCAAAATATTTGTCCTGGTCTTGCAAATTGCTCATTCGAATCCAGAGAAAGTTGGCAATCAACCCGCGGAAACCGCCCAGGGCGACAGTTGCGAATACAAGCGCGCGCGGTGCGTTTTTGAGGTCCACGCCGGTGGCCGCCATGCCCATGTTGGCCCGCTGGTGCTCGAGTGCATCGCGGACTGAGCCGGCCACTGCGAGGCAGAGCACCAGCACGATAAAGCGGGCGTATTGTACAAGGCGTCGGTTCATATCAACTCGTTCCCTGTGCGGTGGCAAGCTCGCGCCTGCTCAAGACAATCATGCCCACAGCGGCAAAAACCCCGCCTAGCAACAAGACCACCTGTACAAACGCCAGCCCGAGCGTTTCCCAGGGTATGCTGCGGCCTGTGCTCAAAGATTCCACGGGCGAGAATGAGCGGGCCAGATTCACCACCGCAAGCATCCCCTTGAAGACAGGGAGCATTACTGCATCAATAACCGGGTTGGACGGCGCGTTGGTTTCGTGGTCAACACCCATTATGGTGCCTTCCTCGACCGAAGCGGCCATCGAGCCGCTGGAGAACACCAGAATTAACATCGTCAGTGAGAAGAATGCGGCGACGGGGAAAGAAAGAAAACTTGATGCAGCAAGGCCGATGGCGGCCATCAGCCCCAGCCAGCAAAGTATTACGCCGAGACCACGCGCGAAGTTCAGGCCGAAGCCGCCTTCACGGTAAAGCACCTCCAGACCGTCCTCCAGCGGGAATAACAGCACATTATCCTCGGCGTGTGTGCAGTTGATTATCAGGCGGCCGTCCTCCTCGATTGCGGCAGCCGGGATGGTAAATTCGACCACGCTTTCAGCGGCCATGCTCTTGATTATATCCGGCACGCGGCGCGGCCCTGTGGGCCGGCCGAAACGCCATGCCACAATGTACGAGCCCGATTCGTTGGTGCGCACCACGTAGAACTTGACCCGGACGTGCAGCGGCTCGTTTTCGTTCAAATTGCGAACATGGCCGGCCGGGATGATCCATTGGCGCACGATGCCCGGCGGGACGAGCTGATAGTAGGCTTTAACGCGCTCTTCAATTTGCTGGCGGACGAATGGGCGGTCAGCAGGCGGAATATCTTTTTCCTTCAATGCGCGTTGAAACTCGCGTTCGACAATCGGGCGGAAGTCAACTGGCGGTTCCTTGAGCGAGCCGCGCGCCACCAATACTTCGCGCCGCAATGTTTCCTGTTCTTCAGGAGGCAGGTGTTTTGCGCGCCACTGAATGAGGGCGGCAATGCAGGCGCCGGCGATTGCCAGCAATACGGCATTAAGAGTCAGCAACCCAATCCATTTGCCAAGCCAGACCTGCCAGAGTGGAATGGGTTTGACTGCAATCATTTGTATCTGGCATTCCTCGATGTCACGGGCGAGCGTGCCGCAAGCCAGCCAGAGTGTTGCCATGCCAAGCAGCGCTGTAACCGAGCTGAGGGTGTAGGTGATTACAATTTGGGCGAACCCGCGCGCCGTCCCGTCATCCTTCAACAACACCGGCAGCCCAACCACCGCCAGAAGCAGCAAGCCAAGCATCACCCAAAACAGCCGGTAACGAAAGGCTGCCTTCCAGGTTAGCGTGACTATGGCCCAAAGACGGCGCATTTATTGGTTTTCGGTAACTGTGTAAAATTTGCGGTTATCAATCCGGTTTTTTGCCAAGTAATTTTGCCAGTTTTTGATCGGCCTTGCTCAAGTCCACGGCTGGCTTTGCAGGCTCCGTTGCCGTGGTTTGTGTTGCTGGCTGCGGTGCGGCGGTTTGGGCGGGAACCGCAGGCGGTGGCGGCGAGGCTGGTTTTGCCAGCATTTGCAATTTGAGTTCATCCGCCGTGGTTGTAGGCAATTTCGGCGCTGGCGGTGTTTCCTGCTTCGGGGATGACACCGGCGTGGTGAAACGTTCAAGGATTTTTTCAGTGGCGGCCTTTTTGTCCAATTCCGCATCACCGCGGAGGTAGGCGGCGACCTGTCCGGTTGCCACTGCGCCGGAAGTTTCGGCGGCGCTTTCCCTGGCTTTCCGAACCACTTCCAAAAAGTAACTTTCCAGGTTTTGGGTTGGGTTGTCTATTTTGATGCGGTCTTCGGCAACGTCCTGGCGGATGATATCGAGTATTTTTTGCAATGTCGGTCTGGGCAAGACTGGCAGCGTTATGCGCAATGTATCGCGCTCGGTCAAAAGCTCTTTGAGCGTGCCCATGGCCTGGATGCGGCCGCCATAGTAAATGACCACGCGGTCGCATACATCCTCGACATCGGCCAGCAGATGGCTGCTTAAAATGATTGTTTTGCCGCGGCGGGCCAGCGCCAGAATCAAATCTTTCACCTCGCGGCAGCCAATTGGGTCGAGACCGGCGGTAGGCTCATCAAGGATTACGAGGTCAGGGTCATTGATAAGCGCCTGTGCAAGGCCGATGCGGCGCTGCATGCCCTTGGAAAATTCGCCAACCACGCGGTGGCGTTCCTGCTTCAATCCAACCATGTCCAGCAACTGCTCGGCGCGCTTGCGTCGTTCCGGAGCCGGCAGCTCGAAAAGGTTTCCAAAGAAATCCAGTGTTTCGCGCGAGTTCAAGTAACGGTACAGGTAGGATTCCTCCGGCAGATAGCCGATGCGCGACTTGGTGGCGACATGGCGCGGGGAGTGGCCAAAGACTTCAATGAACCCGCGTGTTGGACGCAGCAGGCCGAGGATAAGTTTAACCGTGGTGGATTTGCCGGAGCCGTTCGGCCCAAGCAATCCAAACACCTCGCCGCGCCTGACTTCAAAGGTTACGTCGTTGACGGCGCGCGCTTTTGGGCGATTCCAGAAATCCTTGAAAATCTTGGTCAGACCGCGCACCGACACCACGATGTCATCCGCGGCGGCGGCCTTTTCAGCTTCATTTTGGAGAGGGTCGGTAATCATGGCAGGGAATTTTCACCCGATTGTTTTCTGGCGTGGTTGAATTTGCCGGACTTCATCAGGCAGGTTTTGGCAGCAGCGCCGCCGGCTCCTGAACTTCTGCAACCGGCGAAAAACGCTCCAACTCTTCTCCTGAGCGTACGAGCCGGGCGCTGTTAAAGATGACGATAAATGAGCCGACATTGTTGAGGATTGCGGCCACAACCGGGTTCAACTTGCCAAAGGCCGCCAGCGCCAGCCCGCCAATGATGAAGAGGATGCCGATGATAAAGTTTTGGTTGATGACCGAGCGGGCGTCGCGCGACAGTTTGACCAAAAACGGCAGGCGGCGCAGGTCGTTGTTCATGAGCGCGATTGTGGCACTGTGAATGGCCACTTCGCTTCCGGCGGCGCCCATGGCGATGCCGATGTCACCTGCTGCAAGGGCCGGGGCGTCATTGACACCATCGCCGACCACAGCGACACGGTAGCCTTTGCTGCGCATTGCCTTTACAAATTCAACTTTGTTTTGTGGGAGACATTCGCCAACCGCTTCTTCGCAGTTGATTTCCCTTGCCACGCGCGTGGCGACCGGCTGGCGGTCGCCGGAGACCATGGCAATCCGCCGCACGCCCGCAGCCCTGAGTTGCGCCAGCGATTCCCTGGCCTCGGCCCGGACTTCATCCTGCAGGCCTATCCAGCCGATGAACTGCTGGTTGCGCGCAACGAAAATAAGGCTGAAGCCCTCGGTTTCATTTACATCAACCGAGGCCGCAAGATCGCCGGGCACATCGTTGTCCTTGAGCCATTGGGCGCGGCCTACAAGCACCGAATCTCCTTCCACAACTGCCTTTATGCCGCGGCCTGCAGCTTCGCTGAAGTCCTTTGGCTCGGCCAACGGCACGCCGGCTTCGGCTGCAAGCTGTCCAAGCGCCTTTGCGGCCGGATGGTTGCTGAATTGTTCTGCGGAAGCTGCCAGTCTTAGCAATTCCGCCGGCGTGGCGCCATTGGCCGGGGCAAGGCGGCAGACAGCCAGTTTGCCCGTGGTGATGGTGCCGGTCTTGTCGAAAACGAAGGCGGTTATGCGCGAGGCAAGCTCGATGTCGGCCACGTTTTTGATCAGAATGCCGAGGCGCGCGGCGGCAGACAGCGCCGCAACCATTGCGGTCGGCGTGGCCAGCACGAATGCGGTTGGACACGATACGATGAGAACGGCGATGACGCGCGGCAAATCCTGTGTAAATGCCCAGACCAACGCCGCCACCACCAGGACCAGCGGGGTGTAGTAGCCAACGTACTGGTCTATGATGCGCATGATGGGCAGTTTGGTTTTTTCCGCTGCCAGAATCAAATCACGCACCCGTCCGAGTGTGGTATCGTGGCCGACGCGCGTGACGCGCACCTCCAGGGCGCCGGTCAAATTTATCGTGCCTGCAAAGACCTCTTCGCCGGCTTTTTTGTCCACTGGAAGCGATTCGCCGGTGACGGTGGCTTGATTGAGCGAACTTTGGCCGCTTACAATAACGCCGTCGGCGCCAATAATATCGCCGGGCCGCACGCGAATGACATCCCCAAGGGCTAGTTCAGAGACCGGCACTTCCTCTTCGCTTCCGTTTTTGATGCGGCGCGCCTTTGTTGGGGTGATTTTGATGAGCGATTCAATCGAGGCCCAAACGCCCTCGGCGGTGCGGCTTTCGACGACCTCGCCGATCAACATGAAAAAGGCGATTATGCCGGCGGTTTTGTAATCGCCGGAAGCGAAGGCGGCGAGCACCGCAAGGGCGACAAGCTCGTTGATGCTTAAAAGACCGCGGCGAAGGTCCTTGATGGCGGTCAGAACTATTGGCGAGCCGAGTATCACCGTGCCCACCATGGCGCTGACGCTTGAAATCATGCTGCCTTTTTCAAAAATGAAATCCACAAGAAAGGCGTTTATGACGAGCAGCAAGCCCGCCAGAGCCTGCACAAGACGCACACGTGTGCGCGACCGCTCGTGCGGGTGCGGCTCGGCAGGTGATGAAGTTTTCAAGTCCGGCATAGCCTCTCAGTGTTGATGCCCTTCGGTTTTGGGCGGGGTTAAAGTAGTTTTAAGTTTTTGCGGCTCCCGGCTGAGCTGCAGGCGCAACTCGCGCTGTCCGGGGCCGGTGCGGATGGGCAGGAAAAATTTTTCCTGGCTGTTTGTAAGCGCCCTTGCCAGCACCTCGGTTTGCAGCCATTCAGAGAAGAGCGTTGGATTGGCCTGATAGCGCGGAAGCAGTTCGGAGAAATAGCGGGCATCTGACTTTATGCTCTCAATGAACCGGACTGCGGCTGCTTGTGCGGCGTTTATGCGCGCCGCCGCCTCGCCTTCTGCGCGGCTGCGCACTTCCGCGGCATAGCCCTGGGCCACGCTGATGTCTTCGCCGCGTTTGTTCTCCGCCTTTATCACTTCTTCAAACGCGTCCTGCACCTGTCTGGGAGGCGCTGTCACCAAATCAACCTGTTGCACCTTGATGCCGAGGTTCATCCGTGCGGTGGTGGCCTCGACCCTGCGCCGTATCAAGTCTTGCAACCCGGCCAAATCGCGGCGCAACGCATCATCCACGTTGTAACGGGATGCGGCGAAGACAACCGCGTTGTCCAGCGCATTGGTAACCGCAAAATATGCATTGCTGTGATTGAAGAAAAATTCAAGCGGCTCTTCGATGCTGTAGCGGAGGATGGCGCGGACGTGGATAATGTTGCGGTCCCCGGTCAGCACGTAGCCGTCCCGCATCGGGTCCAGTGTTGGGTTTACCGGCGTTTCCTGTCCGGCGGCTTTCCGGCGCGCATCCTCGGCGTACCAGCCGATGGTTGAGGCGGCGGATTGCACTTTTACCGCCTTGATACGGTAAACTTCGTCAATGGGATAAGGGAAAGCCCAATGAAATCCCGGACCGCGCAAAGCTTCCAGGCCTGTGCCCACTGGCTTGCCGAAACGCAGTATCACCGCCCGCTCCTGCTCCTTGACGATGAACACCCCGGAACAGAGGAAGTAAACCGCAAGCCCGATCAGCAGCAGCCGGACCACCACAAAGCTGGTCCGCATCGCCTCGGCCAGCGCCTGTGTGGCGGTATCTTCGACCGCCGCCTGCGTCGGCAATTTGGGTTCAGCGTTCATGCCCGGTTCAATAATTCCTGTTGGTTGAGACGTTCTTCAGCAAATCAAACGGCGGCGTCCGTTCATCCAGGATCAATGTTGTCCGCTCATTCAGCGCCTTTTCCAACGCCTCAAGTTTCAATATCAAAATCGCAAGATCAGGATTCTTCTGGAAAGTTTCCAGCACCTGGGCGGCCTGCTGATAAGCCTCGCCCATCAGGTTTTTCGCTTTTGCATCCGCCTCGGCCAGCAGCTTTTCGCGGTCGCGATCGGCGGCGCTGCGTATTTCCGACGCGCGCGACTCGCCCTCGGCCTGGAGCTTCTGCATGAGCTTCTGGCGCTCCTTGCGCATGCGTGAAAAGACGGATTCAGTCACGCCGCCCGCCCCTCCCGGCAGTGCGATGCGTTTTATACCAAGAAATTTTACCTCGATGCCGTAAATCTTGCCCGCATCCTGGTTGACTTGTTCCAAAAGTTCCTGCTCGACCTCGGCAAACTTCAGCTCCTTTTCATCAGTGGAAACAAAATGGCTGAACGGATGTCTGCCAACGGTGGCGTTTTTCCGGCTGTCAATCATCTCTTCGAGCCGCCGTGTGGCTTCGCGCACCGAGCCGCCGAAGTTTTCAAAAAAGCGGCGCGGGTTTGCTATTGACCAGCCGGCATAAACCGAAAACAGGAGATACCGCCCGTCAGTGGTTGAGATTTCAGTCATCGGACTCTCAAAGGATTGAATGCGGCGGTCAAGGAAATGGACCGATTGGATTGGCCATGGCCATTTAAGGTTGAAACCCGGCTCGGTGACGGTGCGGGTGACCTTGCCGAAGGTGGTTACGATGGCCACCTCCGTCTGGCGCACCTGAAAACAAAACAGCATGACCACAAAGATCAGCATCAGCAGGATGCCGACAATCAAGTTGAGACGTTTTCGGTTCATGGCAGACTCATTTGGTTTTTGGGGCCGGCAGAGGGACATCCTCAATGCCGGGCCGCAGTTTGTCTTCAAGGTTAAGTTGGAAAACATCCTGTGTGTTTGTGACCATCAGGACGTATTTCCGGGCCTGGGCGGAGCCTTTCTGGAAAACATCGAGGTATTCGCGCATGGCATAGACGCCGGGGGCCGAGGCAAACGCCTTTGCTTGGCTGGTGAACAACAACGCCTGGGCGCGGGCTTCGTTGGTCTTGCGAGCCGCAAATGCCTCGGCTTCGGCCAGCCGTTTGCTTGCCTCAGCCCGCCCCATCAAAACCGTCTTGGCCGAATAGCCTTCGGCCTCGAGTATTTTTCCCTCCTTTTCCTGTTCCGCGGATACCACTTTTTCATACTCGGCAGCCACTGCAACCGCCGGATGAACGCCCTGAATGCCAACAAACACAATGCGCGCGCCCATGTTGCGTTCATCGGCCCGTTTTTGAATGCGTTCCCGCAGCAGTTCGGCGGCTTGCTGCCGCCCGCTTGTCAGCAGCCAGTCAAAGTCAACATTTACCAGGTATCGCACCACCTCGCGTGAGGCCAGTTTTTCCAGCAGCTCCGCCGGGTTGCTGTAGTTTGTCGCCCATTGCAAAAGGTTGGTGATTTGAAATTGAACCGGGATGTGCACCGAGACCAGACTGGCGGGCACCGCCATTTCGGCCTGTCCGCTCTCGTTGGTTTCGCCGGCATCTGGGCGGCTTGCAACAAGCAGAAGCAGTTCGCCTTTTTTATGCGCTACAGTCCACTGCATGACGCCAAGCCCGTGTTCGTGCTCATCTTCCTCCTCTTCGTGGGCTGCGCCGACTACCACGGATTGAATCCGTTCTGTCCGGTGCCGGTACACTTTGTCAATCGGCCAGAACCATTTGATGTGGATGCCTGGTTCCAGCAGGGCGCGATTTGGCACAAGACGGCCAAACCGTTCCAAAATCGCCTGCTCGCCCGGCTCGATGACGACAAAGCAGCTTGAAAATAACAGCAGGCCGAGTTGGGCGAGGATTATCCAGGCGAGGTTGCGCTCCAGAAATTGATAGAACCGTTTTTCTGAAACCTTGAAACCGAACTGGTAATCGAGCACTTGAGCTATGGTGCTGAAAAGCCCGCCTGGCTGGCACAGCAAACCGACCAGCCGGCTCTCGTACATCAAACGTTGTTCCTGGCCGGGGGTGCGCGGGCGGTATATTTCAAGAACCAGCGTAATCAGATTTTCCACGCCGATAAGCCCCAAGACCACGAGCATCCCGCGCGCGATGTAAAAGCCGGCCTTTTGAAGCTCATGCGCCTCTGCCTCCTGAGGGGCGTTGTAGCCGTCAATGCCCAGAGCCACCACAACCGCGACACAGGCGGCAGACCCAAGCAAAAGGTAGCCGGCGCCCGGACGCATCAGCCGCTGCCGTTCTATTCGCGCAGTACTGGCGGAGTAAACGCCGCGGAAAAACAGAATGACGGCAAGCAGGCCGAATAATGCCATGCATACGAATGGGCGGGTTAAAGGCCCCTCGCTGGCCCGTGCAGTCCAGTTCCACAGGCCCCATACGCCTCCGGCTTGCAATAGCAACAACAGGACGGCCAGCGCGGGCGAGAAGTACTTTTCAAATTGCTGCAAGGCGCGCCTTGCCGGAAAACGTTCGGCGTCGGTTTCCTTGAACAAGGCGGAGCCGGGCGTTTTCCGGGCCAGCTCATCCAGCTCCAGCCGCTCCTCGCGCTCGCGCAGTTCAAGGCCCATCTGGAAAAAACTGATGAGCGCCACCAGAAAACCGAGCCCGAGCAGCGCGGTTGCTGTAAGGCCCGCCACCGAGCCGCTGTAGTGGGCGGCGGCGAATGCGCCGAGTGTCACCACCAACAGAATGGCGAGGTTGACAAGCCCCTTGGTTTTAATGTGTCGTTCCATTAGTTTCCCACAGCCATTTCACCACCGGCCACCGTCAGTTAGACAACCTAAACATCCAAAACGTTGAATCCAACCGCTTTGGCAGCAAACCTGCCGCCAGTCTAGCTCAGTTCCCGTTCCTCAAACAACATCAAAGCTGCGGCCAGCGTCGCACCCGCATAACAAACTGCATACAACAGGCCGCGGCCCATGTAAATCCATACACCGGGAATGGCATCTTCTCCTTCCAGGGCGTCGGCGAGCCAGAAAAGCTGCCAGTTGGGCGTAATGGTGTAAAGCACCCCGGCCCACCATTTTCCCGCGGCTGCCGCCTGCCCGAACAAGCTTGGGGCCATCAAGCCTGCCAGGAAAATGGCGGTGCAGACCGCCAGTGTTGGAACCATTTCCAGGCGGGTTGAACAGGCAAGGGCAAGCCCGGCAAGCACCCAGATGGCAAAAATTATCAACACACCCGCAGGCACCAGCCGCCAGTCAACGCCGGTGGCAAAGGACTGCAGCTTGCCCGACTTGTCCAGAAAGTTGATGAATACAAAACCGAGCGTGCTTGTTATCAAGAGCAGCAACACCGCATCTGATACAAAGGCGCGGCGGAGAAAGAAATTGCCGAGACCGGCCAGCAGGTAGGCGAGCGCAAAGAATCCTGCCCACAGTCCGAGGGCCAGCTTGTCGGCGCTGCCATAGGCGTCAAAAGCCATCCGGCTTGCAAGCAGGGCTGACAGCAAGTTTATGTAGCTGAGCAGTGTCAGCGCGGCTATCAGCCCGGTATATTTTGCAAGCAGGAAAAGGGCGCGCCCAACCGGCTTTGACAAAACGGCAAGGGCTGTTCCGGTCCGCAGTTCCCGCGCAAAGGAGGCCGAGGCGCTGAGCACCGCACCCAGCAGACCGGTCAAAAGCATGACTGCAAGCACGCTGTCCTTGACCATTTTTGGCTCATCGCCGAAACCAAAATACGAGAGCGACGCCAAAAACACCTCAAAGAGCGCCGAGCCGGTCACCAGCAGCAAAAAAACCGGCTGCCGGATCAATTCCATGAATGCGTTCGCTGCTATTGTCAAAAATTGCCGCATAGCCAGCCAATTCGCATGTTAATCTAACGCGCCTCGAGCCTCATGTGCAAGCTTTGGCCACTGAATAGGCGTAATCGGCGTTGATTCGCACCCATTCACCTTGTTTTTCAGGTGGCATCTTGTCGGACAACGCCGCCCCCAACTGGTCATACAGACTGCGCGGGGCTGATGTTTGGTAGATTGTGTCTTCTTCAAGCACTTCAAATTTCAACATTTCCCCGGAACCGCCTTCCGCCGGAATTGTGCCGGCGTAAAACCAATCGCCGATAAGCCGCCCGCTGCCTTTTGCCGCTTGAACGGCCAGCGCCAGCTTTACCACTTCCATAACGCGGTCATCATAGTGGTCCTCGAATATCAGGATTTTTTCAAGCAGTTCATTTCGATTTGCGACGAGCCGCAGGCGGTAACCGGCCATCGCCTCGCCGCGGAGGGCCTCAACCGGCTCGGGCAGACTGTTGGGCGGCCATTGCCAGATCATGAACAGCCGCTGCATGTCATGGTAGAGCAACGGATACCATATTTGCCCGGTCCAGCCGCAGGCAGGGCATTTGAAGCGTGTAAGTTCGCCGCTGAAGAGTTGTTCCCGAAGCTCAGGCTCACGGGTGACATTCACCGATTCATGAAGGTTGTATTCATGCTCGGTCTTGCATTGCTGGCATTTGAGCCGGCAGGTGGTGGTGTTGCTCATTATTATCTTTGTTCAGCCGCGCACGGACCAGCGCGCTGGTTTGTGCCCGGCATGTGCCTTATACACTTTTATTCCGCACTTGGAAAACCTCTTTTTCAAATCATGTCATTCTTGGAAAACAAGCCAACAGGGTGTGATTATGGGTGGCACGCACGGGTGTTGGATCGAGCTTTCAGTCTTTGCGGGATTGGCGGGACTTGTGGAAGATATGATTATGGATCATGAGGACAGTAGTTCACGATAGGCGGAGAGATGCGAATCGGCGATGACTGAGGGGTGATGGCGTGACTGCGCCATTTTGCGTGCCTCGGCGGAGATTTGGGTTGCCAGAATGGAATTACCAAGCAAATTGGCAACATGCTGCCGGAGTAAGGAGGCGTCCCCAGGATTAAACAGGCAGCCGGTGCGGCTGTCTTGGATAAAATCGGGTATTCCACCGGCGCGTGATGCAACAACTGGAAGGCCGGCAGCCATTGCTTCGAGCAGCACCATCGGGCAGTTGTCCTCCAGCGAAGGCAGAATTAGCATAGATGCCTGTTCCATTTGTGCGCGAAGCGCCGCCACATCTGCAAAGCCGTCATGGCGACACCACGGCTCATTTGCAATCCGCTGTTTGAAGGCGGCGCCGTAGCCGGAGCCTTCCGGCACTCTGCCAAGAAAGCGGAGTTGGAAAGGGATTTGACGCGCCAATGGCGCAAGGGCATCAACCAGCCAGATTTGATTTTTATACGGCTCGATGTTGGCAACGCAGAGGATGATTTTCTCGGGAGCAGGCCGGCGGATGGCATCGAAAAAGAATGGATTGACGGCATTTGGGATGAGCCAGATGCGTCTGGCGGAGGCGGCGGCTTGCGATCGTGAATAAGAACTTAGACAGATGACGCCGCCGGCGCGTGAGACGGCCAGCGATTCCAATCTTGCCGCCAGCCAGTAGTAGGAGCCGAAAGGGGCATTGAGCACGCGCGCCACCGAGCGCATGTTGCCATGGATTGTAATCAGATTCGGGCGTCCGGAGAAGGCCGCGCTGAGGGCGCTGTTTCGTTCCGTGCCCTGGCCGTGGACAATGTCGGGGTTGATTTGCCGGAGCTTTTTGCGAATGGCGAGCGTGCAGCCAAGATATGCGGAGCGAAGCCAGCCCCATGGTCCGACATAAAGGCTGTGGTAAAAAATGTTTTCGGCGAGTTTTTCGGGCGATTGCACATTGCGTTTTACGCAGCTCAGGATGTGGATTTGGCAATCGTTGCGGCCCGCAAGTCCGGCGATGAGCGCGGTCGGGGCCGGGCCAAAGAGGGGCGCCGGCTCATTCCATCGTCCGAATTCCTGGCGGTTGTCCGGAACAAGCATTGCAACGGTTATTGGCCGGGCGTGATTCACTTTTCAGCGGGAACTTGCGGTTTGGGCGGGCGGGCGCCTGAAAGACGGCGCGCGCCTTTGCGGATGAGCCGCAGGAAAAAGGAGACGGAGAAGAGGGAGGGTGCAACCAGGAAAATTTCAAGCATCAGCCGCGGGTTGTGCAGAACAAGTCTGTCGAGAAATTCCGGGGCCAAATCGTAGCGATTATGGAGGCAGGCGCTTTTTTCGCGGCGGGAAAGTACCGGGCATTGGAGGATGGCGGTTGGGTAGTCGAAATTACTGATGGCGAATTCGTCATTTGCCCAGGTTATCTCGGTGCCTGCCGTGATTTTGCATTGATTCAGCACTGCTGCCGGATGGTTGGCCGTGGCGCGGACAAGCAAATCCATCGGCCAATAGGCGGTGGCGAAAGTGACAAGCGGCAGGGCGGCGTGGACCAAATCGGTTCGCATCACGTTGCCGCTGATGAAGGTCATCCAAACAATGTACTGGCCGAACAATTCGCGGGCGCGCTGAACGCGCAGAATGGCTGGCGGGCAGTTGGATTGAAAGGCCGGGGCATTGGGCGGGTAGGCGCGATGCGGCAGGTGCAAAAGCCCGAGGGCGGGATCGGCTTGCAGTTTTTCGATGACGATTCCCGGCAAATCAGGCTCCACCATGTCATCATCGCCAATCATCCAAAGATACTTTCCGCGCGCCTGTCCGTAGAGCCATGCCAGATGCAGATTTGGGCCGTAGTTTATTGGTTGGCGGATGAGCCTGATGCGCGGATGCGCTGGCAGCGACGCCAGAAATGCGTCTGTTCCATCGGTGGATGAATTGTCGGAGATGATTAAATCCAGCTCCAGGCGAGCGTGAACTGCGGGCAGCAAGACATCCAGCAGTTGGCGCAGTTTTGCAACCCGATTCCACGTTGGAACCAGGATGGATACCAGAGGCGCGCTGTTACTTGCCGGGTTCATGTTTTCATGTCTGGATGCCTGCGGCAGGATGCCATTCGGCCTTTTTACGCTTAAAAATGCAAGCGCCCATTGGCAGGCTTACAATGATGACGGAGATCGCATAGGCGAGGGCGGCGCCGAACCCGCCCCAAGGTTTGCCCAGGACAATCAGACCGGCAATCATCGCAACTGCCGATGCTACTGAGACAACCATGAACGGCTCTTGTTTGTGTGCGCGCAGATAAACGGCCATGCCGGTTACGAGCTGACCGGCGACAGTTGCGATGGCGAGCAGGCTGAGGGCCGGCAAATCCAGGAATCGTTGTCCGAGGGGGTGCACGGCTTTCAATACGGCCACCGCAGCCAGCAATACTGCCACCCCTGCTGCGGCAACCATGATTGATTGCACGGTGGCGCGACGGAACAGTCGGTTTAATTCAGCGATTTGCCCACGGCTTATGAGCATTCCGTAAAGCGGCGCCTTGGACTGATTCCATGCGGCGGCGATTGCGCCGACTGCGCTGACAGCCTGCCAGCTCATTCCCATCTGGCCGGCAACAACCGGCCCGTGGAATTTGAACAGCACCGGCGTGAACAGTGAAAAAATGAAAAAACCAGATGCCCAACTTATGGAAATGCGCCATTGGAACGGCCAGATTTCACGAATCCACTGGCGTGCAGCGCCGGCGGGCGCCTGGGAGATTTCGCGCAAGAAACCCGGCCAGCCGCGCCAGAGATAAATGGCAGCGGGAATGAATGATGCAAAAGAGGCGGCGACACAGGTGTAAAGTTGTGCGCCACAGGCCATGGCAGTCCATGCGCTCAGACTGCTTGAGATTGCCATAATCAGCCGGCAACGGTTGACGGATGCAACCTGGTTGCAGCCTTCGAGCAGGAAAAAGTATGGCGTCAGGCAGAGATTCAACGCGCTACCGAGACAAAACAGCCACCATGGGGCCATCCATTCGATTTGTTCATGAGGTTGTGAGCTGAAAAACCAATGGCCGGCGGCGCCTATCACACCCAGGACAAGCAGCGAGAGTATTCCGTACCATCGCACCGCCAGCCGGCCAAGTGATTGGAGGCGCGCTCGCGCTGCCGGGTCGCCTGAAAGACGCCCATCCGGCTCCAGCACGAGCCGGGAACATTCGTGGCTGGCAAATTGGATAAGACTTTGACTCAGCCCCAGCTCCAAAAGCAGTTGCAGGCTCATTACACTTGCGAAAGTGTAGTAGTAACCCTGCACTTCGCGGCTGAACTGCGTGCCAACCATCACCAGCGTGACAAGCCCGGAGGCCATCGTCCAACCCCGGCCGCCGGCGGTGTAAAACACCGCCTTGTCCATGCCGATGGCCTTGCGCCACTTGTTCAACGTTGAAAGCATCTGTCAGTTGTCTCGCAGAACTTTTTCGTACACCGCGAGGTATTTGCGCCCGATTTCTTTCCAGTCCGGCACCGGGAAAGTCATTGTCCCGGGTGTGCGGCGCGCCGTCTTGTAAAAGGCTGACAATCCCGCCGCAACGCTTTTTGCGCCGGCCAACTTTTGAAATTGCAACCGTGGGCCATGCGGATAGGCGGAGGTTGCCCAGGGCAAATCCGACAGCAAGAGGGGCAGTCCCGCCGCCGCCGCCTCGTACACGGCAACGCAACCGCTTTCAAACCGGCTCAGCAGCACAAAACCGCGCGCGCGAACCAGGTAAGCGCGTTTTTCCTCTTCCGTGACGAAGCCGGCGTAGCGCACCCATTTGCCATCCACCAACTGTTTGAACTGCTGGAAATAGATATCGGATTCAGAGTAGGGTTTGCCGATGAAAAGCACCGGCGTTTGGGAAAGCCGCGCGGCTTGTGCAAGCAAGGTTGAATTTTTGCGGGGCGCAATGCTGGCGATGCTAAGGAGATAATCTTCCTCGGGAGCCGGACGCGAGAGGGCCTGGATGGCCCCGGCATCCAGGCCGTGACCAATAATGTGGCCGCGGCCGGCTGGCGCGCCAAAGAGATACCGGGCAACCGCCCATTCGCGCGGCACGGCATATACAAGGGCGTCTGCCTCACGGTAAACGTCCCATGCGAGCCGCTCTGTAAATCCACCGGCAAGTTTTCTGGCGGCGAGGATGATTATGCGCTGGACAAACAGTTGGACGGCGTTTCTTGAGGCGGGCGCGTCCAGAAACTCGGTCACAACCACCTTTAAACCTTTTTTGTGGGCCATGCGCACGTCAGCAATTGGCGGGCGCGTGATGTAGTGGATGATATCGCCGCGCTGCTGTTCATCCCACCATTTCAATGGCTCAACTTCGACGCCAAGTTCGGGCAAGACCCGCATGAGCGATTGGGTGACGGTTTGCGCTCCGCCATGAGCAAGGCTGAAGGGCAGTGGATGACAAAACAGGACCTTCATTTTCGGCCTTGTGCGATGCGTTTGGAAAGCCGCTCCGGCAACCTGTCCAATATCCATTTGCACAACTGGCGCGGCATCAGTGCCCCGGCAATTTCGACAGGGTCCAGGCGCATCTTGAACAGTTTCCATCGGGCGGCGCGAAGGCTGGCCGGGCTGGGGTGTGGGGCGATTTTGCGTGCATAAAGAAGGCCTTCATCGCTGATGTCATGCAAACGCGATTCCCAGTTGTCGAACATGGCGATGTACGGCCCCAGCCAGCGGCCTTTTCGCAGTTTGGCATCGTGCGCAAGCAACTGCGCCCCAACCGGCATCACGGGGTCCAGAAGTTGGAATTCCTGCACCTGTTCCAGTGGATTGTCGCCCCCGTCCAGAAAGGCGACATCCACTTGAAATCCCGGCCCTTGCTCTGAAAGCCAGCGCGGGATTACCTGCTGCGAAAAACCAAACAGAGGCGTGAACCGGTGGAGCGCCTCCGGAGCCGCTGCGCGCAGATTGGCCAGCATCCGTTCGTAAATGGTGGGATCGGCCTCGATGCCCCAGAGATGGCCGGCGCCGTTTTCCTCAAGCGCGCGCAACAAATGCAATGTGCTGCCGCCGCCCAGCCATGTGCCGACCTCGAGCACAACCTGCGGTTTGCGCGGCGCCTGCAGAATTGCCTGCCGCAGCAACTGGCGTTCCTGCGGTTGCAACTGGCCTTCAATGGTGACATCGCTCATGTGCCTGTAACTTGTGCCCTGTTTGTAGCATCATGGCGGTTGTTCAAACAAGGCGGAATGTTTGCGGACGCCGCCGTTTATGTGGCGCGGCAGTGAACTGGCGTTGCACGGCGGGGCGGTGGGGGGGGATTGATTTAAGCCTGACACCGGCGCCGATTCGTTGCATACTTCGTGACGGCAGGACATTTATGGCGATTTACCAGGAAGAACGACTTCGGGAACTGTCGAAACAGTTCCAGATTTACGGTGAAATTTTGCACGCAGAGCCGTGCAAAATCGGGCACATCAACGAGACATACACCGTTACTTATGATCAGGGAGGAACGCTGGTGCGGTACATACACCAGCGCATAAACACATCCGTCTTCAAGGACCCGGAGGCGGTGATGAAAAACATCATGCGCGTGACAACCCACATCCGGCACAAGCTCGAAACGCAAGGCGCCAGGGAAATCACGCGACGCACACTGACTGTTGTGCCGACCCGCGACGGGCAGCCTTTTTACCGGAATGCAAAGGACGAGTGCTGGCGAGCGTTTATTTTCATCGAGCGCGCACAAACTTTCGAGGCGGTCAAAAGCCCGGAACAAGCCTTCGAGGCGGGCCAGGCTTTCGGGAATTTCCAATGTCTGTTGAGTGATTTGCAGGGGGAGCGGCTTGCGGAGACGATTCCTGATTTTCATCACACCCGGAAGCGTTTCATGGCGCTGCAAAAGGCGATAGAGGAGGACCATTGCAACCGGGCGCGGCTGGCCAAAAAGGAGATTGATTTCGCCTTGAAACAGGAGCCGATGGTGGACGTGTTGTTGAACGCGCTGGCGGCGGGCGAGCTTCCTGAACGCATCACGCATAACGACACGAAGTTCAATAACGTAATGTTGGACGCGGAAACCGGCAGGCAGATGTGCGTGCTGGATTTGGACACGGTGATGCCCGGCCTTGTGCACTACGATTTTGGGGACATGGTGCGCACCACCACCAGCCCGACGCTTGAGGACGAGCTGGACTTGTCCAAGGTGCGTGTGCGGATGCCAATGTTTGAAGCGCTGGCGCGCGGCTATCTGTCGGCGGCGCAATCTTTCCTGACACCGAAGGAGAAATCGTTACTGGCGTTTTCCGGCAAGCTGATTACCTTCACCATCGGCATACGGTTCCTGACGGATTTCCTGGTTGGCGACACTTATTTCCGTGTGCACAGGCCGAACCACAATCTCGACCGCTGCCGCACGCAATTCAAACTGGTTGAATCAATAGAGCGGCAGGAAGAGGCGATGCAGAAGTTGATAGACAGGCTGTAAGATGGCCGGGCGCCGCCAATTTTAACCAAGGATGCGGGCGCCCTGTGAAAGGAATATGCCGCGCAGATTCATCTCCAGCGCCTGCGGGTTGGCAGCCTTCGACAAGGCTTCTTTCTCCGTGACCTTGCCGCTTTTGACCAGCTCCAACAGGTGATGGTTGAAGTTTTGCATGCCGTCGTCCAGGCCTGTTTCGATTGCCGCAGGCAGAGTCTCCAGGCGGTTGTCCTCAATCAGTTTGCGGACGGTTGGCGTGTTGATGAGGATTTCGACCGCAGGCGTCATGCCGCCGTCAACCGTGCCGACCATGCGCTGGCAGATGACAGCTTTAAGTGTTGCGGCCAACTGCCTGCGGATTTGCTCCCTTTCCTCGGCGCTGAAGAAGTCCAGCACGCGCAACACCGATTGTGCCGCGTTAGTGGTGTGGACGGTGGTGAGCACGAGGTGGCCGGTGTCAGCGGCGCTGATGGCAGCGGCGAAGCTGGTGGCGTCGCGCATTTCACCAATCATTACCACATCCGGGTCTTCACGAAGCATGTTTCGCAGGCCGGTGGCAAATGACTGGGTGTCCAGCCCGATTTCGCGTTGTTCGATAACCGACTGGTTGTCCTCAAAGACGTACTCGATGGGGTCTTCCAGAGTGATGATATGGCGGCGAAAGTTTTCGTTGATGTGCTCGATCATCGCCGCCAGCGTGGTTGATTTGCCGCTGCCGGTTGTGCCCGCCAACAACACGATGCCGCGCGGCGCTTCGGCGATTTTCTTGATTACCAGTGGCAGCCCCAGTTCCTCAAAACTTGGCACCTTGGTTTTTACGTGGCGCATTGCAATGGCGAATGTGCCGCGCTGCTGGTAAATGTTGGTGCGATAGCGTCCGATGCCGGGAACGTAGAAAGAGAAGTCGGTCTCGCGCAGTTCCTCGAACTTGGCCTTGTTGTGCGGCGGCACCATGTGCGCAATGACCTTTTCCATCCATTCAGCGTTTGGATATGGACACTCCATGGCCACCAACTGGCGGGCGATGCGCAGAATAACGGGTGCATCTTGCTTGATGTGAACGTCTGAGGCGCCGGCTTTGACCCCTTCGGTCAAAATGGCATGCAGCATTTCAACGGGTTCCATAATTAACAGCAGTATGCGGGGCTGAAACTCAGGCCATTATAGATGTGGCAAGGTGGTTCAAGGAGGCTTGGGCCTGATTGGTCAGGCCGGTCAGGTGCAGCATCACCAAATAGCCTTTGTGCCGGTTGCCGTCACAGGCAACGACCACGCCGTTGCAGCAGACACGTTTGCCGTCTTTTGGAGCCTCCAATTCCACGGTCATTTCCACCCATAATGGGAACGGCTCAGGAGATTCGAATTCAAGGCCGTTGCGGCGTATGCGCACTGCGCCAGGCGGCAACGTCAGATATCTCTGGCGCGATTTGATGACAACTGGCTGAAATGCCGAACTGTCTGTCTTGCGCGAGCTCATATTGGCTAAACTTAAATTGTCACACAACAAATATACGTCAAATCAAACTCCTTCAAAATGTCTGACACAACCGGGTCAGACCGCAAGCTTTATCAGAAAGCTTGATTATACTCTCGGCCATCTTGCCCCAAAATGCAAATAATTTTTCAGGGCGAATGTTGCCATCGCTCAGCTCCACACGGATGGTTTGCCGGCAAGCATTTCTCCAAGCGAAATGTCCACAATCAAATCCGCCGCTATTTTTTCCAGCTCGGCTCGCAACCGGTTGATGTCGCATGCGGCGGGGGCGCTCAAAAGCGCTTTGGCTTTGAAAAGCGGCTCGCCGGACATCGGGGCGCTTGCGCATTCGGTTTGGAGTTCTTCCACATTTACACCGTGTGCCGCAAGTGCGGCTGCGATTTCGCGCACAATGCCGGGGCGGTCTTGTCCGACAAGCTCGATGACAAGTTTGCGCGTGTGTCCGGCGGTGCCGGCGGGGCGGTCAGGAGAGGCAACAACAGAAAGGCCCTCCGATGAAAGCGCCTTGAGTTCGGCCATCAGTTGGTTTTGTCGTTCTGCCGGAAGTTCAATTCGCAGAATGCCGGCAAACTGGCCGCCAAGTCTTGCCATGCGGCTTTCGAGCCAGTTCCCACCGTGTGCCGCAACCAGCCGCGCCACTGCTTCAACAAGACCGGGCCGGTCCGGCCCGATAACGGTCATGACCAAGGACGTTTGCATGGGGATTTAATACGAATTATGCGGCCACAATGGAAGCAGTTAAAAATGAAATGATTTTGGAGCGGCGCATTGGCGTCACAATTTCATTCCTGCGGATAAAGGATCAGCCTGTCATGAACCATGATGATCAGATCGCTTTTTTTATCGCCGGTAAAGTCCGCAATCACCGCCTCGCGCGGCTCGGGCATGCCGCCTGTTCTGCCCCTGAATGACCGCTCCTCGAAGACCTGCCAGCGTGTGGCCGGCACAAGTTTGCCGTTTTTATCGCATATTACGATGTCAATGTAGTTGCGGATGGTTTCCAAAAATACAAGGTCAGCCCTCCGGTCGCCGTTGAGGTCGCCGCTTACCACATCCATCAAGCGGCCGTCGCGTATGGGGGTTTCATATCCATCTTGAGCTTCCAGTTCCCATGTCTGCCCATGTAAAGGCAGCCATGCCACTGCCGCCAGGCCGAGCAGTGCGACGCTGTTGGGCTGCTTGTCACCAAGAGCGACGGATTGCAACTCCTGAAATTCAGAGAATGGCAGCGGGATGTTTTTAACCACCTGCCATACGCCTGAGGCGTCCCTCTCGCAGAGGGTAAGTGCCTTGCGGGATGCATCCAGCAGAAACAACGAAGGCACGCCGACGCTCTGGGACAATGCAGTCGCCCCCGCAATCCGCGAGTTGCTGTCCGCGCCGTTGATTTGGTCTTTTACATCGAAATTCCAGTTTTTGGCGGCGGCATCGGAAGCCTTTAGAACCACGGCGCGGACGAAGTTTTTCTGGGCCAGCAACAATTCCGGTTTGCCGTCACCGTCCACATCGGCTCTGGCAGCCCATGGTTGCTCAACTGCTCCGCCGGGGGCGGCCAGATCAAGCTCTTCAAAATCGTGTTCGGGCTTTTGGTGCAGGATTTTGATTTTTTCGTATGGGATTAGCACCACAATATCAGGCAGCCCGTCTTGATCGGCATCATGGATTGTCATGGATGACGGATTGGCCTTGAATGACTCGGAGAGTTTTTGGGAGCGGGTTTGGTTGTCGGCGGTGCGAATGACCAGCATGCGTTGATTTTCGCGCTCAACAATCATGACCAGCGCCGGCTTCTGCCCCTCCGAAAGGCGGCCTGCTGCAATGGCCAGCGGCTTGCCGTCAACGGTAACAGGCGTTGGAAAGGCCACTCGCCCTTTTTCATCATACCGGGTGACGCCAACCTGCCGCTCGTCGCTGCTCAGGAGGAATATCTCGGCCGGGCCGTTTCCATCCCAATCCGAAACCCCGATGCTGCTGACGCCTGTAAAAGTTGGAAACATCCGGGCCGCAGCAAGGCTGCCATCTTTTTGTTGCAGGTACACCGCCAACTGGCCGCTGTCCGGCTCGGCAACCAGCAAATCGGGCAGGCCGTCATTGTTCACATCGCCCCAGCAGGCGCCGCGGGAAGCCTTGCTGGTCTTGAGAAGCGGCAGCACTTGGAATTGTCCTTTGCGAAAACGCCCGCTGATTGCTTCGGCCGGCTTTTCAACAATACGCGACAGTTGGGCGCGACCGGAGTTTTGAGCGATGGTGACAATCTCGGCGCGCCCGTCGAGGTCCAGGTCTTCGACGCAATAAGAGCGGATGGGCGGCATGGTAAAGTAAATCTCCGGCCCAAGCCTGCCTCCGGCATTCTGCCAGCGCACGCGCAGCGGATTTGGAGAATCCCAGTTTGCCAGAACCAAATCCTGCCGGCCATCCCCGTTCAAATCCACAACATGGCACGATTTGAGGGCGCCACTGAACGGAATTTTTTCCGGCTCAGCCAGTGAATGATCGGGTTTTTGCGCAAGCAAGTAGAGGCAACTGTCCCCGAGCAAAAGCAAATCTGTCAGGCCATCGCCGTTCAAATCGCCGGTTGCAAGCGCGTTTGGCACCACTTGCGCATCCTCGATGGGGAAGTGCTTGGGAACGCTCCAGACGTTGCTGCCCTGGTTATACTGAACCACCAATTCTTTTGGCTCGCCGTAATACGCAAAATCAGGGCGGCCATCGCCGTTGAGATCGGCCACCACAAGATCGGTGATGCGTTTTTCAGATGCCACAGACTCAATGCGGAAGCGTGCGTCAGGTGGCAGTTCATTTATTTCGCGTCTGACAGTTCGCGTGGATGGTTCGGCGTTCGTCTTGCCGGTGCGATTATACAGGATCGTGATTTTGGAGCGGGAATTGTTTGCCACCACCAAATCATTCAAGCCGTCGCCGTCAAGATCAGCGTACCGCAAATTGCTGATTTGCTGGTCAATAGGGAAAATCTCTTTTCCCGCGAATCCGATTACAATGTTGGTATCAGGGGCGGCAAACAGGGAGCAGGCGCCGGCGATGAGACAGGTCGAAAAAGCCAGACTGGCGGCATTTTTGGAAAAAATATTACGCATACCAATAACTCAACTGGCATTTAGACTGCCACCAAACCGGCGGTTTGGCCAGTGGATTATCCAGATGTCAGAACTCACTCATGAAACAATTGTTCCAGAGCCGTGGCCAGAAGGCGGTATTGCGGCAGCGAGTTGTATAATTGGGTTGAGATTCGCAGAAGCCGCTTTGGCGGGTTCGGCCACGGTATGACCGGCACCTCAATTCGCCATGATTCGAGCAATTTATCCTGCAGCGCATCCATGTAGAGCGGGGATTTTGGTGGCAGCGAGTCTTCCGAGTCAGGCAGCGGTACCGATGCCATTGATCCAATTAAGTGGGCGGGAGCAGGCGCAGGGATGCGGAGGGCTTTGCACAGCAACTTTCGGGCTTCAACGGCCAGCAGATGATTGCGGCGGCGGATGGCCGGCCAGCCGCCGGGCAGCAGCGTGCTTGTGTAGCGTATTGCATCCGGCACCGACAGCCATGCCGATGGGTCCCAGGTGCCGGTCCAGCCAAATTCAATCTGGAATCGGGATCGGTCTGTTCGCGGGGAATTGGCTCCGTGGCTTATGGCCAGAGGCCGGATCAAAGCCTGCCGGTCGTGACGCACAAGAAGAAATCCGGCGCCTTTCGGCGCATTAAGCCATTTATGGCAATTGCCAGTATAGTATGCTGCACCGAGCTGGCGCAGGCGCAACGGAAGCATCCCCGGCGCATGCGCGCCGTCCACCAATGTGTCCACGCCGCGCTCAGCAAGGGCATCAACCAGCTTTTTTACCGGCAAAATCAATCCTGTTGGGCTTGTCAGATGGTCAACCAGCAGCAGTTTGGTCCGCCGGGAAACTCTCTGCATGATGCTGTGGAATATCTCATCTTCAGATTTAACCGGGAAAGGCACATCTGCGACAACTACACGCGCACCCCATTGTGCGGCTGCAAACTCAAGGGCGTTGCGGCAGGCGTTGTATTCGTGGTTGGTGGTCAGCAACTCATCGCCGCGCTCGAACCGCAGCGAGCGCAGCACCGTGTTCACACCGGCGGTTGCGTTGGTTACAAAGACCAGCCCGGCAGGGTCGGCATCGAGAAATTCCGCCAACTGTTCCCGAGCTGCATCGAGAAGGCTCTCAAGCTCGCGGACGAAAAAGCGGACTGGCTGGCGCTCAATGCGGCGGCGGATTTCGCTTTGAAATTCCAGCACTGCTTTTGGGCAGCTTCCAAAGGAGCCGTGATTCAGAAAAGCAAGCCCTTCCTCCAGCATCCAAATTTGGTGTCTTGCAGCCGGCTTCTCCAAATCAGGCGGAACGCGATGAGTTATCATATCCGGTTGAATTATCGGCGCTTTGCACCGTCCAATCAAGCCGACTGGCTTGCCAGATGTCTGGATTGAAAAACAATTATTATGGGACAAGGCATGCAGTATGGCGTAACCTAATCCAGCGCAATTGCGTCATTAGATTTGAAAACCTTGAACATGTCAGGGTGGGGAAAGACAAAATCCGGAAGGAAGCCTTCCTTTTCCGGGAAGGGATGGGTGTTTTGTTTTCTGGCGTTTGTTTTGGTGGTGGTGTTGGCGGGGTGCAAGGCGTCATTCTATCAAAAATCGGCTGACCGGCAGGTGTACGCACTGGTTGGCAGCGCCCAGCAGCAGGCGCTTGGCCGGAGCAACGCTTTTACAATCAACACCCCGTATTCCGAAAGGGACCCAAAGACAATCCTCCCTTCGGAAATAGCGATGGACCGTTTGCAAACCAACAGCCGGGTTTTGACCATCGAGGATGCCCTGGATATCGCGGTAAAAAACAGCCGGCGTTATCAGACTGAAAAGGAAAAACTATACCTCGCCGCCCTTACCCTGACTGGTGTTCGGCACGATTTCCGTCCGAATCTGTTCGTTTCTTCGACTGCCACAAGCGAGCGGCTGAGCAACGGCGAGAAGCGCGGCGGAATAAACAGCCAGGCGACTTTGAGCCAGACGCTGCAAACCGGCGGCAGCATCGGCGTCGGGCTTGTTAATGATTTGTTGCAATATTACACTGGTGATCCGAGGCGGTCTGCCATTTCGACATTCTCAATCAACTTTGCGCAGCCGATTTTGCGTGCTTTTGGCAAAAACAATCCTGCTGTGGAGAATTTGACGCAAACGGAGCGGAACCTGATTTACGCGGTGCGCAGTTTCAGTCATTTCCAAAACACCTATGCTGTGGAAATCGTGAATGACTACTTTGATTTGCTTGCGCGGCAGGACGTGGTGCGCAATCGCTACGCGAACTACCTGTCGCGTGTGCAGGCTGCGCGACGGCTGGAGATGCGGGCTGCCGACCGCGAGCGCGCGGTGGATGTTGATCAGGCGCGTCAAGCCGAGCTTACGGCGCGCAACAACTACGTGGATTCAGTGGCCTCATATTTGACTGCTCTTGACCAGTTCAAAATCAAGCTGGGAATTCCGGTCGGCGAGCAGGTAAAGTTGGATGATGCGCCGTTGCGCGAGCTGCAGCAGCGCGGGCCGGTACCGGTGGCATTGCCAAAGGATGAAGCCTACGGCATGGCGGTTTCAAACCAGTTGGAAATACTGAATGTCATTGACCAGTTTGAAGATAAAAAACGCAAAATCCGGGTTGCGGCCAGCCAGCTCAAGGCTGATTTGGTATTGTTTGGGGATGCATCGTTAAGCTCGGAGGGGCCGAACGATTATACGCGGTTTGACGCCAATAAATGGCGCGGAAATGTCGGGCTGGAGTTGAAACTGCCTTTTGATAAGCTCCGGGAGCGGAACGACTACCGGGCCGCGCTCATTGACTTTGAGGCGCAAATCCGGACGCTGGCGCTCAGGCTGGACACGCTCAAGGACAGCATTGAGCGCGGCTTGCGCACACTTGAACAGCGCAGGCAGAATTACATGATTCAGAAAAGCGCGCTCGAAGTGGCGAATCGCCGCGTGGCAGGCGCATCTTTATCAATAGAAGCGGGCCGCGGCGAGGTGCGCGATTTGGTCGAGGCGCAAGACGCACAGGTCGCATCGCAAAACGCTGTCACGAGCGCCCTTGTTTCCTATCAACAGGCGCTGCTGCAATTGTTGCTGGACTTGGGCGTGCTTGAAACCGAGTCGCCCAGATTCTGGCTTAAGGACCATTTGACGGCGCGATTTGGAGCGCCGCCTCCGCCGCCCAGCCCGTTTGTAACCGATGACCAGCTCATTCCGCCTGAAAAACTTTTTGGAAATTGAACGATGAACCTCAATCAAACAAAAACTTTTGTCTTCAGGATGCTTCGGGAGCATCCGATCTGGTTTGCCGGCGCGGCTGTTTTTATTCTGGCGGTTTTGTTCCTGCTTCGACCGCGCAACAGCGAGCAAACCGTAAATGCATTTTACACGGTTAAACGCGGCGATTTCCTGATTTCAATTGTGGAGGGCGGCACCCTGCAGGCGGTTAATGAGATAAGCATCCGCAATGATGTGGAGGGGACTTCGCGCATAATTTACATCGTGCCCGAAGGCACTTATGTCAAAAAGGGCGATCTCTTGGTCGAGCTTGACTCTTCAAACGCCCGGGACCAGGTCAACCAACAACTGATCGCAGTTGAAAAGGCCCAGTTCGCACTCATCCAGGCAAAGGAACAGTTGGAAATCCAGAAGAGCATCGTCGAAAGCGAAATTCGCGCAGCCGAGTTGAAGCTCGAATTTGCGCAGACGGACTTGCGAAAATACCTTGAAGGCGAGGCAAAACAGGAGAGGCGCAAGGCCGAAATTGAAATTGCCAGCATCATGGAAAAGATGGCGATAGACGAGGAGCGGTTGCGTTGGTCGGAGAAACTTCATGAAAAGGGATTCGAGACAAAGAGCAAACTCGACCAGGACCGCCTCACCCTGTTGCAGACCAAGCTTAACCTTGAAACTGCCACAAATAATTTGTGGATGCTCGAGCAGTTCGACCATCCCAAAAAACGCCGCCAGTACGAAAGCGCCGTCGAAGAAGCACGCAAAGAATTGGAGAGAGTCAAACAGCAGGGCGAGGCCAAGCTGTCGCAGTACAAGGCTGAGGTCCGCACTGCGGAAAACACACTTGAATTGAGCAAGGCAAAACTTGAACGCGACCAAAAGAACCTTGCAGCCACAAAAATATATGCGCCTCAAGACGGGCTGGTATCCTATCCGGTGGCTGACAGTCATTTTAGCAGCGAGTCACTCATCGAAGAAGGCGCAACTGTCCGCAACCGGCAGGTGCTTGTCAAGCTGCCCGACACTTCTGAAATGAAAGTGACGGTGAAAATCCATGAATCGCACGTGAACAAGATTCGGCCCGGACTGCCGGCGTTTGTGGTGCTTGACTCGCGGCCTGACGAGCGTTTCCAGGGCGTGGTTAGTAAAGTGGCGCTCCTGCCGGATACACAGAGCCGCTGGGGCAATCCAAACCTGAAGGTGTATGCCACCGAGATTCTTATTAAAGACAAGTTGCCGGATGTGAAGCCCGGCGTCTCCGCCCGAGCTGAAATTATAGTCACGAATTTGCACGATGTCATTGCCGTGCCGATTCAGGCGGTCACGACCAAGCAGGGACGTCCGGTGGTCTATGTAGCCGATGGCGAGGACAGCCGGCCCGTGCCTGTTGTCGTGGGGATGTACAACACCAAGTTTATTGAAATTGCCTCCGGCCTCAAGGATGGCGACCGGATTTTGCTCGCGCCGCCATTTGACACCCAGGAACGCGATTTGGGCGGCGCGGTTGTCGGCGAAGGCGAAAAAGCAACCGCAACGAATCTTGTTGCACGTACTCCCCCGGCTTCCAACGGTTCCGAAAACAACAATGGCAACGGAAAACCTGCGGGCGCGGATGCCGCCGGTCTTCCACAGCGGCCGCAGCGTGACGGAGCCGCTCCGGCCGGCAACATGCCCCGGCCAAACTTTGACGAGCTGCGCAAACAGTTCGATAAAAACGGCGATGGCCAGCTTGATGAGGAGGAACGCGCCGCCATGCGCGCCGCGATGCGCGAGCGCTATGGCACCGGCCCGGGACCGGGCGGCGGCATGCGTCCCGGCCGTCAACCCGGCGGCTCCGACGCAGGCGAAGGCACAAGACGTGAGCGCGAGCCTGGTAGCAGCTCAAACCCCGGCCCGCGCGGCAACTAACTCGCAATGGCGATGTCATGGACGCTTTTCATGGAATGAATAAGAATAACACCAACGGCAAGCCAATCATCCGGCTGGAAGGAATCGAAAAGACCTATGTCCTGGGCCTCGGCAACGAGGTGCGCGCTCTGGATGGCGTGGACCTGGTGGTTGAGCAGGGTGCATTTGTCGCCATTATGGGACCTTCCGGCTCCGGCAAGTCCACATTGTTGAACTTGCTGGGCTGTCTGGACCGGCCGACTGCCGGACGTTACTTTCTTGGGGAGGAAGACGTCTCGCAAATGGACGATGACGCACTATCGGAGGTGCGCGGACGCAAAATCGGATTCATCTTTCAATCATACAATCTGATCGCGCAACTGTCGGTTATTGAAAACATCCAGGTGCCTTTGATTTACCAACGCAAGGACTTGCGTGCGTACCATGCGCGGTGTGTGGAATTGGCCGAGATGGTGGGGCTGGGCGAGAGGTTGCATCACAGGCCAAATCAGCTTTCCGGCGGCCAGCAGCAGCGCGTGGCAATCGCGCGCTCGCTTGTCAACGACCCGCTTATGCTCCTGGCCGACGAACCTACCGGAAACCTCGACTCAAAGACCGGCCAGGAAGTGTTGGACCTGATTTCGCGCCTCAACGCGCAGGGCAAGACAATCGTGCTGGTAACACACGATGACAAAGTAGCCGCCCGTGCCCAGCGGGTCATACACATGCGCGATGGGCGCATTGAACGGGAGGAAACTCGCGCCGCAGCGCGACATTGAGCAGCCATGTTGCCCTACGCATTTCTGACAACCATCCGGCTTGGCTTCAAGAGCCTGCTGCTGCACAAGCTGCGGTCGGTTCTAACAATGCTGGGCATTATTTTTGGCGTCTGCTCCGTCATCGCCATGCTCGCCATAGGCGAAGGGGCTTCCTATGAAGCCCAGGAGGCAATCAAGAAACTTGGCAGCCGCAACATCATCCTTCGCAGCATTAAACCACCTGAAGACACCAAACAAACCTCCTCCAGCAGGCGCGGCATCGGCGTTGAATACGGCCTGACTTATCAGGATGGCGCGCGCCTGCAGTCCACAATACCGGGCATTGCGAATGTTCTGCCCATGCGCATCATTCGCGAAACGGTTCAATTTGACCAGAACCGCATCCCCTGCCAGGTCATCGGCACGTTGCCAACTTACACCGATATTGTCGGGGTGGACATTGTCCGGGGGCGATTCCTCAGCTACATGGATGATTTTGAACAGGAAAACGTCTGCGTATTAACCACCGGTCTTGCCGAGCGGCTCTTTCCGTATCAGGACCCTCTTGAACATTCCATCAAGATTGACGCCTTTTATTATCGTGTGGTGGGGCTGATTCGGGAGAAAAACATGCCCGAACAACGCACTCAGGCCGGACGCATGGAAGGCGAACCGCTTGACAACAACGTCTATATCCCCATGTCCACTTCGCGTTCGCGTTTTGGCGAGGTGCTTGTGCGCCGGACGGCCGGGAGTTTTGAAGTCGAGAAAGTCGAGTTGCACCAAATAACCGTGCGCATGAAAGACACCGAGGCGGTGGAAGTGGCCGCCCCCCAAATCAAGACCATGCTCGGCAGGTTTCATAAAAAGAACGATTACGAAATCATCGTTCCCCTGCAACTTTTGCGCCAGGCTGAGCAGACCAAGCGCTTGTTCAACATTGTGCTTGGCTCAATAGCCGCAATCTCTCTGTTGGTTGGCGGAATTGGCATCATGAACATCATGCTCGCCACTGTTACTGAGCGCACCCGCGAAATTGGCGTGCGCCGTGCCCTGGGTGCCAAGAAGCGCGACATCATACTGCAATTTTTGGTTGAGGCGGTGGTTCTTTCGATTGGAGGCGGTTTGATTGGTGTTGCAGTTGGGGTGATCGCCCCGATCATGGTTTCACTGCTGGCCGGTATGAAAACCATTATCACGCTATGGTCTGTGCTTCTTGCCTTCGGGATTTCCGGCGCGGTTGGAATTATCTTCGGCCTCTATCCGGCCCGCGCCGCCGCCGACCTCGACCCCATCGAAGCCCTCCGCCATGAATAAGCCCTTCGCCTCGACGTTATAAGGCAGCTCATCCTTGACCACGCCGTGTTTCGCGAGCTGGTAAAAATCAAGTTTCCCGTGCCGTCCTATCGCCAGCCGGTATAGTTGTCTGACATTTTTAGCCTGGGTGGGCGCGGTTAGCGATTGGGCGGCGCAGTGCGGCGGAGTTTGAGGTTGTCGAGGTAAAAGGTGGTGTCTGAGGCGGCGGTGCTGCTGAAGCCGAGCCAGTGGAGTTGGTGAAAGTCGGTTCCAGAAATCGGGATGTTTTTGAATGTTTGAGCAGGGCCTCGGGCTGGTTTCAAGGTCAACTGGAAAACACGCGGTGCGTCCTTGCCAAGGGTCATTTCAATCTCCACATAGTTCCAGCTTTCCGTGGGTAGCCGAGCCAGTGCCCTGCCACCTGCGGTTACGCTGCCATCGCCGTCGAATCTGACTGAAGGACCGATGTTTTTTGGATAGGGAGCAGAGTCGCGCCATTCGGTGAAGAATTGGGCGTTGGTGGAAATCCAGCATTCAAAACTCTGCCGGACAGTGCCGTCTTTGATGTGAGGTTCATAGTAGAAATGGGGCTGCCAGGAGGGCTTGAGTGTCTTTGAGTCCTGAATTTTGAGGCTGTGTTTGCCGGTGGCGGCGCGTTCGGCGGTGATAGTGATGGAAGCGCCTTGTTCTTCGCCGCTGACGATTGCGTGTTGAGGGTGTTGGCCGACTGGTGTTTGTTCAAAACCATCGTTTAACTCCAACATTTTGGGTTTTGGCAACGGCGGCAATGGATTGGGCTTGCAATATCTGTGGCTGGCTTCGGCAACCCATTCAGCGTCGCCGTACAGGCCGGCCTGGGCGAGGTCAAGCGGTTGAAGGCCGAGTGCAAAGGCCGGAGATGATGGTTTTAATCGGAAATCGTGTTTGGCTGGGTTAACAAATTGCGGGTCGGCAATGCGCGAGTGAGCATCGAGTCCAAGGGCCTGCCATTCCGCGAAAGAGCGTCTGTAAAACCGCAGTTCATCAATGCCGCCAGTGTGCCAGTAAAGGTTTTCGTCCCAATCGCCAAGCGGTTCTTTTGCATTGATGCGCTGGTTCAGGGAGTGCTCGCCCATGGGAATGAACAGTTCGCCCTGGGTCAGGTAAACGATGTTGCGGCGGAATGTGCTGGGGCGTTTTTCGGAGTAAGGCCAGAGGGCATGAGTGGCGGAGAGGGCGAAAATGTTGTTTCGGATGACATGCTCATGGCCGCCGTTGTTAAACATGAGTCCGCCGCTGTAGGTGTTGTAAACCAAATTGCTTTCAACGAGGTAATTTCCGCACTGGGCATCCAGATAGATGCCCCAGCCGAGGGCTGGCCTGGAATAAGGCCACATATCGTGAAAGATGTTGTTGCGGATGACGCTGCCCGGCGATACGCCCAGGCAGTAGATCAAGCCGGCGTCACTCATCACACCGTGGCCGAGGTCGTGCACGTGATTCAGTTCGATGACGTTGTTGCTGGTGCGATTTGGTTCGAGACCCCAATTCCAGCCAATGCTGATGCCGGTGTAGTAGAAATCGTGGATGTCATTGTGTGAAAGCCGGTTTCCACTGCTTTGTGCCACCCAGATGCTGACGCACCCGTGATAAATCCGCCCGCCATTGTAGAGGTGGTTGTTGTCAACAAGGATGCGGCTGGATTCCGCAACATCGGTTTTGGCCATTTTATCCTCACCCACACGGATGCCGCCTGCGCCGAGGTCAAAGAGGCGGTTGCGCTGGATGCGCCCGTCCTTGCAGCCGCGCCTGAACCAGATGGCATAGGTGCCAATGTGCGCGATTTCACAGCGTTCTATGGCGCAATTTAGAGCGCCATCGGCCATAATTGTAGCTGGGACTTCGACGGCAGCCTGGGTGCTGCTGTTGCCCTTTGGGTCAAGCTTCCAGTCGGCATGGTGAAAAGTCAGCCCGCGAAAGGTTACATGGCTTACAAACTCGCCGCGGTCGGGGTTTCCTGTGATTCGCAAAAATTCAGTCAATCGCGGGGCTACGACTTCCACACGCCCCAATTTTTCGCCTGGCATTGGCCAGTAATAAAGCTTGCCGGATTCGCGGTCCAAATACCACTCGCCGGGCTGGTCGAGAAGTTCCAGGGCGTTTTCGACGTAATAGCGCTGGTTATCTTCCCAGTAACCGATGCTCCACCATTCCTTCATTGGACCCGCGAAAATGACCATGTTGGAGGCCGTGTCCACGGCGCTTATTGGGTGGATTGAAGTCTCCCAGGAGTGCATCAAAATCACATTGACATCGTTGAGCCGCGCCCAGGGCTTGATGTCGCCGGGGGCAAAGATGAAGCGGTCGCGCGCAACTGGTTTTGCATTTGGGATGGGCGGGCCGGGTACGAGGCGCGCAATGCGATGATAGCCTTCGTTGGGGGAGCGGGCACGCTGACGGCGCTGGCCGTTGACCCATAGCTGGCGGAAATACCATTGTCCCTGGCGAACTTCCGGGATGATGGCTTCCCACAGTTTGCCATTTTGTTTGAAACCGGTTATGGCGTGGCCACCGCTTAGAATGGGCTTTTCACCAGGGTATGCGGCATAAACGACCGGCGCATCAACCGAGCCGGAGTCCACCGGTTCAATTACAAGCGGCTGTTCAAGGCGGTAAATACCCTGGTGAATCCAGATGGTAGCTGCGCGTGGCTGGTCGGCGCTTTGCCGGCGCAGTTGACGCAGCCGGTCTCTTGCGGCTTGAAGCGAGGCCAGCGGGCCGTCGGTTTTTACGGCATTTGGCGCGGCGAACTGGCCGGACCAATTGTCATTGCCGTTGGTGGCCACGTGCAGGATGATATTGGCCGGCTTCGTGGGTAACTGCGAGGCTGGCGCCGCGATGGCAGCGTTTGGAGCCAATGCGACGGCGGCACCTGAAAGAGCCAGAGAGGCGATGAATTTGCAAAAGATGCGCATGGCGGCAGATTTGCACAAGCCACCATCAAAGGCAAACCGCCATTAACGCGGATCTGTTCTACTGGTTATTTTGTTCAGGGCATGTTGCCCAGTGCGCGGTAGAACCGCATCCTGTCATTGTTAAGTTGTGCGGGTGGAATATCAATTTCAAGCCATGTGCCGGTGGTGTTGGTGATGAGCATCAGAGGCGTCCATGACCCGGCATTGAGATTGGTGGTGGTAAGAATCTGGTAACTTTGTCCCGGCACCGATGGCACGCGGAGTTTGGCTCCTGAGCCTTGTGCGGGAGCCGCGATGTACATGGTGCGGATGACATTCTGGAGGTAAGTCACTCGTTCCGGCGGGAAGCCGAGCGCTTTGAAATCCATCACGCCGATTGGTGAATGGCAATCCTGACATTTGAGAGCGCCGTTGCGTTTAATGGCGTGGCTAAGGCTGATGAACGAACCGGTGACCTGGGTTGGCGGCGCTGCAGGGTCGAAGGTCGGGTCCATTGGATTATTCGGCAGGTCCAATCCCAGCACGTTGCCGCTCCAGAGGGTTGCCCCGATCTGGCTCAATGTTGAAGCGGGCATTCCAAAGGCGTCTTGTCCGGACATCAACATGGCCAGCCGGCCAAGGCCGACATTGACGGCTTCAGCAATGTTGCCGGTGTGGACATAGGTTTCCTTGTCAAAGTTAAGCAGGTTCGGAAATTGCGCCAGAACAGCGCGTTCGTTGGCGGTTAGTCCAGATGGCCGCATGAAGCCCATTTGTTTGAGCGTTCCAGCCATGGCATCCATCGCTGCCAGCATGGTGAAGTTTGTGCTGAAATTCGGGTCATACCCGAATCCGCGGCGGTCCATGACCATGCCGTTGACGATGGGGCGGAACGGATAGATTTTGGCTCCTGGCGTGGCTTTGGTGGCGATGCGGGAGTCCCAGGCGTTGACATCGTGGATTGGCTCAGCCAGCATGCTGGCATTGCCATTGAACCAACGATATGCTGGACGAAAATTGTACGCCGAGTTGTACACGCTGTAAGGCTCGTACACCCCGGTTTCCGGATCGAGGATCGGTATGTTGGCCTCGGGACCATTGGTTACGCCGAATGTCGGCGCCCAAATACGGCGTGATGCGCCTGATGTCCATGGTATGTGGCAGGTTTCACATGCAATAAAGGAGACGTGGTTGTTATAGGCAATGGTGGCCTGGGTTTTATGAGGGGCAGTGGGGTTGTGACAATTGGAGCAGTCCACTTCCACATCCTGGCGTTCCCATGCATGTATGTCGGTTACTCGTGAACCGCGCGCCATCTTGTGGCGATCAACTTTGTGACAATCTGTGCATTTCAGGCCGGCTGCGGCATGTACATCATGTTGCGGGTCGAAAGGTGTGCCGCGTTTATAGTCTGGCGCGGCCTGTCCGTGTTCGTGGCAGCGATAACATTGGGCAGCGCCCACAGGTTTCCCCACGCTTTCGGCCGCCCGCAAGGAGCGATCTTGGAACCATGCACGACGTCCGGTTATTGAGTTTGTCACCAGTATTCTGTGGGTTGCATCTGCGTCACGATCGTCGTAGATGCCGTCGCCATTGATGTCGTAATTGCCTTCGGAGGCATGGCAGATCAAGCAATCGAGGCCGTCTTTCTGTGCTTGAGTGTATTGGCCGGTGGCAGGGTCGGGGAATGGGAGCTGGTCGCCGACGTGGCACTTTCCGCAAGCACTGGAGCCTTTGTGCGCGCCCAGGTCTGCGTAGTAATTGATCATGGCGCTTGATCCTACGAGGGCGCAAAAGCGGTCAATCATGCCGTGTGACCCGCCGCCGGGATAGGCGAGTTTGGGATTTGGAGTGCGCCATGTGTAATGGACGCTGTCCATCACTTCGGCGTCCCTGCCCGGATGGCATTTCAGACAGTCGGAGGCGCCGTTGAAATTGGTTCCAAACCGTCCGACATGGCTGCTACCGTAAATCATTTTCAGGTCGGTCAGGCGCGCAACACGTTCGGGTTCGTAACCGAGTGCTGCGAAGTTGAGCCGTCCGTTGTTGGTATGGCAATTTATGCAGGTGAGGGCTTGTTCTTTTGGAGCCACCATGTGGTTTTGGACCCAGTACATTTCGGTTCTTGCCCAACCTACTTGGCCGCTGAAAGTGAGGCCTGCGGCGCTCATGCCAGCAGCTATGGCGTTTGTCCAATTATAGCCTTTCCAGTATGCATTTGTGTCATTGGGATTCAGGGGGAATAGATGCGGGATTACCAATTTATTGCTTGCCGCGTCATACGGCTGGACGGCGGTAAAGTGTTTAACTGGAACAATGCGCGCCCTGCCTTCGCTCTTTTTGCCCTGTAGTTGAGTTATCGTGGTCATCTTTCCTGGGTCAATGGTGGTATTCAATTCATTGTACACGATGTTTCCATCAAACCAGACGTATTCAGGCACGACGTTGCTTGCCCAGGTGAATGTTCCCTTCATGGTATCGTAGATGACATTTCCGGCGGCATCTTTGATCAGGAGGTTGGCGCCGTTGGTTGACTTAATTCCGGCCGTTGACCAGTCCCAACTCATCTTCGTGGCAATGCCGCCGCGCGCGAAATAAGGAACATGGCATGTCTGGCAGGCAACGCGGCCTACGTGTGCGTTGTAGTAGATGCCATCGCTGGTTTGCCAGTGAGGCGCGGGCGAGTGGCAGTCTTCGCAGAGCCAGTTGTCGGGAGCGCTCTTGGAGTAGCGCGATCCGACCAAGTCATGTGAAGTGCTGCCGGGGGCCATGGATTTGTGGCAGTCGGCACAAACCATGTTGGCGCCGTCCACGCCCATGTGTACATCCAGTTCGCGTGTTGGGTTTGTCATGCTGGAGTCCAGGTCGCCATGTTTTACCGCATCGCCGCCTCCGCCGTAGAAATGGCATGCGCCGCAGGTTGCCCGGCTGGTTTTGCCGACATTGGTGGCCACGTTCATAATATTCACGGAAGGATCTGGCATTCCTGCGCCAGTGGGCGTTTTCTTGTATGTGCCGGTTGTGTCGTGACAGACAAGACAGTCTATGTTGGTTGGGTTGTTGAAGTTAAAAGTGTTGTCCCTCCAGCCGTAGCCGATATGACAACTGGTGCAGCGCGGTTCATTTGAAGTGAGTGCGATGCAGTAGTTGTTGATGATATTTCTTTTGCCCAAAACCTGGCTGCGTCCGGGCGGGGTGTTGGTCTTCACCCAGGTCCAGTGGACCGTTCTCATGATGTCGGCATCTTTTGTCTGCCCCAGCAGGCCGCCCGTGCCGTGGCAGGCCAGACAAGTCTCCGTGCCGCGGTAATTGTTTACCAACAGAATATGGGCTGGAGGTGGATTTGTGTTTACGCCGCTCGCAGCGTGGGCAACCAGGCAAAAACCCATGCAGACGGCGAGTTGCAAAAAGTTGTTGGAATAGATGGTTTTCATTTTCGCTTTTGTTTGGGGTTTCTGGACTTTGTTTTATTCCTCGAAATTGCATCCGCTGGGCGGCCATTGGATGATGCCCGTTCCAGCGGCAAATTGGCGGCCGCCCATTCCACCGGACCTTCGCAGAGACAGAGGGCGTGAATGCCGTGTTTCGCCAGGAGTTTATGAGCCTTGAATGCCAGAAGACAGTATGGCCCGCGGCAGTAAATTATGAGGGTTTTGTCTTTAGGAAGCTGGCGCACCAATTTTGGCAGTTCTTCAAGCGGAGCAGAAAGCGCGCCGGGAATGTGGCCGGCCTCATATTCTGCACGAGGCCTGACATCGAGCAGGGCGACTTTGCTCCCTTTAAGTTTTGTGCGAAGGGTTTTTATGTCTATGGCGCCGGATTCCGCGCGGCTGGCTTCAAGCAGCCGGCGCAATAGCTGCAAGTCACTCAACCGGTTTTCGGCAAAGTCGCGAAATAAAAGCCAGAACCGCAGTACTGATTCCGTTGCAAGCGAATAGAAAACCTGCCGCCCAACCTTGCGTGAATTCACGAGCCTGACACTGCTGAGCTTTTGAAGATGATGCGAGGTCGTTCCAACCGGCTCATCCATGGCGGCGGCAAGCTCTTCAACCGGACGCTCGCATTGCGCAAGCAGATGGAGCAAGCGCAGCCGCTGCGGGCTGGCCAGAGCCTGTCCCAATTTGGCCATGGCGGCGTACGGTGCAAGGCTGTCCAGTTGTTCCAACATTCTTATGATGATTAGAACATCAGAAAGCGCCTTGTCAGTCAAACAAAAATCTTATCCAAATAAAAGTACAAGTTACTTTAATGAGAAACATTAATGATTGTTTTGCCGAACATGTTCTGGAGGTTGCAGGATGGTTGCGGCGGGAGAAAAACCGGGCCGGCGGGGGTGTGAACTGTCATCTTGAAAAAGACAGGCTTGCGCCGACTGGGCAGGGGGAGCATCGGCCGGGGAAGGCGGCCCAAAGTTGCGCAACGGCTGCAAAGCCGGTGCAGTGCGCGGCGGCGATGCGCTGGATATTCAAGCTGCGAAAGGCCGACAATGTGTTTGCCATGCGCTCTTCACCGGCTGCCAGAAGATGCAAGCCCCCCAGTATGGCGTGAATTGGCCTGCCGCCGGTAATTCTCTGGACGTGATTGAGGGTGTTGATTACACCGGCATGAGCACAGCCAAAAACAACGACAATACCTTTGTTGGTATCGAAAAACAAAGCTTGGTCGTCAAGCAATGGATCGGGCTGGGTGCAACCTGCATCGAGGAAAAAACGGCCGCCGGTGTCCTCCCATGGATTCTGGCGCGGGATTTCACCGGTCACAAAAATCCCATCCATTATTTCCACGACGTTACGAGTTTTGATTATTCGATTTTGTGCCGGTTGAATGGCCTGCAGGCTTGAATCGGGGATGCCGATGGTGCGGGCCGGGCCGTTTTCTGTTGCGGCGTATTTGGGAGCCAGGGCTGCCGGATGCAGAAACAAGGCTGGAATCTTATGCAAACATGGCAGGCTGGCCAAACCTCCAGTGTGGTCGTAGTGGCCGTGACTCAGGACTACAGCTTGCAGGTTGTCGAGGCTGATGCCGAGCTTGCGGGCATTATGTAAAATGACCCCGCTCTGGCCGGTATCGAACAACAGTTGGCGTCCGCCGGCCTGGATGTAAAAACTCAACCCATGCTCTGCCAAAAGTCCCTCCTTGTTGGCGATGTTTTCAACAAGGGTGGTAATTTGGATCGTGTTATTCATAGGCGAAATTCAATGAGCCGACAACCATGTTTTATATTCGCATTGATGCCCGCCACAAGGCCGCCAAACAGGCGGGACTACTTTTTCCGAAGGATTTCCAATAATTCGGAAGGCCGCGAATAGCCGTTGCTGACGGCGATTTCCCGCAAAGTTTGTTGGGCGTCTGCTTTTATGCCTTTGGCTCTGAGGCGGGCTTGGGCTTCCTCAAGTTTCATGCCTTCGTCGGTGCAAAATTGTGCCAGGGTTTTCCAGCCCACTCCGCCTCCGCCGCCACCGCTTCCTCCGCGTCCGTAGCCACCGCCTCCTCCGCGTCCGCCCTCGCTACGGCCATGAGACGGTTCTGAGAGCAGTGTTTCGTAAATCTGTTGAGCTGAACGTTGATTCTGGTCTGCAAGTTTTTGGACAATTATGTCCGGCGACAGCCCTGTGATGCCTTTGGCGGCGAGCCGATTGCTTGCGACTGCCATTTCCACCCCGGCTTTTTCGGCCAGTTCAGAGAGGGTTAGCAATTCTGCGTGTGGTATCGGGGCGCGCGCCCTCGGTTTGTCCCAGCTTTGTTTGACTTTTTCATTGAAGGCCAGGAACGATGAAAATGGTTCCGTGCCCCAGCGGGTGCCGGCGAACACCAATGCGCAGATGATTATTGCAAAAGCCCACTCCAACCGGAAACCAATGCTTCTGCGCACATTATCCTTGAAATAGCCGAATAAGGGCCGCAAGTTGAGAATCAGATGGAGTATCGAACCCAGCAAAAACAATGCGCTGAAGCAGACATGCAAGTCTATCCATTCTTTTTTGGTGAGGCCCAGCAAATTCCAATTAGTCCAGTTTGCGATTCGACCTGGTGGTGAGACAAAGAGAAACACGCCCGTTATAACAAGGACAATAAAGGCGGCGGCAAGGAGAACAGAAGTGAAGGCTCGCAGGATGAACCGGGGTCTTTTGTTTGCATTTGCCTGATTATTACTCATATTCTCATCTCGTTGTTGATTCGCGGACTGCAAAGTCCGAATTTTCCAAGTACATACCTTTTTCATGGTTCACGTGCAAGAAAAAAGGTGTTTTGAAACTTGGTTTTCCAAACTGGCAAGTAATAAACGAGCAAGCCTGAATTTGATTGGTTTTTTGGCATGTGAAAAAAAGAAAAATTTTTCTTTGACAGGGGGTTGAGTTTGGGGTAAATGTTGGAAAAATTGGGGCCGAGAAAGGGACAAGACGTTAGCCTCTTGAGCTTCGACAGCGAGGGGAGAGGGGTCTAACAGGATTATTGTCTTTTCGGGGCAACAAGAGAGTTGAGTAAAGATACAGGATTATGGCGGCCATGGAAGCCCATGTAGCTCAGTCGGTAGAGCGCGTCCTTGGTAAGGACGAGGTCATCAGTTCAATCCTGATCATGGGCTCCAGGCTGGTGAGAGGCGCCGTTTTGGGACGGCGTCAGTGGAAGCGAATGTAAAACAACAAAGAAAAGGAATAGAAATGGCAAAGGAAACATTTCAACGCAAAAAGGAACATGTCAACGTGGGAACAATTGGCCACATTGACCATGGAAAGTCCACTCTGACGGCGGCAATTTTGAAGGTGCAGTCCAAGAAGGGGTTGGCGACGTTTATTCCATACGCGCAAATCACCAAGGGCGGCACTGTCCGGGATGAAACCAAGACGGTGACGATTGCGGTGTCGCACGTCGAGTACGAGAGCGACAAGCGGCACTACGCCCACATTGACTGCCCCGGACACGCCGACTACATCAAAAACATGATTACCGGCGCGGCGCAGATGGACGGCGCGATTCTGGTAGTGGACGCTGCCGAAGGCCCGATGCCGCAGACGCGGGAGCACATTTTGCTGGCGCGGCAGGTGGCTGTGCCGGCGATTGTGGTGTACTTGAACAAGATTGACCTTGCAGACCCTGATTTGATTGAGCTGGTTGAGATGGAGCTGCGGGAGCTGTTGACCAAGTACGGTTTCCCTGGCGACAAGACGCCGATCATCCGTGGCAGCGCCAAGAAGGCGATGGAAGGTGACCCGGAGGCTGAAAAGTCCATCCAGGAGCTGATGGATGCCATTGACGCGCACATACCGTTGCCGGTGCGCGAGGTTGACAAGCCGTTTTTGATGTGCGTCGAGGACGTGTTCTCGATTGAAGGCCGCGGCACGGTGGTGACCGGTCGTGTGGAGCGCGGCATTCTCAAGAGGATGGATGAAGTTGAGATAGTAGGCTTGCGCGAGACGCGCAAGACGGTGGCGACGGACATCGAGATGTTCCGCAAGCTGCTCGACGAGGCGAGACCTGGTGACAACGTTGGGGTACTGTTGCGCGGCATCGGCAAGGATGAAGTTGAACGCGGAATGGTGATTGCAAAGCCAGGCTCAATTACGCCGCATACGCATTTCAAGGCGGAGGTGTACGTCTTGTCGAAGGATGAGGGTGGCCGCCACACGCCGTTCTTCAACGGATACCGGCCGCAATTTTATTTCCGGACAACGGACGTTACCGGCACTGTGACATTGCCGCAGGGGGTGGAGATGGTGATGCCCGGTGACAATGTTTCAATCGAAGTAAAAGTGATTGCGCCGGTGGCGATGGAGAAGTTGCAGCGGTTTGCGATCCGCGAAGGCGGCCGGACAATTGGCGCCGGTCGCGTGACCGAAGTCCTTGAATAACGAGGCTGGCTGGCGAGGCGCATGGGAAGAGGATTTCCAAGCGCCGGATGCCGGCTGTGAGAATGCGAGGAAGGCAGGAGCAAATTAAAATTAACTCGCCGGCGCATGGGCAGGGCGTTAGCTCAATTGGTAGAGTAGCGGTCTCCAAAACCGTCGGTTGGGGGTTCGAGTCCCTCACGCCCTGCCAGAGCGACGATTTACGTGTGCCGGAGAGGTGGCAGAGTGGTCTATTGCGGCGGTCTTGAAAACCGCTTCCCGCTATGCGGGACGGGGGTTCGAATCCCTCCCTCTCCGCCAGAAAGAGCCAGGAGCCAATGGGTGCGACATTACAAGTAATAGTTTTGGTGGCTGCGGGCGCGCTGTTGTTCTGGGCGCTGCGCAAGGGGCATTTGCTTCGCGTGACCCGCTATGTGCAGGAGACGCGTGAGGAATTGTTGAAATGCACATGGCCGTCGGCTGACGAATTGAAAGGCTCGACGGTTGTGGTGCTGATTTCGTCGCTTTTGCTCGGGCTTTACATAGTGGGCGTGGATGCAGTGGTGTTGCTGTTTGTCAAACTAATCACCTCCGTTTAAGCGCCCGGAAAAATCATGAAACCACAGTGGTATGTCATCCATACGCTTTCCGGCCAGGAATTGAAGGTCAAGGAAAGCATTGAGAAGAGGATGGTGGCGGAAGAGATGACGCCATACATCAAGGAGGTGCTTGTCCCGATGGAACGGGTGGTGGATGTGCGGGGCGGTAAAAAGACCGTTTCCCAGCGCAAGCTCTACCCCGGTTACGTCTTCATCAACATGTTGTTGGTTGATGACAACCAGAAGCTGCTGCCCGAACCGTGGAATTTCATCAGGGAAACTCCGGGAATCATTGGGTTTGTGGGAGGGGAACGGCCATCGGCAACGTCTGAGGAGGAAATAGAGACCATCAAGGCGCAGATTTCCGAATCGGAGGAGACGGAACGGCCCAAGGTGAGCTTTGAGAAGGGAGAGACTGTCAAGATAAATGACGGGCCGTTCTTGAATTTCAACGGTGTGATAGAGGAAGTGGACCCGGAGCGTGGCAAGCTGAAGGTAACGGTGAACATCTTCGGGCGAAGCACGCCTGTGGAGTTGGAGTACTGGCAGGTGGAGAAAGTGTGAGAGGGCCGGGCGACCGGCGCAAAGGAAAAGAGAGGATTTTATGGCAAAGAAAGTTGTAGGGAAAATCAAATTGCAGATACCTGGCGGGCAGGCCAATCCGGCGCCGCCGGTTGGGCCGGCGTTGGGCCAGCACGGCGTCAACATAATGGCGTTTTGCAAGGAATTCAATGCAGCCACCAAAGACCAGCCGGGAATGGTGATTCCTGTGGTGATAACGGTTTATCAGGACAAGTCTTTTACTTTTATCACCAAATCACCGCCGGCGGCTGTGTTGCTGAAAAAGGCCGCGGGCATAGCCACCGGCTCAAAGGAGCCGAACAAGGAGAAGGTTGGCAAGGTGACACGCAAGCAATTGTTGGAGATAGTGAAAATAAAGGCGAAGGATTTGAACACGACTAACGAAGAGGCGGCAATGCGGATGATTGCCGGCACAGCCCGCAACATGGGCATCGAAGTTGTGGATTAAACAAACACAAAAGCGGGAGAGCCTTGCGGCTCGATTGGACCGCAACAAGAAAAATGGCAGTAAAACGAAGCAAACGATACAGGCAGGCAGCCGCGATGGTGGATGGCAAAAAGGCTTATCCATTGAAAGCGGCGGTGGAGTTGTTGACCAAATTCCCGAAGGCAAAGTTCAACGAGACGGTTGAGGCGGCCTTCAGGCTGGGTGTTGACCCGAAGCAGAGCGACCAGATGGTGCGCGGCACCGTGCCGTTGCCGCATGGCAGCGGCAAAGTTGTTCGCGTGCTGGTGTTTGCCAAGCCGGGCACCGCGGCAGAGGCCGCAAAGGCAGCCGGGGCGGAATATGTTGGTTTTGAGGATTTGATCAAGAAATGCCAGGAAGGGTGGTCTGAGTTTGATGTTGCGATTGCCACCCCGGAGGCGATGGTGGAAGTCCGCAAGCTGGGCAAGGTGCTCGGGCCCAAGGGCTTGATGCCAAACCCGAAGACCGGTACTGTGACTGATGACACGGCGAAGGCCGTCAAAGAAGTCAAGGCTGGTCGCGTGGAGTTCAAGGTTGACAAGGCCGGCAACGTGCATGTGCCTGTGGGCAAAGTTTCGTTTACGCCCGTGCAACTTGAAGAAAATGCGCGCGCGGTAATTGAGGCAATCCTCAAATCGCGCCCGGCAAGTGTAAAGGGGACATACGTGCATTCATGCACTTTGTCGGCAACCATGAGTCCGCCGGTGCGGATTGACCTGAAGGAATTTGCCTCTGTGAAGTAACATCAACCACCAGGAGCTATCATGCGCACTGAAAAACAATATCTTGCCAAGGAATATGTCGCGCGGCTTAACCAGTCGCCGTTCTTCATTGTTGTGGATTACAAGGGCCTGAAGGTCGGGCCGATGACAGAGCTGCGCAAGCGACTGGCGCAGGCGGGCGCCGAGTTGCACGTGGTGAAGAACAGTGTTTTCCAAATTGCCGCCAAAGAGGCGGGCATAGCCGAGTTGGGCGGGGTGCTTTCCGGACAACTGGCGGTTGTGACCGGCCAGAAAGAGATCACGGCGGTTGCAAAGACGATCAAAAACTTCAGCCGCGAATTTGAGCGGCCGAAGGTGCAGTTTGGATTTTTGAACAACCAGCGATTGACCGCCGAGGCGATTTCAGCGCTGGCGGATTTGCCGTCGCTGGAGGTTATGCGGGCGCAACTGCTTGGCCTGCTGCAAGCGCCGGCAAGCCGGTTGGTGCGTTTGCTGAACACACCGGCCACGCAAATGGCCCGGGTGCTGCAAGCCCGCGCCGATTCATTGAAACCGCCTGCGGCATGATGGACGCGGGTTGCAAACAGATTTCATTGCCCGTAGGCGGGCATGAAAAACACAAAATAACAACACGAAAACAAAGTAAATCGTCGGGACACGGGCAGTGGACTTAAATCCGGCACGGCCGTGCCGGGCGACGAGACTGAAAGGAAGTTATGGCACTGGACAAAGCAAAAATCGTAGAGGAACTGAGCAACGCGACGGTATTGGAGATCGCGGAGCTGGTGAAGGAACTGGAAGCGAAGTGGGGAGTGACTGCTGCTGCGCCTGTGGCGGTGGCTGCGGCGCCTGCTGGCGGCGCGGCGGCTGCGGCGCCTGCTGAGGCGGCAAAGGATACGTTTGACGTGATCCTGGCCTCAGTGCCGGCAGACAAAAAGATAGCCGTGATCAAGGCTGTGCGCGAAATCAAGGCCGGCCTGGGTCTGGCGGATGCCAAGGCGCTTGTGGAAGGCGCTCCGAAACCGATTTTGGAAGGCGCCAACAAGGCCGACAGCGAGGCGGCCAAGAAGAAGCTCGAGGAAGCTGGCGCAAAGGTGGAATTGAAGTAAGCAATTATGTTCCGGGCGGGGTGCGCGGGTGGCACCGCGCATCCCGCGCCGGTTGTCTGGCCGCAAATGGCGCCTGAGGTTGCCGTGGCGGTCGAATGTGATTGAAGGTAAGGAAATAAAACAGGTGGAAGGTTTAGAAGGCGGGTTCCCCCGGTTCCCGAGGGGCCGGCCTTGTGCCATTTAATTCAAAAAGATGGGCTGGCTCCGGCGGAAGGAGGAGCGGCCCGGAGAAAAAAGGTGACTATGCCATCGAAAAGCAGTGAACGAATCCAATTCGGCAAGATCAAGGAAGTGATCATGCCGCCGAACCTTATCGAGCTGCAGACTCGCTCCTACGAGGAGTTTCTGCAGATGGATGTTGCGCCGTCGAAGCGCAAAATCACCGGCTTGCAGGCGGTGTTTAAGGAAGTATTTCCGGTGGAGAGTTACGACAGCAAATACGTGCTCGACTTCGATTCCTACGAAATCGGCGAGCCGAAGATGACGTGGCTGGAGTGTCTGCGCGAAGGAACCACCTACGGGGCGCCGCTGCATGTGAAGTTCAAGCTAAAGGATAAGAATGGGGAGCATCCTGAGCTTTCTGAAGTAGTGTTCATGGGCGAGTTGCCGCTGATGACGCCGCAGGGGTCGTTTGTGATAAACGGCGCCGAGCGGGTGATTGTCAGCCAGTTGCATCGGTCGCCGGGCATTGCTTTTGAAGCCACGCAACATGCAAATGGCAAGGTGTTGCATTCGTTCCGGATCATACCCGATCGAGGTTCCTGGTATGAGGCGCAGTTTGACACGACCGATTTGTTGTATGTTTACCTCGACAGGAAGAAGCGGCGCCGGAAGTTTTTGACAACTACTCTATTCCGCGCTCTTGCATTTCTGGGCCACGAACAGGAAAAGGGTAACGAGACAAACCGCGGAACCGATGCGGAGATTTTGAAGCTGTTTTACAGCATTGAGGAGCTATCCGTCAAAGAGGCCGAGAAGCGCGAGGATTTGCAGTACAAGGTGCTTGTCGAAGACATTGTTGACAAGGAGAAGGACATAGTCGTGGCGCGTGCGTTTGAGCCGCTGTCACGGGCGGTAATCCGCCAGATAGCGGAGCTGGGCATAACGCGGATCAAGGTGGTGGATACCTCGGCCGACGAGGGGGTAATAATCAAGTGCCTGAAAAAAGACCCGACCAGGAATGAGGATGAGGCTCTTAAGGATATCTACAGGAGGCTGCGGCCGGGAGACCCGCCGACGACGGCTAATGCACGCTCTTTGATAAAGCGGCTGTTCTTTGATACCAAGCGGTACGATCTGGGGCGGGTTGGCCGTTACAAGATCAATCAGAAACTGGGTTTGAAACAGACCGGCAAGAATGCCGACAGCCGGATTTTGACGAAGGAGGATTTGGTCGAGGCAACCAAATATTTGCTGAGGTTGCGAAAGGGCGAGGGGACGGTGGATGATATTGACCACCTGGGCAGCCGGCGGGTGCGCACTGTTGGCGAACTGCTGGCCAATCAGTGCCGCGTGGGTCTTGCTCGCACGGAGCGACTGGTCAAGGAGCGAATGACGTTGTTTGACCAGAGCGTGGAGGCCATGACCCCGCAAAAATTGATAAACCCGAAGGCGTTGTCCGCGGTAATCCGGGATTTCTTCGGGCGCAGCCAGCTTTCGCAGTTCATGGATCAAATAAACCCGCTGGCCGAGTTGACGCATAAGCGACGTTTGTCGGCGCTTGGCCCTGGCGGGTTGTCTCGAGACAGGGCGGGCTTCGAGGTGCGCGACGTGCACCCGTCGCACTACGGGCGCATTTGCCCGATAGAGACGCCTGAAGGGCCGAACATCGGCTTGATAGCGTCGTTGGCGACATTTGCGCGCGTCAATGAGTACGGTTTTCTGGAGACGCCATACCGCCGTGTGGAAAAAGGGCGTGTTACCAATGAAATTGAGTATCTGACTGCAGACCGCGAGGAGATGCACGTCATTGCGCAGGCGAACACGCCCGTGGATGAGAAGGGCCGGTTTTTGAACGACTACGTCACCTGCCGCAACAAGGGCGAGTTTGTGGATGTGGAGGCGTCGCGGGTCGAGTACATGGATGTGTCGCCGAAGCAACTGGTGTCGGTGGCAGCCAGCCTTGTTCCATTCCTTGAGCATGACGACGCAAACCGGGCGTTGATGGGTTCGAACATGCAACGGCAGGCGGTGCCGCTGTTGCAAACGGAGGCGCCGCTGGTGGCAACCGGCATAGAAGAGAAGGTGGCGCGCGATTCCAAGGCCGTTTTGGTGGCTGAGGAAGATGGGATAGTGGCATCTGTTACCGCCAGCCAGATAATCATCACGCGCGACGGCAAGCTGCCGGAAGGCCGAAAGAAGTTGAAGCATGATCCGGCCAACGGCATCTGGATATACAATTTGCGGAAATTCATGCGTTCAAATGCCGCCACGTGCATAAATCAAAAGGCATTGGTGGCAAAGGGCGACAAGGTGAAGAAAAACCAGGTAATAGCTGACGGACCGTGCACCAATGGCGGCGAGCTGGCTCTTGGAAGGAACATCCTCATCGCGTTCATGCCATGGAACGGCTACAACTTCGAGGATGCCGTGCTTGTCAGCGAGAGGATAGTCAAGGAAGATGTCTTTACATCAATTCACATCGAGGAATTCGAGGTCAGCGCCCGCGACACCAAGCTCGGCCCTGAAGAAATCACGCGTGACATTCCCAATGTGGGCGAGGAGGCGTTGAAGCAGCTTGGCAGCGATGGTGTGATACGAATCGGGGCGGAAGTCAAGCCCGGGGACATCCTTGTGGGCAAGATAACGCCGAAGAGCGAAACGGAACTGGCGCCGGAGGAGCGGCTGCTGCGGGCGATATTCGGCGAGAAGGCCGCCGATGTAAAAGACACATCCCTGAAGGTGCCAAGCGGCACATACGGGATTGTGATGGACGTGAAAATTTCCGCCAAAAAGGAAAAGGAATCCGAGAAGGAGGAGCAGGCGCAGGCTGTGGAAGGAAAGAAGGGCGCCAAGCAAGTGCAGGAGGAGTTCCGCCAGAAGATGGACGAACTGCGGGAGCAGTTGACGGAGGCGTTGAGCAACATTTTGCTGGGTGAGAAAATACCCCTGGACGTTGTGAACAGCGAGACAGGGGAGATCATAATTCCCGCGAATCGCAAGATTACAAAGACGTTGTTGCGCAAGCTGGCGCAGGTATATGACAGGATAGAAATTGACCCCTCGCCGATACGCAACAAGATCAACGAGATAATCAGCGTTTTCAAGAGGAAGTTTGATGAGACGCAGGCACAGCTTGATCAGGAGATGGAGCGGGTTGAGGCGGGCGACGAGGTGGACGCCGGCATCATCAAATCGGTGAAGGTGTACGTGGCGTCCAAGCGCAAGCTGTCGGTCGGCGACAAGATGGCCGGCAGGCATGGGAACAAGGGTGTGGTGGCGAAGATTGTGCCTGAAGAGGACATGCCGTTCCTGGCCGACGGGACGCCGGTTGACATTGTGCTCAATCCACTGGGCGTGCCGTCGCGCATGAATGTCGGACAAGTGTTGGAAACGCACCTTGGCTGGGCGGCGAAGATGCTGGGGCTGCGCTTTGCCACGCCGGTGTTTGACGGCATCAAGGAGGATGAGATACGCAAATACCTTCAGGAGGCCGTGAAGACGGAGAAGGGCCGCGAACAACAGATGCGGCCAAATGGCAAGACAATCCTGTATGACGGGCGCACCGGCGATCCGTTTGATCAGGAGGTGGTGGTGGGCTACATCTACATGATGAAGTTGGGCCACCTTGTTGCCGACAAGATTCACGCGCGTGCTGTCGGGCCGTACTCGCTTGTCACGCAGCAACCGCTGGGCGGCAAGGCGCAATATGGCGGCCAGCGTTTCGGCGAAATGGAGGTCTGGGCCATGGAAGCCTATGGCGCGGCCTACTCGCTGCAGGAGCTGCTCACGGTGAAATCCGACGACGTGCAGGGGCGCACACGGATTTATGAGAGCATAGTAAAGGGCGACAACTGCCTGGAAGCGGGCATACCGGAATCGTTCAATGTTTTGGTGAAGGAGATGCAATCGCTTGGGCTGGATGTGAAGGTGGGCTACACCAATCCAATCGAACATCAACAGTCCCAGGCGGCTGCGCTGACGACTTTGTAACCGTTGTGAGAAAAAATTGCCGGCGGGCGGCGCGCCTGGCCGGAGAGTGCAAGAGACTATGAATACGACGAAAGAAACTGCCAGAGAATTGCTCGGTCTGGACAAGGTTAATCAGGTTGACCATGTGGCCATTTCGGTCGCATCGCCTGATACCATCCGGTCGTGGTCGAAGGGTGAGGTGAAGAATCCCGAGACAATAAATTACCGGACGTTCAAGCCGGAAAAAGGCGGCCTGTTTTGCGAGCGCATATTCGGCCCTGTAAAGGACTGGGAATGTTCATGCGGCAAGTACAAGCGAATCAAACACCGGGGCGTGGTGTGCGACCGCTGCGGCGTGGAGGTCACATTGGCGCGCGTGCGCCGCGAGCGGATGGGCCACATCGAGCTGGCGGTGCCGGTGACGCACATCTGGTTTTTCAAGTGCATGCCGTCGCGCATCGGGCTTGTGCTCGACATGACGGCGCGCAATCTTGAACGGGTAATTTACTACGAGGATTACATGGTGCTTGATCCGGGCCAGACCCCGTTCCAGAAGCACCAGTTGCTCAGCGAGCACGAGTACCGCGAGGCGCGGGAGACTTATGGCCCGGATGCGTTTGTGGCCAAGATGGGGGCGGAGGCGGTGCGCGAAGCTCTGGCCAATGTGAATCTGGTCGAGCAAATTGATTTGCTCCAGCAGCAGATGGCCGAGACCAAGAGCAAACAGACCAAGAAAAAACTGGCCAAGCGCATCAAACTGCTGCAGGCGTTTGTTCAAAACCGCGTCAAGCCCGAGTGGATGGTTCTGACGGTGCTGCCTGTAATTCCGCCGGATTTGCGGCCGTTGGTGCCGTTGGAGGGCGGGCGGTTTGCGACATCGGATTTGAACGATTTGTACCGCCGGGTAATCAACCGGAACAACCGGCTGAAGAATTTGCTGCAACTTAAAACTCCGGAGGTAATCATCCGCAACGAAAAGCGGATGCTGCAGGAGGCTGTGGACGCGTTGTTTGACAACGGCCGGCACGGGCGCGCCGTTACGGGCGCTGGAAACCGCCCGCTGAAATCCCTGAGCGACATGCTCAAAGGCAAAACCGGGCGTTTCCGCCAGAACCTGCTGGGCAAACGCGTGGATTACTCAGGGCGTTCGGTAATCGTCATCGGCCCGGAGCTGAAGCTGAACCAGTGCGGTCTGCCCAAGAAGATGGCGCTTGTGTTGTTTGAGCCGTTTATCATACGCAGACTCAAGGAAATGGGGTATGTCCACACGGTGCGTTCGGCCAAAAAGATGATCGAGCGGCAATCGCCTGAGGTGTGGGACATTCTGGAAGAAGTAACGCGGGGGCATCCGGTGTTGTTGAACCGCGCGCCTACGCTGCACCGGCTTTCGATACAGGCGTTTGAACCGATGCTCATTGAAGGTGAAGCAATCCGGATTCACCCGCTGGTCTGCACCGCCTACAACGCGGACTTCGACGGCGACCAGATGGCGGTGCACGTTCCGTTGTCCGTGGAAGCGCAAATGGAAGCGCGGCTGCTGATGATGGCGCCGTTGAACATTTTCAGCCCGTCAAGTGGCCGTCCGATAATGACTCCGACACAGGATATCACACTGGGCTGTTTCTATTTGACAGCCGAGCCGCGCCAGCCGCGAAAGGAAAACGAGCGGTTGATGCTTTTCGGCAGCCGTAGCGAGGTGCTGTTTGCATACCATGAGGGCGAATTGAAAGTCCACAGTCGCGTGCGCCTTGCGAATCCCGACTATGGGCGTGAGACGGTGTATGGCGATCCAAAGCGAAAGGTCATAGAGACAACGGTTGGGCGCGTGATTTTCAGCGAAATCTGGCCGGCGGAGCTTGGTTTCGTCAACAAGGTGGTTGGCAAGTCGCAGTTGGGCGATTTGATTTGGAACTGCTACAAGCGGTGCGGGCATGAGGTGACGGTGGCGGTGCTTGACAAGCTCAAGGAGCTGGGATTCCGCGAGGCGACGCGCGCCGGCGTCTCAATCGGGATTGATGACATGATCATCCCGAAGGAAAAGGACGAGGAGATAAAACGCGCTGCCAAGGAAGTTGCCGAGGTGGAGAAACAATACAGGCGCGGCATCATCACTCCGGGCGAGCGCTACAACAAGATAATTGATATTTGGACGCACTGCACCGACAACATTTCCAAGGTCATGATTGAAACGCTGAAGCGCAATAATGACAAAACGGAGTACAACCCCATCTGGCTGATGGTGGAATCCGGCGCGCGAGGCAACAAGCAGCAGGTGCGCCAGTTGGCGGGGCTGCGCGGTCTGATGGCCAAGCCCAGCGGCGACATCATCGAGCGGCCCATATTGTCAAATTTCCGCGAGGGACTGACCGTTTTGGAATACTTCATCTCGACGCACGGCGCCCGCAAGGGGTTGGCTGACACCGCGCTCAAGACGGCTGACTCAGGCTATTTGACACGAAAGCTGGTTGATGTTTCACAGGATGTAATAATACGCGAGGAAGACTGCGGCACTGTGAACGGCATCTGGGTCTCTTCCATTTATGAAGGGGAAGACGAGGTGGTCAAGCTGAGCGAGCGGCTGATTGGGCGGGTTGCGTGTGATGATGTGTACGATCCGACCAACAGCGCCCGGATACTTGTCCACGCCAACGAGGAGATTGACGAGGTCAAGGCGCGTCTGATTGAGGACTCGGGCATTGAGCGGGTGAAGATTCGTTCAGTGCTGACCTGCGAGAGCAAGCAGGGAGTGTGCGTGCGCTGTTACGGGCGCAATCTTGCCACCGGCCAGATGGTCAAGGAGGGGGAGGCGGTCGGCATAATTGCGGCGCAATCCATCGGCGAGCCTGGCACGCAGTTGACGATGCGCACGTTCCACGTCGGCGGCACCGCGGCACAGGTATTCAAACAGCCGCAAATCAAGACGAAGCACGACGGCATAATCAAGTTCCATGATATTCGTTTCGTCGAGCTTGAGGATGGCACGGTGATTGTGCTGAACAAGAACGGCTCGGTTTCGGTAAATGAAGTTCTGCCCGGGGCTGAAAATGCAAAAGGCGAAGAGGCAGTGGGGCGCGAACTTGAAACGCACACGGTGGTTATTGGCGCGGTAATTTCCGTCAAAGACGGCGCCCGTGTGAAAAAAGGCGATGTCATTGTGCAGTGGGACCCGTACAATGTGCCAATCATCTCCGAAAAACAGGGCGTCATCAAGTTCCATGACATCATCGAAGGCGTGACGATGAAGCAGGAGACCGACGAGGCCACCGGCCAGGAGGCGATGGTTGTCATCGAACACAAGGAGGACCTGCGTCCGCAAATCGAGGTGCGTGGTGAGAACAACACCACCCTGGCAACATACGCCATTCCTGCGGGGGCGCACATCGTTGTCAAGGAAGGCGACAGGATAAAGGCGGGCGCGCTGCTTGCCAAGACCCCGCGAAAGGCCGCCAAGACCAAGGACATCACCGGCGGTCTGCCGCGCGTGGCGGAGCTGTTCGAGGCGCGCCGCCCGAAGGACGCCGCGGAAATTTCAAAGATTGACGGCATGGTTGACTTTGGGCAGACGGAGCGCGGCAAGCGCTGCATCATCGTCAGGGACCCGAAGACCGGCCAGGAGGAGAAGCATCTTATTCCGATTGGCAAACATATAATTGTGTTCAAGGGCGACATGGTCAAGCGCGGCCAGCAACTGACCGACGGGCCGATGGACCCGCACGAGATTCTGGACATCTGCGGCCCGCAGGAGCTGCAGGAGCACCTTGTCAACGAGGTACAAGAGGTTTACAGATTGCAAGGTGTTACAATTAATGACAAACATATAGAGATCATAGTACGCCAGATGCTGCGCAAAGTGCGCGTCACCGATCCGGGCGACACGCGCTTCCTGTGGGGCGAGCAGGTTGACCGCCTGGAGTTTGACGAGGAGAACAGCCGCGTTGAAAAGAGCGGTGGCAAGGCGGCGGAATCGCAGCCGGTGCTGCTTGGCATCACAAAGGCGTCGCTGGAGACGGAGAGCTTCTTGAGCGCCGCGTCGTTCCAGGACACGACACGCGTGCTGACCGAGGCGGCCACAACGTCGAAGGTGGATTATCTGCGTGGCTTCAAGGAAAACGTGATAATGGGGCACATAATTCCCGCCGGGACCGGTTACTACAAGCACCGGAACATCACGCTCAAGCCGCTTGTTGAAGTGGAGGAGGAGCAGCCGGCGCCCGCTGCGCCGGAGGCAGCCGCCGAAGGCGGCGCCATGGAGCAGCCTCTGGCCGGTTAGAACGGCGCTGGATGATGGGCCAAAATTTTTTCAAATAAATGTTGCAATCGAAAGTTCATTTGATAAAATTTGAGGCTCTTTCCCGCAATCGGGGGAAAGGGCGGTAAGAATCCGAAAAAACAGAATTAAGATGCCGACTATAAATCAATTGGTGCGAAAAGGACGCGCGAAGGTGCGGGGCAAGTCAAAGGCCCCGGCGCTGCAAGGCTCGCCGTTCCGGCGCGGTGTGTGCATTCAAGTGATGACGCGCACGCCCAAGAAGCCGAACTCGGCGATGCGGAAGGTGGCGAAGGTCCGCCTTACGAATGGATTTGAAGTAATCGCCTACATACCGGACGAGGGCCATAATTTGCAGGAGCACTCGATAGTGCTGGTGCGTGGCGGGCGCGTGAAGGATTTGCCCGGGGTGCGTTATCATATCGTGCGCGGCACCCTTGACGCGGCCGGGGTGGAGAAGCGGCGTGTGAGCCGCTCCAAATACGGGGTCAAACGGCCCAAGGGCGGGAAACCGGCTGCGGCTGCGGCTGCGGCGCCGGCTGCCCCTGCGGCATAAACGAGCGGAGGATGTTGAGCCATGTCACGAAGACGACGAGCAATTAAGAGACCGCTGGTGGAAGACCCCAAGTACCACAGCGTGCTGGTAACGCGGCTTATCAACACGGTGATGAGCAGCGGCAAGAAGAGCATCGCCCAGCGGATTGTGTACGGGGCGATAGACCAGATTTTGGCCAAGAATCCGCAGGCCAACCCGCTGGAAGTGTTGCAGCGGGCTGTTGAGAATGCGAAACCGCGCATCGAGACAAAGGCACGGCGGGTTGGCGGCGCCACGTATCAGGTGCCGGTCGAGGTGGCGCCCGACCGCCAGGTTTCGCTGGCCATGCGGTGGCTTGTGACTTTTGCGGACGCGCGCAAGGGCATGCCCATGCGCGAGGCGCTGGCGGCTGAGTTGATGGATGCCTACCAGGGACAGGGCAGCGCCATCAGGAAGCGTGACGAAGTGCACAAAATGGCGCAGGCAAACAAGGCCTTTGCCCATTTCCGCTGGTAGCAAACGGGATTGACACCCCGAAGCCGATTTACCTTCGGGGTGTTTTTTTGGCATGATTTGAGGTTGTTTTGAATGGAACAGACTGAGGCAAAGAGAGCGGTGGACGCCCCCGGGCGGCCGTATCCGCTGAAGCGAACCCGGAACATCGGGATTGCCGCGCATATTGATGCGGGCAAGACCACGACGACCGAGCGCATACTGTTTTACACCGGGCTTATCCATCGGATGGGCGATGTGGATGACGGCAACACGGTCACCGACTGGATGGAGCAGGAGCGGGAGCGCGGCATCACCATCACGTCGGCTGCAACCACATGTTACTGGACACAGAAAGATGACGGCCTGTTCAAGAGCTTCACGGGCCAGCCGCATCGAATCAACATCATTGACACGCCGGGCCATGTTGACTTTACAGCAGAGGTGGAGCGTTCCATGCGGGTGTTGGACGGGGCGGTGGCGGTCTTCTGCGGCGTGGCAGGCGTCCAACCGCAGTCAGAGACGGTGTGGAGGCAGGCATCCAAGTACAATGTGCCGCGCATCGCGTTCGTCAACAAGATGGACCGCACGGGCGCCGATTTCGACAACGCCCTCAGTGACATTCGCAGGAAACTTGGCGCTTATGCCTATCCGGTGTTTTTGCCGGTGGGCAAGGAAGACAACTTCAGCGGCGTGATTGATGTGGTCAACCAAAAGGCCATCATTTACGATCCGGAGGATGAGCTTGGCCTGAAATTTTCCATAACTGAAATTCCGGCGGAATTGAAGGAGCGGGCCATGCTCGCCCTGGCCGAGCTGGTGGATGCGGTTTCCAACAAGGACGACGCCATTGCCGAGCTTGTGATTGAAGAAAAGCCGGTTGACAGCGCATCGCTGAAGGCCGCCATAAGGCGGCTGACATGCCGGAATGAGTTTGTGCCGGTTTTGTGCGGTTCGGCTTTTCGCAAGCGCGGGGTGCAGCCGCTGATTGACGCGGTGGTGGATTACCTGCCGTCTCCGCTGGACATACCGCCCACCCGCGGACAGGAGCCCGGCACCGGACAAACCATCGAGGTGCGAGCTGATGATTTCGGAAAATTCTGCGCCCTTGCATTCAAGCTTTGGACTGACCCGTATGTTGGCAAGCTGGTGTTTTTCCGCGTGTACAGCGGCCAGATCAGCAAGGGCGACATAATTTACAATCCGCGCACACGCAGGCGCGAAAGGGTCAACCGGGTGATGATGATTCAGGCAGACAAGCGGATAGATGTCGAGAAGGTGTACGCTGGCGACATAGCGGCGCTTGTCGGGCTGAAGAACATAACCACCGGCGACACCTTGTGCGACGAGGATTTTGAAGTTGTTCTGGAGCCGCCGACATTCCCGGAACCGGTCATCAGCATGGCGGTTGAGCCGAAGACAAGCGCCGACCGTGAGCGGCTTTCAGAAGGGCTGCAGCGGCTTTCGGAGGAAGACCCGACCTTCCGGGTGTTCACCAACCAGGAGACCGGCCAGTTGATAATCGCCGGCATGGGCGAGCTGCACCTGGAAATTATACGCGACAGGTTGTTCCGCGAATTCAAGGTTGAAGCGAACACCGGCGCGCCGCAAATAGCGTATCGTGAGACGATCACGATGCCTGCGGAGGGCGAAGGGAAGTTCATCAAGCAGTCGGGCGGGCGCGGTCAATACGGGCATGTGGTGTTGCGTGTCGAGCCTAATGAACGCGGCAAGGGGGTTGAGATTCTCAACCAGATTGTCGGCGGTGTAATTCCGAAGGAATACATACCGGCGGTGATTTCGGGCGTTGAGGATGCGATAAAGAGCGGCGTGTACGCCGGCTACCAGATAGTGGATGTCAAGGTGGCAATAACCGACGGCTCATTCCATGAGGTTGACTCAAGCGAGCTTGCGTTCAAGATGGCCGGCATATTTGCGATGAAGGAAGCCGTCAAGAAGGCCGCTCCAATTTTGCTTGAGCCGATAATGAAAGTTGAAGTCACCACCCCGGATGAGTACCAGGGCGACATACTTGGCGACATAAACCGCCGCCGCGGATGCATCACGCAGATCGAGGCGCGGGGCGGGTTGACGGTTTTGGTTTGTGATGTGCCGCTGGCGGAAATGTTCGGATACGCCACGGCAGTGCGCTCGCTGTCGAAGGGGCGCGCCTCCTACTCGATGGAGCCGAAGACATTCGAGCAGGTGCCTGAGAACATACTGAAAAAGGTTTTGGAGGAAAAGAAATCCCGGCCTTCGGCCCGGGCTTGAAAAATTGTTCTTTATATGGCTGGACAACGCATACGAATTCGGTTGAAGGCCTTTGACCACCGGGTCATAGACCAGTCGGCGCATGACATAGTCGAGACTGTCAAGCGCACGGGCGCGCGGGTAGCGGGGCCAATCCCGCTGCCGACGCGCATTGAGCGCTTTACGGTGCATCGCTCGCCGCATGCGGACAAAAAGTCAATGGAAACGTTCGAGCAGCGGACGCACAAGCGGCTGCTGGACATAATTGACCCGACTGCAAAGACAGTGGATGAACTGAAGAAGCTCAACCTGCCGGCGGGGGTTGACATCACCATTAAGATATAGGGACTTATGATTGGATTGCTTGGCAAGAAACTTGGCCACACGCGCGTCTATGACGCGCAGGGCGTGGTGGTGCCTGTTACGGTCGTACAGGCCGGCCCCAACCGGGTGTTGCAATGCAAGACGCCTGAAAAGGACGGCTACCAGGCTGTGCAGTTGGGCTTTGATGAGCAGAAGGAGAGCCGCTTGAACAAACCGCTCAAGGGGCACATCAAAAAACACAACGGCGCGCCGGTGAAACGCATACGCGAGTTTCGCGATTTTTCGCTTCAGGTCAAACCCGGTGACTCGGTGGGAGTGGACATTTTCAAGCCGGGCGACTATGTGGACGTGATCGGGGTGACGAAGGGGCGCGGGTTTGAAGGCGTGGTCAAGAGGCATCATTTCCGCGGCGGCGACGCCACCCACGGCGCAAAGGGATGGCACCGGCGCAGCGGCGCAATTGGTTGCCGCTTGTTCCCCGGCACGGTACGGCGCGGATTGCGCATGCCGGGACACATGGGGCAGGTGCGCAGGACGGTTCAGAACCTGCAAATCGTCCAGGTTCGTCCTGAAGACAATCTTTTGTTGATCAAAGGTTCGACACCCGGCTCGGAAGGCGATTATGTGATTATCCGGGAGTCAAAGAAGCGTTCGCGGGCGCTAGAAGAGAAGCGGCTGCAGCAGCACAAGGAGCGCGAATCACAAAAGGCCGCCAAGAAAGGCGCCAAGAAGTAACCGACCATGAAATTGGCAGTTAAAAACATACAGGGCCAGCAGCAGGAGGAGCTTGAGGTGAAACTGCCGCTGGTGGATGATGGCCGGTACACCCAGGCGGTGCATGATGCGGTTGTTGCGCATCTGGCAGGCCGCAGGCTTGGAACGGCATGCACCAAGACCATGGGCGAAGTTACCGGCACGGGGAAGAAACCGTGGCGTCAGAAGGGCACCGGGCGCGCGCGCGCCGGCTCATTCCAGTCGCCGCTATGGGTTGGCGGCGGGGTTGTGTTTGGGCCGAAGCCGCGCGACTACAGCCTTAAAGTAAACAAAAAGACGCGCCGGCTGGCGTTGCGCAAGGCGCTGAGTGAACGATTGAAGGCCGGCGATGTGCTGCTGGTTGGCGAATTGAAATTGCAGTCGCCAAAGACGCGGGAGCTGGTTGGTGTGCTGAAGGCGCTTGAATTGAATCGCACAGTGATGATTGTCACGGCGGCCGAGGACAACAATTTGCGGCTGGCTTCGCGCAACCTGCAGGATGTGGAGGTTGCAAACTGGCAGCATCTCAACGCTTATGAAGTTTTGCGGCCGGGCAAGTTGCTGTTTACGCGCGAGGCATTTGAAAAATTGCAGGAACACCTGATGGAAGCGGAGGCGGCATGAACGCTTTTGAAATTGTCAAGACAGTGCGGATTACCGAGAAGGGCACGCGGCAGGCTGAAAAGTACAACCAGTACACGTTGATGGTTGATCCGCGGGCTAACAAGCTGCAAATCCGGAAGGCTGTGGAAGAGTTGTTCAATGTCAAGGTGCTGCGAGTCAACACGCGCAATGTGCGCGGGAAGTTGCGCAGGCAGAACACGCCGCAGCGCGGTGTCACATCCAGGTGGAAGAAGGCCATTGTGACACTCAAGAAGGATGACCGGATCGAACTGGCCTGAGTTGGGAAGGAGATTATTGGTTTATGGCAGTAAAAACTTTCAGACCGTTGACGCCCTCGAGGCGGTGGATGACTGTCGCCTCTTTCGAGGAGATTACAAAGGACCGTCCGGAGAAATCGCTGGTTGTCACGCGAAAGAAGAGCGGCGGGCGCAATTGTTACGGGCGGGTAACTGTTCGTGGCATTGGCGGCGGGCACAAACAGAAGCTGCGCCTTGTGGATTTCAAGCGCGCCAAGCGCGGTGTTGTGGCAACGGTCGAAGCCATTGAATATGACCCTTGCCGCTCGGCACGCATTGCATTGTTGAAGTATGCCGATGGCGAGAAAAGTTACATCCTTGCGCCGGATGGACTGAAGGTGAACGCGCAGGTGGTGAGCGGGCCGGCTGCTCCGCCGGAGGTGGGCAATTGCCTGCCATTGAAGGCGATTCCAGTTGGCATGCCGATTCACAACATCGAACTGGTGCCCGGCCGCGGCGGGCAGATGGTCAGGGCCGCGGGTTCATCGGCAACTTTGATGTCCCGTGACCAAGGTTACGCCCAAATACGGCTGCCATCCGGTGAAATACGGAAGGTCAACGAGGAGTGTTACGCAACCATCGGCGTGGTTGGCAATGCGGAGCACGAGAATGTGGTTTTGGGCAAGGCCGGTCGCTCGCGCTGGCTGGGCATCCGGCCGATAAATCGCGGTGTTTCACGCAACCCGGTGGACCATCCAAACGGCGGCGGGGCCGGCAAGGCCAAGAGCGGTGGCGGATGGCACCAGTTGACATCGCCCTGGGGGCGGATGGTCAAGGGTGAACGGACACGCCGCAAGCACAAGTACTCAAACCGTTTCATCCTGGTCAGGAGGGATGGACGCCCGATGAAAGCCAAATAAAGATTCGAGGAGACGCTTATGGGACGCTCGATTAAAAAAGGTCCGTTTGTGGACCATCATTTGATGGAGAAGATAAACAAGGCGCGCGAGACCAAGTCAAAGGTGCCCATCAAGACATGGTCGCGGCGCTCGGAGATAACGCCTGATTTTGTGGGGCTGACGTTCAACGTCCACAATGGCAAGATTTTCTGTCCGGTGTTTGTAACTGAGAACATGGTAGGCCACCGGCTGGGTGAATTTGCCATGACCCGCACGTTCAAGAAACACGGTGCGCACACTGCCAAGGCGGAGGCCAAGTAATATGGAAGTCAAAGCGATAACCAAAAATGTGCGGATGTCTCCGCAGAAGGTGCGGGAGGTAACCCGCCAGATTCAGGGATTGCCGGTGCTGGATGCGCAGGCAATACTTGCGCGGGTTCCCCGCAAGTCGGCCCGGCTGGTCGCAAAGACTTTGAAGTCGGCTGTGGCCAACGCCGAGAACAATGCTAATGCGCGTCCGGAGCGGTTGTTTGTAAAGGAGGCGGTGGCGCAGACGGCCTTCCGGCTGAAGCGGTTCATCCCCAAGGCGCGCGGCTCGGCTGGTCCGATCATCAAGCGCCACAGTCACATTAAAATAGTTGTAGCAGACATTTAAAATTTATGGGCCAAAAAACAAATCCCATCGGCTTGCGCGTCGGCATCAACAGGGACTGGCGCTCGAAGTGGTATGCCGAGAAGAAGGAATTTGGTAAGCTGCTCTACGAGGATTACCAAATCCGGTCGGTTCTGAAGAAGAAACTGGAGTCGGCATCGGTTCCGAAGATTTTGATCGAACGAGCCGCCAACCGCTGCCGTGTAACAATATTGACGGCGCGTCCTGGCGTTGTCATCGGCAGGAAGGGTCAGGAGATTGACAAGATCAAGGAGGAACTGAGCCGGATGACCGGGCGTGAGCTTTACGTGGAAATACAGGATGTGAAGCAGCCGGAGACGGATGCGCAGTTGATAGCCGAGAACGTGGCTCTGCAACTGGAGCGGCGCGTATCCTTCCGGCGGGCAATGAAAAAAGCGGTGCAAACGGCCCGCGATCTTGGAGTGGCCGGCATCCGCATCCGTTGTTCAGGGCGGCTTGGTGGCGCGGAACTGGCGCGTGTCGAGCAATATCTTGAAGGCAGCGTGCCTCTGCACACCTTGCGCGCGAACATTGATTACGGATTTGCCGAGGCCAAGACACTTTACGGAAAAATCGGCGTCAAGTGCTGGGTGTGCCATGGGGAACAGAAACAGCCGAGGGAAAAACAGCGCGAGCGTGAACGCGAGCGCGAGAACCAGCGCAGCGAGGCGCCGGTTGCCAAGTAAACAGACATACGGAGGAAGTGACTTATGCCATTGATGCCAGCCAGAGTAAAGTACCGCAAGATGCAGCGGGGCAACCGCGCCGGAATGGCTACTTCGGGCAACCGCGTGGCGTTTGGCGAATACGGCTTGCAGGCGCTTGAGCGTTGCTGGCTTGACACCAAGCAATTGGAAGCTGCCAGGGTTGCAATCAGCCGTTTTATGAAGCGCCGCGGCAAATTGTGGATTCGGATTTTCCCGGACAAATCATACACCAAGAAGCCGTTGGAAACGCGCATGGGCAAGGGCAAGGGGCCGCTTGAGTCGTGGGTGGCGGTCATCAAGCCGGCGCGGATTTTGTTCGAGGTTGACGGAGTGCCGGAGCCGGTGGCGCGCGAGGCCATGCGGCTGGCGGCGAGCAAACTGCCGATAGCAACCAAGTTCATTTCGCGGCACAGCCACGGATGAGCTTTATAAACAGACAATGCCATGAAAAAGGGAGATTTTCGCAAGATGAAGGATATGACGCTGGTGGAGCTGCAGGCCAGGGGCAACGAGCTGCGCCAGGAAATGTTCAAGCTGCGCCGCCAGCAGGCCGGCAGCCAGTTGGAATCGCCGGCCCGGCTGCGGTTGCTGCGCCGCGATATTGCGCGGATTGAGACGCTGTTAAGCGCAAAGAAGAAACAAGCTGCCTGATTACCGGATTACTTATGTCTGAGACTAAAATAGAGCGTGGGCAACGCAAACAGCGAGTTGGCGAGGTTGTCTCCAACCGGATGGCCAAGACGATCGTGGTGAGCGTGCAGCGGCGGTTTCCGCATCCGCGCTTCAGGAAGGTTGTGACAACTTACAAGAAGTTTTACGCACATGACGAAAAAGGGCTGGCGCGGCCCGGCGACAAGGTGCGGATAGAGGAAACAAGGCCGCTGTCGAAGCTGAAGCGCTGGCGGCTGGTGGAGGTAATCGAACGCGCCGAGGCTCCGCAGACGGCTGCTTAAGGGTCAGGAGGTAGATATGCTGCAAGTTCGTTCAATATTGGATGTAGCCGACAACACCGGCGCGCGCCGGGCTGCGGCCATTGGTGTGTTGCACCGCAACCAGCGCTATGCGCGTGTTGGCGATGTGATAAAGGCTCATATCAAGGAGGCCGCTCCCGACGGCACTGTCAAGAAGGGGGAGGTGGTCAACGCAGTTGTGGTGCGGACACGCCGTGCCATACCGCGCAGTGACGGTTCCTGGCTTCGGTTTGACAGCAACGCCATTGTAATCATTGACAATGAGGGCAATCCGAAGGGGACGCGCATATTCGGCCCGGTGGCCCGCGAGTTGCGCGACTTGAAATTTACAAAAATCATTTCACTTGCCCCGGAGGTGGTGTGATTATGGTGCGTTGTCACGTGAAGAAAAACGACGAGGTGGTGGTCATATCAGGCGCCGACAAGGGCAAGCGCGGCCGCGTGATTGCGGTCCAACCCAAACGCGGCCGGGTGATTGTGGAAGGCGTGCGTGTGGTCACCAAGAACATAAGGAAAGGGCGTTCCCAGTCCATGCCACAGGGCGGCCAGATGAAGCGGGAGGCGTCCATTCACATTTCAAACGTCATGCGGGCGGATTTGTATGATGCCCGTGTTGCCCGCCGCCGCGGTGGAGCGGCTGCGGCGACTCCGCAGGCATGAGCTGCAAACATAAATTTCCGGCAATGCCATTCAACGTTTCATGAAACCGAGATTACAAGAGAAGTACGAAAAGGAAGTGGTTCCGGCTCTCCAGGCCAAGTGGAAGTATGCCAATGTGCACGAGGCGCCGCGAATGGAGAAGATAGTCATTCACATGGGCGTGCCGGCCACATTGGAAAAGAGCGCGGTTGACGAGGCCGCGAAGGATTTGGCGGCCATAACCGGCCGCAAGCCGGTTATTGACAAGTCACGCAAAAGCATAGCCAATTTCAAGCTGCGCAAGGGGTATCCAATCGGCTGCCATGTAACGCTGCGCCGCGAGGTCATGTACGAATTTTTGGACAGGCTTATTTCCGCGGCGTTGCCACGCATCCGCGACTTTCGCGGGATATCACGGCGTTCATTTGACGGGCGGGGCAACTATTCGCTGGGGATTGCCGAGCAGACGATTTTTCCGGAGATTGAACTGGACAAGGTGAAACGGACGCAGGGCATGGACATAACGATTGTGACCACGGCCCGGACTGATGAAGAAGCGTATGATTTGTTGAAGGGGCTTGGGATGCCTTTTGCGGAATCACGCTGAAGAAAGAGAGGATTTATGGCCAAGAAAGCCTGGTTTACACGAACACAACGCAAAGTTGCCACGGTCAAGAAGTACGCGGCGCTGAGGGCCGAATTGAAGGCCAAGCGGGATTATGCAGGACTGGCGAAACTGCCGCGCGATGCCAGCCCGGTGCGCGTGGCCAACCGCTGTCCAATCAGCGGCAGGCGCCACGGGTACATTCGAAAATTTAACTGTTCCCGGCTTACGTTCCGCGAGATGGCGCTGAACGGATTGATACCCGGGGTGACGAAAGCCAGTTGGTAACCTTATGACAGACCCGATTGCCGACATGCTCACGCGGATACGCAACGCCCAGGCTGCGCGCCTGCCGGTTGTTGAAATCCCTCATTCACGCATAAAGGAGAACATAGCCCGCATCCTCAAACAGGAGGGATACATTGCGGACTGCCAGATTGAGGGAAACAAAGTTAAAACCATGAAGCTGAAGCTCAAGTACGAGGGCCGGCGCGCTGTGATTGAAGGGTTGCAGCGCGTGAGCCGGCCGGGGGTGCGCCGGTACGTTGGAGTTGACGAGATGCCGCGGGTGCGAGGCGGGCTTGGTGTTGCCATTGTGTCAACTTCCCGCGGTATTATGACCGGGGCTGAGGCTCGCAAAAACAATCTGGGCGGCGAGTTGCTGTGCTGCGTATGGTAAAACTGCCGCTGTAATTGCCTATGTCAAGAATTGGAAAACAACCGATCGTGATTCCGCCGAAGGTCAAGGTGGATATCCAGGGCCAGAAGGTTCGCGTTCAAGGTCCGAAGGGCCAGTTGGATTGGGAGCTTCCCGCTGCCACCAGCGCAGTGCTTGAGGGCGACAAAATCATTGTCCGCCGCAGTGGCGAGGATTCGCACTCAAAGGCGCTGCATGGCCTGAGCCGCGCCCTGATTAACAACATGGTCAAGGGCGTGACTGAGGGGTTCGTCAAAAAACTGGAGATTCAAGGCGTCGGCTTCAAAGCCGAGGTCAAGGACAACGTTGTGACCATGACCCTGGGATTTTCGCATCCTGTGAAGTACCCTGTGCCGCCGCAAATAAAGGTGACGGTTGAGGAAAACACCAAGATTACCGTCGAAGGCCCGGACAAGCGGCTGGTGGGCCAGGTTGCGTCTGATTTGCGGGCGTTTTATCCTCCGGAGCCTTACAAGGGCAAGGGTGTCCGGTATGTGGGCGAGCGTGTCATCCGCAAGGAGGGCAAGACGGTTCAGTAATTTATTTTTATTCAGGCCGCCGAGGCGGCCAGCACATCATGAAAACCGAAGAAAAATATCGTTTGAGGCAGTTGCGCCACTGGCGCATCCGCAAGAAAGTAGTCGGCACGGCGGAGCGTCCCCGCCTGAGCGTGCGGTTCACGCAAAAAAACATTCATGTTCAGTTTATTGATGATACAAAGGGCGTGACGTTGGCGGCGGTTTCTACAACCAGCCCGTCAGTGCCGCAGCGGGAACAGATAAAGTCCAACGTGGCCGGCGCCGCAATTATTGGCAAACTGGCGGCGGCAGCCGCCCAGGCGCGGGGCATCACGCAGGTGGTGTTCGACAGGGGCGGGGCAAAGTTCCATGGGAAAGTGAAGGCTTTGGCCGATGCCGCCCGTGAGGCGGGGCTGAAGTTTTAATCTTAAACCGGGAGATGATTGTGACAGAAAAAGAGACCAGCAAGGTGGAGAAGGTTGAGAATCTGGAAGGCCGTGGTCGAGGGCGTTTTCGCCGCGGTCGCACCGACCAGGTGGAGTCCATTGGCGAGGAGGCGGCGGAGGAGCTGTCCGAGAAAGTGGTATTCATCAATCGTTCGGCGAAAGTGGTCAAAGGCGGGCGGCGCTTCAGTTTCAGCGCGCTTGTGGTGGCCGGCGACCGCAAAGGCCGCGTGGGCATCGGCCTGGGCAAGGCTGGCGAAGTAGCCGATGCGATCCGCAAAGGCGGCGATATAGCGCGGCGGCAGATGCGTCCGATTGCCCTCAACGGCTCCACAATACCGCATGAGGTTCTGAGCGAATTTTGCGGCGCAAGGGTGCTGCTCAAGCCAGCCTCACCGGGCACGGGCATCATTGCCGGCAAATCAGTGCGGGCGGTGCTTGAGTCTGCCGGAGTGCGCGATGTGTTGAGCAAGTCTCTCGGTTCCAAGAATCCGGCGAATGTAGTGAAGGCAACCATGGAGGCCTTGCGAAAACTTCGTCTGCGTGAGGAAGTTTTTCGCAGTCGCGGCCGGGAGATCAAACCCGCTGCAGTGGCGCAGACGCCGGCCCAGACGGCAGCCGCTGCTTCATAAACAGGAGGATTTATGCGTTTACATGACATTAAACCGCGGCCGGGCGCCAAGCATCCGCGCAAGAGGCTTGGCCAGGGCGAATCAAGCGGCCATGGCAAGACGAGCGGACGCGGCGGCAAGGGCCAGACGGCGCGTTCGGGCAGTTCAATTCGAATTGGTTTTGAAGGCGGCCAGATGCCGCTCATCCGGCGCATTCCCAAGCGTGGATTCAACAACGCCAGTTTTGCCACGAAGTATCTGCCGGTCAACGTCGAGGCGTTGAACATTTTTGAAGATGGCGCCCGTGTTGATGAAGCGGCGCTGCGAAAGGCCGGACTGGTCAACGGGCGCGCGACCGGCGGCATCAAAGTTTTGGGCACAGGCGAGTTGAAAAAGAAGCTGGTGGTGGTGGCGCAGGCATTCAGCGAATCAGCGCGCGCCAAGATCGAAAAAGCCGGCGGCACCTGCGAGGCGGCCGTCTGTCAGGCGCCAGCACAGAAATAAACGGGAAAAATTTTTGCCACCATGCTTTCCAAAATTTTCGAGACCTTCGTCAATTGCTTCAAGATACCGGAGCTGCGCTCGCGAATTGTGTTCACGCTGGTGGTGCTGGCCATCTGTCGCGTCATAGCGATGATACCAATTCCGGGGTTGGATGGCGCGGCGTTGACGGCGTTTTTCGAGAAACAGGCTGGCAGCGGTGGGGGCTTGCTGGGGATGTACAGCATGTTCACCGGCGGCGCTTTGGAGCGTTGCGCCATTGGTTCTCTGGGCATAATGCCTTACATCAGCGCCACGATCATCATTCAACTGTTGACGGCGGTCATGCCGCAATTAAGCAAGCTGGCGCGGGAGGAAGGCGGGCGTCCCAAGCTGATTCAATATGGGCGCTATCTGACAGTCGTCCTTTGTCTTGGGCAGGGCTGGGTCATGGCCCTTGGCTGGCAGAATCCGCAGGCGTTGTTTGGCGAAAAGTTTGCTGGCAATTTGGTGTACAATCCAGGATTGTGGTATCAGATTCAAACCACGCTCATACTGACCACCGGCACGCTGTTGTTGATGTGGCTGGGCGAGCAGATTACCGAGCGCGGCATTGGCAACGGCGTTTCGCTGGTGATAACGGTTGGCATTGTTGCAAGGCTGCCGCAGGCGTGGCAGGGCGTTTGGGACATGTTCAGAACCTCGGCGGAAACTGAGCGTTTTCATCCATTCCATGCGGTGGCTCTGGTGTTGTTGCTTCTGGCGGTTGTGGCCGGCGTTGTGGCGGTGACGCAGGCGCAGCGTAAAGTTCCGGTCCAATACGCGCAGCGTATGGTTGGGCGCAAGGTTGTGCAAAGCAGCGCCTCTTTCATGCCGCTGCGTGTCAACTACGCGGGCGTGATGCCTATTATTTTTGCCCAGGCCATATTGTTGTTTCCTGGGAAGATTTTAGAGTATCTGGCCAGTATTGCGCGCGCAAACCAGGCTGCCGGTTGGGAGCGGTTTTTCATGGGCATTGGCAGGCATTTTATAGAGCGCGATCCTATTTACTTGATAATTTACGGCGCCATGATACTTTTCTTCTCCTATTTTTGGGTTGCCACGCAATTCAATGAATTGCAGATAGCGGATGATTTGAAGAAATACGGCGGGTATATTCCCGGAGTCCGCCCCGGGACTGCCACGAGCGATTTTCTGCATCATGCCATGAGCAGGATTACGCTTGGTGGCGCGGTGTTTTTGACCGTGATTGCGATAATCCCGATTATCCTATACAGTGCGATGAAGGTGCCGTACCCTGTGGCGACATTTTTTGGCGGCACGAGTTTGTTGATCATGGTGGGCGTGATGCTTGATACGATGAGGCAGATGGAGACCCACCTGTTGATGCGTCATTACGACGGCTTTTTGAAGAAGGGCCGTCTGCGGGGCCGGTTCTAGAAACGTGGGCCGTCCATGGCGGGCGGCGCCAAATTTGGTCGGCAACCGATGATCATCATCAAAAGCGAGAAGGATTTGGAGCTTATGCGCCCGGCTTGTCGGGTTGCCCGGCAGGTATTGGACGAGGTGATAAATTGCATCAAGCCGGGGGTGACGACGCGGGAGCTGGATGACTATGCGGCCGAGCGCATAAAGTTTTACGGTGGCCGGAGCGCATTTTATGGGTATCGGGTCGGCCGGCTGCGGTTCCCGTGTCATACGTGCATATCGGTCAACGATGAGGTGGTGCACGGGCTGGCGGGGGACAGGCGGCTGGTTTTGGGGGATTTGGTCAGTGTGGATGTAGGGGTCTTTTACAACGGATTTGTTGGTGACAATGCCCGGACGGTGGCTGTTGGGGGCTGTACCGTGAAGGCACAACGGCTGTTGGACGTGACCGAGGCGGCCCTTTTTGAGGGCATTGCACAGGCGCGGCCTGGAAACTGCGTGGCGGACATCTCCCGCGCGGTGCAGCAGTTTGTGGAGAGCAACGGTTTCAGCGTGGTGCGGGAATTTGTCGGGCACGGCGTGGGCCGGCACATGCATGAGGAGCCGCAGGTGCCGAACTACGTGGAGCATGGGCGCGCGTCGCCGAGGCTGAGGCCGGGCATGACATTGGCGATTGAACCGATGGTCAACGCCGGCGGGCCGGGGGTCAAGCAGCTTGAAGACGGCTGGACGGTGGTGACCGCCGATGGCGATTTGTCGGCGCATTTTGAACATACGATTTTGGTGACGGAGTCGGAGCCGGAGATTTTGACATGCCCGCTCGAGACGCCATCCGAGCTGAAGGCCTCATAATTGAGGCAAGATCGGACCGGTTGTACAGGGTGGAACTGGCAAACGGCCATCAGTTCTTTGGTTTTGTACCGGCCCGTGGACGGGCTGCGGGAGTGCGGTATGCGCCCGGACAGCGGGTGCGGGTTGAACTTTCGCCCTGCGACTTGTCAAAAGGGCGGATTTTGATGGATGATGAGTGAAAAATTGAGTTATGAAAGTACGCGCATCAGTTAAAAAATTGTGCGAGAATTGCAAAATTGTGCGGCGCAAGGGCGTCGTGCGTGTGATTTGCACAAACCCTCGCCACAAACAGCGTCAAGGCTAGGCACAGGAGACTTTTATGGCACGTATCATTGGTGTTGAGATACCCGGTGACAAGCGCATCGAAATTGCGTTGCGCTACATCTACGGCATTGGCCCTTCAAACTCGTTGGAGATTTTGAAACGGGCGAACATACCCTTGGGCATCCGGGCCAAGGACCTTACCGAGCAGCAACTGTCGCATATTGTCCACGCCATACAGGAGGGCAAGTATGTCATTGAGGGCGATTTGCGACGCGAGATTGGCTTGAATCTGAAGCGGTTGCAGACAATCAAATGCTACCGCGGCATACGGCACATGCGCGGCCTGCCTGTCCGCGGCCAGCGCACAAGCACCAATGCGCGTACACGCAAAGGTCCGCGCAAGACAGTGGGCGTTGTCCGCAATCCAAACGCAAAATCAGGTATTCACTAATTTTTTCCTATGTCTGACGAAAACAAAGCGAAAACGACACCAGCCGAGAGCAAACCACAGGCACAAAAGCCGGAAGCTCCTGCATCCCAGGAGAAAGCTGCGGCCAAGCAGCAGGAGAAGGCGCCAAAGAAGGAGAAAAAGGCTGAGAAACCGGCTGGAAAACCGGAAGAGGCGCCGGCGGCGCAAGCTGCGGAAACGCCTGCCGCTGCTGCGGCGCCAACCGCCGCCGAGTTGTTGGGCGAGGACGTTGCGGCCAAGAAAATCATCAAGGCCAAGGGCGCCAAAAACATCGTAACGGGGATTGCGCATATTCTTGCGACTTTCAACAACACACAGGTGACGATTACGGACATGCAGGGCAATGTGATTGCGTGGGCAACTGCGGGCCGGGTTGGCTTCAAAGGCTCGCGCAAAAGCACTGCTTTCGCAGGCCAGCAAGTGGCGCAAGAAGCTGCGCGGCAGGCCATGGCCCACGGGATGCGCGAAGTTGAAGTGCATGTCTGCGGACCCGGCTCCGGCCGGGAGGCTGCCATCCGCGCCCTGCAGGCCATTGGGTTGGAGATACTTTTGATTCGGGACGTGACTCCAATTCCACATAATGGATGCAGGCCGCGCAAGAAACGCCGTGTGTAGTGTGAATGAAACTTGAATTGAAGAGATTTTAACTATGGCTCGTTATACAGGACCCCGGGTGCGCATAAGTCGCCGGTTTGGACTGCCAATTTACGGCTCATCAAAATATTTGGAGCGCCGCAATTATCCGCCAGGCGTACACGGCCCCAAGTCGCGCCGCAAAACTTCGGAGTACGGCCTTGGTTTGATGGAGAAACAGAAGCTCCGTTACTACTATGGCGTGCTTGAGCGGCAGTTTCGCAATATTTACGAAAATGCCGTCCGCCGGCGCGGTGTGACTGGCGAGCGGATGCTGCAGATGCTGGAATTGCGGCTCGACAGCGTGGTGTATCATTTGGGATTTGCAAACACGCGGCCTGCGGCGCGGCAGATGGTCAACCACGGCCACATTCGCGTGAATGGCCGGAGGGTTTCAATTCCATCATACACCCTGAAGGTCAACGATGTGGTTGAAGTGCGCGATCACAAGGTTTCACGTCAGCTCGCGGCACGCAACCTTGAGGCTTCGACAAACCGGACTGTTCCGGACTGGCTTGCCCTGGACAAGGAAGCATTGCGCGGAACAGTCAAGCGCGTGCCGAGCCGTGACGAGATTCAGCCTGTGGCAAACGAGCAGGCGGTTGTTGAATTTTATTCCCGCTAAAGTGTAAACCGCCCCTTCGGGGGGCAAGGCAAATATACGGGCCTGGGCCGGCGGCGGGAATAAAACAAGTCCGGCGGGGCCAGATTAAATTTGCCAGAAAGGAAATGCCATGCCAGTTCGTCTGGGAAGATTCGAAATGCCAAAGCGCCTGGTCAAAGATGAGGCCAGCGCGACGGATACCTATGCAAAATTCACGGCCGAGCCGTTTGAAACCGGCTACGGCCATACAATCGGCAACTCGCTGAGGCGGGTGCTGCTTTCGTCGCTCGAAGGTGCGGCGATTACCTCGGTCAAAATCGAGGGCGCCATGCACGAATTCGCCACAATAGATGGCGTTGTGGAGGATGTAACCGACATAGTTTTGAACCTCAAGAAAGTGCTGTTCAAGGCCCATACACGCGACGAGCAGCGTTTGTTGCTCTCGGTGCAGAAGGATGGGCCGGTGGTCGCCGGTGACATTCAGCTCAATCAAAACATTGAGCTGGTCAATCCGCAGCAACTCATTTGCACGCTCGACAAAAAACGCAAATTCGACATGGAACTCACCGTTCGTGTTGGCCGCGGGTTCTGTCCGGCGGATGAAAACAAAAAGGGTGAACAGGTTATCGGCGTCATTCCCATTGATTCGCTTTTCTCTCCGGTCACGCGTGTGAAGTATGCTGTTGAGGCTGCGCGCGTCGGCCAGCGGACGGATTATGACCGGTTGATTCTGGAAATATGGACAGACGGCCGCATCTCGCCGGATGATGCGTTGACGCAGGCATCCGCCATTCTCCAGCATCACCTTGATGTGTTTGTCGGGTACGACAAGAATGCGGTTGAATTTGAGGAGGAAGTGGTCAAGCAGGATGACGAGCGGGCCAAGCTGAAGAAGCTGCTCAACATGAGCGTCAACGAAATCGAACTTAGCGTCCGCGCCGCAAACTGCCTGAACAACGCAAATATCACGACCGTTGGACAGTTGGCGATGAAGACCGAGTCCGAGATGCTCAAGTACAGGAACTTCGGCAAGAAATCGCTCAACGAAATCAAGGAAAAACTCGGCGCGCTTGGCCTTACGTTGGGGATGCACTTCGATGAAGACCTGCTTGAAGTGCCTCCGCCAAAGGAGAAGGAGAACGCTGAATCCGGCAAGAAATAGAGGAGGACTTTACCATGCGACACTTGAAACGCACCGCCAAATTAGGGCGGACTTCAGAGCACCGCAACGCGATGCTGGCCAATTTGGTTTGCAGTTTGATAAAGCAGCGGCGGGTTGTCACCACACTTGCCAAGGCGCGCGCCGCGCGTTCGCTTGCTGAAAAGATGGTGACACTTGGCAAACGCGGCACTCTCCATGCCCGCCGCCTTGCAACCGCAAGACTGCACCAGGAGGATGCCATACGCATCCTGTTCCACGAAATCGCGCCCGCTCAGAAGGAGCGCCCCGGCGGTTACACCCGCATTATAAAGCTCGACCGGCGCGTTGGCGACGCTGCTCAAATGGCCATCCTTGAATGGGTGGATTACATTGCGCCTGCCGCCGAGCAGCCGAAATCCGAGGGAGAAAAGAAGGCTGAAACAGCCAAGCCCGAGGAAAAAAAGGAAGAAGCCGCCAAGGCCTGAGCAGCGCCATTCGTCTTCATGGAGCGACGGGCAGCTTCCGTGGGTTTACACGGAAGTTGCTTTGTGCGCCGGACATTGGGTTTAAATTTCTTGAAAGCCGTGAAAAAAGGCGGCATTGTGGCGTTGTTGTTGCGCCATGAATAAGAAAAGATTCGACCTGATCGTACTAGCTGCGAGCATTGCAATCTGTGGAAGCGCCACCGGCGCCGAGCCAACCAAGGCCGAGATTGCCAAGACCAAACCCGCAAAAGCTGCAAAGGCCAAAGTCAAGCAAGCCTATCCAATGGTTGGCTCAGTGGAGCGGCTTGACCCTGCGATTAACAAATTGATCCCGACCAATGCTGTGATTGAAAAGCTCGCCGAGGGCTTTCTCTGGGCCGAAGGGCCGGTGTGGATGGGCAATTACCTTTTATTTTCCGACATACCAACCAACCGCATCTACAAATGGAAAGAGGGGGAGGGGATTTCGGTTTTTCTGGAGAATGCCGGCTATGCCGGCGGTGTGACGCGCGGAGGTGAGATGGGCGCAAACGGGCTTACTCGTGATGCCAGCGGGCGGCTGGTGATGTGCCAGCACGGCAACCGGTGCATTGCCCGGCTTGAGCGGGACGGGCGCGTCACAATACTCGCGCAGTACTACAAGTTTTGCCGATTTAACAGTCCGAATGATTTGGTGTATGACCGCAAAGGTAATCTGTATTTTACCGATCCGCCTTACGGGTTGGAGAAAGGGATGGATGACCCGCGCAAGGAATTGCTGTTTCAAGGGGTTTATAGGCTCAGTCCGTCTGGCGAAGTTACGTTGCTGACCGACAAGCTGTCGCGTCCGAATGGAATAGGTCTGTCGCCGGACCAGAAGACACTTTACGTGAACAATTCGGATGAAAAGTCGCCATGTGTAATGGCATTTCCAATTCTGGCAAATGGGACGCTGGGGCCGGGGCGGATTTTCTTTGATTGCTCGACGTTGTCCAACACCGGTCGGAAGGGCCTGCCTGATGGTCTGAAAGTTGATGTTTATGGGAATGTGTTTTCCACCGGGCCGGGCGGGGTTTTGGTTATCAGCCCTGATGGGCGGCATTTGGGCACCATTTTAACCGGCGATCTGACTGCGAATTGCGCATGGGGTGACGACGGGCGCACACTTTACATGACGGTCAATCATACCCTCTGCCGTATTCGGACATCAACCAGGGGGTTGATGCCTTGAATAGGCATAAAAGAGCTGAGGGCGTTTCAAATCTTCAAAGACTTGTCACCCGCCGGGCAAGTTTCAGAGCCGTGTCTGCCGCCGCCGCAGTTTGTTCGAGTTCCGACTGCGTTTGGAAAATCATCCAGAGAAACCTGTGTTCTGCCGGAAACCGGTCTGCCAGCTCATTCAGCAACGACAAATCGCGCTGTTTGGGTGGCAAAGCAAAAATTTGTTCTGCAAGCGGCCGGGCAGTTTCCAGGGTCAGCGGTCCCTGACGCAGGAGCTTGCGCAGACTTTCGGCGGCTTGCTGATTTTCGGCTGGATTATCGGGAGCGTTGGAAAAAGGTGTAATCATGCGCCGTCCAAAAGGGCTGCCGCGGAAGACAAGTTCTGCTATGTGAATGGCGTCCTGGTATTTTTTCAGTTTGATATAAATTTCAATTTGCAGCAACCGCGCCTCGGAGGAAGCGAGCTGTGTTGGGAGGCATGCAAGCGCCTGTTCAAGGCGGCCCAGCGACAAAAACTTGTGAGCCAGCTCAACTTCATTGATGCGTCCAGCCAGCGGTGCAAGGGCCTGCGCCGCCATGTCAGCCAGACCAGCCTGAGCTGCAAAGTCGCTCAACGTAAGCAGTGCTTCGGGGGTGTCCGGTGTAAGCGACCAGAGCAAACGCGGATCACGTTCGGCTTGCCATGCCATTTCCAGTGCTGTTCGCAGCAAGGATGGGTCTGTTTGAATGGCTGCCTTGAGAAAAGCCGCGCCGGTGACTGGGTCGCGCCTTATGAAATGGCGGGCAAAACGAAGCGGTATCTGCGCGTTGAGCGGATTAAGCCGCACGGTTTCCCACGCTTCATGCCTTGCCTGGACGAGGTTTGTTGAGAAAGCGAGGTCCAGCCATGCGCGTTCCAGGCGCAGTTCCCAATCAAGCGGATTCCATTCCAGACCGGCGTTGAGGTGACGGCGAATTTCCGGGAGTCTGGCGATTTGTTGCTGGCGGTTCATGGTGGCAAGGATATCGGCTTCAGCGCGTGCAAGTGCAATGTAGTTGCCGGACACCCACGGCTGCAATGTCATGGCGTTGCGGATTCCGGCCGATTTTTCGTTGGGCGAGGGCGCGCTTGATGCCATGGCCAGTTGCCATGCGCCCGCGCCCTGCAAGATTGCCATTGACAGCAGAAAAGCCCCCCAGCCAAGGTTCAATAGAAACCGCCTGCGCGTTACCGGGCCAATGACTTCAGGTTGCTGTGGTTGTTCGCGCAAACCAACTGCAAGGCCGGCAAGTGTGCCGGCCAGAATGGCGTTGGCGGGGATGCGAAATACAAACTCGAAACAGGCGTGCACAGCAAAAGCCGCAAGGGCGGCCACGGCGCCAAAGTAAAGCTCCGGCTCGCTGGTTTTTCCACGCCACGCCACGCGGATGATTGAGCGCGCCGCCAGATAAAGCACGAGGCCAATGAGCAACGAGCCAAGAAAACCAGTCTCAACCACAAGCTCCACGAATTCATTTTCCGCATGCCAGAATGTCTTGTCGCCGGTGTGAGTTTTGTAATGGTTGAATGCCGCGGCAAAGCCGCCCATTCCGATTCCGGACACGGGAAATTTTAGCGCGATTTTGAGCGATTGCATCCAGATGCCGGCTTTGAATGCGAAATCGTTGGAGCGCGCCAGCCGTTCAACGAGAAGATTGCTCATCAAAAAGCCGATGCCGGCGAACACCAAAAGCACCGTTAGCATCGAAATCCAGCGGGAACGGCTGCGGGAACGCTTTGCAAGAAGCCCAAGCCACACAGCCAGACCGGCAAGCCATGCTGCAAAACCGGCGCGCGAGCCGGTGGCGATTGCAGCCGCAAGGCCACCAGCAAGAATCAAAAGCACAAACCAACCGGCTGAAACCGAGCGTTCTTCATGGGGAAGGTGATGCTCGCGGGCGGCATGAAATGGGCGGTAATAGCGGTAGAACATGCCCAATGAAAAAAGGCACGCGACGAATATCCAATTTGCAAAGTGATTGCGATTTGGGAATGTGCCGGCGGCGTATTCCCAGCGGTTGGGCCAGATGCCAAGCAGAGCCTTTCCTCCGGAGAGCCTCAGCCACAGGTCGCTGGCTGTGAGCAACAAGACGGCGGCCAGTATGAAATGCGCGAGCGTGCGGGGAAATCCGGGGTTTTGAGAGCCAAGTCTGGCCAGACTGAAAGCCGTGAAAACAAGGCAAAGTTCCCAGACCCGTTGAACCAGACCCGCCGGAGAGATTGCAAGCGTCAGCCATGATGGATGTGCATCCATCTCAATTGGGAACGAATTGGCCAGTGTGGCCCTTTCCGGGCTTAACCATGCAGTTATCGTGGCAGGCAGTGGAATCAGTGGAAGCAGAATGACTCCCACTACCAGCCAGCGGAGAAGGGGGGAGAGCAGCGGCCGGTTATAAGCACCCCATTTATTGGCCAGAATCAATGCGCCTGCGCCAAACAGACAGCCCACGACCGCCTGCCCCCAGGGCGTCAACGCTCCCAGAAGCAACGGAGACAGCAACACCCCGGCCAGCCATGTGTAATGCTGCCACATGCCTTTATAATAGTGGCGATGGCAATTTAATTAAAACGCAAATTTTGTCAGCGCCGGCGCTTTGCAGTGGTGTTCAACGCGGGCCGTTGACACCGAGACGCAGGAAATAGCGGCGATTGGAAATTGGCAAAGCGACGTCAACCCAGCGATTTGACGGTGCATCAGGAATTTCAGCGAGTTTGACCCAGGAGGCCCCAAATTGCTCCTGTCCTTCGATCTGATAGCTGCGGTTTGAGATTGCAAGGAAGCTGATTTTCCACGGTGAAGATGCATCTTTAACAGGGAGCAACTTCAACACGCTGGTCGGATCGCCAGGATTTGTGCCGGCTTGATATTCCTGAATGTTGCTCAGACCGTCGCCATCTGAATCGGCTGCACCATCTGATGGATTATTTGGATTAAGCCCATGAGCGATTTCCCAATCATCAGGCAGACCGTCTCCGTCGGAGTCAACTCCGACCCATGTTGTGAAAGCAGCCGTGATACCGGCTGCATTTGATAGCTGCAGTGTGTACGGGCCGCTCTGGAGTGGTTGCAGGTTTGTCAGTTCCAAAATTGAATTGGTGGCGTTTGGAATGTTTGTGCCTGCAAACTGCCATTGCAGTGAATTGCTCATGCCCAGGGGATGTGCAACTTGGGCAGTGAGGCTCAGGCTTGCGCCGGGGGAAACAATCCGGCTGGCTGGTGGCAAAACAACGGTCAGGTATGCGTTGGAACTGAGAAGGCCGGCGCCCTTTGTGAGGATGTTGGTCACCACAACCTGATAAGTGCCGGCATTTGTCAACTGGATGTTTGAAAAAGTCAGAGATGACGCACCGATGGTAAATGGCAGGTAAGTCCCGCCGTTGCGCCGCCAGCGATACCAAATGGGTGGCGTACCGTCAACGACCGTTGTGAGCACGACAGAATCACCCGCGCGCACGGTTTGGCCCTGCGGATGCTGGATGAAGGAGACTGGCACCAAAACCGTAAGTGAAAAGACGGCGCTTTGGTCGGTGCCGTAGGCATTGGATACAACGATTTGGTAGGCGCCGGCGTTTGAAGGCTGAATGTTCGCAAAGGTTAGCGTGCTGTTGGTAGCAGACGGCAAAGGTTCGCCATTGAAATACCATTGGTAAAAGAGTGGCGGGTCACCCGTTGCAACTGCGGTAATAAGCACGTTTGAGCCGTTTGTAGCGGTGACATTTTGCAAAGGCACTGTCAAACGCGGCGGCATCAAAACTTGCAGCGATGCCGGGGCGCTGGTTATTGAGCCGGCTGTGTTGAAAATGATCGCCTGGTATGTGCCGGCCCGGCTGGATTCGATATTGGTAAGGATTAAGCTGCTGTTTGTTGCGCCGGGAATGTTTGTACCTTGAAAAAGCCATTGGAATTGAAAAGGCGGTGTGCCTTCGGGGACAACATGAAACATGACGGTGGTATAACCGGTTGCGACGATGCTGGATGGTGGAGCGGCAATGGACGGGGGCGATTGCACAATCAGCGTTGCCACCTGGCTCGTTATTGAGCCGGCGGGATTGGACACAACAACAGCATATTGTCCGCTCTGTGAGAGCTGGAGGTTGTTCAAGCGCAATACAGGATTGGTTGCATCCGAAATCGCAATTCCATTTTGCAACCATTGATAGGAATAAGGCGGGGTTCCACATAATCCAACGCTGAATTCAACACTGCTGCCCGCGGGCACAATTTGGCTTGCCGGCTGGGAAACGATTGACGGCACGCCGGCAGGCACCGGCACACGCGGCGAGCCGGGTGTTGGCGATTGTGCAGACCAGTTTGATGGGTCGCTGCCTGCACGGGCGGAATCAAGGCGTTGAATTGAATTGCCTTCGCCATCGGAACCGCAGGGCCATGGCGGTTGATCGGCGTATATGACTTCATCCACAATCGCCCATGATGTTTGTCCGCCGGGGCCAGGCGGTTGCGGCCGTTCCAATGCGACGCGCCCGCTGGAATTTGGCAATTTGTTCAAATATGGGCCGATTAATTGGCAATTGATCGTCATGTTGAAAACGGCTCTGAATGCGTTTGATTGCACGGAATTTGTTGGATCGAAATTAACCAATAAAATGAATCCTCCCGGCGGAATTGTCAGGCCGGCCGGAAGAACCAGTTGGACATCGCCATCAATCCGCCATTGTCCCGCGGCGCCAAACAATTCGATTGGGGCATCAGCGGGATTGTACAGTTCAATGAACTCGTCCAACGAATTATCCTGGCCACCTGCGAGATCAGGCGGATGATAATGAATTTCGTTGATTACCACATGCACGAGCGGTGTGGAGTTGGCCGCATTGAAAGTTGGCGTGGAAAGTGTTTGCCAGAACGGATTGCCATCCGGGTAACGGCCCCAGCTCAGTCCAGGCTCCTGGGCCTTGAAGCTGATTGAATCCGCCACGCGGTCTTCGGCTGTGCCGGCAAGGAATGACAAGAATAATTGCTCGCCATCCTTGTCCAAACCGAATGCTGGATTTGTCGGATTTTGAAACGTGGTGATTGCCTCGAAGGCTGTCCAGCCATTGGGTGGGATTGTGGTTCCTTCCGGAATCATCCATTTTGCAAGGTTTGCAGGGTCATCGCTCAGGAACCAGCCTGTTCCAAGAACCATCGGGACTGTGGTTGGATTGTAGATTTCAATCCAATCGCCTGTTCCACTGCCATTTGCAAAAATTTCGTTAAGCAGCGGACCTTGTGGCGGAGCCGGATCAGGCCGCCCCGGTGAGCCTCCAAGAAATGCGCTGGCGCGCCAGTTCCCACCGTACTCGCCGCTGCCTGCATTTTGAGACTGCAACGCAGTGTCCAGGAGCACAAGTGAATGTCCCGCGCCATCCGGCGATTGTGGCCATCCCCGGCCGTCGCCGTATTTGAATGAAACGATGACAACTCCGCCCGGAGCGGTTCGCAGTGTGACCCGTTCGCCGGCGTTATCAAGCGCGCCGGATGCAAACGGCCCGTAGAGAGAAGTTGCTGGCGGCAGGTTGAATTGCGCGCTGAATGCTTCGAGGTTGCTGGTGTTTGCAAGGACTAAAAATGAGTTGGGTGGAAGTGTGGCGCCGACTGGGAATGTGAACTCAATGCCCTCTGTGAAACTGACCCCGGCAAGGTCGAGCGTCAGGGTTGGACTCATGTTGTACAACTCAATGAATTCAACCCCGCCGGTTGCAGGATGGTACATGATTTCGGTAATTCGCAGGTAATTGATCAGGTCGCCGGCATTTTCCGGCGGCGCAACGGTGAATTCGACCGGCAAAGACCACGAGCTGGCGCGTCCCGTGGTATCCGTCATTTGAACACGCACCCGGTAGCAGGCGCCGATGCGCAGAACTGCTGGGGGCACTGTAAAACCGGCGGCAAAAACGTTGTTTGTCCATTCGCCGATGGCATCAATTTCATATTTCCATTCCTCGTTGGGATTAAACGCAGGGCTGTTGGTATCGGTGACTTCGGCAACGCGCCATTTCATGAACGCGAAGCCGGCCCCTGAGGGGCTTGAAAAGTCGGAGCAACGGAAGCTCAACCGGTTTATGGGGTAGTTGCTTGGGCCGGTGTAACTGAGCGTTGGCCTGTTTGGGATGGCTGAATCCGCGGCGAGGCTGTCGAGATAGGCAGCGCGGATATTAACGTAATTTTTCATGATTTGGACGGTGGCATTGAAGCTCCCCTTGAGCGTGGAATTGGTGGCGCTTTCGGAAGGGAACTGATAGAAGCGCCCTTGGCCGGCCTTGTTCAAATTTGGTGTGTAAGCAGAATTGGTCATGCGCCAGTTGTAATCCCACTGGGCGCGGTCGGCGTCCAAAAATGTCGGCCCCGTACCGGCGCCGCGTAGGAGCCGGGCATGTTCATCAATCATCAGGCCGGCTTGCTCGGCATTCCAAAGCAAGTCGCGGATTTCACGTATGCGATTGCAAAACTCCAGCTCCATTGCGGGGCGGTATCCGGTAAGTTGCATAATTCGGGTTCCGGATTGCGCGCCCGAACCGGCGACAGCGGCCGGGTTCAGGAGTTTTTGCGCAATGCGGTCAATGCCGGCGCAATTTGCATCGAACATGTTGTGTGCCCATGTCAGGTCTGTGTCCCACGGCATCAATTCCCAGAGCCGTGTGCGCGGGTCAAAATAATAGAAAAAGTTTTTATCGTAACAGATATCGTAGTGGTGAATTGCCTGCACGATGGCCTGATAGCTGTAGTATTTGGCCAGATTCCAGTTTGTGCGCCACCAGGCGTCGGTTGCGCCGGTGTAATTTTGAAGGATGTAATTGAGGTCTGATTTGTCCGCAGGCCCATTGGGGCCGAGGTTGTTCAGTTCGCCTGTTCCGCCCTCCATTTTGTAGAAGTTGCTGTCGGGCAATTCGTGTTGTTCAAGGAAGCGGCTGTTCAACTGTTCGACGGCCAGATACAGTCCCCAAAAGTCACCTTCAAACTGGCTTGCCGGATTGACTTCGAGGGCGTCTTTGATGACACGGAAGTGCATGAAAACAGTGTTTGGCGATTCGACGCCGGCTTTTTGAAGGAGGCGAAAACTAAGCGACTCGAACATGCCCTGTTCACCGCGGTGGTTGTAGTCGCCTTGTTGAATGCAGGCTCCAAGGTTGAGTTTGTTCCATGGAATATTGAATTTGCGCCCCCAGTTGTCGCGGACTTCAAGATCGTGGCCGCGGTTGAGATCGAATTTCCACATGTTTTTGACCATTGAGTACCGCCATACACCGCCGCGGGCGCGATAGTGGACATGGTCATAGACTTTGCCATCGTAAACCAGGGTTCCAAGCCACTGATATAGAGAACCGGTGTACCGGCTGAACCAAGTTGCGTTGGCAATGGTGTTGCTTTTGCCGATAAGGAAGACAACCGGCAGGCGGTTCATTTCATTTGAGCTTACTGTGAATGGTGCTGTTACCCCGGGCTGTACCGCGCCGGTCCATTCCGGCACGCCATTGTAAACGAAATAGGCGAAATTCGGCTGTGGATCATCTTGATATGGGACCTGAACAGAGGCTCCCCTGGTATCGGCAACGGTTATCCGGTAGCGCACAAGCCGGCGGTTGATTTGAATCGAGGCCGGCAATTCCACTGAATAAACATCATCGCCAGCAACTTCATCGCCATCAATCCCCTGGTCATTCATGGGCAGCGCAATCCAGTTGGTTGGGCTGTTGTAAGCAGTGTCAGTTAGCTCGATGTATTTTCCCGGGTCCACAATCTGATATTGTAGTGTAACCGCTGCCACGCCATCCGGGTCGGTTACCTTGGCCGAAATGCGCACTGTTTGGCCTTCACGCGGCTGCTGTGGGGTGTGCGTTACCTGGCGGACTTGAGGAGGCGCATTGGTTGAGTAGGCTGAATTGACGCGACCGGGCGTGGGACCGTGGTTTGGTTGGCCAAACACAGCGCGCAATCGCACATCCAGAAAAAAATCCCCGGTGCCATCACCGCCCCCTGTGATGGACGCATTAGCCGCCTGTATGGCGATAGTGTTTGTGCCCTGAACCAGATAGGTGGACGGCAGATTAAGCACAAATAAATCGTAGTTGGCTGACTCGCGCGCCAGTGCGGCGGTTCCGTTGAATGGGGTTTCACTTTCCGGCATGTTTACGTTCAAGACTTGCACGCCGTTTATCCAAACCTTGAATCCGTCATCATACATTGCCTGTAATTGCAGGGTGCCGATGGGTATCGGGTCTTGAACAACGAAAGTTTTGCGGAAATAGACGGTTGTATAATTGCCATCCATGTCAGGCAACGGTGTGTTCATTATTGGATCGCCTGCCGCGCCATAGCCGATGGGAGCCTGCCCCACAGACCACGCCGAGTCGTTAAAGTTGGTCTGGCGCCACGCGCCTTGCGTTACCGAAGGCTCGTTTGTGCCTTTGAAGTATTTCCAGACGGAGTTGGTTTCAATCAGAATGATGGATTGTTGGGCGCCTGCCACCATGGAAGTTGAGGCCCGCCAACTGCCGCCCAAATCGTTGTCCAACATCGGATTGATTAACTCGATGGAAAAGCCGGGCGCATCTCCAACTGTAGGCCACGGGAAGCCGCATTTGTAACTTACCGAATCCTGGAGGCGGCCCTGGGCATCCCGCAACTCGATGGTGTCGCCGTATTTGGACAGCCCGCCGGAGAAAGGCCCCAGGGCATTTGTGAAGCCGAATTTGGATGCAATGGCTGAAGGTTTTTGTGCGACAACCACGTAAGCGCCCTGCGTGAGAACGATGCCGCCGGGGAAGACATAGCTAATGCCTTTTGAAAAATACCAGCCGCTCAAATCAACAGGCACCGCGCCGGCGTTGTAGAGCTCCACGAACTCCACCGCCTCAGTTTTGATATCTGGATTGTAATGAATTTCATTGATGACTACCGGCCCGTCTGGGAGCGCATTTGCAGCGCACAACACGGCTGTCAAGCCAAGGCAACAAACTCGGTGTAACATTTAAAACTTTCGATAACGATAACAGTTTTGCCGCTTTTTGCAAGCAAGTTACACCGGCGCGAAACCTGCCGCATGGCAGCGTCCGCTGTTAAATACTCCGTGACGCGGCGATGCCGAAAGCTGAAATTTCAGGACAACTTGAAAATTGCAGTATGTGTTATGCTGGCGACGCCTTTCTTTCCGAAATGGGCACGTAGTGGTTTAGAGTGGGTCCCATGTAGATTTGGCGCGGGCGGTAAATGCGGCCCTTCGGGTCATCCATTATTTCCTTGAAGTTGGCAATCCAGCCCGGCATGCGGCCGATGGCGAACATAACCGTGAACATCTCGGTTGGGATGCCTATGGCCCGCATGATGATGCCGCTGTAGAAGTCAACGTTGGGATAGAGCTTGCGCTCGATGAAATATGGGTCGCTCAATGCCGTCTCTTCCAGCCTTTTTGCAATGTCCAGCAACGGATCAGAGATATGCAACGCGTTGAACAAATTGTCGCATGCCTTCTTGATGATCTTGGCGCGTGGATCAAAGTTTTTATAAACCCGGTGGCCGAAGCCCATGAGTTTCTTGCCGCTTGTTTTGTCCTTCGCCGCCTCAATGAAGCGGCGGCCGTCGTCGCCGGATTTATGGATGTTTTCGAGCATCTCAAGCACCGCCTGATTTGCGCCGCCGTGCAGAGGCCCCCAGAGGGCGCAAACGCCGGCAGCGGCGCTTGCAAACAGGTTGGCCTGACTGGAGGCCACCATGCGGACAGTCGAAGTGGAGCAATTTTGCTCATGGTCGGCGTGCAGCAGGAAAATCAGGTCAAGGGCGTGAACCACTTCCGGCTTGGGGACGTAGTCCTCGTACACATCCGAGAACATCATGTGGAGAAGGTTGGCGGTGTATTTATACTCTCTCTTGGGGTAAATGACCGGCAGGCCGCGTGACTTGCGGTAGGCAAACGCAGCGATTGTTCGGACCTGGGATATGAGCCGGGCTGCATGAACATCGAAACGCGCCCGATTGACCGGCCCCATCAGGCCTGGGTAATAGCAACTGCTGGCGTTGATCATGCTCGAGAGAATGGCCATGGGATGCGCATTCGGGGGGAATCCCTCGAAATGGTGCTTCATGGACTCATGCAAATTAGCATTTTGCGTAAGCAAGTTTGAGAATTTGCCCAGTTCGTCCTGCGTCGGCAGCCGTCCGTAGATCAAAAGCCATGCGCATTCAATGAACGTGGAATGTTCCGCAAGCTCTTCAATGGGGATGCCGCGATAGCGAAGTATGCCGCGTTCGCCGTCAATAAAAGTAATCTTGCTCACACATGAGCCGGTGTTCGCGTAACCATCGTCAAGGGTGATGTAACCGGTTTGATTGCGCAGATTTGTTATGTCTATGCCTTTTTCGTGTTCTGTGCCTTCGACAACCGGCAGCTCCCACGTCTTGCCTTCCAATTCGATTTTTGCTGTTGTGCTCATGATTATTTTACTGGTTGATTTTTTATCGGCCAACTCTCATTTCCCGACCTGAATCGCCATCTCCCAACTTTGTTTCAGGGCGGGCCTCATTACAAAATGATTTTTAACTTTCAGAAATCCTAATGGGATCGAGACAACTTTGCAACAAGTGATTTGATTTTTTTTGAAAAAAGTTTGGGTTATGATGCGTTTGACGCTCCGGCTTGTAGTTAAAGGTTGATGGATAGCGGGTTGAAGCGGGCGCGAACTTTGGACAGCGGAGGGTTTGCTGGAAAGTTTATTAAGGCCGGCTCATGCGTACTGGGGCGATGGCTGCCATTGCTTGATTATACCAACTGCTGCTGCAAGATTGGGCGCAAGAAAATCGTGATGCCCTTTTCCTGTCCAGGGTGATCGCACCAGTACGGAGATACAGCCGATTCGTCTGGCTGCCTCGGCATCCTGCCATTTGTCGCTCAAGACAAAGGAACGCGAAATATCCAGGTGCCACATTGCTGCTGCTTCGATGAACATTCCAGGGAGCGGCTTTCGGCACGGGCATTCATCCATTTCTTCGTGTGGACAAACCAGTATGTCATCTATTGGAAAAGCTTGGCGCAACTGTTCATGCATTCGTTCAAGTTCATAGCGGGACAGGCAGCCATGGCTTAACCACGGTTGATTGGTGGTGACGATCAGCTTGAACCCCGCCAGCCGCAACTGCCGGATTGGCTGGATGGCTTCCAGATTCAACCGAAAATCCGATCTTCTCAACGGCGGCACAGGATGGCCGTTTTCGATACGTACCAAATTCAATATTCCGTCGCGTTCTATGAATACAGCGGATTTCACAAAAATGAGATACGCAAAAACTTTGCCAATTTTGCGTTCTCGCAAAAAATTACTTCCTGTAAAACTTTTGTGACGTGAATGCCGATAACGTTCAAAAAACAGGCGGTTCCTGCCGGCTGTTCGTGGGATTAGATGATAAGTTAACTTTGCTACTTTGCCGGGACTATCTGAAGCCCGTTTATCACAGCAACACCGCTTGCGTCTGGTTTGCCATCGAATCCTGGGGCCACAATAATAACGACTGGCTTGTCTGGGATGACTTCCACACGTCTGAACAACACGTACTGAACACCCTCAACCCACGGCTCGGTGGCCTTCCATCCTGAAGACCTGGTCGTTCCTAAAGGGCCAAGTTGCTGGGCGCCGGTTTGAATGGTGAACCGGCTGTTACTTTCCTGCCTCCCGCCTGCGTCGGCATGGCCGTAGAGGTAGAAGTCGTAAAGGCCGGCGGGCAAATTGGTGATGGTTACGGTTACTGCGCCAACGCCGTCACCCAATGGGCCATTGGGATACACATACGAATCATACATTGTGTCGCCACTCTTATTGCCCCAGGCGCCTGCGGCATTATCCAGACTCAAGCCAATTTCGGTGGGATTGCCGTCGGCCATTTTGAGATTTGCAAAAAATGCGTTTTGCAGTCGGGCCGAGTTGCAGACATTCCAAAAATCTTCGTCAGTTTCCCCGGTTGCGGCCCGTCCTTTTTTGTTGCCCCATCCGAAGTTGACATTCAATAACCCGCCGATTTTACTGCTGGCCGGTATGACATGGAGCTGGCGAACCAGTTTCAATGGAATCCGCACAATCCCAAAGATGGTCTTCAATTCAAATTCACCGGCCGCGATGATGCCTGTGAGATTGTCACCATTGCGAAATTTGATTGAGGCCTTTCCATCTCGTTCGGAAAATTGCGCTGAGGTTATTGAGTCGAGATCGACAACGATATTGCCGAGTTCGGTTTTTATGGGAAGGCGGTTGGTGGATGGCTCACCCAGTATCACCGAGCCATCGGTAAGTCCCAACTGGAGACGCAACGGCCTTGCAGTTGCCTCCCCGGTTGGAGTTTCTTTTGGGCGATTGCTGGGGTTTGGCTGGGCTGTTTGATCAGTAACCGGCGGCGGCACCGCCATGAATGGGCGCGCTTGAGCTTTTGGGGCGTTTGATGGAATGTTGATGGCGGCAGTTAATGCGCTGGTGGCAATCAACAATGCAATGGTGATTCTGCAACAATGATTCATTCCTGTTACATTAGACGGAAAATTTGATTTTTATCAACAAATCAAATGGGAAAGGATGTAGATTGACAACATGAGCGAGCAACCGTTGATTGACGCGAGCCGGGAGAAAATACTCTCACTGGCAAAAGAGACACAGTATGCCCCGAATGGGATTGTCAGCCGGACGATGTTAAAGACACCATACGGGCGGGTGGTGTTGTTTGGTTTTGCGGAAGGTCAGGAATTAACCGAGCACACATCGCCTCACCATGCCCTTATTCAAATTTTGGAAGGGGAATGCGATTTTGCCACTGCAGGGCAATGGCATCGGCTTAAGGCCGGCGATGTGCTGTACATGCCGCCGAATCTGCCTCATGCGGTGCGTGCCACACGGCAATTTTCAATGTTGCTGACGCTGTTCAAGGCATCAGAAAACAAGGACTCGACTACTTCCGGCCATCCGGCCTGAGTAGCAAAGCGAGATACCGCCGGTGGTGCTGAGACGCCCGCCGAACTACTCGGTGACGCGGTAGAAACGCTGCTCAAGGTTGCCGGTGATGGGGTCGGTGAACTGAAGGGTTGTGCCATTGCCAGTCACCGTACCAATCGGCACCCAATTTGGCTGAGAAATGGTATCAGCAGCCCAGATGGTGTAGATACGCCCGCTGATGGTTGGAAAAGTCACGTTGAACAGGCTGCGGTCCGGCGTTGGCGCTGGCCGCGCCAGAACAATCGGTGGGGACACCTTCAGGCTTAAACGAACATTCCCAGCCTGTCCATCCAGGCCATCCACTGCGATGTAGTAGAGTTGATTTGAGACGGTGTTGAACTGCACAAGGCTGAAGCTGTCGTTGGCAGAGGCATCGTTGTTTTGTGCAACCAGCGCAAGGTTGTTGAGTGATGTGCCGGTGTAAACCGCAAGCAAGGTGTCGAAATCGCTGCCATCAGTGGAAATGGTGGCGGTGCCTGCAAATGGCGCGACCCAACTGAACCAAATGGAGGCGCCGCCCGCATTTTCTGCGTGGTTTGGCTCGCCGGCCTCCTTGGTTGCATAAGTATTGGTGGAGGCAACCGAGACAAGAAGGCTGCCGTTCAACCGGATGCTGTTGGTAAAATTGTCATTGGGTGGGGCAAGAATTTGAGAAATGGAAAGCCGGATAATTCCGGTGTCGGCTTCAGTGGTGCCGTTATTGGCTCCGTCAACGTAAATTATGTAATTGACACCCTGCATGGCATTAAATGAGACCTGACTGGTGACCTCAGGATAAGGGTCATCATCGCTGGCTGCAATCCTTGTCAAATTTGTAAGGATGGTGCCGGTGTAAACGGCCAAAAGCGTGTCCATTGGAAACCCATTCGGACGGAGACTGCCTCCTGTTGAGATGGTAACATTGCCGCTGGCAGGCGCCTGCCATTGATACCAGAGGGAGCGCCCGCCGGTATCGCCCGGAATGCGCGGTTCTCCAGTTTCCATTGTGGCATAAGTATTGGTCCCATAAACAGTGACCACCGAGCCTGACAAAATCTGGCGATTTGCAAACAAGTCATTTGGAGGGCCGGGAATGAAACTGAGGTTGACCACGGCTTTACCGTAGCCGTCATCGTCTCCCCCGATTGCATAAGCTCCCCTGACATTGATTTGGTATTGGATGCCGGGCAGGACTCCAATTGAAAGTTTGCTGTCGAAAGCAACTCCGGAATTATCATCCCAGTTAACGAGTTTCAGGGTGAAATTCGTTGAAGTAATGACACCTGTGAATATGCACAAAATTGTATCGAAATCGCTGCCGTAGGTGTCAACAGTCAGCACTCCGTTTGTTGGCGCGGTCCAGCTCCACCAAATGGTTCTGGTGTTATATGTAGCCGGACTATTGTTATCCCAGGCGTCACGCAATGCCGAGGTGTCGTTGCCATAGGGACTGCTATCGCCAGTGGCCAGCCCATTGAGGCCGTAGCTGGTTGCGTTTGTTCCCACCAGCTCAATCCGGTTCGAGAAGTAATCGTTTTCAGGCAGAATGCGCAGAATGATTTCCCCGGTTTCATTCTCCGAGATGCCGGCAGGGTCTTCACCATCAACCTGGATGTAGTAGGTGACATTGGACTTCGCGCTCAACAGCGCAAGGCTTGCGCGCCCGTTCATTTCCGGTTGGGCGGCATCCTTTGATGCAGTGCCGCCTGCCACGGCATACATGCCGGCCATTGTTGGCGGGTTGTTGCGGTTGGTGTAAATTTTTATGGCGGTATCGAATGAGCTGTCTATGGTGGTGATGTAAACTCGGCGGTCTGCCGGCGCGGTCCACTTCCACCATACTGTGTACATGGGGGGCGCGGTTGCAGCGGTAACCTCTCCCGACTCAACGGTTGCACGGCCGTTAAATGAATTGGTTTCCACCCATAGCCCGGTTACAACCGTGGCATTCGACCATGAGTCATTGTTTGGCAGGATTGTCAGCACAATGTCGCCGTAATACGCATTCGTCTGCCCGTTTTCTGTGTAATGCACCCCATCCACTGCAAAGTAGTAAGTGCTGTTGGATATGGCGTTGAAGGATAGCAGCGCGGCATCGGAAGTTCCATAGAACGGACTTATGCTGTTGTCATCTGCAAGCAGCAGCAAAAGATTTGACACGCGCGGATCATTGGTGGTTGCGATATACACGGCCATGGTGGTGTCAAAACTGCTGCCGTAGGTGGTGGCCATGTAAATGCCCGAAGCCGGGCAGGTCCATTTCCACCAGACACTTTTGCCACCGATGTTCGGGTAATTTACGCCCGGCACATGCAATTTTTCACCTGGCTCGGAAGATGCATCCACATTGCTGCCTGTAACCGTGACGCGCGGGCTGCTGGCCAAAACGGCGGCATTAGTGAAGAAGTCGTTGGAAGGAGCGCCCAATACAGCATAGTTTGCCGCCAAAAACAGACTGCACAATAATACCCTGAGCATATAAGCTTGGCTTTAATTACACTCTGGCAACCTGAAAGTCAAATGATTCCATTGACTTTGGCCCGGTTTGCAATTATTTGAGGCCCGGAAACTCACGCGCCTTTTTGAACATTTCAATTGTGACGGGTGAAAGACGGCCTTCCTGGTAAATTTCAAGGTTGAAGATTGGCACGTTTTTTCGCGCACTGAACTCTTTCAGAAGCGTTGCCATTTGTGTCGCGTTCCACCGGGGAGGCCCAATTTCCCTGTCACGGCGTGCGTGAACCCAGTCCTGCTCCGTAATGAGGGTGGCGCAAGCTTGCAGACCTTGATGTGGACCGGACTTGAAATGACCGTCGCCGCCAACATTGAGCAATCCGCCCACGGTGGGATCGGCCTGTCCTTCGCCGCAGAAATAGTCCTGAAATTCGGTGGGTGATGGCAATTCCCATGGGTTAAACCCGACAAGGCGCTGCGGAAACCCGGTCTTTGCAGCGCGGCAAAGTTTTTCCCACGTGGGGTTGCGGTGGTAGTAAGTCACCGCGCCATCGTCAAACCACCAGCCGGCCAGTTTACTGCCATAGCGTTCACCAACTTCGGAAATCATTGCCTGCCAGTTGTCGAAGAACCGCGTGGTGTCGGTTTCCCAAAAGCCGGTGGCTTTAAGCCACGCAGGGTCTGCGCCTGAACCTTGATGATAATAAAGGAAAAGTCTTATGCCGCGTTTTCCGAGCGCTTGCGCAAGTTCGGCCACCAAATCGCGTTGCGCAGTCCTTCCAGGCAATGTGCGTTCAAGGGATTTGAGCGGCGCAGGAAAATAGTGTTCGGCGTGCGAAGTTGTGAAGACCACAAAACCGGCGCCGGTTTCCTGCACCTGAGTGGCGAAGCCTTCGACATCAAAGTCCTGAACCGCCTGCGCGTAAGGCTTGCGTTCGCCCCGCTGCGGAAAGGTTTGTGAAGTCCAATGGCACATCAGCCCGTAGCGGCACTCCTGGAGCCATCGTGTGTCGGAGCGTAATCGGAGGGCAGCTTGATGCAGTTTTTCGCGAACTGCAGGACGCACCAGCTCGATGGAGAAGACGGAGGCGCTGAAGTTGTTTGTTTTATCCGGCGCGTGTGCCCGCAGTGTGATTTTCTGTCTGCCGGGCATCAGACGCAGTGTGCCATCAAGCGGATGGCGCGTCCAACCACGTACTGTGGCCGGGATTGTCCCGGACAGCCGCTGTCCGCAGGCAGCGATTTCAACATTAAGCGGCTGGCTTCCGTGACGGCGAATAAGGATGTTCACGGCATAGACGTCTTCCGATGGAACCGTGGCCTCCCATTCAAGCGTTTGCTCCGGGTGCGTCCATCCTGTGACATGGAATTTTCCGTGTCCTCCGGGTTGGAATGGCTTCAGTCCCGGGGATAATTTGGCATCTGCGGCCATTAAGATGGTGTAATCGTCTGGTCTGATACGATGATCGGGGATAAAATGCTCCGCCAATGTTATTTCAATGGTTGAAGCAAACAGAAGCAGAATGAAATGGATTGTCGTACTCAAAGGAGTGTGGTTTGGAATGTGTGGTTGCCCGGACCGACCTGCCGCGGCGCTTGGCCGGGCACGTGAACCGTGGCTGTTGTGTTGGCGGGAATGGTGATGTTCATGGCAAGTTTTTTGCCATCGCGCTGCCAGTTGCTGACGATGCGGCCGTAGGACGAATCATAATGCGCCTTCACCCATGTCAGATCGCCGACGATTGCGGGCTTGATGATGATTTTCTTGAAGCCAGGTGCGGCGGGATCGGGACGGATGCCGGCCAGTCCCTGATAGAACCAGCCATCCAACGAAGTGAAACAGGAGTGGATGTGGGAGTAGTAGCCGTTCCATTGTTCCCACCAAGTGGTGGCGCCCTGTTCAAGCATGTAGCCCCAGCCCGGGTAAGTTTTCTGGTTAACGATGGTGTAAACCAGGTCATCACGGCCAATCTGGCTTAGATGGTTAATCAGGAAATAAGTGCCGAGCATGCCGGTGTCGAGGTGGCCTTTGCGTTTTACAAGGATGCCCTCTTCCAATTTTTTGAAGATTATTGGTTGCAGTTCTTCCGGAACAATTCCGGTCATCAGCGGCATGAGCTGATAGGATTGCTCATCAAGCACATGGAGTTGCTGCTCCTTGTCGTAAAATGCGGCGTGGACAAGCGGGCGCAAGCGCGCGAGTTCAGCCCGGCACGCTTTGGCCTCGTCAACCCGTCCAAGCACGTCAGCCATCTTGGCCAGTTGTTCGCGCAAGTAAAGGCGGTAGCAGTTGTTGAACAATTCCGCGGCGGGTTTGGGCGGCCAGTTGTGAGTGTCCATGCCGCGTTCGGGCGGTACCCAGTCGCCGATGAAATCCCACTTGCCGCCAAAGGCGCGGACGATGCCATCTTTGCCCCGTGCTTCAATGGCTTCGATATGACGGCGGCAGGCGTCGTAGTTGCGTTCGATTATTCGTTTGTCGGCATAATAGAGGTAATTTCTCCATGTCAGCGTCTGCAAACAGCCGCCCCAAGCCGGACCGCCACCGCCTGATTTGTAATGAGGGGCTGTGTGTGGCAGATAGCCGTTTGGTTCAGCGCCGTCGCTCCAGTCCGTGACCCATTTATCGTAGAAGGGAGCCATGCGGAAATTCATAATGCAGCTTTCGATGGATACCTGTCCGTCTCCGTAGCCCATGCGTTCCCGGTGCGGACAATCGGAGATGAATCCGCACTGGCTCAGGCAGCGAATGGTCCAGAGGTTCACTTCATGCATTCGGTTGAACAACGGGCTTGAACAGGCGAAGTCTCCGCAAGTTTCCCAATCGGCGCCGACAAGGTGTGCTTCGGCATCGGTCAAAGCCGGCTCTGCGGCAAGCCCCTCGATTATGGCATAGCGGAATCCGTGATAGTTGAATTTGCAGAAGAATTCCTCTTCGGCTTTGCCGGCGGAGATAAAGCGGTCAATCTGATTAAAAGTTTGGTAGGGATTCTTTTTGTCAGCGTATTGGATTGTGACGACTTGTCCGGCTTTCAGACCGCGAAGGCGGAGTTTCATCCAACCGGTAAGATTTGTGCCGAAATCGAGTTCGTATTTTGCTTTGCCGTCCTTGTCCTGCAGCAGTTTGTTGCAGGCAACCGCCGGGATGGTTTTCAAGATGCGTGTTACGGGACATTTCTGGGCATCTGCAGGAACAGCCGGCGCTGGCACAACTTTGACAGTAAACCAATCGCGGTCGTCCTTTTCGGGATTTGCCCAATCGGTGTCGGCGAGGCGGGCGTCCACCTGCTCGCCGCCCATTTGATTCCAGCTCCATGAACCGATTATTTTTCGCCCGCTGGACTTGCAGCGCCATGTCTCGTCAGTCCCGATGCGCAGCGGACTGCCTTTTACCGTCATATCAAGTTGCAGCCGCGCAATGGCTGTCTCGTGTTTGATGCCTGGATTGCGACGGTCTTTCCAATACCATCCGCGGCTCAGCCAGAGACCGATGCAGTTTCGTCCCTTCTGGAGATACTGTTTCACATCATACATCAGATAAAGCGAACGTTTGTTGTAGTTTGAGAGCGCGGGACTCAGAACGTCGTCGCCAACTTTTTTCCCATTTATGTAAAGTTCGTAGAAGCCCATTACATTCACGGTAATGAGCGCCGATTCCGGTAATTCATCCAGCTTGAAAACACGGCGCACATAAGGTTCATCAACCGGAGAAGGTAATAAACCGGACGGTTCAGGAATGGTCAGTTCATGAAAATCCTCGGCAACGGCTTCCCGGCGTTCACTGTTGATTTCGTACAAAACATGCAAATCTTTGACATGCCAGAGCGCGGGATCGCCGCCGAGCAGTTTGGGATCAACCTTTATATTCAGCCTGCCGTCCTTTACCATTTTTGAGACAATTTCCGTTACATCCGCTGAAGCCGCGCCATCGCGCGCAGCGTAGGTAGCTTTGATTATTGTCAATTTGCCATCCGACTTTGACGCCGGTGGGCTGACTTCGGTGCTGATCCATTGTGCCGTCCAATCTTCGGGATTAAGAATGCCCATGATCCAGAAGGCGGGGGCGCTCCAATCTGATGGTTTATTGTTTTCGTCCCACACCCGCACCTTCCATTCGCAACGCATCAGGGACTTCAGAGGCTTGCCTGCATACTCAACATTGACGGATTGATCCGACACGACTTTACCGGAATCCCACAAATCCCCTTCATCACGCTGCAAGCGTTCAGGTGAGGAGGCGACGAGAATCCGGTATGCCGTCTGGCCTCCGGAATCCAAAATCCAGTTCAACCGGGGTTTGGTGGTGTCAATGCCCAGCGGGTCCTTGCGAAATTCACAACGCAGTTCGTCCACTTTGACTGCAAGCACCGGATCGCAAAGCGTGGCAAAACATACAGCCAACAGCATGGTGACAACTTGCTTTTTCATTTTCGAGGTATTTTATCGGGATAATGGCGCTGAGAATTCGTATTTGCCGGAGCCAACCTCAAACACAGCCTTGCCATTTTCGTGGCGCAAGAATTTTACGCCTGAAGCGGCGGAGGCGGGCTTTCCCGATTCCCTAACATCATCCGCCCTTGCTGCAGGCACGAATACCGTCGCCGTGGTGTTGGGCGGGACGGTGAGATTCAGATGGAAATTCCCGGTTTGAACCTTCCACGCCGAGGCAATGCGGCCCCGGATGGACTGGTATTCGCCGCGTGCCCACTTCAGATTTCCCACCGGTTCCGGGGCAATTATGAAGCGTGCAAATCCCGGCGAGAGCGGCATGGGGCGGATTCCGGCAAGCGATCCGAGGAACCATTGTTGTATATGTCCAAGCATGCAGTGGTTCATTGAGGCGCCGGTATTTGCATCCCATGCCTCCGGCATGGCCGTCCAGCCATTGTTCACAATAAAACCATAACTGCCTATGTTGGTGCGAATGGTCATGTCATAAATCACATCGTGCCGTCCATGACTTGCCAGTGCTTCAATCAGATATGAAAAACCGATGTCGCCTGCGGTCTGCTGATTGCCGCGTTTGCGAATATCGGCAATGACTCGCTCCAACACAGGCTCCTCGTATCCGGCAGGAACCATTCCGAGCGCAAGGGCCATGCTGTTTGCGCATTGCGGGCTGCCGAAGTTTTTGTATTCCGCCCTGCCATCGAAAAATTTTGCGTTAAATGCGTCGCGGATTTGATTGGCGAGCTGGCTGAAGGTTTCATTGTCATCGGTTTTGCCAATCACCTTCGCGGTTTCCGCAACTACCCGCGCGCAACGGTAGAATGTTGCCATTGCGCTCAGCTCAACCGGCGTAAATTGCGATGGCCCTTTTGTTACGCCGCTGTAATCGTACCAGTCGCCAAGGCCTGGACGCGGGACGAGGTTGCTTGATGTGTCGCGCATGTATTGCACGAAGCGACGCATGGTGTTGTAGTTTTCTCGAAGCACTTCCCTGTCGCAATACCATTGATAAACCTGCCATGGGATGATTACGGCGGCAGCACCCCATTCGGGCGTGTAGGCGAAGCCGCCGTTGAATGCGGGATAAGCCGGCGCCACTGTTGGCACCATGCCGTCCGGTTTTTGAGAATCTTTGCAATCCCGGGCGATCTTTGAATAGAAACAGGAGACATCGTAACGACCGGCGATGGACGGCCCCATCAGGTAAGGGACCTCCAGCCAGCCGAGCTTTTCCCGATGCGGACAATCCGTAAGCACATGTGAGAGGTTTGCACGTACGGCCCAGTCAATATTTTGATCAATGGCGTTGAACAGCGGCTCGGAGCAGTCGAAGCGGCCGACCGCAGGCGCTGCATTGCGTACGTGGATCGAAACCAGCTCTTCAATCACCGGCAGGTTTTGCGGGTTTGAGCGTCCTTGCGGCACGGCACCATCAACCTGAATATATTGGAATCCGCTGTAGTTAAACAATGGCTCCCAGCTTTCGGCCCCGCCTCCGCGCAGTGTGTATTCCCAATAGTTCGGGTGTCCGACGCCGGCAGGGTTGACCAGTCCCCGACCGTCATTCCGCCGGGGCGACGAGCCGTGGCGTTGCTCGGCTGGGGTGAGTTTGACTTTTTGCCCGGCCTGACCGCGGATGCGCATGGATGGAATGGCGGAAGCGTTTTGCCCGAAGTCATACACAAAAACGCCCGGCTTTGGTTCATCAATGCGAACAGGTTTGAACACATCATGTTTTTTGATTGGCGGTGCAAAGGCGGCGCGCAGTTCGCCGCCGGGGCCGTCGGTTTCCACCGCACGTTGCCATTGTGAATCGTCAAACTTTGCGAGCATCCATCCTTCAGGCATGGCACGAGCGTCGTAATCCTCGCCGCCGAGAATTGCGCTGTGCGTGATCGGACCGGGGGCGGTGCGCCAGTTGCCATCGCTGGCAATGATTTGTTCAGTGCCATCGGTGTAAAACAAATGCGCCTGAAAGATTAGTTTTAGCGGACGGCTGGCATTCACTCCGTGGATGCGCCTGTCTCCTGCGGTGTTATAGAATCCCTTGCCGAGCATTACTGAGAATGCGTGTGCGCCGGGTTTGAGTTGACCAGAGATGTCATGGCTGCTGTAAAACAGCGTTTTCTCGTAAACCGTCCATGGCGGGTCGAGAAAATGGTCGCCAACTTTTCTGCCGTCAAGGAACAGTTCGTGATGTCCAAGCCCGCAGATATGAACCACTGCGCGACTCAGGGGCTTTTCGACCGTAAACTCACGCCGGAACAGTGGAAGAGTTTTAAAGTTGGCAGTGATCCATTTCGCCCGCCAGTCAGCGGCTTTCAGCAGGCCCATTACCCAGCGAGCGGGCTGGCTCCATGCGGATGGTTTGCCGTCCTTATCCCAGACCTGTACCTTCCAGCAGCACTCCATATTTGAAGCGAGCGGTTTACCGGAATACACAATCTGGTTTTGCTCGGACGAGAACACTTTACCGGAATCCCACAAATCCCCTTCATCACGCTGCAAGCGTTCAGGTGAGGAGGCGACAAGAATCCTGTAGGCTGTTTGGCGCTCACCGCGGGCATCGGACTCAAGCACCCAGCTCAGACGCGGGGCGGGGACATCAACGCCTGTCGGGTTGTCTCTGTATTCACAACGCAATTGATTGACCGTGATGCCATGCAGTGCCGCCGGTGATGTCAGCAGCAAAGCGGCGAGTAGTGCTGGGACAATTTTCATTTTGTTTGAACCTAATTTCTGCCGTTAAACAAGTCAAACTGAACCACTTTGGGGTTGATGTTTAGGCGCACCCGTTGCGCCGTTGCCGGTGCAAATTCCTTTGCGTATATCGTTCCGAACACCTTCCCTTTATGAACCGTGCGCCACGAACCATCGGGCTGCCGGACCTGCAACTCGAAGCTCCTTGCCTGTCCGCGCTGGTAACCGGGATTCTCAATTGTGAACTCCAGACGGTCAAATGTCATAGGCTTGCCGAATTCAATTTCCGTCCCTAATTTGCCAACCCTCTTTTAATTTGCGGCTATTCTTTTCCTTTCGTTGCCCCCACGAGGTTGATTTCGCGATAGACGTTGAAGCCGAGCGGGCCGTCCTTGAATTCAAAACGGACGGCAACCACATTGGTCGCATCCGCCTTAATCCGCAATTCGGACGTGCCACCGTTACAACGCACGGAAGCCGTGGCGAGTGTTTCGAACTTTTCAGGGTCAGAGGCGCGGGCAATCAACACTGTATAATTTTGACTTGCCCTCCCATCCGGATGGCCGGCAAAGGTGCGAATCTCGGCGAGATTGGAGGGCTTAGCCAGTCGCAGGGTAAGTTTCGACCCGTTGCCGTAGCCGCGGAATGTCTTGCCATCGTTTAGCGTTTCATCGCCGCCGGAGCCGTTCTTAGTTGTGCCATTGAACAGCGCGGATGCGTTTGTTCCGCCGCCATCGTGGGCAATTCCTTCTTCAACAACCGATGCAATGGAGAGGAGATTTTCTTTCACAACGTCTGATTCCAGCGATTTTCCGGTTCGGGATTGCACCGGCGAGGCTGGACGCTTCGGGCGCATAGTGCTCCAGTCTTCGGCCAGCAGTCTCACCGGCCCAAGCAATCCAGATGGCACGAGCGACGAGTCTTTTTTGAAATAATTCCACGTTGTAAAACAGTAACGGTTGCGCGACGGTCGCGGCTCGCCCCTGATGAACCAATCGGGGAATTGTTTGAGGTAACCGCCGTGGCCCATGTGTCCCGGCAACCATTCGCAATCAGGGGGTTCCTGCTCATCGCCGATGAGCCGGTTGCGCCATACGTTGGCGACTTCGATTTCGAGTTGGTTGCCGGTGGGTTTCAACAGACCTGCCGGGATGCTCACGCTCCATGGCGCGGTCCAAACGATCCCAAGGTCGCGGCCATTGAGCCGGACATGGGCGACGTGGTTCACCACACCGAGGTCCAGCCGTGTGGCATTGGCTCCGTCGAATGTAGTCCGGTATGTCGCGGTGCCGGAGTAGTACCGGATGCCGGACTCGGGGCGCTTCGTCCAATCCTCCAGCTTCTCAAACTTCACGGCTGCCGGACCGCCCCACTGTGGATCAAAGCTCACGTCCCACGCCCCGGTGATTTCAGCGACTGGTTTTAGCACCGGGAAGTTCGGGCTGCGTGAGGGCTTCCCAGGTTTGCGGAACACCACGAACCAGCTTTGCGCGGGCGCGAACTCCAGCGTCAACGTGGTCTCGCTGCCGTCGTCTTCAAAGTCTGGCAATTCGCGTTTTGTGCCGGTGACTGCGTCCCACAGCTCCGGCTTTTTTCCGGTAACCTTAAACGTGCACTGCGCCTCGCCGGCGGCGCGTTCGAGGTTGGCGACAAACCATACGTCCGCCGTGTCGCTGCGCCGGTGAATTGCGTTTACCTGAAGCCCCTCAGCATGAAAGTCCGCGGGCGCGAACTTGCCCCATTGCAGCAGCGCCTGACAGCGCTGCCAGTATTGCACCAATGCCCCGGCATATTTCCACCAAGTCTGTGTGCGGTCGAAGTGCGTGCCCCATTGTCCCATTGTTGCGCCGGGCAGATAGCGCTCATCCCACGGTTGATGTACAAAGCGGTGGAGAACGAACCGGTTGATTCCTGCGCAAAAGGCCGCGTCCCCGATGGGCTTCACCCACGCCGGCGTCTCAGTCCATTGACTATCACCGGGGGAGCCTGTGAACGCCTCAGCCTCGACGATGTTTTGCCCGCTCTTGCGCAAGGCTGCGATCGTCGGATCAACTTCATAAGGTCTGTAGTGCCCGCCTCCGGTCCAGAATTCGGTCATCACCCGATCCACTTTGGGCATAATCTCGTCCTGCCGCCACGGGCCGCCGTAGGGTTCGCAGAGGAATTCCAGTTTCGCCGCTCGCAACATTTGGTGAATCGCCGTGAAGTACACATCCCGGTAAAGATCGAGGATTGTGTTGTGAAAATCGGCCCGAAACTTTTTGGTTTCCGCGTCGCTGCCAACCACGCGCCCGGCGAAGGTCGCAAGAAACGGGGTCAGATCGTAGCCGCGTCGTTTGGCGAATTCCTCGCGCATCTTTGGCGTCCAGCCGGGCGTGCCGGCTTCGTAGCTGTCGAAGTGAACGTGTGTGAATCCCGTGCCGATGAGGTCGCCGAGGTGCTTTTGGATTTCGCTGATGACGTGGTTCATGTGGAATGTCACCGCCTCGACGCTCATCTTGTCGCACTCAAACCCGGTTGCCTTCCACTGAGCCGGCTGGACCAGCGCACCCATGGTCGTGTGCCCGAAGCGGTACACGATCCAATTGCCGGCCGGTGCATCCCATTCTTTCTTGCCGGTCAGATCAATCACTTGATCCTTCGGAACCACGCCGGTTGCCGGCATGGCGAGCATGGCGATGTCCCGGTAATATGTGTTGCGCTCCGGAATCTCCGGTTTCTCTACCTTGCCGGTGTTGGGATTGAACACAGGAAACGGCTGCACTGCGCGCGGGTCAACCGCCGGTCGAGGAATGTCCAGGGCGACTTTACCCGGCCCGCTGACGGACTTTTTGGAAAAGCAAACCTCCTGCATCGAAAGCTCCGCAGTAATCCACGGCCCGCCGCTTGATTCGTAACCTGGACAGTTGTGCATTCCAAAATCCATGCCCAGCCGCTTCGATTCAAGCGCCGCATGACGGACCAGCTTCCACCATGGTTCGGTCCAGGCAACGATTTCTGGCGTCGGGCTGTTGCGAATCTCGCACGCCCAGGGCGTCGTCACATCGGCAAGGCTGAACATTGTCGTGCGGTTGAATCCCGCCTTTTTTAACGCTTCCAAATCGCGGGTGATTCCGTTGGAGCTGAGATTGCAACCCATCCACATCCACAGCACGCCCGGCTTGGCGGCCTCCGGCGGGTTTGCAAAAATCTCATCCAATTCATCGGCACGCGACGCGAGCGCCGCGGCCACGAGGCAGATAATCAGAGTTTTTTTCATAAAAATTATGAACACATTGCGAATTTCCAATTCTTGTAAATATTGATGGACTCCTGCGCCAACGAGTGTTCGGTATGGCTCCAGTTGGGGTGGAAGCAGGTGTCGGGATTTTTGTCCGCAGCGGCTACCGCTGCAGGATTGCGCTGATATTTGCAGGCAAGGTTGGTGGCGCTCAAGCGGGCGTGGCTGTGCAACATCGCAGGCTGGGACGTGTTTTCGACCGTTGGCAGACTAAGTATTGTCTTCATTGTGGACGCGTTGTTTGCGCGCATTTCAAGATCGCCGAATCTGCCGAGGCCGAGTCTTGCAAACCGATGAAGCTTGCGCCTGAAATCAATCATACATGAACGTGGCGGTTGCAGTGGTGTCTTTGTCGGCGACAATACGAAGCCAGTAGGCGCCGAACGCGTCCGGGAACTGGTATGTGAGAGTTTTGCCGGGCGAAACGGTCAGGGTTGTGTAGTCAACCCAATTTTCCGCGCCGGTGAAGTCAGCTTGCACCCGGAATGTCACAGGCTCGCGGCTGGAGTGCGAGAGAATGAGTTTTTTATTATCGTAACCGGTGACAAGACAGGGATCGCTGGGGATACCCGCGCGCACGGAGGCGTTATGCCACGCGCCGAGGCCGCATTCGCCCGAATTATTGAATACAGCCAGGTGTGGGTAGATGCCGGAAATCCGGCGGTTTTTTTCGGAGCGTTGGGGTTGCTCTTTCGCGTTTTGCAGGTGTTTGTTCAGGAAGTCTTGGGTCAATTCAGGAACTTTCGGGTCCCTGAACCCGCCATGTCCGCCGCCTTTGACAGTATAAAACGTCACCGGCACACCGGCCTTTTTCAGCGCGGCTTCGAGCAACTCGCTCTGGTGATGAGGGACAAGCGGGTCACTGTCGCCATGCACAATGAGGAAAGGCGGGTCGTCCGGCGTGACATAGTTGACGGGATTTGCCTTTGCCGCCTTGTCTTTGTTTTCCTGAATAGCCCCTCCAATCAACTGGGATTCCGGCGAGTCGGGCGTGTCATGTATCATGCCATTTGGCAGCCGGTGGGCATCCATTTGCAGAAAATCGGTTGGTCCGAAGTAATCCACCACCGCCTGCACGCGGCTTGACTGGACGAGGTTTTCCCCAACATCAAATTCTTTGACATCTCCGGTCGTGCCGAGCATTGCGGCGAGATGACCGCCGGCGGAAGGCCCCCATGCGGCAAACCGGTTCGGGTCAAGGCGAAACCGGGCGGCGTATGCGCGCAACCAGCGCACTGCGGCCTTGCAGTCTTCAATCTGAGCGGGGAACTTTGCATGCTGACTCAAGCGGTAATTGATTGAAGCAACCGCGAAGCCCCTGGCCAGATATTCCGTCGGCACGCCTTGTTCCTTGCTGCCCATCCGGAACGCGCCGCCGTGGATGTAGATGATAAGGGGCAGATTGGTGCCGTCTTTTGGCAGATACAGATCGAGTTTCTGTCGCTCGTGACCATTTGACACATAAGCGATGTCGCGGTGCACAATTGCGCCTTCGGGCAGAGCCGACTTTCTTGTTTCAGCGGGCTGGGCCAGTGAGACAGCCAAAAAAGCCGGCAGACACGCCAGCTTGAGCAAGTTGCCGTTTTTCATTTTCGTATTATGCAAATGTTAAAGTCGTGCATTTGAGCGCGTCCTGACAATGTTCCCATTCCGATTAGCAGAACAATTGCCATACGAGCAAAGTTCATATCAACGATTGCCGGCCGGGCTGGTCATGGCGCTTCCGGCAGCGGCGTCCATTGTTTTCCATCTGGCGAGGCAAGCAAGCCAAACGTTGTTTTGCCGGCGGCATTTTCACCCATTAGAATCATCAACCACTGATCAGCCTCGCGCCAGACAAATGGGGCGCCGTATTTCCGGGCCATCCATTTCTGGCGCGGAATCTGAAGCGGTCCCTGCAGTTTCCACTGGCGCAGGTCGGTTGAAGTTGCCAGTGCAAGGTGCTGCTCTGCCAGACCTTCGCTGTAGATCATCGTCCAGTGGTCGCCGGTGCGGAAGATCATCACGTTTTCGACGCCGTCAGGCGCCCGTTCCGAGATACCAAGCAACGGGGCGTTTGTGGACAGGATTTCCCATCGCTGCAACCTGGGGTCTTGCGTAATGGCGTGTCCCAAAAGGTTTGCGCGCAGGGTTTTACCCGCCGCGTTCGTAACGTATGTGCTTCCTACGAAGTAACAGTGCAGCGTTTCGCCTTCCACAACTAGTGTGGGATCAATGACCCGCTTGAGCGAGTTCCACGGAAGAAACCGCGCCTCGGAGAGAAAAATTTTGGGAGGCGTCCACGTCTGCAAATCTGTTGATTCGCTGAAGCAAAGTTGGGTTGGCGCCGAAGGGTATGTTTGATACGGCAGAATGAAACGCCCGTGCCACTTTACCACATCGCCAGGCGAAGCGTGGCCTTGGGGTGAAATGTCACGTTCATTTTCAAAGCGCACAAAGTCGCGTGTGAACGCCTCCGCCACCGCCCAGTTTTGCGGCTTGCTCCAACTGCCGTTGGTTGTTGTGAGCCGCGAATAGTAAATCCGGTAGCCTCCCGCAACTTTCAAAACTGACGGATCGCGCAGGTTGTCAATTGAAGTCCAGACCGGGTTTTTCAAACGCCCCAGTTCGAGACGGGACTGGTCGGCGGCGGTCGCCGCCTCGATTTGAAGCGCGCCGGCAACCAGTGCAGCCATGGCAACTGGCGGAAAAGTTATCTTTGGCTTCATTGTTTCCTTCGATAAACCCGGACATAGTCAACTTCCATTGCCTTTCCGTCAATGGCATCGGTGATTCGACCCGCCCATGGAATGACCGCAAGGCTCAGCCAGATTGAGGCCGGGCTGTGGCAAAATTCGTTCTTCACGCGCCTGAGTTCCTTTCCATTCAGGTAAAAGACCAGTTCATTTTCATTCCACTCAAGTCCGTGGACTTGGAATTCATCGGCAAATTTTTTCCCGCTGAAAGTGAACTTCCTGGGTGAAGTTGGATGTGTGCGCTTGCCATTGACAATTTTGGTGTCGGAATGGTTGTGGATGTTATTGTTGACCTTGTTTGGGAAATGGCCCTCGTTGACGTCAATTTCGAAGAATTTACCCCTTGTAATTTTATTTGTGGATGTCGGCATCAACCAAAAAGAATTGTTCAGACCCTCCGCAGCGGCGTAGCGGTAGCGACACTCAAAGTAGCCGTATTGGAACATCTCCCGCGTCCAGATGCTGCCGGCTGTCCAATCCTGTCCGCCGCGTTTTTCCTTCCGGGCGACAAGCCGCAACAGGCCGTTGGTGAGTGTCACGTTTTCGCGCCAGCGGCTGCACAGGATGTGGCCGCTGGGGCCGTTTTGCGATATCCACTTCTTGTCCAAATCCTTGTCAGGCCCATTGAATTCATCGCTCCAGATTAATTCCCACTTGTCAGCGCCGCCGGGCAGCAAAAATTGCGATGCCGGATTCTGGTGCTGTGCCTGGGCAAGGCAGGAGGCGATGATGAACAGCAGGAGGGATGTTGGTTTCATATATTTAAGATTTTACCGGAATGTTAAACAATGCAACCGGTCATTTTGACGCCTTCAGCGGAATTTGGATGTTAAAACTACCGTCGCGCCCCTTTGATTCTGCGGCGGCGCAGAGCAGGGCGATGGGTACGCCGTTTTCAAAAAGCAGTTGGGGCCGTTCCAGAGCATCAAGCCTTTGTTTCCGACCGTCCGCCCATGTCACCTCGGGCGTGGCGACAAGCGGATGTTTGGCCAGCTTCCAATCAATCCCATCCGCCGATTCCCAGAGCGCCAGCGAATAACCGCGCTTGGTAAAATGGCCTGCATTGTCCTTGACCACAGCCCAGTAGCGATCCTGGCCGCGCCATATAAACGGGTCTTCTGCTGCAAACATGACGCCCTTTGCGCCGAAAACCGTTCCGGGATGTTTGGTGAACGGCCCTGTCGGGCTGTCGGCAGTGGCCACAAGATGCACCACTGGCCCGCCAAACGGAAGGGCGCGTTTCAGTCCCACCGCCTTGTATATCATCAACACGCCGCCATCGGGGCGTTGCGTTACTGACGGATTGGTGACCACAAGTGCATCCGGGGCATTGGTGTCGGCGCTGACATCAATCAACGGTTTATCGAAACGCTGCCATGGTCCGTTGGGTGAATCGGCTACAGCCACGCCTATCCGCTGGTGGTTGCGATGTGTCCAGTTGAGTGTCCTGCCCGCCACGCCATCGCCGTAATTGCCCATGTAATAGAGGTAAAATTTGCCTCCGATGCGGACAATGGTTGGGTTGTGTGTGCAGGAGCCGTCCCAGAAATTTGTGCCGCGCGCGGGCAGGGCGACATCGTGATGTTGCCACGGTCCGAAAGGGGAATCGCTGATTGCGTGCGCGACTTCTGAATGAGTGACCCATGCAAGATGCCCAAGTTTACGCGGCCATCGTGAATAAAATAAATGATATTTGCCATCGTCGCCCTTTATTGCGGAGCCGCACCAAATGTTAAAGTTCGGATCGGAAAATCTGGCCGTCAGCGGCACCGGCTGAAGCATGGCGTTGAAATCGTAACCCGCGTCAGCATTTTCTGCGAATGCAATGGATGTTGCCGTCCTTGCGCCAGTGTCGAGATGGTTCCACACACTGCCAGTTGACGCCAATGTTGCACCGGCAGCTCCGGCTGACAGGCTTGACAACACAATTACAGCGCCGACAGCCGCCAGAATAGACATCCTGATTTTCATCGTCGTTCTCGAACAAAGCAGGAGGTAGTTAACTGATATGCTCTTAAAGTCAATGGAGAATACGATGCTTATGGCGTCTGCGAAATCGAGCTTGCGACAGGTAATGCATTTCCATGCAGAGGTTTCGCCGATGTAGCGCCTTATTTGTCAACGCGTCAAACACAGGGCATGCCAAATGTACGGATGCCCGAATTTGAGTTGGGCCTGGGCGGCGGTGGAGTCACCCTTTTTTCTTTTGTTGACTGCGCTGTTGCGTTTTGCGTTCATTGGCTGACATCCAGGGACTATTGTCAACCTCGAAACCTTCGTTCTCCTGGACGGTCGCAGCGGCCTGGTTCTGAATCTTCAACGGCGTTTGGCCCACGGCCTTGTTGCCCCGGATAAGGTTGTTTTCGCCCGGAACGCCACTGATG
>Ga0315298_1000079_pt1 | contig 178105 bp, 162 predicted proteins | sample WHS_1_MG_FD_203077 | JGI IMG/M metagenome (GOLD analysis project Ga0315298, IMG submission 203077) | Extremophilic microbial mat communities from Washburn Hot Springs, YNP, Wyoming, USA - WHS_1_MG | ecosystem: Environmental > Aquatic > Thermal springs > Hot (42-90C) | place: USA: Wyoming...
GCAAGCACTCAAACCCGAGCAGACCATCCTGGTTCACGGCGATCCGGACAGCATGGACGCGTTTGCCGCGCTGCTCAAAAACACCCGGGTACAACGCCCGAAACAAGGCGATGTGATCGATCTCTGATCCCGCTTTACCTCGAACTGGAAACTGCCATTTGTTCATCGCTGAGCAAGACAGCCGCTTTGCCGCAGCGGGGGCCGAGATCGCCGCATCCGCCCGCAAACTACAGGTCCAGGCTGACATGGAGAACGCCTCATGACCCGGACCGCGGGCAACAATCCCGCTAACTAGATGATGGGGGCTGCCACCGCCAGGTGTAGGGACGCAGGTAGGAGTACCTTCGGTAAGCCGATACCATCGACCAATTGTTATTCCGCTGGCGCCAGCAGCCCATTCAATCTTTGAGGCAACTTTCTGCGGCCCAAAAAATCTATTTTTTATTTTTCATATGCCTAAACTGATTTTTGATTTCTTCCCCATCATCCTGTTTTTCATCGTGTTCAAGGTGGCGGGCATTTACGCCGCCACGGCGGTGACCATCGCCGCGACCTTTGCGCAAATCGGCTGGGTCTGGTTCAAGCACCGCAAGGTCGAGCCGATGCTGTGGATGAGTCTGGCCGTGGTCGTCGTCTTCGGCGGCGCGACCTTGCTGTTCCACAACGACACCTTCATCAAGTGGAAACCCACCGTGCTGTACTGGCTGTTCGCCCTCATCCTCGCCGGCGCGCAACTGTTTCAGGGCAAGAATCTGATGCGCGCCCTCATGGGCAAGCAGATGCAACTCCCCGATCCGATCTGGAACCGCGTCAACTGGTCGTGGGTGGCTTTTTTCGCGCTGATGGGCGTGCTCAACATCGTGATCGCCTACAACTTTTCCACCAACCTCTGGGTGGACTTCAAGCTGTTCGGCAGCCTGGCGCTGACGCTGGTGTTCGTGCTCGGGCAGTCGCTGCTGCTGGCCAAACATATGAAGCTGGACGAGAACGCTTGATGTCCGGGCCGATTTCCCGCCGAGATCGCATCGAGACCCTGTTGCAGCAGGCGCTCAAGCCCGAAACGCTGCAGGTGACCGACGACTCCGCCGCTCACGCCGGGCATGGCGGATTCGATGCGATGGGTAGCCATTTCCGCGTGCGCATCGTCAGCGCGCGGTTCGCTGGCGCCTCGCGTCTCGCGCGGCACCGCCTCGTGTATGATGCCTTGGCTTCGATGATGCACCATGAGATTCATGCGTTGGTGCTCGATTGCCAGGCCCCCGGAGACCCTCCCGAGGTCAGCGCACACTGAAAACTTGACCGTGCGCCCTGGTCGTTTGTTCCCTCCCCTTCTGGATGACTTCATGTTGAAACTCTCCCGCATTCTGGCCGTTGCCGCATTGAGCTGCGCGTTTGCCGCCCCTGTCTGGGCACAGAACATCGCCACTGTGAATGGCAAGCCCATTCCGCAGTCCCTGGCTGACTCCGTCGCCAACAGCATGGCCAAGCAACAGGGCCAGGCCGTCACGCCCCAACTCAAAGAGATGGTGAAAAACGAGCTGATCAGCCGTGAAGTGATGGTGCAGGAAGCCGACAAGCTCGGCCTGGACAAAGAAACCGCAGTGCAAGACGAGATTCGCATCGCGCGCCAGAACATCCTCATCCGCGCGCTGTTCAACGCCTACCTGCAAAAGCATCCCATCACCGATGCCCAGATCAAGGCCGAATACGATAAATTCGTCAAGAGCTTCGGCTCCACCGAATACAAGGCGCAGCACATCCTGGTGCCGAGCGAAAAAGAAGCTCAGGACATCATCGCCCAGCTGAAAAAAGGCGCCAAGTTCTCCGAGTTGGCGAAGAAATACTCCAAGGACACCGGCAGCGCAGCCAATGGCGGCGATCTGGGTTGGTCCACCCCCAACAACTATGTGCCGCCGTTCGCCAAGGCGCTTGAAGCCCTCAAGCCCGGCCAGTACACCCAGACGCCGGTGCAGAGCCAGTTCGGCTGGCATGTGATCAAGCTCGACGCCACCCGCCCGGCCAAGGCCCCGACGCTCGATCAACTCAAGCCGCAAATCCAGGCCGAACTGCAGCGCCAGGAAGTCACCAAGTATCAGGACGAACTGCGCGCCAAGGCCAAGATTACCGAGTAATCCGGCTTCGGCCCGCCAACAAAACGCCCGCATCTGCGGGCGTTTTTCATGGCTTGATCAGTTCATGCCTCAAGTCTCTGGAAACAACAGTTTGTGAACGGTGCTGTTGTCGATGGGTTCGTCGAACAGATCGCGCGCAAGCAACTGACTGCCGAGGAGCTGCGGGGCGAACAGCACGTCGGGTTGCACCCGCCGGATTTTGTTGACGTGCCGCACGTCGTTGACCCCGGCGATGGTCTTCACGCCCGGGGCCAATTCCTTCACCGCGAGCACGGCGAAGGCGTTTTCGGCATCGTCGTCGCGCAGGGTGAGCACGGCCTTGGCCTTGGGCACACCGGCGAGTTCGAGCGTTTCGCTGCGCGTGGCGTCCGCGGTGATGACGTCGGCGGTTTCGGGAAACGGCGAGGGGTGGCCGCTGGGAGCGATGATGGTGACCGGCACGCCCCGGCTGCTCAGCTCCTTCCACATGGCATAAGCCAGGCTCGACGCGCCGATGATGACGTAATGGTTCTTGCGCTGTTCGCGTTGCATTTTTCCCTCCAGAGTCCGTTTGAGACTGCCCCCGATCAGCGGCCCGATCACGACCGACAGCGTGGTGGCAAACACCGAAATGCCCACCACGATCATCGATACGGTGAACATTCGTGCCTGCACAGTGTGCGGCACGATGTCGCCATAGCCGACCGTGGACATGGTCTCGATGGTGTAATAAAACGCCGTGGGCAGGCTGTGAATCGGCGGCGTGTATCCCGCGCCGAACCACAGGCTGCCCAGCGTGCCGTAGATCAGCAAGCTGCCCACGCCCAGCAGGGCAAATAGTGAGCTGGCGGCCAGGCTGCTGCGGGCAAAGCGGCTGGTGTAAAGCAGCAGCGCCAGCAGCAACAGGCCCGAGAGCGCAACGGTGGCGTTGATCCCTCCATGAGCTGCCCACAATGCCAGCCCGGCCGACAGGGCGCTGAGCAGCACCCCGAGCACCCAGGCCACCCGCGCCCGCAGCAGCAAGCCCGGCACCATGAGAATGAGGCCGATGCCGATGATCACATGCGGAAACGCGGCCAGATCGGCCAAACCGGAGATGCCGTCAGCACCCTGCGCCAGGATGTTGAGCACGGCTTGGCGCATCTGCACGAATTGCGGGCTGATCTGCACCACGCCTGTTGCCAGCGCCAGAAAGGCGATCAGCCACTGTGGTCCGTTTTGCCCCAGCTTGCTCAGCAGCAGCCGCGTTGCCGTGCTCACCCTGGCCTTGAGCACACGCCAGCGGCTGGCCTTGGGGAGCGGGGGTTTGGGGGTATCCTGGGGCGAGGTCGTTGTTGCCATGGCGTAAGTATCGGCGATCCGCAGCCGCAGCCCTGAATCGAGCGCTACAGGGCCACCCAGGCGCGGAGTCCGTTGGCGTCGCGCAACTGCGTCCAGCGGCAGTCGTACAGATGATGCAGCCGCTCGGCTTGCAGAGCAGCCTCGCAGGTGTCGAAGAACCAGCCTTGCGCCTGCTGCTGCAAGCCGAGGCCCAGCACATGGGTGGCGCAACGCGCGACCCAGTTCACATCGTGCGCACAAAACACCACCACTCGGTCGCTCAGGTTGGACAGCACCGCACCCACGAGAGACTGATGCCCAGGATCTTGAAACGCCACCGGCTCGTCGAGCAGCAGCAGGGTTGCGCCTTGTACCAGCGCCTGCGCCAGGCTCACCCGTTGCCGCTCACCGGCGGACAGGTCGAGCACCGGGCGATCTCGCAGCGCCCAGGCATCCACCCGGCGCAGTGCCTCATGGGCGGAGGGCCCGTCAGGTTCAGGCTGCGAGAGTTCGAGCAGGGCGAGCGCCGACAGGTTGAAGCGGTCGCGCGGCTGGGCTGGCATGAGGGTGCGCAGCGCTGCCAGACGCTCCGGGCCCAGTTCAGACAAGGGCTGCCCAGCCAGCCGAACCGCGGCGCGCTCGCCATGCAAAGAAAGTAGCCCGGCCAGTTGACGCAGCAAGGTGGACTTGCCCGCGCCATTGCGACCAATCAGCCCCAGCAGCTGCCCCGGCTGCAGGCGAAACGACAGATTGCGGGCCAAGGCCGGCTGATGCGCTGCGGCCACGACATCGAGCGCATCGACCTGCAGCCAGGCGTCCGACCTCATCGCGCCCGCCGCAGCATGAGAATGAACACCGGCGCGCCAACGAGTGCTGTGACCGCACCGACCGGCAGCTCATAGGGCATGACGACCCCGCGAGCCAGCGTGTCGGCGGCCACGACCAGAGCCGCCCCGGCCAGGGGGGCGGCCCAGGCCTGATCGCGCATGCGCTGCAGACCGACCAGCCGCAAGGCCTGCGGCACGACCAGCCCGACAAATCCCACCGCTCCGGCCACCGCCACCGAAGCGCCTGTGGCCAAAGCGGCCAAGAGTACGAGTTCCAACCGCGCCCGCGTCACCGGCTCGCCGAGCAGCCACGCGGCCTCGCTGCCGAGCAATAGCCGGTCATAGCGGCGCTGACGCCACAGCAGCCACACGGCGCCCAACACAGCCAGCCCGCACAGCCACAGGCCATGCGTGGCCCCCGAAAGATTGCCCACCAGCCAGAACATCGCCCCGCGCAATTGCTGATCGGGCACCAGGGTCAGCAGCAGGGTGGACAGCGCCCCGGCCATTGCGGCCAGCATGGCGCCAATCAGAATGAGCTGGGCCGAGGCTTCGTCGTCGCGGCTCGCCATGATGCGCCGCCCCATGAGCAGCAGCGCAAGCAGCGCCGCGCCCGCCCCGATCACGCTGCCCAGCCACAAGGCCGCGCCCAGCAGCAGCGCCACGATGGCGCCCAAGCCGGCGCCGCCGGATGCCCCGAGCACATAAGGATCGGCCAGCGGATTGCGCAGCAGAATCTGCATGGCCAGCCCCGCCTGCGCCAGCAACGCGCCCACCCCCATGCCGGCCAGCACCCGCGGCAGGCGTAACTGCCAGACGATGTCCGCATTCCAGCCACCCTCCCCCACCGACAGCGCCACCGCGACGACCGCGGCGAGCAGCAGCGGTAAGACCCAACGCCACAGCGACGAACTGCGTGCACCGGGGCTTACTGAGCGTTCAAAGCGCATGGCGGATTTGTTCACGCCCTCTCAGAACGCGGGCCGCCAGGTCAGACCGACGAACACGCCCAGCGGTTCGCGGTTGTAGCCGTAAACCGTCTGATACTTCTTGTTGAACAGGTTCTGCACCCGCGCATTCCAGCTCCAGTCTTTCGACACCGCGCCGCTGGCGGTGAGGTCGACCGTGGTGTAGCTCCCTAGCGTGACCCGGCCGGTCGAACCATTATCCCAACGGGGGCCGCTGTAATGCACCGCGGCGCCATAAAGCACTGAGGCGAACTCGTGGTTGAGCGAGACATTGGCCAGACTGCGGGCGCGGCGCTGCAGCGTCGGGTCGACGGGCAGACTGGTATTCACGGGTTGTTGCAGCGTGAGGTTGGCGTCATACGCCCAGCCCTTCCACGCGCCGCGCCCGGTCAACTCCAACCCCCGCGTGCGGCTGCTGGCGATGTTCTGGAAGGTGCTGGTCGTGAAGTCATACTGCCACTGGTCGGTCGCCTTGGTCTGAAACAGCGTGGCCCGCAGCACGTTCGCCCCTTGCGACCACTGCAACCCGGCCTCGGCAGAGTGCGCCTTCTCCGCCTTCAGATTGGCGTTGCCGTAGTAAGGCGCGTACAGATAGCCCAGCGGCGCCGCATTGAAGGCGGTGGAGTAGCTGGCAATCGCTTTGAAACCGCTGCCCAGTTCTCGTCCGTAGCCGAAATAGCCGGTGTTCTGGCCCGAGTAGCCGTCAATCGCGTCATGGCGCAGATTCAATTGAAGCTCGTTGCCGTTGACGCTGCCGTCCAGTCCGACGAAGGCCGCCTTGGCATGGCGATCCCTGGAGGGAATCGAACCGGTAATTGAACTGATGGCCTGGCTCTGCCATTCCAGCCCACCCGTGGCCGTCCAGCCGCTGCCGAGTTGCACCACATTGCGCCACAGCAGTTGCTGAACCCGGGTGCGAAAAGTACCGCTGTAGGGGTAGGCGCTGAAGTTCTCGGTCGTGTTGGTGGTGCTCTGCTGCGAGACGCTCAGATGAGACTTCCAAGCGGCGGTCAATTGGTTGTCGCTGAACAGTTGATACAGATCCTGCGAGGTGCTGCTCAGATTGGTATCGGTCGGACTGGCGTAGGCGCCATAGCTGTCGTAGCTGGCGCGGCCCTTGCTACTGAATGCGCGCAGGCCCAGCGACTGCCCCGGTGCCAGGGTCTGCACGATCGAGCCGTTCATCGTCGTGTTGCCGTAGCCGTTGTTGTTCGGGTTGGCATTGCTGAGCTGGGCGGGGTTGATTGCACTGACGCCCTGCGTCGTATAGCGGCTGACCCCGGCCTGCAAGGCCGTGTTGCCGACCTGCCCGCTGGCGTTGGCCGACACGGTGGCCGTGTTGCGGCTGCCCGCGGTGACCGAGATCGAGGCCTGCGGCTTTTTGCTGCCCGCGCGCGTGGTGATCAGCACCACTCCGCCGATCGCGCCCGAGCCGTAGATGGCCGACACATTGCCGCGGATGATCTCGATGCGCTGAATCTGATCGGTGGTGAAGTTGTTGAGATACGCGACGCCCGTGGCGTCTTGTGCGTTCATGGGCACGCCGTCGAGCAGCACCAGCACATCCGGCCCGCCAAAACCGCGCACATACACATTGCCCGACTGCCCAGGGCCACCGTTGCTCGTCACCTGCACGCCAGCCACCTGCTGCAGCAAGGTCGTGAGGTTTTGCGCACCGCTTTGCTTGATCTGCTCGCGGCTGATCACGCTGACACCCGGCAAGGCATCGGCCAGCGGCTGCGGATAGCCCGTGGCCGACACCACCACCGGCGGCAGCGTGGTGGCGTCGGCCGGAGCGGTCTGCGCCTGCGCGTTCAGCCCGACCAGACTGATGGCCGCGGCCAGCGCGGTGCGAAAGGAAATCGGTTGAGATGAGTGGACCACGCGAGGCCCAGACGAGGCTGGAGCAACGCCGTTTGAAGGGAACTGCTGAGACATGACTGAATTTCCGGATGAATGAGCGCTGCCGTGTTCCCCCGCACGGCTGGCGCGGCTGAAGTGCGCCGCGGCAGGGCCCAGAGCGCATCTCAACCTTCGCAGGCGCTGCGCGCACCCGGCTGGCCTTGATGCGCCCCTTCGCCCCGAAGCTGCGCGTCTTCTCGTCGTTGGCCGGTATCCGGGCTGGCGACGCGATCCGAACCTCCTTCCCAAATCCGAAAATTCAGTGGAGAGCTTGTCCGAACGGAAGGCTTGCGCCTTCGGTCGCTGACCGTTGCGGGGGCAGCACAGGCCGGAGCATCTGCCGGGGGCATGGCTCTTCCTGTTTCCCGTTTAACTGCGCAGCGTGAACCACCGCGCGAGCACCAACGACCGACATGTTAGCCGGGAGACAGCGTCGTTTTGCCGACTCTCGGGTGGCCGACTTTAGAATGCCTCGCATGGACGAACGACAGCCCTCCCCCGCCATCGCTCAGTTGCAATCGCGCGTTGAGCGGCTGCTGCTGCGTCACAACGAGTTGCTGCGCACCAACGCCTTGCTGGCCGAGCGGGTGCAATCGCTCGAAGCCGAGCGCGACCAGATGCGTCAGCGCCTGCACGACGCCACCCAGCGCATCGACCGATTGCTGGCACGGCTGGATCAGACCCCTTCCATTTCGGGCGAGCCCGACCCACACGCATGAGCACGACCACGCTGGATGTGAACATCATGGGCCAGATCTACACCCTGGCCTGCCCCGCCGACGAGCAAGCCGCGCTGCTGGCCGCCGTGCGCGAAGTGGACACCGAGATGTGCGCCATTCGCGATATGGGCAAGGTGCGCGCCCGCGAGCGGATCGCCGTGCTTGCCGCGCTCAATCTGGCGCACAGCCTGATCGAGTCGCGCAATGCGAACAAGGCCGCGGGCGCTTCGGCGCAGGCGTCGCTGGCGTTTGAAGAAGATGCGCAGGCCGTGGCCCAACTCACCCGTCAGCTCGACGAAGCCCTGGGCGCCGAGGGCAAATTGCTCTGATTCTTCCCCGGCCACGATTCATCGCCCTACAATCGGGGTCGTCTGTCGGGTTTGGTTGGGTCGGAATTTCCTGAACCGATAAATTTGTGCCTCGGGCTTGGAAATTCTGTGTGTGCGCGTGACGTCTCGCGCAGACGTCCCCAAAGCGCAGTGACCTTGCCCACCTGTCCCAGTAGGGTTCAGGGATCAACGCTCAACCAGGTTCCGGCAGACACCTCCCCCGCATGACCTCCCCTTTGCTTCGCCCTGCCCTTTGCGTTCTCGACACCCAGGTGCTGCTCGACTGGGCGCTGTTCGACGACCCGCGCGTGCGTCCTTGGGCCGAGGCCATACAGCGCGGCCGCGTGCGCTGGATTTACTGTGCCGCCATGCAGGTCGAGGCCTTGCGCGTGGTGCACTATCCGGCGCTGGCCAGGCGGTTCGAGCCCCAGGCATCAGCCCTCAAGTTGACCGATTGTTTTGCGCGTTGGGGGCAGTGCTGCGCCACACCGCCAGCGCAGCACTGCTTGGTGTGTGCCGATCCTGACGACCAAGTGTTTCTCGACCTCGCCTTGGCGCAGCATGCAGCAAACCTGTTGAGCCGCGACCGCGCTGTGCTGCAATTGGCGCGGCGCGCCAGGCCGCTCGGCCTGCAGATCGGCCCGCCCGAGAGCGCGTCGGCGCCAGGCTGAAACCGATGTCAAGAAGCCGACTGCCCCAGCGCCAGCAGACGGTTTTTGCGCCGCAGCGACCACCAGATCATGCCGCTGCCCAGAATGATCAGCGGGATCGACAGCAACTGCCCCATGGTGAGGTGAAACCAGAGATAGCCGAGAAACGCATCGGGCTGGCGGAAAAATTCATCGGTGAAACGCGCCAGCCCATAGCCGAGCGCGAAGCACCCGGCAATGAAACCGCGCGGCCGCTCTTTGCGCGACAGCCACCACAGCACCACGAACAACACAATGCCTTCGAGGAACATTTCGTAGAGCTCGGAGGGAAAGCGCGGCACCATGCTGCCGGACTTGGGGTAGATCATCGCGCCGGGCCACCAAGCGGGCGCTGGCCGTCCCCACAATTCGCCGTTGATGAAGTTGCCGATGCGCCCGAACGCTAGGCCCGGCGGAATGAGCGGAGCGACAAAGTCCATGATCTGCAGCCACGAGTAGCGCCGGGTGCGCGCAAACCAGTAGGCCGCCACCATCACGCCGAGCAGCCCGCCGTGGAAGGACATGCCGCCGTCCCACACCGCGACGATCTGCGCCGGATGAGAGAAGTAATAGTCGGGCTGATAGAACAGCACGTAGCCGGTGCGCCCCCCCAGAATCACGCCCAACACACCGGCAAACAGCAAGTCTTCGATATCGCGCGAGGTCCAGCCTTGGCGCGCATAAGGCTGGTCTTTGAGGCGCTTTTGCGCCAGCAGCCAAAAAGTGATGAAGCCCAGCAGGTACATGATGCCGTACCAATGCACCTTGATCGGGCCAAGTTGCAGGGCGATGGGATTGAAGTCGGGGTGAACTAGCATGGGCGTGAAGTGTACGGGCTTGCCTTGAGCAATCCTTTCAAGCGGCGCGCGGGCAAGTCAATATTTACCTTTGGATACTACTGCGCCGCTTCCATGACGGTGCACGCCGCCGCTTGCCGCGCGACAATGACTTTTTGTCGACCTGCTCCCACTGCCTGCCATGCCCCAGAAACTGCGTTCCGAAAACATCACCGTGGGCGCATCGCGCGCGCCCAATCGCTCCATGTTCTATGCCATGGGCTACAAGAAGTCGGACTTCAGCAATCCGATGATCGGCATTGCCAACGCGCACTCCACCATCACCCCTTGCAACTCCGGCCTGCAGCGCCTGGCCGACGCCGCCATCGAGGGCGTGCGCGCCGCTGGCGGCAATCCGCAGATGTTCGGCACGCCGACTATTGCCGACGGCATGTCCATGGGCACCGAGGGCATGAAGTACTCGCTGGTGTCGCGCGAAGTCATTGCCGACTGCGTGGAAACCTGCGTGCAGGGCCAGTGGATGGACGGCGTGGTTACCGTGGGCGGCTGCGACAAAAACATGCCTGGCGCCATGATCGGCATGCTGCGCTGCAATGTGCCGGGCATCTTCGTCTATGGCGGCACCATTCTGCCGGGCCATTACAAGGGCAAGGATCTGAACATTGTCTCGGTCTTCGAGGCCGTGGGCGAACACGCCGCCGGGCGTATGAGCGATGCCGATTTCGACGCCATCGAGCAGTGCTCTGTGCCCACCAGCGGCTCCTGCGGCGGCATGTACACCGCCAACACCATGTCCAGCGCCATAGAGGCCATGGGCATGTCGCTGCCCTACTCGTCCACCATGGCGAATGTGCATGAGGAAAAAGTGCAGTCCGCGCGCGATTCCGGCCAGGCGTTGCTGGCCGCGGTGCGCGCCGGGCTGAAGCCGCGCGACATCGTCACCCGCAAGGCGCTGGAAAACGCCGCTGCCGTGGTCATGGCCACGGGCGGCTCGACCAACGCGGTGCTGCATCTGCTGGCCATTGCGCATGCCGCCGAAGTGCCGTTTGCCATTGAAGACTTCGAGGTGATTCGCAAGTGCACCCCGGTGCTCTGCGACATGAAGCCCTCGGGCCGATATGTCGCCACCGATCTGCACCGCGCTGGCGGCATTCCGCAAGTGATGAAAATTCTGCTCGAAGCCGGTGTGCTGCATGGCGACTGCATCACCATCAACGGCAAGACCGTGGCCGAGAATCTCAAGGACGTTACCGCCCAGCCCAGCGCGGAGCAAGACGTGATTCGCCCCATCGACAAGCCGATGTACGCCCACGGCCACCTGGCCATTCTCAAGGGCAATCTGGCCGAAGACGGCTGCGTGGCCAAGATCACCGGGCTGAAAAAGCCCAGCATGACCGGCCCCGCGCGCGTGTTCGACGACGAGCAAAGCGCGCTCGAAGCCATTCTGGCCGGCAAGATCAAGGCCGGCGACATCATGGTGCTGCGCTACCTCGGGCCCAAGGGCGGCCCCGGCATGCCCGAAATGCTCGCGCCCACGTCGGCGCTGGTGGGCGCGGGGTTGGGTGAGTCGGTTGGGCTTATCACCGACGGCCGGTTCTCCGGCGGCACCTGGGGCATGGTCGTCGGCCACGTAGCCCCCGAAGCCATGGTGGGCGGCTCCATCGCCCTGGTGCAGGAAGGTGACCGCATCACCATCGACGCGCCTTCCCTGAGCCTGACCCTGCACGTCAGCGATGAAGAACTCGCCCGCCGCCGCGCCGCCTGGACGCCGCCCGCCAGACGCTACACCCGCGGCGTGATGGCCAAGTTCGCCGCGCTAGTCGGCAGTTCGCATCGCGGCGCGGTGCTCGATGCCGATCTGGGCTGACGCAGCCGGGGCGCGCTCAGCTCAACCCGAGCCGCCCTGCCAGGCGCGCCAGGCATGGCCGAGCAAATACAGGCCAAAGCTCAGCGAGGCAATCCAGGTGCTGGCCGGATAACCGATGTAATACGCCGCCGCCAGCCCGCCCCAGGTCACCGCCAGCCCGAGCGCCACCGACAGGCCGACGCCGCCCGCGATGCTGCGGCTCACGGTCTGCGCCGTGGCCGCGGGGCCGATGAGCAAAGCGAAAATCAGCAAGGCTCCGATCACCGGCACGGCAATCGCCACCGTGGCCGCCACCAGCAAGATGAACAGCAGATCGAGCAGCCGGGTATTTACCCCCCGCGCCTGAGCGCCTTCGGGGTTGAAACTGGCGAAGCACAGCGGGCGATACAGCACGGCCAGCCCCGCCAGACCGGCCACACACACCAGCAGCGACAAACCCGCCTGCTCCGCTGTGATACCCACAATGCTGCCGAACAGAATGCTCATCGCCGACTGCGCGTTGGCGGTGTAGAGATTGAGAAACAGCACGCCCAGCCCCAGGGCGAACATGAGCACCATGCCGATGCCGATATCGCGCTGGCGGATGCGCCCGCCCGTCAGCGCCAGGGCAACGCCGCTGGTCAGCGTAAAAGCAAACAGGCCGAGATAAGGGCTTAGACCCAGCAGAATGGCCCCCGCCGCGCCGGTGAAGCCAACATGCGACAGCGCATGCGCGGCAAACGCCTGCCGCCGCAGTGTGATGAAATAGCCCACGGCGGCGCTCAACACCGCAATCGCGCTGCCCGCCAGCAGTGCATGCCGCATGAAGCCATATTCCAGACCGAGGATCACGCGCCCTCTCCTTCGCCTGCATGACCGTGATCGTGCCCGCAATGTGCGGCCTCTTCGGGCATGAAGCCACCGGCGGGATGAATGAACAGATAGCCGCTGTCGCGCGCTACGGCCATTGGCAGACCATACAGCGCCGAGAGCGCCGGTGCGTTGACCACCTCATCCACCGTGCCCAGCCGCCCCCGGCCGCCCGCGAGGTAGAGCACCTGATCCATGTGCGGCAGCAGCGGATTGATGTCGTGCGCGGTCATCAACACCGTCATGCCCTGCTCGGTACACAACCGGCGCGCCGTTTGCAAAATGCGCTGCTGCGCCTGGGGGTCAAGGTTGGAGAGCGGTTCATCCAGCAGCAACATGCGCACCGGGTTGACCAGCGCCTGGGCGATGCGTGCCCGCTGGCGCTGCCCGCCGGAGAGCGCGTCCATGCCGCGTTCGGCGAGCGGCTCCATTTCCATCGCCTTCAGCGCCGCATCGACGGCCTGCGCACGCTGCTGCGCACCTCCGAGCCCCAGCCCCCAGCGTTCGCCCTGCCAGGCCGTGGCGACAAAGCTGCGCACCCGCAGAAAACTGTCGGCGCCAACCGGGTCGCGCTGCGAGACATAGCCGATGTGAGCCCGCGCGGACACGCCTTCCTGCCCCAGCAAACGCAAGCGGCCCGACTCCAGCGGCTGCAAGCCCAGCAAGGCGCGCAGCAAGGTGGTTTTGCCCGCACCGTTGGCGCCGAACACGCCGACAAACTGCCCAGGGCGGATGTGCAGATCCAGTCCTTCAAGCACGGTGCGCCCCCCGAGTGCGCAGCGCAGGCCCTGCGCTTGCACCGCCCACTCGGTCGGAAGGTTCATCGCGGAAGGTTGAGCCGACACGGTCAATGCGATTTGCCCAGCGCCCGCTCGATCGCGGCGAGGGTTTGCAGTTGCCACTGCACATAGCCAGTCTTGGGCGGCACGAATTCATCCACCCCCACCACGGGCACTCCGGAATCCAGCGCGATCTTGCGCAGGCGATCCGTCAGCGGATCGGTCACCTGGCGGTTGTAGAACAGCAGCGCCACTTTGTGCTGACGCAGATGGTCTTCGTAGCGCGCCACTTCGGCGGGAGAGGGCTCGGTGTCGTTCATCACGTCGAATTGAAATTTCTCGCCCAGACTAATCCAGCCGAGTTGCCGCAGCAGATAACCGACCACCGGCTCGCTGGCCGTGACTTTGAGCTGCGGATATTGCTTTTTCAGCGCGACCTGCGCCTCGTTCAGCCGACTCAACTGCGCTTTGAAACCCTGCAGATTCGCGGCAAAGACTTCGCGATGCGCCGGATCGGCTCGCTGCAGCAGTCGCGTGAGTTTTTCCGCCACCTTGAGCGCAATCAGCGGATCGTAGAACACATGCGGATTGCGGTCCGCCATGATCAGCGCAGGGTCGAGTTCGGCGGCCACGATCACCTGCCGCTGCGGGGCGGGATTGGCGGCCAGCATTTTGCTCATCCACTCGTCGTAGCCGATGCCGTTGAGAATGGCGACCTGCGCCTTCGCCACCTTACGCGCCACGGCCGGCGTCGCCTCGAAGCTGTGCGGATCGACATTCGGATTGCTGATGATGCTGTCCACCTTCACCTCATCGCCGCCGATGGCCTGCGCAATGACGCCATAGGTACTTTCTGCCGCCACGATGGAAATCGGCGCCGCCTGCGCCCCGCTGGCGAACAGCAGCGAGAGCGGCGACAAAAGAGCGAGGTAAAGCAGGAAGGATCGGGCTTTCATGGGAAATCTCTGAGGACAAAACAAGAGTTACTTTATAACATCTCAAATAAAGCGAATGTATCCAGATGCAAGTTTTCCGCTGGTACGTCGCAGGCAGAATAGGACGTTTGAAAAAGCGACGACCATGAAAATTGCCACCTGGAATGTGAACTCCCTCTCCGTGCGCCTGCCGCAGGTGCTCGACTGGCTGCAGGCCCAGTCGCCCGACGTGCTGGCGCTGCAGGAAACCAAGCTGACCGACGATCGGTTTCCGCATGCCGAGCTGCTGGATGCGGGTTATCACAGCGTGTGCCTCGGTCAGCCGACCTACAACGGCGTGGCCCTGCTCAGTCGCCACGAAGCGGCGGAGGTGCAGCGCGGCATTCCCGGCTTCGAGGATGCGCAGGCGCGAGTGATCGCCGCGACGTTTGGCGATCTGCGGGTGATCGGCGCCTATTTTCCCAATGGGCAAGCGCCGGATAGCGACAAGTTCGCCTACAAAATGCGCTGGCTCGATGCGCTGCAGGCATGGGTCGCTACAGAACTACAGAGCCATGCCAAAGTGGCGCTGATGGGCGATTTCAACATTGCCCCGGAAGATCGTGATGTGTTCGATCCGGTCGCCTGGGCCGGGCAGATTCACTGCACGCCCGAAGAGCGCGCGCATTTCAAGGCGCTGCTCGGGCTCGGACTGATCGACGCCTTCCGCGCCTTTGACCAGCCTCCCAAGAGCTGGAGCTGGTGGGATTACCGCAATCTGGCCTTCCGCAAAAATCAGGGCCTGCGCATCGACCACATTCTGGTGAGCGAGGGCTTGCGCGGTTCGCTGCAGAGCTGCGTCATCGACAAGGCGCCGCGCAAGAACGAGCGCCCCAGCGATCACGCGCCGGTGATAGCCGTCGTGTGACCCAGCTCATTCTTCCATCCCCAGTTCATGAATTTTTCGGGTGATGGTGTTGCGGCCGATGCCGAGTTTTTGCGCCGCTTCGATGCGCCGACCGTGGGTTTGCGCCAGCGCGGCGGCGATCACCGCGCGTTCGAATCGCTGGGTCAGATGGTGCATGACATCGGGCTCGCCCCTGCGGATCAAGCCCTGGGCCACCTGTTCGACGCGGTACTCCCAGTCCTCGTTCGACGGCTGAATCGGCGTTGAATCGGGGTTTGAAGCCGCAATAAAAGGGATATCGGCCGACGCTGCTGCCGCCACAGCAGGCATCGGCGCTTGCTCAGAGCGAACTTCCGTTTTTACATCGTCTGGCAGGTCTTTGACCTGAATGGTTTGCGCCGGCGCCATGACGGTCAGCCACTGACACAGGTTCTCCAACTGCCGCACATTGCCGGGAAAGGGGAACTGCTGCAGCACGCGCAGGGCCTCGGCGGAGATGCGCTTGGCCTCGACGCCGAGTTCCTGCGCGCTGCGCTGCAGGAAATGTTTGGTCAGCGGAGCGATGTCTTCGCTGCGCTCGCGCAGGGCCGGAAGGCGCAGGCGGATGACGTTGAGGCGGTGAAACAGATCCTCGCGGAACTGGCCCTGGGCCACACGTTGTTCGAGGTTCTGGTGCGTGGCGGCAATTACCCGCACATGCGACTTGATCGCGCTGTGTCCGCCCACGCGGTAATAGTGTCCATCGGATAGCACGCGCAGCAGGCGGGTCTGCAGTTCAAGCGGCATGTCGCCGATTTCGTCGAGGAACAAGGTGCCGCCTTCTGCCTGCTCGAAGCGGCCACGCCGCAGGGTCTGCGCGCCGGTGAAGGCGCCGCGCTCGTGGCCGAACAGCTCGCTTTCCAGCAGATCCTTCGGAATAGCCGCGGTGTTGATGGCGACAAACGGCCCGCCCGAGCGCGGGCTGTGCTTGTGCAGAGCGCGGGCGACGAGCTCCTTGCCCGAACCTGACTCTCCCGTGATCAGCACGGTCACCTGCGAATGCGCCAGGCGGCCGATGGCGCGGAACACATCCTGCATGGCCGGGGCCTGACCGAGCAGCTCGGGGGCTTCGTTGTGTGCTTCATCGGCCTGCTCTTCGCGCAGGCTTTCATCGACGGCCCGCTGGATCAGTTCGACCGCTTTGTCCACATCGAAGGGCTTGCTCAGATAGTCGAACGCGCCGCCTTGCAGCGAGGCCACCGCGCTATCGAGATCGGAGTAGGCCGTCATGATGATGACGGGCAGGCCTGGATGCGATTGGCGGATTTGTTGCAGCAAGTCGATACCGTTGCCGCCCGGCATGCGGATGTCGCTGATGAGCACTTGCGGGCAGCCTTCGGCAAAGGCGCTGAGCACGTCGCGCGGATTGGAAAAGCTACGCACTTCCATGCCCGACTTCTGCAGCGCCTTTTCCAGCACGAAGCGGATCGAGGCGTCGTCGTCAACCAGCCAGATCGGTTTCATCGCGCCCCCCTCGTGCAGCACGGTCTGCAAAGCGTCAAGGCAGCGGAAGAGTGATGCGGAATTCTGTGTGGCCGGGCTGGCTGTCGCATTCGATGGTTCCCTGATGTTGCTGGACGAAGGTCTGGGCCAGGGTGAGCCCCAGTCCACTCCCTCCTTCTCGGCCCGAGATCAGCGGAAAAAAAATGCGATCCTTCAGTTCCGCTGGCACCCCGGGGCCGTTGTCCACGATATGCAAGACCAGTGCCAGCTTATAGCGCTGACGGGCCACCGTCATCTGCCGCGCCACGCGGGTGCGGAACACGATGCGAGCATCGCCCTGCACGATGCGCGTCTGTAGCGCCTGCGCCGCGTTGTGGGCGATGTTGAGCACCGCCTGGATGAGCTGCTCCTTGTCGCCGCGGAATTCGGGCAGGCTGGCGTCGTAGTCCTGCTCGATGGTCAGCCCGTGCGGAAACTCGGCCTGCAGCAGGGTGCGCACATGCTCACACACTTCGTGGATGTTCACATCGCCCACCACATGCGGCTTGCGGTGCGGCGCCAGCAGGCGGTCCACCAGGGTTTGCAGCCGATCGGCCTCGGCGATGATGACCTGGGTGTACTCCTGTAATTCGGCAGACGGCAGCTCTGCATGCAGCAACTGCGCCGCACCGCGTAGGCCGCCGAGCGGGTTTTTGATCTCGTGCGCCAGATTGCGAATCAGCTCCTTGTTGGCCTGCGCCTGGTTGTGCCACTGCTCCTCGCGCTCCAGCCGAGACTGCTGGCTGATCTCCACCACCTCGGCGAGCAGCAGGCCCTGAGGATGATCGGTGCGCGCCACGATCAACTGCACTTGCACCGCCTCGCGCAAATCGCGCAGCCGCATCATGCAGTCGAAGCGCTTGCTGCTGAATTCGTTGCTGCGCACCTGGAGCAAAGACTCCTGCCAGAGTGCGGGGCAATCCATCCAGTGGCTCAGGTTTTGCCCGCTCAAAAGACGGCGAGAGACGCCCAGCCCGTTTTCTAGCGCCGGATTGGCGTATTCAATCGCGCCTTCGGCATCCACCAGGGCGGCCATCGAGGCCAGCCACTCCAGGCCGGGATACTCGGTCGCGCCCGGCTGGCCGACCGCTGCGACGTTCATTGCGGATACTTTTGCAACTCGCGTTGCAAGGCGGCAATGTTGGCCTGCGTCATGGCGATCTGGTCTTTCATCTGCGCCACGCGCTGGGCGTATTCGCCGCCCTTGACCCCGCCGCCCACCAGCCGTTCGCTGGGCAGGTAGTCGGGCTGACCATTGTTGTAGGCCTTGAGTTGCTGCTCGAGCCGCGCCTGCTGTTGCTGCAACTCCTGCTCCAGAATGCGCCGCGCCTCGAGATCGCGCTCTTTTTGCGTGGAGGGCGCAACCCGCGCGGCCTGGTTGCCGCTCGGCTCTGCATTTTGCGCGCTGGGTTTGCTGCCCGATCCGATGACCTTGGGCGTCATGCCCGGACTGGAGAGGATGCTCACATTGGCGTTGTCGATCAGCTTGCAGTTCTTCGCCTTCACCTCGGAAAGATCGTTGGTGTAGGAGTTGTCCGGGCAGCGGTAAACGCGCTGCGGGTCGGTCTGCGCCACAGCGGCAGAGGCGCTCGCCAGGGACGCGAACAAAGCAAACGCGGCGTAACGAACGCTTGATCGGGCAGTCAATCGGGCAGTCAATTGGGCAAACAAGGTCATGGTGGCGCGCATTCAAAAAATCAACGGTCAGTGTAAGTCTGGCAACGCGCGTGCCGCACACCCGGCCGACAGGACGTGGCGGAATTGCCAAAAAAAAGCGGCCCGAAGGCCGCATTTGAAAACCCTCCCACCTTACAGCGAGTAGTACATATCGAACTCGACCGGGTGCGTGGTCATGCGGAAGCGGGTGACCTCTTCCATCTTCAGCTCGATGTAGGCGCTGATGAAGTCGTCGCTGAACACGCCGCCCTTGGTCAGGAAGGCGCGATCCTTGTCCAGATAGTCCAGTGCCTGGTCGAGGCTGGAGCACACGGTCGGGATCTTGGCCTCTTCTTCCGGCGGTAGGTCGTAGAGGTTCTTGCTCGCGGCTTCGCCCGGGTGGATCTTGTTTTCCACGCCGTCCAGGCCGGCCATCATCATGGCGGAGAAGGCCAGATAAGGGTTGGCGGTCGGGTCGGGGAAACGCACTTCGATGCGGCGGGCCTTGTCGCTCTGCACGAACGGCACGCGGATCGAAGCCGAACGGTTGCGCGCCGAGTAAGCCAGCATCACCGGGGCCTCGAAGCCAGGCACCAGACGCTTGTAGGAATTGGTGCCAGGGTTGGTGATGGCGTTGAGCGCGCGGGCATGTTTGATGATGCCGCCGATGTAATACAGCGCAAAGTCGCTCAGACCGGCGTAGCCATTGCCCGCGAACAGGTTCTTGCCGTCTTTCCAGATGGACTGGTGCACATGCATGCCCGAGCCGTTGTCGCCGACGATGGGCTTGGGCATGAAGGTCGCGGTCTTGCCGTAAGCGTGGGCGACGTTTTGGATCACATACTTCATGATCTGCGTCCAGTCGGCACGCTCCACCAGAGTGGAGAATTTGGTGCCGATTTCGCACTGGCCGGCGTTGGCCACTTCGTGGTGATGCACTTCGACCGGCACGCCCATTTGTTCGAGCAGCAGGCACATTTCCGAGCGGATGTCCTGCAGACTGTCGACCGGGGGCACCGGGAAATAGCCGCCCTTCACCGACGGGCGGTGGCCCATATTGCCGCCTTCCATCTTGTCGCCGGTGGCCCATGCGGCTTCGTTGGAGTCGATCTTGACGAAGCAGCCCGACATGTCCACATTCCAGCGGACCTGATCGAAAATGAAAAACTCGGGTTCCGGACCGAAATAGGCGGTATCGCCGATGCCCGATGCTTTCAGATAAGCCTCGGCCTTCTTGGCGATGGAGCGCGGATCGCGGTCGTAGGGTTTGCCGTCACCGGGTTCGAGCACATCGCAGCTCAGCAGCAGCGTGGTTTCTTCGTAGAACGGGTCGATATTGGCGGTGTTCGGGTCGGGCATGAGCAGCATGTCCGAGGCTTCGATGCCCTTCCAGCCAGCGATGGACGAGCCGTCGAAGGCGTGGCCATCGGAGAACTTGCCTTCATCGAAATGCGAGACAGGCACCGTGACGTGCTGCTCTTTGCCGCGGGTGTCGGTGAAACGGAAATCCACGAATTTGACATCGTGCTCTTTCACCAGGCCCATCACGTCGGCGACTGTTTTGCTCATGAAAATCTCCTGTCAGGTTGAAATGCGTTGGGGGTGGTCATCGGCCGTGCTGAAGACGCCACTTGACATCGTTTGCTGCAATGCTCCGCGCAGTGCAGGGAATCTAGCAGAAAGCGTGCCCAGATCGTTTGAAACCCAGCGCCTCCCACCAGTAGAAAAGACGGGGTTTGCAGACGGCGAAAAATGCACCAAAAAAGTGCCGAAAACTCTCATGCACTTTTTCGGTGCGATTCGGCTCATTTTGGTGCGTCTTCCCAACTGCCTTCCGGGAGGTGGGCTCGCAAATAGTTGAAAGCCTCACTTACGGCCGCCGAGTCGCCCTTGACGCCGAGTTCAATGTGCCGCCCCCAAACTGGGTGATCCACGCTGGGGAGGCTGAAAACCTTGACGCCCGCAAACCGCTGCTCGATGTCTTCCATCAAGGGCGTGAGGTCGGACTCCATTGCGTGGCGCACGATCACGGCCCGTTCAACCTGATGACCCTGGCCGTGCAGATGCGCCAGCGGACCATCCAGCGCCCATTCGAGCATCGGCCACGCCATGACCGGAAAGCCCGGGACGAAGTAGTGCTGCCGGAGGGAAAAGCCCGGAATGCGGTTGTAAGGGTTGGGAATGATGGCGCTGCCCTTCGGAAACATGCCCATGTGCAAGCGCTGCTGGTTGGCGGGGCTGTTCACATCGCCCAGCCCGGCTTCGATGACCCGCTGCTGAATCAGCGCCTTGGCCTCGGGGTGCAACTCCAGCGGCAAACCCAGCGCGGCTGCGGCGCTCTGCCGGGTGTGATCGTCTGGCGTGGCGCCGATGCCGCCGCAGCTCATCGCCACATCGCCGCGCCGGAAACTGGCGGCAAATGCCTCGGTCAGCCGGGCGGGATCGTCACCCAGATAGCTCACCCAGTCCAGCCGCATCTCTCGCGCCTTGAGCAGAGCCAGGATCTGAGGGAAATGTTTGTCCTGCCGCTTTCCCGACAGGATTTCGTCGCCGATGATGTAAAGCCCCAGTCCCATGCTTGTGCTCTGAATTGAAAATCCAAGCATAGCGGGGCGCCGTCGCTTTCGCGCCACCAAGCCCCCCAAAAAAATCACACTCTGGCGCTTTCCGTGCGATTGCGGGGTGACGCTTCAGCACACTCCGCCCTTATGCTGGGTTACCTCGTTTTTAATGGACGCTCATGCTGCTTCACCACACTTTCGAGACCACCGCCACCGACTTTGCCGAACATCGCGCCATCGTGCGCGAAGGCGTGACGACCCGCTATGGCGAATTGGCCGACCGGGTGGAGGGCATCGCCGCGGCACTGCGAGCTCATGGGGTGCAGCGCGGTGAGCGGGTAGCGCTGTTTCTCGACAACTGCGTGGAAATGATCGCGGCCATGTACGCCGTGCTCAAGATCGGTGCGGTGTTCATGCCGGTCAACACCCTCACCAAGACCGACAAGCTGGCTTATATCCTCAACGATTCCGAAGCCTGCGCCCTGTTCACCCAGCAGGAACTGGCCGAAACCAGCCGCGCGGCCCTGGCGCTGAACCCCAGCGTGCGTCATTGCTACATGCTCACGGCGTACGCGCAGGGCAAGCCGGACGTCGGCACGCCCGATCCACGCGAATGCGCCTTTCCTGCCGCCCTGCCCGGCGCGGCCTGCTCGCCTACGCAACCCGATCTGATCGATCAGGATCTGGCCGCCATCATCTACACCTCGGGATCCACCGGCGATGCCAAAGGGGTGATGCTCACGCATCTCAACATGCTCACCGCGCTGCGCTCGGTGCGCGGCTACCTCGGGCTGCGGCAGGACGACATCATCGTCTGCGCCCTGCCTCTGGCCTTCGACTATGGGCTGTATCAGGTTCTCATGGCCTTCAGCCTGGGCGCCACCGTGCTGCTGGAGCGCTCGTTCACCTTTCCGGTCAAGGTGCTGGCCAATATGGCGCAGGAGCGGGTGACGGTATTCCCCGGCGTGCCCACCATGTTCACCCTGCTGACCAACCTCAAGGCGCTGCATGAGTTCGATCTCTCGGCGCTGCGGCTGATCACCAATACCGCGGCGGCCTTGCCGCAAACGCAAATTGCGCAGATTCGCGCGCTGTTTCCGCAGGCCACGCTGTTTTCCATGTACGGGCTGACCGAGTGCAAGCGGGTGACCTACCTGCCGCCGGAACAGCTCGATGTGCGCCCCGGTAGCGTCGGGCGCGGCATGCCCAATGAAGAAGTCTGGCTGGCGGACGACGAAGGCCGTCGCCTGTCCAACGGCAGCACCGGCGAGCTGGTCATCCGCGGCAGCCATGTGATGCGCGGCTACTGGCGCAAGCCCGAGCAAACCGCGCAGCGTCTGCGTCCGGGGCCGATTCCCGGTGAAGTGGTGCTGTATTCGGGCGACCTGTTTCGCACCGACGAAGAAGGCTGGCTGTATTTCGTGGCGCGGCGAGACGACATTATCAAAAGCCGGGGCGAAAAAGTCAGTCCGCGTGAAGTTGAAAACGTGCTGCATTCACTCGATGGCGTGTTTGAGGCCGCCGTTATCGGCGTGGACGACGCCCTGCTCGGCCAGGCGGTCAAAGCCTTTGTGGTGTGCAAGCCGGGCTACGCGCTCACCGAGCGCGATGTGATCAAGCATTGCCTGGCGCACATCGAAAACTTCATGGCGCCGAAATACGTTGAATTTGTCGATGCACTGCCCCGCACCGACACGGGAAAAATCAAAAAAACCGGCTTGCGCTGAGCCCACCCCTTCTGCTGTCCTTCCTCATCTTTGCTCTTACCGAGGCTTCATTCCCATGTCTGACATTCAGAAAAGAATTCGCGACTACATCGACAGCAACTTTCTGCTCGGCGCGCGCGACACCAGCTATAGCGACACCGACTCGCTGCTCGATCTGCACATTCTCGACTCCACCGGCGTGCTCGAACTCATCCTCTTCCTCGAAGAGAACTGGGGCATTCAGGTGGCCGACATCGAAATGGTGCCCGACAACCTCGACAGCGTGGCCGCCATCGCCGCCTATGTGCAACGCAAACAGGCGGCCTGAAAAATGACCCGCCCTGCGCTGACCTCCGACGTTCTCGCCATCGACTGCGAGGCTGAAACCGTCCGCATTGCCGACTTTTTGCTCCACACCCTGCGCGGCTTCAACAAGCGCGGCGTGGTGCTGGGCTTGTCCGGCGGTGTCGACAGCTCGGTGTGCGCGGCTCTAGCGGTGCGCGCCCTCGGGCCGCAGCGAGTGTTCGGCCTGCTCATGCCCGAGCGCGATTCGTCGGACAGCAGCGCCAGTCTGGGCGGGCAGGTCGCACAGCAGCTCGGCATCGAATCCACGGTGGAAAACATCGCCCCCGCGCTGGAGGCCATCGGCTGCTATCGCTGGCGCGACGAGGCCGTGCGCGCGGTGCTGCCTGGCTACAACGCGCAATGGAAAATCAAGCTCGCCATCTCCGGCGGGCTGGCTGGTGGCATCAACCATTTCAAGATCATCGCCCAGGCGCCTGACGGGCAAATGCATGAGGCACGGTTGCCGCTGCGCGAATATCTGCAGATCGTCGCCGCCACCAACCACAAGCAGCGACTGCGCAAAACCCTCGAATATTTCCACGCCGACCGCCTGAACTATGCGGTCATCGGCACCCCCAACCGGCTCGAATACGACCAGGGCTTTTTTGTGAAAAACGGCGATGGCTCCGCCGATCTCAAACCCATCGCCCACCTCTACAAAACCCAAGTCTACGCCCTGGCGCGGCATCTCGGCTTGCCCGATGCCGTGTGCAACGCCGCCCCGACCACCGACACCTACAGCCTGCCGCAGGGCCAGGACGAGTTTTATTTCGCCCTGCCCTGGCATCAAATGGATCTGGCCCTCTGGGCCCGCAATCACGGCTACAGCGCCGCGGAACTGGCCGAGACACTGGCCATTCCAGAGGCCCGAGCCGCTGCCGTGCTCAGCGACATCGACGCCAAACGGCGCACCACCCGCTACCTGCACGCCCGGCCCGCGCTGATCGAGCCCGTTTTTCATCCTTCTCAGGAGATCGTTTCTTGAATCTCGACGCCGCATCACCGCCCGCACACACCGCCCCCGATCTGCAAGCCCTTGGGCCGGACGCGCAGGCCGTGTTCGAACAGCGCCTGGCTCGGCTCACTCAGGCCCTCGACATCCTGCCCGACAAGCCGGAAGAGACGCCCGCCTCCGCCCTGCGTGCCCTCTGGCTGCTGGCCGCCGGACACCCGATGTCTTTGCACGCTGCGGCAGAAACGCCCCTGGTCGCGCTGAGCGCCGCGCAGCTCGAAGCGCTCGACGGGCTGATCGAGCGCCGTGTGGCCGGGGAGCCCATCGCCTATCTCACCGGATGGCAGCGCTTCATGGGGCTCGAACTGCGGGCCTCGCCCGAAGCCCTCATTCCGCGCGCCGAAAGCGAACTGCTCGGCCAGATCGCAGCGCAAAAACTGCGTTCGATGGCCGAGGCCGCGGCAACGCCCCCTATCGTGATCGACGTGTGTTGCGGCTCGGGCAATCTCGCCCTGGCGCTTGCGCACGCCGTACCCCAGGCGCAGGTGCATGGCGCCGACATTTCCCAAACCGCCATCGACCTGGCCCGCGCCAACACCCAAAATCTCGATCTGGGCCAGCGCGTCAGCCTGCATACCGGCGATCTGCTCGCCCCGTTCGGCGCCGAGTTTCAGGGCAAGGTGGACCTGGTGGTCTCGTTGCCGCCCTACATTTCCACCGCCAAGATGGACACCATGCCGCACGAAATCGTCGGACATGAACCCCATCTCGCCTTCGACGGCGGGCCGTTCGGCGTGCGCATTCTCATGCGGCTGATCCGCGAAGCCCCTCCTCTGCTGCGCCCCGGCGGCTGGCTGGGCATGGAAGTCGGCCTCGGCCAAGGCCCGGCGATGATGCAACTGCTGGAAAAGCATCCGGCTTACGACCGGGTCGAAACCGTTTGCGATGCGCAGGGCGCAGTGCGCGCCGTGCTGGCGCGAGCGGCGGGCTCAACGGTCGATTGAGCCGTCGGCTGAAACATTTTGCGGTGTCGCGGCCATGCTCGACGCGACGCTGCGCGGGCGCCCAACAGGTGCGCTACGAACAACAAGGGCAGCAGGACGCCGGCCAGCAAGTGAGCCACCGCGCTCCAAGCAGGAAGGTTTTCACCTCCGGCGTAATACAGGCCCAGCCCGCTAAGGCTAAGCAAGCCAAAGGCCGCCAGCAGAAGCAGACCGCTGCGCACATTCTCCCGCCTGACCCATCCGGCTCGAATATGGACGGCCCACACCGCCCCGACGAGGCCGAGTATCGAAAGAAAACTCAGCGCATGGCCCGCAGCCACCCAGGTACGCAAACCGCTGGGCAAAGACCAGGGCATGTCCCAATCCAGGCGCATTTGCAGCGCGCCGGGCGTCAGCAACAAGCCCGTCGTCAACAGTGCGAACAAGGTCACATACAAGACCGATACGAAATGACGCGGATAAGTTTTCAAGCGGCTGCATCCTGTACTGAAACCCTTTCAGGCTGAAGAATCCGGCCTCCCAAGCGCGCGACCAATGCTTGCCGCCGCGCCGGAGCCGAGAGCGCCGCCACTTTGGTCAGCGCGTCGGCCCGCCAGCAAGTCTCGGCTTGCACCGTCCAGACCCGAGGCGCCGCCGCGTCCCAGTTGCCATCACCGGGGTGCATGACACAGCCGGGAAAGTTCTGCTTCGCTGATGGCGCATGCCCCACCATCGAACTGGCCACAGCCGCGTTGCGCAGCGACCCTGCCCAGTACACGGCGCCGCTGGCCTGGCGTATACCCAAGGGCACGGCGTGGGCGCCAAAAGCCCGCAAATCACCGCCGGCGTTCACCACGGCCTGCTCAATGCCTGCGCGCTGCAAACTCTGGATGGCGAGATCCACCGCATAGCCTTTGGCGATGCCATCGAGCGTCAACAGCACGGGGCGACGCAACCCCACGCGCCGTCCGGGCCACATCACTAGCGCATCGCTGCCGATGGCTGCTTCAAGCGTGGCAAAGCCATGATCGGGCAGTACGCCACGTTCGACCAGACGCGCGCCCAAAGTGATGTCGAAGTGGCCTTCGCTGGCCAGCCACATGGCACGCGCTTTGCGCAGCACATCCCAGGTCCAAGCATCGACGGGCTGGGGCGTATGGTGCGCATGTAGATTGATGCGGCTCAGCACGCTGTCCGGCGCATGAAAACTCATGCGTTGCTGCACCCGGGCGATATGCAAAAAAGCGCTATTCACGGCCCGCTCTACCCGAGCCGGTCGCCCGGTGGCCTGAATCTCCACCCAGGTTCCCAGCAAGGGCCGAAGCCTGCGCACGGTGATGGATTCGTCTTTCATGTGCCCGCCTGCAACGCAACTTGTTGCAACACCAGAAGGCGTTTGACTCCGTTCATCACATTGCGGCAAGACAGCGTGGCACCGCTGATATTGGGCACGTCCTTGTCGAGCTGGAACGGGTCGGCCAGCGTTTTGCCTTCCAGCGTCTTTCGCCAACTGGACTGGCGGATCTGATCGCCGTGGGTCTCGCGGTAGATCAGGACCTCGATCCCGCGCACACGCCCCTGTGGCAAGAGCGCGGCCGCGTAGTGAATGAATTCATGCTTGCCCACCACATCATCGACGATGAACCAGCCGAGCAACTTGCCCGCTCGCTCTGCTCGCCAGACCTCCTGCTTGTCCCAGCGCTGCTTCAAGCCGGAGCGCGCCTCGATCGCGGATTTTTGCTCCGCACTCAACTGCACCGGCGCCGCGATGAATCGATCGGCCTCTGGGAATAGCGATTTCTGTGCCTGCTCAACTGTCAGATATTCGGTGGCTCCGACCGGCGCAGCGACCAACGCGGCCAAAGGCATCAATAAATAGGGGTGCCATCCTTGCATGCCTGTTCCTTTCAAAAAATGATTCAGGCCTCAGAAGTTGTAGCCAACCTTGAGCCGGATTTCACGCCGCTCATGATCGGCAAGATGCACACCCGTGGCGTTGTTGTCCGACTCGTTGGAGCCGCCGATCTGCTGGGCCCAGGTCAGCGTGGCCCACCAGGCTTTGCCGCCGTAGTGAATGGAAGGGCCGGCGAAAAAATCCCAGTGATCGAATTCCCAGGACTGATTCGCGGGTTTGAGAATCTCGGCATCGACCCAGCCTTCGGCGCCGATGAACCAGTTCGGTGCAAAGCGATACGACAGGCCCGTTCGCAGCCGCGGGGCCACCGCATACTCCGTGCCGCCGCCAGCGCTGGGCCGCCACGACTCGGCTTCCAGCTCCAGATTGGTGATCCACTGCAACTGGCCGTCGAGATAGGGCCGCTGCAGAATGAGCTTGGTCTCCACCTCATAGCCCTGCCCTTTTTCGCCGGTAATCGGGTCAACACTGTCGTAGGTCACTTCGCCATACAGCGCAACGCCCAAATCATCCTTATAGGGAGAGAGCAGCATTTTTTTCAGTTCCAGCGAGAACCCGCTGAACTGCGTCCGGTGGAGACTGCCGGTGATTTCTCCGTCCGCTACCGGCCCAGCGCAACCCACCGTGCCGCAGTTGTAGCTGTGACGATAGCCGTTGAGGTAGATCGCACCACTCAGGCTGTTATTGATGCCATATTCGTATTCGGCGCGCAGATACTGTGCCGAATAGCTCCCGCGCCGTTTGCCGCTGTGATCAGTGATCCAGAAATAGGCCTCTGAAGTTCCTGCAGGCAGCGTTTCCGCCCCTGTGGTGTAGCCCAGAAGATTCTCGTCGGCCGAAGCGGCGCCAGACGTTGCTGCGAACATCAATCCGACGATCACAGATCGATGGATAGCTTTGACTGCTTTCAAGACACGCTCCGTTATTGATAACGGTTCGCATTCTTGTTTTTATTTCTTTATGTGTCAAGTGTGTCGGTATGTTTCAGAAAAATGAGCAGCCTGTTCCGAGGCAGATTGGCAAAATCGCGGGAAAAGGTAGCTTTGTCGGGCTGTCTTCCCACGCAGCGGTGGGATGCGGAGCCGGAATCCATTGCGCCTAACTTGCCGTCATCCAGGTCTTCTCCTGGCGTGTATTTCTGGCGTCCGGTGCTTTTTCGGTAAAGGCGTACCCAAGCAGTATTAGCAACGTCTAATGCGGCTTCTTAAACGGCAATCAGGGGAGTTTCAGGACAGTGCCTGATCTTGCAGCGCCGCTTCGCGCTCCTGCAAGGCGCGCCACTGTACTTTGCCAGTCCCCGACTTGGGCAGCGTGTCGACGAACTCGACAATGCGCGGGCTTTTGTAGGCGGCCATGTGCGCGTGCGACCAATCGACAATGTTTTGTTCGCTCACGCGGCCGCGCGCCTCGGGCTTCAACACGACATAAGCCTTCACCGTCTCGCCGCGGTGGGCATCTTTCGCTGCCACCACACAGGCCTCGGCAATATCCGGGTGCTGGTACATCAGCATCTCGACCTCAGCCGGCCACACTTTGAAGCCCGACGCATTGATCATGCGCTTGAGTCTGTCGACCATGAAGAAATAGCCCTCTTCGTCCACCCGCCCGAGGTCGCCGGTGCGCAGGAAGCGTTTGCCGTCGATTGTCATGAACGCATCTTCGGTCGCCCTGTCTTGCTTCCAGTAGCCCCGCATCACCTGCGGCCCATGCACGATGATTTCGCCGATCTCGCCCTGCGGAAGTTCCTGCAGGGTTTGAGGGTCGATGATGCGGGCGTCCACGTCGAAAATCGGGATGCCAAGGCATTGCTTCTTTGGTCGATGCAGCGGATTCACATGGGTCGGCGCCATGGTTTCGGTCATGCCATAGCCTTCGATATACGTAATGCCGCACAGGTCCTGCAACTTCTGCGCCACTGCTTCAGGCATGGCTGCGCCACCGCCGCTCATATTCCACACGCTGGAAAGGTCGTACTCGGCAATGCGCGGGTTCATCAGAAAATCGACCACCATGGCCGCAATCGCCTGCCAGGTACCCACCTTGTAGCGCTGCACGCATTCGACCGCTGCCTCGCGGTCCCAGCGCGGCAGCAGCACCAGGGTGTTGCCGTTGTAGAGCGAGCCATTCATGCCGCCCTGCATGCCGGTGACGTGAAAGAAGGGCAGCACTGCAAGCCCCACCGAGTCTTTGGGCATGCGCAACCAATCCACACCACCGGCCACCGTGCTCATCACACTGCGATGGGTATGCATGCAGCCCTTGGGTTTGCCCGTCGTGCCGGATGTGTAGGGCATGACGCAGAGGTCATCCGGGCTGGTGTTGAGCGGCGCTGGAACGCGCTGTCGCTCCAGCATGTCGGCCCAAAGCGTCACCCCTGGCTCGGAGACATTTTCACGTGGCGCCGAAGCAAATGGCGGCACGGTAATGCTCGGTGCGCTGGAGATGTAGTCGCTGTAGGCTGCGACGATGATCTGGCTCAGGCCCTTGCCCAGCAGCGGCCGCATTTGCGCAAATAGTTCCTGGCCGACGAAGGCCACAGTCGAACCGCTGTCCTCAACATAGTGGGCCAGTTCCTGCGTCAGATTCATCGGATTGACCGGTACAACCACCGCACCAGCACGCAGAATTCCGTAGTAGGCCAGCACGAATTGCGGACTGTTCTGCATATCGAGCAACACGCGGTCGCCTTTCACGACGCCGCAGTCCTGCTGCAGGAAACCGGCAATCCACTCGGCCTGACGCTTGAACTCGCCGAAGCTCAAGGCCTTGTCGTAAAAGATCAGATAGGGCTTGTCGGGATATCTCGCCGCCGACACTTCGGCGTTGTAAAAGAGGTTGGTGTTTGGAATGGTGAGGTGATGTGGCAATCCCTTGGGCCAGACATCAAAGTGGCGAGTGTTCATGACTTGTCTCCGGGATGATTCGAGTTAGGGTCGACTTGTAAAGTCTGCAGGAACCGCTCAATCGCCGCATTGACCGACGCTGCATGTGTCAGGTTGCTGGCATGCCCGGCCCCGGCGATGATGTCCAGGCGTGAGCCTGCCAGGCGTTTCTGCATATCCACAGCGCGGTCTAGCGTAATGGCGATATCGGCATCGCCGTGAATGACTAGCGCAGGAATTCGGATGTCTGCCAGCTGCGCAGAAATATCGTCTCTGCTCACAAGAGTCTGAAAAGCAGCCAGAAGGTTGTGCGGCTTCCAGGCACGCCATTTGGCTTTCCACGCTGCTGCTTGTGGCGCACCAGCCCCGAGGATGATGTCAGCGATGGTGTCGGCAATGGCGTCGGGCAATCCCTGTGCGGTCCAGATGTCGATCATCTGCTTGTAGCCCGGCGTCTTACTTGGGTCTTCCTGTTGCGCCTGGGTGTCAATCAAAATAAGCCCGCGCACCAGCTCGGGGTGGGTGAGCGCTAGGCGCAAGGACAAGTAGCCGCCTTGGCTCATGCCGGCAAACACGGCGCGCTTGATCCCCAGATGCTGCATCAGCGCGGCCAGATCATTGGCCGAGTCGTAGTAGCTGAACGGGGCGATGCTGTCAGTTGCGGTTTGGCCATGGCCGCGTTCATCCCAACAGACACAGCGATAGTGCTGGCGAAAATATTCAACTTGCGGATCGAACATCGTCGCATCCATCAACAAGCCATGCGAGAACACGAGGGCGGGGCCGCTGCCGCCGCTGTCCTCGTAATGAATGCGCTGGTTATTGACTTTGGCAAATGGCATTTTGATCTCCAGTTGCGCCTGTTATTAAAGCCGCTGATTGCTGGCGCTCGTCACCTTGTGGGCAATTCGCGCTTGGGCCGATAGCGTTCCAGTTCCAGTCGCGCGATCTGGTCGCGATGCACCTCGTCCGGGCCATCGGCAAAGCGCAAGGTGCGGGCGTTGGCATAGGCGTAGGCCAGACCGAAGTCGTCGCTCACGCCCCCGCCGCCATGGACCTGCATGGCCCAGTCGATCACCTGGCAGGCCATATTGGGGGCGACCACCTTGATCATGGCGATGTCCTTGCGCGCGGCTTTGTTGCCTTGGCGGTCCATCTTGTCCGCTGCGTTGAACACCAGAAGCCGGGCCTGATCGATGAGAATGCGGGCGTTGGCGATGCGCTCGCGTGTCACGCCCTGATCGGCAACTGGGCGGCCAAAGGCAGTGCGGGTGACGGCGCGTTGGCACATGGACTCCAGCGCCCGCTCCGCCAGGCCGATGAGGCGCATGCAGTGATGGATGCGCCCTGGCCCAAGCCGCCCCTGCGCAATCTCGAACCCCCTGCCCTCGCCCAGCAGCATATTGGCGGCGGGCACGCGCACATCGGTGAACGTAATTTCGGCATGCCCATGCGGTGCGTCGTCGTAGCCGAACACCGGCAGATGACGCAGCACCTGCACGCCGGGCGTGTCCATCGGCACCAGAATCATCGATTGCTGCCGATAGCGGTCCGGGTTATCGGCATCGGTCTTGCCCATGAAGATGAGAACCTCGCAGCGCGGGTCGTTGGCACCCGACGTCCACCATTTGCGGCCGTTGATGACGTAGTGCTCGCCCTCGCGGCGGATACTGGCCTGAATATTGGTGGCATCGCTCGAGGCGACAGCGGGTTCGGTCATGGCAAAGCCAGAGCGGATGTCGCCGCGCAGCAAAGGCTCCAGCCACTGCATCTTTTGCTGCGGTGTGCCGTAGCGCTCCAGCACTTCCATATTGCCTGTATCGGGCGCCGAGCAGTTGAACGCCTCGGGGGCGATGTGCGAGCGGCCCATGATTTCGCACAATGGGGCGTATTCCAAATTGCTCAAACCGGCGCCACGCTCGGATTCGGGCAGAAACAAATTCCACAAAGCGGCCTTGCGCGCCTCGGCCTTGAGCTCCTCGATCACCCGCGTGGGCTGCCAGGCGTTTCCGGCCTTGCGGTTAGCCTCGACTTCAGCCGCGAAGCGCGCTTCATTGGGATAGATGTGCGCATCCATGAAGGCGCTTACGCGATCTTGCAGAGCGCGGACTTTTTCGCTGTGATTGAAGTCCATTCGGATTCCTCGATGGTTGGGTGGTGAAGTCGGCAGGGGATCAATGCCCGAAGACGCGTTCGACCTGCGCCCAGGCCGCTTCAGCTAGCGGACGAGCGCGGCGACCGGCCTCAAGCGCCTGCGCGCTGGAAGCATTGCCCTGCAATGCACGTGCCATGACCCCCTGCAATATGGCGGCGAGGCGGAACAGATTGAAGGCGGCGTAGAACTCCCAGTCAGCCGCTGCGACGGGCTCGCGGCCGGTGCGTCTGCAATACTGCGCAACGTAGTCGGCCTCGCTTGGAATGCCGAGGGCCTTCAGATCGCCCCCGACCAGGCCGCGAAACTGCCCCGGCTCAAGCCGCCATGCCATGCAGTGGTAGGCAAAATCGGCCAGCGGGTGGCCCAGGGTTGACAGCTCCCAGTCGAGCACCGCCAGAATACGCGGCTCGGTGGGGTGGAAGACAACGTTGTCCAGCCGGTAGTCGCCATGCACGATCGCTGTCTCTTCCCCTTGCGGAATGTGCTGCGGCAGCCAGTCGATGAGCTGGTCCATCGCGGCGATCGGCTCGGTTTCGCTGGCGCGGTATTGCTGCGTCCAGCGCGATATCTGTCGGGCGATGTATTGGCCCGGCTTGCCATAGTCGGCCAGGCCAAGTGCGGCGTAGTCGACGCGGTGCAGCGCCGCGATGACCCGATTCATCTCGTCGAAAATCGCGGTGCGCTCGTCGCGCTGCATGCCGGGCAGCAGCGGATTCCACAGAATCCGGCCTTCGACGAAGTCCATGATGTAGAACGACGTGCCGATGACGCTCTCATCCATGCAAAGCACACGCATCTGCGGCACTGGCACTTCGCTTTCGCCAAGTGACTGCATGACGCGAAATTCGCGGTCCACCGCATGGGCCGAGGGCAGCAGCTTGCCCGGTGGCTTGCGCCGCAGCACATAACGCTGCCCATCGGCTGCGGTGAGTAAATATGTTGGGTTGGACTGGCCCCCTTTGAACTGCGCCACCTGCCACGGCCCTTTTGCCTGCGGCAGGTGCTTGCGCAGATAGTCGGCCAGCGCCGCCTCGTCAAAGACCAGTGCCGGAGCGACGTCGCGAGTGTCGGCTTGCATGGAGCGTCCTATTGTCGAATCGGTCGAATCGGTCGAATCGGTCGAATCAGCTGGATTAGTCAGACCAGCTTGACCAGTTGCTTGCCGAAATTGCGCCCCTTGAGCATGCCGATGAAGGCCTCGGGCGCATTCTCAAGTCCGTGGGCGATGCTTTCGCGGTAGTGCAGTTTGCCCGCCGCCACCATGCCGCCAAGTTCACGCAGCGCCACCGGCCATTGCTCCATGTGCTCCGAGACGATGAAGCCTTGCAGCTTCAGGCGGTTGATCAGCACTGTGCGCACGTTTTTCATGCAGTAGGGGTCGGTGGTGTTGTAGTCGGCGATCATGCCGCACAGGGCGATCCGAGCAAAGGCGTTGGTGCGCGCCAGCAGCGCGTCGAAAATTTCGCCCCCCACGTTCTCAAACAGGCAGTCAACACCCCTGGGCAAGGCGGCTTTCAAGTCGTCTTTGAGTTTGCCCGCCTTGTAGTCCACACAGGCGTCGAAGCCCAGTTCTTCCACCACATAGCGGCATTTCTCCGCACCGCCGGCCACGCCAACCGCACGGCAGCCCTTGGCTTTGGCAAGTTGGCCCACCACGCTGCCCACCGCGCCTGAAGCCGCTGTCACCACAACCGTTTCGCCCGCTTTGGGTTCGCAGATGGCGTTCAGCCCGTACCAGGCCGTGACGCCTGGCATGCCCACCGGGCCAAGGTATGCGGCCAGCGGCACGTGCGTGGTGTCCACTTTTTGCAGCATGCGCCTCGGGGCCACTCCATACAACTGCCAACCCATCATGCCAACGACTTGGTCACCCGGCTTGAAATGAGGGTCGCGTGAAACCACGACTTCACCCGCCGTACCGCCCACCATCACCGCACCAAGTGCCACTGGTTCGGCATAGGACTTGGCGTCCGACATGCGGCCGCGCATATACGGATCGAGCGAGAGCCAGTGGTTGCGCACCAGGACCTCGCCTTCGCCCGGCTCTGGAATGGGTCCTTGTTCAAGCCGGAAATGGCGTGCTTCGACCCACCCCTCCGGGCGCCCGGCGAGCAGTATTTGTTGGTTTTGATCGGTCATGGCAGTTCTCCTGAAAAGTTGTTGCGCGATGCGGCCGCGGCGGGCGAACTCCCGGTTCAGATCGCGCTCGAACCGCCGTCCACCGCGAGGCACTGGCCGGTGATATGGCGTGATGCTTCACTGGCGAAAAAGACCGCCGTGCCCATCAGATCCTGCTCGCCACCGAGACGTGCCAGCGGGGTCTTCTCAATCACCTGATCGCGCATCGCATCAAGCAAGCCGGCAGTCATTTTGGACGGAAAGAAGCCGGGCAGAATCGCGTTAACGCGAATGCCGTGCTGCCCCCATTCCGCCGCCAGTGCGCGGGTGAAGTTCACCACCGCACCCTTTGAGGTGTTGTAGGCGATGGTGCGCATGGGCGGCGGGTTGCCGCGCAGCCCCGCGATGGAAGCGATGTTGATGATGCTGCCGCGCCTCGCCGGAATCATGCAGTGCTTGCCGACTTCGCGGCTCAAGAAGAACACCGCGTCGACGTTCAGCCGCATGACCTTGTCCCAGGCTTCGTCCGGGTAGTCCTCCGCCGGGGCGCCCCAGGTCGCGCCGGCGTTGTTGACCAGGATATCGATTCCACCCAGCGCCGTACGCACGCTTTGCGCCAGCGGGGCGATGACCTCGCGCTGTGACAAATCCGCGGGAAAAATCTGCGCGTCAATTCCAAGCCCACGCAAGTGTTTCTGTGCCTGCTCCAACTCACTGGCTTTACGAGCAACGAGTGCCAGCCTGGCCCCCATTTCCCCCAGGGCCTGCGCCATTTGCAGGCCCAGCCCTCGCGATCCGCCCGTGATCAGGGCGCAGCGCCCGCTGAGATCGAATAGTCGGTGCGTGGTGGATGTCATGGTGGCTCCAGATCAGTTGGGTTGATGGCTAGGGCTTAGGGCCGGTTCTAAAACCAGGCATCCTGCATCAGGCGGCAGATGGAATTGCGCTCGGCGGCGACTTGCAGCCAGGCCTGAATTTTTGGCAGTTCGTAGGCGAAAAAATAGTGGCATGCCTGCAACTTGCCTTGCAGAAAATCGGGGTGGCCAGGCTGCTGCAAGCCCGCATGTGCAACCAGCGCCACGTCCAGCCAAATCCACGCCAGCATGACATGACCGAAGGCTTGTAGATAGGGCGTGGCGTTGGCCAGGGTTGCAGCTGGATCGTTTCCCTCCCACGCTGCGCGCGTCGCTACGAGCAAGTCATCCAGCGCAGCATGCAGCGCAGCGCCATGCGACTGTAGCCGCGGTGAGGATAAGGCGCGGGTTGCGGTGGCACCCACGCGCGCAGCCAGCAAGGCCAAGCCTGTGCCGCCATCCATCACGACCTTGCGACCGAGTAGATCGAGCGCCTGGATGCCATGCGTGCCTTCGTGAATCATGTTCAGCCGGTTGTCGCGCCAGTATTGCTCCACCGGAAAGTCACGCGTGTAGCCGTAGCCGCCATGCACCTGAATGGCCAGACTGTTGGCTTCCAGGCACCATTCAGACGGCCAGCTCTTGGCAATCGGCGTGAGCACTTCGAGCAGTAATGCCGCTTCGCTCGCCGCGGTTGCACCGCCCGTGCGCTGCTCGTCCACCAGCCGCGCACAGTACAGCTCCAGCGCCAGTGCGCCTTCTGCATAGGCTTTTTGCGCAAGCAACATGCGCTTCACGTCGGCATGTTCGATGATGGACACCTGTGGTTGGCTCGGATCCTTGCCCAACGGCCCTACCGGGCGCCCTTGCGGGCGCTGGCGGGCGTAGGCCAGTGCTGCTTCATAGCCTGCCATACCGAGCATGGCGGCAGACAGCCCGACACCGATGCGCGCCTCGTTCATCATGTGGAACATGCAACGCAAGCCCTCGCCAGCAGCGCCGACGCGCCAGCCGATGGCGCCCGGCGCACCGCCCGCTGGATACCGGCCATCACCAAAACTGAGCAGGGTGTTGGGCGTGCCGCGCCAGCCACATTTGTGATTCAACCCAGCCAGGGTGATGTCGTTGCGGTGGCCGGTTAGTTGTCCACTGGCGTCGACCAGCATTTTTGGCACGATGAACAGCGAGATGCCGCGCGCACCGGGCACCAGCTTGCCGTCCGCGCCTGGAATCTTGGCCAGAACGAGGTGGACGATGTTGTCGGTGAGTTCGTGCTCACCCGCGGAAATCCACATCTTGCTGCCGAACAGGCGGTAACGGGGACCCAGTACGTCGGCCTCGAAATCAGGGCCATCGGGCATGGCACGGGTGGCGATGTCCGACAGGCTGGAGCCCGCTTGCGGTTCGGACAGGCACATCGTCCCGGCCCAGCGACCATCGAACTCGGCATGGGCAAAGACCTGCTGCTGCCTGGGCGTGCCATGTGCCATGAGCAAATTGGCGTTGCCCACGGTGAGCATTCCCGCACCGATGCCGACCGAGGCCTTGGCGAAAAATGCATTGGCCGCGGCTTCCACTGTGTAAGGCAGTTGCATACCGCCGATGGACTCATCCTGCGCTGCGGCCAGCATGCCAGAGTCGGCGTAGGCGCGCCAAGCCGCGTGCGTGGCTTGTGGCAGGATGACGCGGTCGCCGCTCTGCCGTGGCTCCTCGGTATCCACCAGCCGGTTAAACGGCGCGTATTTGTCGCGGGCGATGCGCTCGCAGGTGTCGAGCACCTGGGCAAAAGTATCTGCGTTGTGCTCTTTGTAGCGCGGCCTAGTGCACAGGCTGGTCACGTCGAGCCAGTCGTGTAGCAGGAAGTCGATGGTTTGGCGCATGGCGCATTGGCTTTAGGCAAACGGGCCTCAGAGCACCTCGAACAAGCCCGCAGCGCCCTGACCGCCACCGATGCACATGGTGACGACCACATATTTCGCTCCGCGGCGCTTGCCCTCGATCAGCGCATGACCCACCAGCCGCGCGCCGGTTACGCCGTACGGATGTCCCACCGCGATGGCGCCGCCGTTGACGTTCAGCCTTTCGTCGGGAATGCCGAGCTTGTCGCGGCAATAAATCACCTGCACCGCGAAGGCCTCGTTGAGTTCCCACAGGCCGATGTCGTTCATCTTCAGCCCGGTGCGCTGCAGCAGGCGCGGAATGGCGAACACCGGGCCGATGCCCATTTCGTCGGGCTCGCAACCCGCAACGGCAAACCCGCGGAAAGCCCCCAAGGGCTGGAGTCCGCGCTGCTCGGCCAACTTGGCGTTCATCACCACGCAGGCCGATGCGCCGTCGGAAAACTGGCTGGCGTTACCAGCGGCAATCACCCCGCCCGGCAGGGCCGGACGGATTCGGGATATGCCCTCCAGGGTGGTGTCTGCGCGAATGCCTTCGTCAGCGCTCAGCGTGACTTCCCGCGTCACTAGCTGGCCAGTGGCCTTGTCAGCCATACCGGCGCGTACCGTGATGGGCACGATTTCATCGAGGAACTTGCCTGCGGCCTGCGCCGCTGCTGCGCGCTGCTGGCTGCGGGCGCCGTATTCGTCCTGCAACTGGCGCGAAATGCCGTATCGCTTGGCCACGCATTCCGCCGTTTGCAGCATGCTCCAGTACAGCTCGGGCTTGTGCTGCAGCAGCCAGGGTTCGCGCAGCATGTGCGTATTGGCGCGATCGTTCTGCACGCAGGAAATCGACTCCACGCCACCGGCCACCATCACCGGCACCTGATCCACGATGACGCGCTGCGCTGCAATCGCGATGGCTTGCAGCCCGGAGGAGCAAAAGCGGTTGACGGTGGCGCCGGCCGTGGTGACCGGAAGGCCGGCGCGCAGGGCAATCTGCCGCGCGATATTGCCGCCCGATGCGCCTTCGGGATAGGCACAACCGATGATGCAGTCTTCTACCTCGGCAGCATCGATGCCTGCGCGCTGCACGGCCGCCTGAACGACATGGCCGCCCATGGTGGCGCTGTGCGTGAGGTTGAGCGACCCACGCCACGACTTGGCAAGTGCAGTGCGCGCAGTGGAAACAATGACGGCTTCAGTCATGGAACACTCCGGTGTAAGAGGTTGCAAGCTAGGCGTTGAATCGTGCCGCGCCTGTTGATTGACGACAGCGTGATCATCGCAATACGGGGCTCAGGCGCAGCTGAATGTCTTGCCCTGCTCGGCCAATTCAGCCAGCAGCGGCGCGGGTTGCCAGAACGCGGCATCGCCCCCGGGTTGCGCTGCGAACTGGCGCATGCGACGTACCACCATGGCGAGGCCGATCTGATCGGCATAGCCCATCGGCCCGCCACGCCAGGCCGGAAAGCCATAGCCCGCGAGATACACCATGTCGATGTCGGAAGCGCGTTGTGCGATGCCTTCTGCCAGCAGGCGCGCGCCTTCGTTGACCAGGGCATAAAGGCAGCGGTCGACGATTTCGGCATCGTCGATTTTCCGTGGCGTCACGCCGATCTCCTGGCGGTAGGCTGTAATCAGCGCATCCACCTCGGGATCGGGTAGCGCGGCACGGTTGCCGGCCTCGTAGCGATACCAGCCCTTACCGGTTTTCTGGCCATAGCGACCTTGCTCGCACAGGCGGTCGGCCAGGCGCGAATACATGACGTTGGGTTTTTCCACATAGCGCCGCTTGCGTATGGCCCAGCCGATGTCGTTTCCGGCCAGGTCGCCCATGCGGAACGGCCCCATCGCCATGCCCCAGGCTTCCAGCGCCCGGTCTACTTGCTGCGGGCTGGCGCCCTCCTCCACTAGAAAATTGGCCATGCGGCCGTAATGCTCGATCATGCGGTTGCCGATGAAGCCGTCGCACACACCAGACACCACCGCCGTCTTGCGTATGGTCTTGGCCAGCTTCATGACGGTGGCCAGCGCATCCTTGGCCGTGGCCTTGCCGCGCACGACTTCGAGCAGCTTCATCACATTGGCCGGGCTGAAAAAATGCATGCCGATGACGTCTTGCGCGCGCTTCGTGCAAGCGGCGATGGCGTCGAGGTCCAACGTGGAGGTATTGGAGGCGAGGATGGCACCTGGCTTGGCGATGGCGTCAAGGCGCTCAAATACATCGCGCTTGACCTCCATGGTTTCGAACACGGCTTCGATCACCAGGTCGCAGTCGGCCAGTTGCGCAAAGTCCAGCGTGGGGCGCAGCAAGGCCATGCGCTTGTCGACTTGCTCAGGCTTGAGCTTGCCTTTCTTCGCCGAGTTGTCGTAGTTCTTGTGGATGGTGGCCACACCGCGATCCAGCGCCTCCTGCGTGGTCTCAACCAGAGTGACTGGAATGCCGGCATTGAGAAAGTTCATGCTTATACCGCCGCCCATGGTGCCCGCCCCGATCACGCCCACCCGGGCGATGGGACGAGTCGGCGTGTCGGCTGGCACGTCGCCAATCTTGGAAGCGGCGCGCTCGGCAAAAAACGCATGGCGCAGCGCTTGCGATTCGGGCGTGGCCATGAGCATGGCAAACAAGCTGCGCTCCCGCAGCATGCCTTCGTTAAAGGGTTTGAGCGAACCCGCCACCGCCTCGACGCATTGCAGCCGCGCCGGTTCGTGCGGAAATTGCGCGGCCACTGTGGTGCGAGTGAACTGAATGAAAGCCTCGGCGTTGTCGTGATTGACGGCAAGGTCGCGCACGCGAGGCGTGGGTTTTGTCGATTCGGCTAAATGACGTGCGAATGCAGCCGCAGCGCCCACCACATCGTCTTCGACCACAGCATCGAAAAAGGCCGTGGCAGCCAGCATCCTGGCGGGCACAGCCTCGCCGGAAACAATCATGTTCATTGCATGTTCCAGCCCCACTGCGCGCGGCAGGCGTTGCGTACCGCCGGCGCCGGGCAGCAACCCGAGCTTGACTTCCGGCAGTGCGATCAGCGCCGAGGCCAGCGCCACGCGGCCATGGCAACCCAGTGCGAATTCCAGCCCGCCACCCATGCAGGTGCCATTGATGGCAGCGACCACTGGCTTGGTACAGGCTTCGGCTACGGCAATGACGTCGAGCAGATGCGGCGACGACATGGATTCCGGCCTGCCGAACTCGCGAATGTCCGCCCCGCCGGAAAACAGAGCGCCGGCGCCGGTGACGACGATGCCGATCACGCCAGAATCGGCCATTGCAGCGTCGATGGCCTCCACCAACAAGCGGCGCTGCTGTCTGCCGAAGCCGTTGACGGGCGGGTTATCGAGGGTGAGTACCGCGATGCTGCCAAGGCGCGATGTGTGAACGCTGCTCATTCTGTCTCCTGGAAAGTGAACTTGTCGCCTTGCGGTTCGATTCGGACACGAAGCTCGGTGGGCGCTCGTCACGTATTGTTCCGCTAAGCAGAACTTTGTTTTGATAACGATCAATGCTAGCCTGATGCAAATGAGTTGTAAAGCTACCGTTCATCCGACATCGCCATGCAAAAAATTCATGTTTTACTCACCAAAGAAGAGCTTGATCACCAACGTCTTGAAGGCCGCGTGGTCATCGTGCTGGATGTGCTGTTTGCCACCACCTCGGCGCTCACGGCACTGCAAGCCGGCGCCAGTGCGGTCATCCCAGCGCTCGGCGCCGAGCATGCGCGCAGCATCGCCGCCAGTCTTGCTCCCGCCCGCGCGGTGCTAAGCGGCGAACTCGATGCCGAAACCCTGCCCGGCTTCGTCCACCCCACCCCGCTGGCCTTGCTGCGCCAAGACCTGCAAGACCGCATCCTGATTTACAGCACCACCAATGGCACCGTCGCACTGCATAAAGCGCAGCAAGCCGCCGCGCAGGTGTACGCCGCCAGCTTGCGCAACGCCCAGGTAACCATTCAGCATGTGCTGCGCGAACACCCGCACAGCACTGTTCTGGTGGTCTGCGCAGGGTCGAGCGCGCAGTTCAATCTGGAGGATTTCTACGGGGCTGGCCTGCTCGTGCATGGCTTGCAGCAAGCGCCTGGGGCTCGCAGCTATTCCGATGCAGCGTTGGCTGCCGCGTTACTTACGCAAGGCAGCGATGCGCTGCGTTGCTTGCGCGCATCGCGCGTGGGCTGCTTGATGACCTCGCGCGGACTCGACGCCGAAGTCGACTACGCCGCGCAATTGCATGCAGATTCAGGCGTTGCGCGGCTGCAGAACGGTCGCCTGGTGCGGGTACCTGCGTAGGAAACCGTTCGACCTCGACCATCAACACAAGAAGCCTTGCATGTTGCAACACCACGATGTGATCCTGTCTGACGGCCAGCGGCTGCACGTCGCCAGTAGCGGCAAAGTTGGGCGACCTCTGCTGATGTTCGCGCACGGCTTCCCCGAATGCTGGGCGGCTTGGCAAACCCAGCTGGCCGCTTTTGGCCAGGATCACTTTTGTCTCGCACCAGACCTGCGTGGCTACAACTTGTCCGGCAAGCCCGAGGGTATTGCCGCCTACCGGGTGCAACCGCTGATGGACGATTTTCTCGGTCTGATGCGGCACTTCGGCTATGAGCAATGTGCGCTGGTAGCGCATGACTGGGGCGGCGCCGTAGCCTGGAGTCTGGCAGCGCGTGAGCCAAGGAGTCTGTCCAAGCTCGTCATCATCAACTCGCCTCACCCCATTCCCTTCGCCCGCGCCCTTGCCCACAACCCAAAACAACAGGCTGCCAGCCAATACATGCTGCGCTTTCGCGAAGCCGATGCTGCGGAATTCCTGTTGCAAGACGATTGCGCCCGCTTGCTCGCGCTCTTCCGCCATCCCATCACGGGGAAGTCAGCGCTGGATGAAGCCGAGATTGCGCTCTACAAACAGGCCTGGAATCGGCCCGGGGCAATGGACGCGATGCTCAACTATTACCGCGCCTCTCCTTTGGTGCCGCCCACAGCCGAGCAGGCTGGAGCCGCGGGCTTGAAGCTTGACCCTGAGGATTTTCTCGTGCCCATGCCCACGCTCGTAATTTGGGGTGAGCAAGACCAGGCGCTGCTGCCCGTGCTGCTCGAAGGTCTTGGAGCCGTGGTGCCCGACTTGCACATTCACCGCGTGCCGGGTGCTTCGCACTGGGTGGTGCATGAAGAACCCGAAGCGGTTGAGCCCGCCATACGCAGTTTTCTGGCGGCAACCTGAGTTGCTACTTGCTTAGGTCGAACTGGCTTAGCGAGTCGCCAAACCTTCCAGATGTTGCACCATGGCGAGGAGTTTGGGGCGCACCTCATTGAGCAGAAACTCAGGCGCTAACTGGAACGCCGGGCCACCGCAATTCATCGCCATCAGCGGCATGCCATTGCCGGGGTCAAAACCCACGGCGATGGCGTTCACGTCTGGCTGCCAGTCGCCGAACGAGCAGGCCACACCGAGGTTGCGATAGTCGCTCAGCGCCCTGTCGATACCGCGCTTGAGCGTCGGCCACGCCAACTCATCAAGCGCAGCGAGGTCGTCGAAAATGGCCGCACGCTCACGCTCGCCAGCCACGGCAAGGTAAGCGCGCCCCATGGCCGTGGTGGCAATAGGGATACGCGAGCCCACGTCCAGACTCAGGGTCAGCGCCGAAACGCTGCGGCAGTTCTCCACGTAAATCAGCGAGAGCCGGTCGCGGGTTCCCAGCGACACCATACCCTTGGATGCATCGGCCAGTTCCTGCATCAGAGGCCTGGCGATTTGGCGAATGTCCATGCGTGCCAGTACCGTGCTGCCCAGCGATAGCGTCGCGGCCCCGAGTCGGTACTTGCCGCTGTCTGCGTCTTGCGTCAAGTAGCCCAATCGCGTGAGCGTATAGGTCAGGCGCGAAACCGTGGACTTGGGCAGCTTGCAGCGCTGGGCGATATCCAGATTGCCCAGCGCCTTGTCGCGTGAGCGAAAGCTCGACAGTACCTCCAGGCCGCGCGCTAAGGCAGTGACGAACTGCCGCTCGTCTTTGGGTACGGTGTCGGCAGGGGCTGCTGCCTGGATTGACTCGGTGTTGATGCGGCGCGCGTTCATGGGCTGTGTCGGTGTTGTGCTGTTTTGATAGTCGTTGCCACGCCGAGCGGTGTCTGTGTTGCGAGTCATCGCGCACGAAGCATCGTCGAGTGCATCGTGATGAACTGACCCCAGCCTTGACACGCCGGAAGGCAAGTCGAACAATCGACATCATATTTCACGGAACATTATTCCGCACAGCGGTTTTTACATTGATTCGACTTTCATCAAATTTTCATACTTTTTTATGGTTAGCCCGCCATTTTCATGGGGACGATTCCTTGCACCTGGAGCTGCAAATCTCGGTCGACAAGCGTGCTGTGCATGGTGCCGCGCCCGAGTTTTGTGCACGAGAACTTGCCCCAAGATGTTGCAGGCCGTCCGCCATGAAACCACCGACCCTGGGCTGTTCCACGCCTTTGGCGACATGGGATTGCCGGATTCCCCGCTACCGCCAATTTACGGCAAGGCAAAAATCGGCTCTTTCGGCCTGTCGGAGATTGAATTGGGCTCCGATCCTGACGGCCTGCAAACCCGCACACAAGAAGAGATGCACGCACTAATCCAATGGTGCGCGCAGACCGGCATACAGGCATATACGACCTAGACAGGTACGCCAGATGAACATGGATTTCGAACCCGATTTCACTCCGGAATATGCACCGTTTCGCGCTGAAGTTCGCGCATTCCTGCATGACAAACTGCCCGCTTCGCTACGCCACAAGGTTCTGCATGGCTTACGTTTGAACAAAGACGATTTTGTACTCTGGCAACGCATCCTCCACGCCCATGGATGGGGCGCGCCCAACTGGCCATTGCAGTATGGCGGCACGTCGTGGAACGCCGTGCAACAAGCCATTTTCGATGAGGAATGTGCCCGGGCTGGAGCGCCGCGACAACTGCCATTCGGCCTCAAGATGCTGGCCCCTGTACTGATGCGTTTTGGTACGGAGACGCAGCGCAAGACGCTGCTACCTGGCATTGTCAGTGGAGATGTGTGGTGGTGTCAGGGCTATTCCGAACCAGGCGCTGGCTCGGATCTGGCATCGCTCAAAACCCGCGCAGTGCGTGATGGTGACGACTATATCGTTACCGGCCAGAAGACCTGGACCACGCTTGGGCAATACGCAGACTGGATGTTCTGTCTGGTACGCACCGACACGGCAGCCAAGCCGCAGCAGGGTATTTCCTTCCTGCTGATCGACATGCGTTCGCCCGGCGTCAGCGTGCGTCCCATCATCACTCTGGACGGTGAGCACGAGGTGAACGAAGTCTGGCTCGACGCCGTGCGCGTGCCCGTGGCCAACCGTATCGGCGATGAAAACCAGGGTTGGACCATTGCCAAATATCTGCTTGGGCATGAGCGCAGCAATATTGCCGGAGTCGGCATCGCCAAGCGGGAACTGTCGCGGCTGAAAGATCTGGTCGCGCGTGAATCGAATCCAGGGAGAACGCTGCAGGATGATCCGCTGTTCGCGTCACGCATTGCCCAACTGGAGATCGACCTGTTGGCGCTGGAAATCACGCAACTGCGCATGCTGCAACGCGAAGACCCACCCGGACCGGAAAGCTCGATGCTCAAGGTGCTGGGCAGTGAGTTGCAACAGCGTGTGGCTGAGCTGCTGATGCACGCCGCGGGTCATCGCGCCCTGTCCTTCGAATTCCAGACACCGGATTCCGGGAACAAAGACGAGGACGAGAGTGGCAGGCTGGCCGCGCAATACGCCAATTGGCGCAAGCTTTCCATCTTTGGTGGCAGCAACGAAATTCAAAACGGCATCCTGGCGCGTGCGCTGGGCCTGTGAGGAGGCGCACCATGCAGTGGCACGCAACGGAACAACAAAGCCAACTGGCTGACGCCCTGGAGCGCTTCATGCAGCGCGACTACAGCTTCGAACAGCGCCGCGCGCTTGCGGCTGGCGCGGGTTTCAGTCCGCAGTCCTGGGCCCTGCTGGCCGAGCTTGGCATAACTGCGCTGCTGGTGCCCGAGACCTTCGGCGGCCTGGGCGCAAGTGTGCAGGACGGCCTGCATGCGCTGCAGACCCTGGCGCCGGCGCTGCCCCTGGAGCCCGTGGTCGCAAGCAGCCTCCTGGCCACGCATCTGCTGAGCGGGTGCAGCGAAACGGCAGCAGCGCGTGCCTGGTTGCCGCGTATGGCTGAAGGCCGAGCGATTGCCACGCCTGCGCACTTCGAGGCCGAGCAAGGCTTCGCCACCGAGCAACCGCAAACCCAGGCGCGACACGACGGCGATGGCTGGCTGCTACACGGCGCAAAGAGTTTGGTGCTGCAGGCGCAGTTTGCCGATGTGCTGCTGGTCTCGGCAACAGCTGGTGATGGACAAATGGCTTGGTTCGCAGTGGAGCCAGGCAGCAGCGGCGTGCATCTCCGCGCCTATCCCCTGCTCGATGGCCAGCGTGCCGCCAACGTGACGTTCGATGGCGTGCGCCTGCCTGCTGCAGCCCGCATCGACCGGCCCGGCCAGGGTGTTGCGCTATACGGCGCCATGCGCGATGTCTGGCTCGCCGCACTGTGCGCCGAGGCCGTCGGCATCCTTCAAGCCACGCTGGACGCCACCGTGACTTACCTCAACACACGCCAACAATTCGGCCAGCCCATAGGCCGCTTTCAGGTGCTGCAACACCGCGCCGTGCGCATGTGGATGGAGCTTGAGCAGGCACGATCCATGGCCTTGCTTGCCGCCGATGTCTGCACACAGGGCGACGCAGTGCACCGCACCCGACTGCTGGCAGCCGCCAAAGCCCGTGTCGGCCAGGCTTGCAGCTATGTGTCGCAACAGGCCGTGCAATTGCACGGCGGCATGGGCATGACCGACGAGATGCAGGTGAGCCATTGGTTCAAGCGACTCACCGTCATCGAACTCTGGCTACACGATAGCGACAGCCATTTGCAGCGCTACGCCAACAGCCTGCGCGCAGCCTGACGCACTCTGGAGTCCAGCCATGCCCGTACGCAATGCCCGCGCCGTTGTCTGCCGTGGACCGGATCGGCCGTTTGAAGTTGAGACCATCCGCGTCGAGCCGCCGCGCCGCAACGAAGTCACCATCCGCCTAGCCGCTTGTGGGGTGTGCCACAGCGACCTCTCGGCGACGAATGGCACCATTCCCATGCCACCGCCTTTGGTGCTGGGGCACGAGGGCGCAGGCGTCGTCGTCGAGATCGGCGAAGGCGTGACCGAGCTTGCCGTTGGCGATTCCGTGGTGACTTCCTTCGTCAGCATGTGTGGCCACTGCCGCTATTGTCAGACCGGTCGGCCGCAATTATGTGATCAGGCTGCCAGAACCTTGACCACGCTGCCCGATGGCAGCGTACGCAGCTTCGACACGGACAACCAGCCGCTTTCGGTGTTCTCAGGTTGCGGCGTGATGGCCGAATTCGCCACACTGCATGTTGACAACGTGGTGAAAATCGACGCTGCCATGCCGCTGGAACCAGCCTGTTTGATTGCATGTGGCGTGATGACTGGCGTGGGCGCGGCCTTCAACACCGCGCGGGTGGAGGCCGGCTCCAGCGTGGTCGTGTTTGGCTGCGGTGGTGTGGGTTTGAACGCCATTCAAGGCAGTTCCATCGCAGGAGCCGCAAGCATCATCGCCGTGGACACCATGGCGCACAAGCTTGAATTCGCCCGCCTGTTCGGCGCCACGCACACCATCGACGCCAGCACCGATTCGAATGTGGTCAAGATCATCAAGAAGCTCACAGGCGGCGGCGTGGACTACGCCTTCGAGTGTGTCGGCTTGGGAGTGCTCGTCGCACAAGCCTACGCCAGCTTACGCAAAGGCGGAACTGCCGTGGTGGTCGGTGTGGCGGCGCAGGCCGACACCACCAGCGTGCGCACCGCCAGCCTGACCTTTGAGGAAAAAACCCTCACCGGCAGCATGTATGGCTCGGCGCGACCGCGCCAGGACTTTCCGCGGCTGATTGCGCTCTACCGCAGCGGACGGCTGAAGCTCGACGAACTCATCACCCAGCGCTACACCATCGAACAAGCCGCGCAAGCCTTCGCCGACTTGCAAGCCGGGCACAACGCCCGTGGCGTCATCGTGTTCGACCCCGACTGAACGTCAGGCTGCTCCTGAAACCCACTCACAAAACCACCATGCAAATCTACCAAGACAACATTGCTGTCATTACCGGGGCCGCCGGTGGTATTGGTCTCGCCCTGGCGCGGCAGGCGGCCAGGCGCAATATGAAGCTGGTGCTGACCGACCTCGACACCGAACGCTTGCACCACGCTGCAGCGAGCCTCGACCTGCCGCCCGAGCGCCTGCTGTTGCATGCCGCCGATGTCAGCCGCGAGGCCGATGTGGCAGCCCTGGCCGATGCCAGTTTTGCCCGCTTCGGCGCTGTGCACCTGCTGTGCAACAACGCTGGCGTGGGCTACAGCCGCTTGACCACCGAGCACAGCACCGCCGACTGGGACTGGGTGCTGGGCGTCAACCTGATGAGCGTGGTTCACGGCATTCGCCATTTCGTGCCGCGCATGCAACGGCAAAGCGAGCCCAGCCATGTGGTGAACACCGCCTCCGCAGCAGGCTTGGTGTCCAGTCCCGGCATGGCAGCTTATAACGTGAGCAAGCACGGCGTGGTCACCTTGTCGGAAACCTTGTATGCGGAGCTTACCGAGCAGGCATCGCAGGTCGGTGTTTCGGTGCTTTGTCCGGCCTGGGTACCCACCGGCATCAACCAGAGTGCGCGCCACCGCCAGCCGCGTTTCGGCACCGAACCCGAGTTGACGCCGCAATCGGCCGCCTATGCCCAGCGCACGGCCCAAGCGGTGCAGTCCGGCAAGCTCACGCCTGACGACATTGCGGGCATCACCTTCGCGGCCATAGAGCATGGCCAGTTCTACATCGTGCCGCACCGCAAAATTCTGCAGGCGGTGGAGTTGCGCGCTCAGGACATGGTGCTGGGCCGTAACCCCACACCACTCACCCCGCCTGCCGCGTCTAGGCCAAGCAAGGCAGCGGAGGCGTCACGATGAAAGCCTTGCTCTGCACAGCCTATGGCCCGATTGATACCTTGCGGCTGCAAGATGCCCCTGATCCAGTGCCGGCAGCTGGCGAGGTGGTGGTTGCAGTGCGTGCCTGCGCACTGAATTTCCCTGATGCGCTCATCGTCCAGGGCCTTTACCAAGCCAAGCCTGCCCTACCTTTTTCACCCGGCGCCGAGTTCTCCGGAATCATCCTCCAGGTGGGCGCAGACGTGACGGCCTACAAACCTGGCGATGCCGTCATCGCCTTCGCCGGTCACGGCGGCCTGGCCGAGCGCTGCGCAGTGGATGCGCAGCGCATCATGCCTTTGCCGTCCGGCATGTCGTTCGAGCAGGGCGCGGCGTTCATGCTGACTTACGGCACCTGCATCCATGCGCTTAAAGACGTCGCACAGTTGCAACCCGGCGAGACCTTGGCCGTGCTGGGTGCGGGTGGCGGCGTGGGGTTGGCCGCAGTCGACATTGCCAAGGCCATGGGTGCGCGGGTGATCGCCGCAGCTTCGACCAAGGCCAAGCTGGAATTGGCGCAGCAGCATGGCGCTGACACGCTGCTGGACTATGCCAGCGAGGATCTGCGGCAACGCCTGATGGGACTGACCGAAGGCAAAGGCGCCGACGTGGTGCTGGATCCTGTGGGTGGCGTTTACGCCGAAGCCGCGCTGCGCGCCACGGCTTGGCGTGGCCGCTACCTGGTGGTGGGTTTCGCTGCGGGCGACATTCCCCGCATCCCTCTGAATCTGGCGCTACTGAAGGAGCGTCAGATTCTCGGCGTGTACTGGGGCGAGGCCGTGCAGCGCAACCCCAGGCAGCATGCCGCCAACGTGCGGCAATTGCTGCAGTGGTTTGTGGCTGGGAGTGTGCGCCCGGAAATCACGGAACAGCTGGGTTTGGAGCAGGCCACGCAAGCCCTTCTGCGGCTCAGCCAGCGCGAGGCCAAGGGCAAGATCGTGGTGCGCATCATGGCCGAATCCGGGGTCTGAATCAACTGCCGTTCGGCATGTGAGGTTAGGTTTCATTCGCCCCTCAGAGCCACACCCCTTTTTGAGAATAATGCAGCCATAGGCGCGCAGCTTTCCAGTCGCAACGATCGCAAAGGCTACACGCGATCGCACTTAGAAAGCATGACGATCAATGCCTGCCATTTGAATCGGAGCTGTTGGCGCCGATCGGCAGCTCGTCCCGTAGCGCAGCAATTTGCCGCCCCGAATCGGAGCCAAGACGATGCAACTTAATTCAAATGGTTTGACCATCGGCGCCGTCGCCAAGGCGGTCGGAGTCAACGTCGAAACCATCCGGTTCTACCAGCGCAAGGGCTTGCTGGGTGAACCCGAGCGAACCCAGGGAAGCTTCCGTCATTACGGGCCCGGTGACGTTGCCCGCCTGCGTTTCATCAAATCGGCCCAAGGTCTGGGCTTCAGCCTCGACGAGATTGCCGGTTTGCTGCAGCTCGATGACGGCATGCACTGCGACCAGGCGCGTGAGCTCGGTGAACGCAAACTCCGCGACGTGCGCACCAAGCTCGACAACCTCAGGCGCATCGAGTCGGCGCTGGCCGAGATGATTCGTGCCTGCGCCTGCAGCGATGGCTCCATGTCCTGCCCCCTGATCGACGCGCTCCACGGCGAGGTTCACGCTCCCTAAGCAGCGAGGTTCAGGCAGCCGTGCGCCGGCTGAACGGCAAAGGCCATGACGCCTTGTCAACCAAGGCGCGATGCGGCTTGACTCCGTACTTTGGTACGGCTTTACATTGTCGACATCGTCCACTCCATGGAGTTTCGGCATGTCGCAATCCAGACCACCACACGCGCCCACCGGGCGCGGCGCGCTGTTTGCCGGCGGGCTCGCGGCCATCCTGGCCTCGACCTGTTGCCTGGGCCCGCTGATCCTGCTGTCGCTGGGCATCAGCGGCGCGTGGATCGGCAATCTGACCCTGCTTGAACCGTATCGGCCGATTTTCATCGGCGCGGCTCTCATCGCCCTGTTCTTCGCCTGGCGCCGCCTGTTCAGAGCGCCTGCAGCCTGCAGACCGGGCGAGGTCTGCGCCATTCCCCAGGTCAACGCCACCTACCGGCTGCTGTTCTGGATCGTCGCCGCGCTGATCGTCGTGGCGCTGTCGTTTCCCTATGTCGCTCCCCTGTTTTATTGAATCGAAAGGAATCCTCATGAACAAGCTCCTGACTGCTATTGCCGCCGCCTGCGTTTTCAGTGCCCCTGCCTGGGCTGCCGAGCAGACCGTGACCCTCGCCGTGCCGGGCATGACCTGCGGGGTCTGCCCCATCACCGTGCACAAAGCGCTGACCGCCGTTCCCGGCGTGGAAAAAGTCAGCGTGGATGAGATGAAAAAAGACGCTGTGGTCACCTTCGACAATACCAAGACCAACGTCAAGACCCTGATCAAAGCCACCACCGATGCGGGCTATCCCTCGACGGTCGTGCAATAAGCCGACTGTGATGAGCCGATCGCGCTTTGCTGCGGCCGCAGCGCACGCGAACGGCCGATCTGAACCGGCCCCCCTCCAACTCGAAGAGAAGCCCATGGAAATCCTGAGCATCAGCGGCATGACCTGCAACGCCTGCGCCACCCACGTCAAAAGCACCCTGGAGAGCCTGCCGGGCGTGAAGTCCGCGCAGGTGTCGTACCCGCTGGGGACGGCCGAAGTCGTGGCCGATGACAGCATCTCGTTCGACGCGATAGCTGCGGCCGTAGCCAAGGCGGGCTACGCGGCAAAGCAGGCGGTCTACTCTTCCACGACATCGGACGGCGCAGCCGACTCGACCCATCCTGCCCGCGGTGACGCCAGCGGTCTGCGCATCGCCGTCATCGGCAGCGGCGGCGCGGCCATGGCGGCGGCGATCAAGGCGGCCGACAGCGGCGCGCAGGTCACGCTGATCGAACGCGGGGTGATCGGCGGCACTTGCGTCAACGTCGGCTGTGTGCCGTCCAAGATCATGATCCGCGCCGCGCACATCGCCCAGTTGCGCCGCCGCAGCCCGTTCGACGCGGGCATCCCACCCACCTCCCCCGCCATCCTGCGTGACAAACTGCTCGCGCAGCAGCAGGCGCGCGTCGATGAGCTGCGCCACGCCAAATATGAAAGCATCCTCGAGGGTCAGCCCGCCATAGCCACCCTGCGCGGCGCCGCCCGGTTCCAGGACGACCGAACGCTGGCCGTGACCCTGCACGACGGCAGCACACGCCAGGTGAGCTTCGACCGCTGCCTCATCGCCACCGGCGCCAGTCCGTCCACTCCTCCGATTGCGGGACTGAAGGGCACGCCATACTGGACGTCGACCGAGGCGCTGGAGGCCGACACGATTCCGCCGCGCCTGGCGGTCATCGGCTCTTCTGTCGTCGCGCTGGAGCTGGCCCAGGCCTACTCCCGCCTGGGCAGCCAGGTCACCCTGGTCGCGCGCAACACCCTGCTGTCGCGCGACGATCCGGCCATCGGCGAGGCGTTGACCGCCGCACTGCGCGAAGAGGGCCTCACCGTGCTGACTCACGCCCAGGTCGGTGCGGTGGCCTACGCCGACGGCTGCTTCGCGCTGACCACGAACCAGGGCGAGATCCGCGCCGAGCGCCTGCTGGTGGCCACAGGCCGCGCGCCCAACACCGCGGCGCTCGATCTGCACGTTGCCGGCGTGCATTGCGATGCGCGCGGCGCCATCGTGGTCGATGACCACTTGCGCACCAATGTGCCGCACATTTACGCCGCGGGCGACTGCACCGATCAGCCGCAATTCGTCTATGTGGCCGCAGCCGGGGGCACGCGTGCGGCCGTCAACATGACCGGCGGCGAGGCGACGCTCGACCTCTCGGCCATGCCGGCCGTGGTGTTCACCGACCCGCAAGTGGCCACGGTGGGGCTGACCGAGGCGCAGGCGCAGCGACAAGGCATACAAACCGACAGCCGTACGCTGAGCCTGGACAACGTCCCCCGCGCCCTGGCCAACTTCGACACGCGCGGTTTCATCAAGCTGGTCGCCGAGGCGCACACCGGGCGCCTGCTCGGCGTCCAGGCGGTGGCCGCCGAAGCTGGCGAACTCATCCAGACGGCCGCGCTCGCCATTCGCAACCGCATGACGGTGCAGCAACTGGCCGACCAACTCTTCCCCTACCTGACCATGGTCGAAGGCCTGAAGCTGGCCGCACAGACCTTCACCAAGGATGTGACGCAACTGTCATGCTGCGCGGGGTGAGCCGATCGAAGCAGAGACCTTGCCCCTGTTCGACATAGTCCAAAGCCACTTGGTTACGCGGCTTGTTTTGACTGGCCCGCGTGCCAGTTTGCTTCGAACTTCATCGGGCTGACCTACAGGCTCTCGGTCGGCGCATGATCCCAGCCGTTGCCCTTGCGTCTCATCGACCAGCTTCGCGCGCTCTTTGGACTTGAGTTTGCCGCGGAGCGCCGAACGCCACCCATTTGGCGTGGTCTGCGGAAGGTCACCGGAATCCGGGCGGTGTTCCAGGCCGCCCTCAATTCCTTGCAGGATCGCCGCCTGCACTGGGATGTGGTCGAATCGCTGAGATGAACTGATGCGACCTTGCGGGTGACTGTGGCGGCATCGAGGTCGGCAATGCCTGCGCGCATCAAATCGAACGTCCGACGAATCTCCACCCTTCCCTTTTCGGCTCGATTCTTGATGTGCCCTCTCAGATAGATATCGCAAACATCGCGTACCGTTGGGCTCTGGCATTTGCCCGGTGTGGGCGCCATGAGCTTTCCCGGAAAGAGCATGAGAGCAGCGCGCGCCAAACTCCATAATCGGCACAGAGGTCAGCGTAAGTTTTTCTGGGAGGCGAAATTTTTGGCGTAACTTTTTTATCAACGCCCCAAAAGCTACGCCTGAATCATGAGTGCAGAGATGTGGCGCAGGGCGATGTTCCGATTTCTCAGGCTCTCGCCACGCGCTCGATATGCTGAAAACACCTGTTATTAACAATAACTTAAAAAATTTGATCAAGGAAATCAATTGAGTAGCATTTCCGCGCACACCCCGCTGATGCAGCAATACCTGCGCATGAAGGCGGAGCATCCCGGCACGCTGCTGTTGTGTCGCATGGGCGATTTCTACGAACTGTTTTACGACGACGCCGAGAAGGCCGCGCGGCTGCTCGACATCACGCTGACCCGGCGCGGTCAGTCGGCGGGCGAGCCGGTCATCATGGCTGGGGTGCCGGCGCAGGCGCTCGATGGCTATCTGGCCAAGCTCGTCAAGCTCGGTGAGTCGGCGGCGATCTGTGAGCAGATCGGCGATCCGGCGCAGGCCAAGGGGCTGGTCGAACGCCGTGTGGTGCGGGTGGTCACACCGGGCACGCTCACCGAACAGACGCTGCTCGACGACAAGCGCGACGCCATTCTGCTGGCCATTGCGCCGCCGAAATCGGCGCGTGGCGAATGGGGGCTGGCGTGGATGGCGCTGACCGGCGGCGGCCTCACCCTGGCGCAGTGCGAAGCGGCCGCCCTGCCCGACTGGCTGGCCCGCATCGCGCCTGCCGAGGTGTTGTGGCCGCAACACCAAAGCCTGCCGAACGAACCTCGTTGGCCCCATACGACCGAGCGACCGGAATGGCATTTCGACGCCGCGCTCGGTCTGCGCAAGCTCTGCACGCAATTGCAGGTGGCGCATCTCGACGGGTTCGGCGCGCAAGCCATGGGCGCGGCACACGCCGCCGCTGCCGCCTTGTTGACCTACGCCGAGCAGACCCAGGGTGGCACGCTGCCCCTGCTGGCCGATCTGCGCGTTGAGCGAGCCGAGCACAGTCTGCAGCTGGACGCCGTGGCCCGCCGGAATCTGGAGATTCTGCAACCCTTGCGCGGCGAAGACAGCCCCACGCTGCTTTCCCATCTCGACAGTTGTCAGACTGCGGCGGGCAGCCGCCTGCTGCGCGACTGGCTGCAGGCGCCACCGCGTGACGCCAACGTCGCCCGCGCGCGCCACGCCGCTTTGCAGGCACTGATCGACGGCGACTTGGCGGCATTGCGTGGCAGCCTGCGCGGCATGGCCGATCTGGAGCGCATTGCCGCGCGCATCGCGCTGAAGCAGGCCAAGCCGCGCGAACTGTCAGCGTTGCGCGACGGCCTGCAGCGCCTGCCTGCACTGCGTCGACAGGCGGCCGCGTTCGAACGCTGCGCCTTGCTGCAAACCCTCGATGCGCAGCTTGATTTGCCGCCCGAACCCGCCGCCTTGCTGCAACGCGCCATCGCGGCCGAACCCGCGCTGAATCTGCGCGATGGCGGTGTGATCGCCGCCGATTTCGATGCCGAACTCGACGAACTCCGCGCCATCGACACCGACTGCGGCAGCTTTCTCATGGAGTTGGAACAGCGCGAGCGCGCGCGCACCGGCATCGCCAATCTGCGGGTGCAATACAACAAGGTTCATGGGTTTTTCATCGAAGTCACCCACGGCCAAACCGACAAAGTGCCCGACGACTACCGTCGCCGCCAGACGCTCAAAGGCGCAGAGCGCTACATCACCCCGGAACTCAAGGCTTTCGAGGACAAGGCGCTTTCCGCGCAGGATCGCGCACTGGCGCGTGAGAAAGTCTTGTTCGAGGGCGTCATCGAAGCGCTGCAGCCCGCGCTGGCCGATATCCGCCGCGCCGCGCAGGCCGTCGCCCTGCTCGACACCCTGGCCGCCCTGGCCGAGCGCGCGAGCACCTTCGGCTGGGTCTGCCCCGAGTTCGTCGAGGCGCCGGGCATCGACATCGTGGGTGGCCGCCATCCGGTCATCGAGAGCCGGGTTGACCGCTTCATTCCCAACGATTGCCAGCTCGACGAACAGCGCCGCCTGCTCATTCTCACCGGGCCGAACATGGGCGGCAAATCCACTTATATGCGGCAGACCGCGCTGATCGCCCTGCTCGCCTACCTCGGCAGCTATGTCCCGGCCCGCAGCGCCCGCATCGGCCCGCTGGACGCGATTTTCACCCGCATCGGCGCTTCCGACGATCTGGCCGGCGGGCAATCGACCTTCATGGTCGAAATGGCCGAAACCGCGGCGATTCTGCGGCAGGCCACACCGCACAGCCTGGTGTTGATGGACGAGGTCGGGCGCGGCACCTCCACTTTCGACGGCCTCGCGCTGGCCGCGGCCATTGCGGCGCAGTTGCACGACCGCAACCGCAGCCTCACCCTGTTCGCCACACATTACTTCGAGTTGACGGACCTGGTGCTGCGCCACCCGCAGGCGGCCAATGTGCATGTGGGCGCAGCGGAAACGCCGCAGGGCATTGTGTTTCTGCACGAGGTGCGCGAAGGGCCGGCCAGCCGCAGCTATGGCGTGCAGGTCGCCCAGCTCGCCGGGGTGCCGCCTGCCGTCATCCGCGACGCCCGCAAGCGGCTCGACGCGCTGGAACGCCAGCATCAGCAACAGGAGGCGCAGCTCGATTTGTTTGCCGCGCCCGCTGAAATCGATGAAGCAGAGCCAGCTCCAGCCCCCACTCACGAAGCGGTGACCCAGGCGATCGATGACGTCGATCCCGACACCCTCACGCCGCGCCAGGCGCTTGAAACCCTCTACCGTCTCAAGGCCTTGCGCGAGCTCGAATGACGCCGCTCAAACCCGCTCGATCAGCGCGTAGGCCGAGTGATTGTGGATGGACTCAAAGTTCTCCGCCTCGGCCACGTAATGCCCGATGCGCGGATCGGCATTGAGCCGGGCGGCAACATCACGCACCAGATCCTCGACGAATTTGGGATTTTCGTAGGCGTGCTCGGTGACATATTTTTCGTCCGGGCGCTTGAGCAAGCCCCAAATCTCGCACGACGCCTCTTCCTCGGCAATGCGGATGAGTTCTTCCAGCGCCACGGGCTGAAGCAGTTCGGCCGTGATGGTGATGTGCGAGCGCTGGTTGTGCGCGCCGTAATCCGAGATTTCCTTCGAACACGGGCACAGCGATTTCACCGGCACCATCACCTTGGCGGTCAGCTTGAGTTGATCGCCGCGCGCTTCCGCGATCCACCCCGCCTCGTAATCGAGCAGGCTTTGCACGCCCGAGACCGGCGCGGTTTTGCGCAGAAACAGGGTGAAGGCGAATTCCAGACGCCCCGCCGTGGCATTCAGCTTGGGCAGCATCTGTCGGGTGAGCGCGGCAAACGCCTGCGCGTCCATCGCCTCGGGCATGGCTTCGAGCAGTTCGACGAAGCGCGACATGTGCGTGCCTTTTTTCTCAGCGGGCAGCGCCACGTCGGCCGTTACCTGGGCGATGCTCGGGTGAATGCTGCCGTCGCGCAAACGCACATTGAGGGGATAGCGCAAACCCTTGACCCCCACCCGCTGGATCGCGATATGGCGCTCGTCCACAGTGCTCTGGATATCCGGAATGGCTTCAAAGGGTTTGTTCATGGAATGACGGGTAGGGCTGCGCCGATGGGGTTCGGAATCGCCCGCCCGGGGCATAGTTGAGAAAAGTTCTCAGATTATCCCGGACTGTGCACATCCTTGCCCGGTCTGCGGAAATGGCGGCGCTCAGCCGCGCTGCGGCAACACCCGCAGGAGCAAAAACAGCAGCGCCGCCGCGACCACCATGGTCGGGCCCGAGGGCAGGTCGGAATGCAGTGAGGCCAGCAGCCCCAGCAGGACGGCGACTGCACCGATTGCGGCCGCGCCCAGCGCCATCTGCACCGGCGTGCGCGCCAGTCGCCGCGCCGCCGCCGCCGGAATGATGAGCATGGCAACGGTGAGCAAAATACCCACGAGCTTCATCGCCAGCGCGACGAAAACCGCCAGCACCAGCATGAACGCCAGTTGCAGCCATTTCACCCGCCGCCCCTCGACGGCGGCGAGTTCTTCATGCACGGTGAGCGCCAGCAAGCCCTGCCACAGCCAGGCCAGCAAAGACAGGCCCACGACGTCGATCAGAAGAATCCAGCCCAAATCCGCCGCCCTGAGCGCCAGGATGTCGCCGAACAGGTAAGAGAACAGATCGACGCGCACGTCCTCCATGAAGGCCAGCACCACCAAGCCCAGCGCCAGACTGGTGTGCGCCAGCAGACCCAGCAGCGTGTCTTCGGCAATGCCTTCAGCCGGTTGTCGCCGCGCCAGAACGAGGGCGATGACCACGCTCACCGCGAGCACGCCGATGACCGGATCGAGGTGCAGCAGCAGCCCCAGCGCCACCCCCAGAAAGGCCGAGTGCGCTAGCGTTTCGCCGAAGTAGGCCATGCGGCGCCACACCACAAAGCAACCCAGCGGCCCCGCCAGCAGCGCCACCCCCAAGCCGCCGATCAAGGCGCGCCAGACGAAATCAGGCAGCAGAAATTCAGTCATGGGGCGTCCGTCCTTCGGCTGCATCGGGCACGATATTGCCGTGCAGGTCGTGATGATGATCGTGGTGATGACGATAGATCGCCAGCCCGGTCAGATCGCGTCCGAAAAGTCGCAGGTACTCCGGATGCACGCTGATGTCTTCGGGCCGCCCCACGCAGCACACATGGCGCTCCAGGCAAACCACCTCGTCGGTGGCGGCCATGACCAGATGCAGATCGTGCGAAACCAGCAGCACGCCACAACCGGATGCGTCACGCAGGTGGGCGATCAAGGCATAGAACTCCTGCTGACCCTGCACATCGAGCCCTTGCGCCGGTTCGTCGAGCACCAGCAAATCAGGCTCGCGCAGCATCGCCCGGGCGAGCAGAACCCGCTGCATTTCTCCGCCGGATAGCGCACGCAGCGGCCGCCGCAGCAGATCTTTCGCGCCGTTATCGGCCAGCCGCTGCTCGCGCTGCGGCTCGGTACTCGGGCCCGCCAGACGCAGAAAACCGTCCACATCCATCGGCAGGCTGGGCGGCGGGGTAAAACGCTGCGGCACATAGCCCACGCGCAGCCCGCTACGCCGCCGCACGACGCCGCGATCCGCGGTCATCAAGCCGAGCAGCACGCGCACCAGCGTGGTCTTTCCGGCACCATTCGGGCCGACCAGCGTCACGATCTGGCGCGGCAGCACGCGCAGGCTGACGTCGGTGAGCAGCGCGTGACCGTGGCGTTGCACATGGATGCCCTCGAGGGCGATAAGGGGTTCTGTGGGAAACAAGGGCGTTATTTTCTGTTGCAAGTGTTATATTATAACCAATTACTTTCTCCACGTCATCGCTCAAAATGATCTTTCTACGACGCCTCTTATCCCTTTCGGCTTTGCTCGCTGCCACCCTGACCCCGCTGGGGGCGCAGGCTGAAACCCCAAGGGTCGCGGTGAGTATCAAACCCGTGGCCGATCTGGTGGCGGCCGTCATGGCCGGGGAGGGCAAACCCACGGTGCTGATTCCGCCGGGAAATTCGCCCCACACCTATGCGTTCAAGCCCTCTGAGCGAGCCAGCGCCGAACAGGCGCAGCTTCTGTTCTGGATCGGGCCGGACGTCGAGCCTGCGCTGATCAAGATCACCAAGGCGCTGCCCAAATCGACCCAGGTGGTCACGCTTTCCACCCAGACCGGCATGGACTTGCTGCCCGCGCGCACGGGCGGCGACTGGGAACGCAAGCGCCCTGCCCCGAAGCTGGCGGTGTCGCACGACCACGGCGACGAACATGAACACGGCGGCGAACATGACCATGTGCACACCGGCAGCTTCGATGGCCATCTCTGGCTGTCGCCCACCAATGCCAAGGTCATCGTGCGCAGCGCGGCCCGCGCGCTGGCGGCGAAAGACCCGCAACATGCGCCGCAATACCAGGCCAATGCAGAGCAGGCGGTGCAGCGCATCGATGCCATGACGGCGGAACTCACCGCGCAACTCGCCCCGGTCAAAAACAAGCCCTTCATCGTGTTTCACGACGCTTATCAATACTTCGAACATGCCTTCGGGCTGCGTGCGGTCGGCTCGATTCTGGTCAGCCCCGACGCCATGGCCAATGCGCGACGCGTGAGTCAGATGCGCGACAAGATCAAGTCGCTGGGCGTGGTCTGCGTGTTTGCCGAGCCTCAGTTCGAACCGCGTCTGGTGCAGACCTTGATCGAGGGAACCCAGGCGCGAGTCGGCACACTCGACCCGCTCGGCGCCAAGGGCCCGCTGGGCCTGGAAGGCTATACCCAGCTGATGCGCAATCTGGCGATTAACCTCGGCCAGTGCCTCGGCACACCGTAAGGTTTTATTCGTTGGCCGCGCGCTGACGGCCTGCGGGATGAAGCAAGGCGCCAAAGCGTTTGCGCACGCTCGCGGCAATGCCCGCGGCGTCCAGCCCGATGTCAGTGGTGATTTGCGCGGGGTCGCCATGTTCCAGCCAGGCGTCGGGCAGACCGAGGTTGAGCACCGGAATCTGAACGCCCGCCGCCTGCAAAGCCTCTAGACAGGCCGAGCCCGCCCCGCCACTGACCACCCCTTCTTCCACGGTGACCAGGGCATCGTGGCTGCTTGCAGCGGCCAGCAGCGCCGCCGTATCGAGCGGTTTCACAAAGCGCATATTGATCACGCTGGCGTCGAACTCTTCAGCCGCCTGTAGAGCGGCGTAGAGCACCGGGCCGAAAGCGAGTAGGGCGATGCGCTGTCCCGGCTTGGCGGCACTGGCGCGCCGCGGCTGCGATTTCCCCCAGGGCAATTCGGTGAGCGAGGTCTGCACGGCCACGCCAGCACCGCTGCCGCGCGGGTAGCGCACGGCCGCAGGGCCATCGTGGCGGTAGGCCGTGGTGAGCAATTGCCGACACTCATTTTCGTCGGCCGGGGCGAGCACGCTGAGATTGGGTACGCAGCGCAGGAAGGGGATGTCGAAGGCGCCGGTATGCGTCGCCCCGTCCGCCCCCACCACACCGGCCCGGTCCACCGCGAACATCACCGGCAGATTCTGAATGGCCACATCGTGAATCACCTGGTCGTAGCCGCGCTGCAGGAAGGTGGAGTAGATCGCCACCACCGGCTTCATGCCTTCGCAAGCCAGACCGGCAGCAAAGGTGACTGCGTGCTGCTCGGCAATGCCGACATCGAAATAACGCTGCGGAAAGCGCTCGGCAAACTCAACTAGGCCGGAGCCCTCGCGCATGGCCGGCGTGATGCCCACCAGACGCGCGTCGGCCTGCGCCATGTCGCACAGCCACTGACCGAACACCTGAGTGAAGGTGGGCGCCTTGCCCGGTTTGCCGGGCGCCAGCCCCACAGCCGGATCGAACCGTCCCGGGCCGTGATAGGCCACCGGATCGGCCTCGGCCAGCTTGTAGCCCTGCCCCTTCTTGGTCACCACATGCAGCAGGATGGGCCCGTGCATGTCGCGCAGATTGTGCAGGGTGGGAATGAGCGCATCGAGGTCGTGCCCGTCGATCGGGCCGAAATACTTCACCCCGAGCTCTTCGAACAAAGGCGAAGGCGCCACCAGCCCCTTGGCATATTCCTCCAGGCGGCGCGCCAGACCGAGCAAAGGCGGCGCGGCGCTGAGCACCTGTTTGGCGGTGCTGCGCGCGGCGGTGAACAGTCCGCCCGACAGCAGGCCGGTGAGGTGGCGATTGAGCGCGCCCACCGGCGGAGAGATCGACATGTCGTTGTCGTTGAGCACGATGAGCAGATCGGCCTCGGGATGCACGCCGGCGTTGTTGAGCGCCTCGAAAGCCATGCCCCCCGTGAGCGCTCCATCGCCGATCACGGCGACCACGCGCCGCGATTCGCCTTTGCGCTGCGCGGCCAGCGCCATGCCCAGCGCGGCCGAAATCGAGGTGGACGAATGGGCGGTGCCGAAGGCATCGAAAGGCGATTCTTCACGGCGCGGAAAGCCGGATATGCCGCCCTTCTGCCGCAGGCCGCGCATGCCGTCGCGGCGTCCGGTGAGAATTTTGTGGGCGTAGGTCTGATGCCCGACATCCCACACCAGTCGGTCATGCGGGGTGTTGAACACCGCGTGCAAGGCAATGGTCAATTCCACGGTGCCGAGGTTCGACGACAGATGCCCGCCAGTGCGCGACACCGATTGCAGAATGAATTCACGCAGCTCAACCGCCAGTTGCCGCAGGTGCGCGCGGTCGAGCGCACGCAGATCTTCAGGCGAGGCGATGCGGTTCAGCAGAGAAAACGTAGCAGTCATGATGGCGAAGCGTGGAACCACGCGTGGAGCGGCGCCTGAGTCAGCGTGTTGGGGGAGAAGCGCGACGCCACATCGCGGCGAGCAGCAGGGCAGACGCCAGAACGAATCCGGCCGCAGACCAGAACGGCAGCGCCAAACCGAACACCGAAGGGGTATCGGCGCAAAGCCCATCTGCGCGAAACATCCACGGCGCCCACTGCGTAACCGGCCAGTGGTTGATCACCGCAGCCAGCGGATCGAGGCCACAGAGCTGCCCCGGGTGCAAAACCAGCCAGATATGCCGGGCGGCAAAACCCAGCCCGACAAGGCCGCTGAGCACCCCGAAGCCCAACACGACACGCGCGGCAAGCTGAGCATTCGAGCGGATCAGGCTGATGGCGGAAAGCGAAAAAATCAACACACCCAGATAAGCCATGCGCTGCAGAATGCACAGCGGACAGGGGGCAAACCCCTTGCGCTGCAGCCAGAGCGCCCCGCCCAGCGAGCCCAGCGCAGTGGCTGCAGCGAGAGCCGGGAGCGCGCCACCTTGGCGTTGATTCATAGCGACTGTCTCTTGAGTAGATGGGGAAATCGAGATGTGGCCAGGTCAATGCTCGCGCAACACGATCAGATCGGCCAGTTCGCGCAAGCGCTGGCTGGCCGCGCGTTGCGGCGGCGGCAGGGTGTCGAGTGCGGCCTGCGCCTTGTCACGCAGACCATGCGCCAGTTTGCGCGCGGCGTCGAGACCCAGCGCCGAGACGTAGGTGGACTTGTTTTGCTGCGCGTCTTTGCCCGCGGTTTTTCCGAGGGTGTGTGAATCGGCGGTGACATCCAGAATGTCATCTACTACCTGAAAGGCCAGGCCCACGGCGTCGCCATAGGTTTCCAGAGCCGTATACGTTTGCGCCGGATGCGCCGTATCGAATCCGCCGCAGGCTGCGCCCATCAGCACGCTGGCCTTGAGCAAGGCGCCGGTCTTGCGGCTGTGCATATGCATCAGATCGTCACCGCTGACCGCGCCTCCGGTCGCAAGAATGTCGAGCGTTTGGCCACCGGCCATGCCGTCAGCGCCGGAAGCCCGCGCCAGCAACGCACACAGCCGCGCCTGCAACGCCGGGGCGATGTCTGCCTCGGGCGTCAGCACTTCGTAGGCCAGGGCTTGCAAGGCATCTCCGGCCAGCAGCGCCAAGGCTTCACCGAATCGCACATGGGTTGTGGGTTGGCCGCGTCGCAGCACGTCGTCGTCCATGCAGGGCAGATCGTCGTGCACCAGCGAATAGGCATGCACCAGTTCCACCGCGCAGGCGGCACGGTCGAGCGCCTGATCGTCGGCCTGCACACACTCGCCCGCCGCCCACACCAGCAAGGGGCGAACGCGCTTGCCCCCCATGGCTGCGGCATAGTGCATGGCCTCGTGCAACTGCGGTACCAGCGGATGCTCCGGCGGCACGAAGCGCTCGATCAACTGCTGGGCCCGAGCCTGATGCTGGTGCAGCCAGTGATCAAAGGAGTGGTTGAGCGGCAGCACGCCCGGTTGGGTGGAACCCGGTGGCACGCTCTCCAACTGCAGCACCTCAGACACGGTCATCCTCCTCATCGGGTTCCGTGCGCAAGGGTTTGAGCTGCTCGCCATCGAGCACCTGAACCTGCTGCTCCACCGCCTGCAGTTTGCCGCGGCAGAACTGCAGCAGCAGATTGCCACGCTTGTAGGAAGACAGCGTGTCGTCGAGGCTGAGCTGCCCTCCTTCCATGGCCTGCACGATCTGCTCCAACTCGGCCAGCGCCTGTTCGTAGCTGGCTGGGGCCTGATCGGCATGGCGGGCAGTTTTGGCGGCGGGCATCTTGTGGCGAAGGGAAGAGAAATGTTTATTTTAGGCGCGGCATCGCCGCTCGGCGTGAAGCATGGACTCTACAATCGGCCGCTGCATTAGGTAGGGGTTCTTTTCAACGAAGTGTGGAGGTGCATCGCCATCATGTCCGATCTGAGCATTCGTCTGTCGCAAGATCATTTGCAATTGCCGGTTTCAACCTATTTCGATGACGACTTGTTCAAGCTGGAGCAGGAACAGATATTCCGCTCCGGCCCGCGCTATCTCGGACATGAACTCACGGTACCCAAGATCGGCGACTACGCCGCGCTCGCCCAGGAAGGTGAAGGCCGCGCGCTGATTCACGGGCCTGAAGGCATTGAACTGCTCTCCAACATCTGCCGCCACCGGCAGGCCGTGATGCTGCGCGGCATGGGCAGCACGGGCAAGAATATCGTCTGCCCGCTGCACCGCTGGACCTACGGTCTCGACGGTCAACTCGTTGGCGCCCCGCACTTCGAGCAAGACCCCTGCCTGCATCTACAAACCTACCCGCTGCAGCGCTGGAACGGCATGCTGTTCGAGGACAACGGCTATCCCGTGGCCCAGACCATGGCGCAACTGGCCGTGCTTAAGGAGTTCGACTTCACCGGCTTCGTGCACGACCACACCGAAATGCACGTGTGCAACTACAACTGGAAGACCTTCATCGAGGTCTATCTGGAGGACTACCACGTCGTGCCCTTCCACCCCGGGCTGGGCAAGTTCGTCGATTGCAACGTGCTGCAATGGCAGTTCGCGCCGCAGTGGAGCGTGCAGACCGTGGGCGTCCATGAAGGTCTGCAGCACCCGGGCAGCGCGGTGTACAGCAAATGGCATCAGGCGGTACTCAACTTCCGCTCCGACAAAAAGCTGCCCGAACACGGCGCTATCTGGCTCACCCTCTACCCCAACATCATGCTGGAGTGGTATCCGCATGTGCTTGTGGTGTCCACGCTCTACCCGCTGGGCCCGCAGAAGACCCTGAACATGGTGGAGTTTTTCTACCCGGAAGAAATCGCAGCGTTCGAGCGCGAGTTCATCATGGCCGAGCGTGCGGCCTATATGGAAACCTGTGCAGAAGACGACGAAATCGCCGAGCGCATGGACGCTGGCCGCAGAGCGCTGTTCGAGCGCGGTGACGATCAGCACGGCCCCTACCAGTCGCCGATGGAAGACGGCATGCGCCACTTCCACGCCTGGTACCGCGACAAACTGCAGGTTCCAGCCTGAGCGGGCTGCAGACCCTTTTCAACCCGCATCGGAAGCCACCATGCGGGTTTTTGCTTTATGGTTTCGCATTCCCTGCTTCGGAACAGACGCTACGCACCATGTCCTCACACTACACCACCCTGATTACCGCCTCCGAACTGGCCTCACTGCGTGACGCTTTCATCGTCGACTGCAGTCACGACCTCGCCCAGCCCGAAGCAGGCCAGCAGGCCTACGACCTGGCCCATATTCCTGGCGCGATCTTTCTTCACCTCGACCGCGATCTGTCCGCCCCAAAGAGCGGGCACAACGGTCGGCACCCTTTGCCCGATCCCGACACCTTCGCAGCCCGACTCGCCCAACTCGGCCTACGCCAAAACCAGCAGGTCGTCGCTTACGACCGAACCGGAGGCAGCTTCGCCGTGCGCCTGTGGTGGATGCTGCGCTGGCTCGGCCACGACGCGGTGGCCGTGCTCGACGGCGGCTGGCAGGCCTGGATCGCCGCTGGCGGCGCGAGCGAGGGCACGGCGCCAGCGGCTAGGGCCCCGGGTGACTTCAGCCGCCGCCCCGCGCTGGTGGGCGCCGTGCCTGCGCGCGGTGTGCTCGACAACCTGCACAGCGGCAAGCATCTCGTTCTGGACGCGCGCGCGCCGGAGCGATATGCGGGCGAAGTCGAGCCGATCGATCCGGTCGGCGGGCATATTCCCGGGGCGAAAAACCGCTTCTTCCAGACCAATCTCCAGCCCGACGGCACCTTCAAATCGCGCGAGCAACTGCGCGAAGAATTCACCGCGCTGCTCGAAGACTGGGACCCGCGCGATGTGATCCATCATTGCGGCTCCGGCGTCACGGGCTGCCACAATCTGCTGGCGATGACCTACGCCGGCATGGACGGCAGCCTTCTCTACCCCGGCTCCTGGAGCGAGTGGTGCGCCGATCCAGCACGCCCCGTGGCAACCGGGCGCGCCCCCCGGCAAGGTTTGATCTGCAACAAGCCCGCCAATACATTCGAGGAGCAGCATATGGATAGTGATTGAGGCTTATATCCACCGCAATCCCGATCAGTTCACCTACAGCTCACCTACTCTAAACGGAGATCGATATGTATAAAAAAATACTCGTCCCCACCGACGGTTCCGACACCGGGGCCAAAGTGATTCCCCATGCAGTAGCTTTGGCCAAAAGCTGTGGCGCTGCGGTGGTGGGCCTCAACGTCACCGACCCGTATCCCTACTCCGGCCTGGCCGAAACCGTGCCCATCACGGCGGATCAGTACCGCGTGCACGTCACGCAAGAGGCTGAAGACGCCCTCAAGCCCCTGCAGGACGCCTGCAAGGCCGCTGATCTGGCCTTCGAGCCCATCATTGCCGAAGACATCCACCCCTGGAAAGCCATGCTCGACGTGGCCAAGGAGCGCGGTTGCGATCTGGTGGTGATCGCCTCCCACGGACGCCGCGGCATGCAAGCCCTGCTACTGGGCAGCGAAACCCAGAAGCTGCTGACCCATTCCACCATTCCGGTACTGGTCCTGCGCTGACCAGCCATTCAAAAGGAGCACTCCCATGTTCAACCATCTACTCTTGTCCACCGACGGCTCAGAGCTCGCGGACAAAGCGCTGCCCTACACCATCGAGCTAGCGAAAAAATTCGGCTCCAAAATCACCGTCTGCTCGGTCATCGATCTGTACCCCTACATCGGAGCGATCGAAGTCATGCCCGTCGGCATGGACCAGTGGCAGGACGAAGTTCGCAAGCAGGCCAATCTGGCGCTGCAGCACATGAGCGAGCGCATCAATGCGGCCGGGCTGAGTTGCGACACCGTGGTGGAAGAAGACGCCCAAGCCTGGCGCGGCCTGCTTTCCGCCGCCGAAAAACAGGGCTGCGACGCCATCGTCATTGCCTCGCACGGCCGCAGCGGCATGACCTCGGCCATGCTGGGCAGCCAGACTTCACGGGTGCTGTCGCATTCCAAACTGCCGGTGCTGGTCGTTCGCTGAGGGCGTAGGCACCCCAGAAACCACCTCAGCCGCTGAGCAGTTTGTCCACCGGAAAAGTCTGCGGAAACCCTCGTTCCGTCTGACACATGCCGTCCTGCGGCGGCTCGTCGGCGGCGGCTACGGCAACCACCTGATGCTGACGCAGCCAGGCCAGCGCGCGGTTCCAGCCGTCCTGGGCGTCCTTGGCGTTGTAGCTGGGCCGGTAGTCCGCGTGAAAACCGTGACCGGCGTCGGGATACACCACGATTTCGGACGCCTTGGCCGCAGCGCTGCCGTCGGCAAGCGCCTTGCGCATCTGCTCGACTGATTCCTGCGTAATGCCCTGGTCTTTGCCGCCGTAAAGACCGAGCACGGGCGCCTTGAGTTCCTTGACGATATCCACCGGGTTCTTGGGCGCCAAATCAGAAGGCGTGCCGACCAGGCGGCCATACCAGGCCACGCCCGCCTGTACCGGCGCATGCGCGCAGTAAAGCCAGACCATGCGCCCGCCCCAGCAGAACCCGGTGATGCCGACATGGTCCGCCTTGCCGCCATTGGCCAGCGCCCAGTTTCGGCAGGCGTCCAGATCCTGCATCACCTGGGCATCGGGGACTTTGGAGATGACCTTGCTCATCACCTCCGCGATGCTGCCATAGGCCATCGGGTCGCCCTGCCGCACGAACAGATCGGGCGCCAGTGCCAGATAACCCTGATGCGCGAAGCGCCTGGCGACATCGGCGATGTACTCGTGCACCCCAAAAATCTCCGACACCACCAGCACCACAGGCAGATCGGTCTTGCCCTTGGGCTGCGCCCGGTAGACCGGAATCTTCTGGCCGCCGGATTCGATCCGCACCTCTCCAGCGAGCAGGCCGTCCGCCGAGGTTTGCACCACGGTCTGCGCGATCACCGGTCCTGCCGCCGCGGCGAAACCCACCCCCAGCGCGGTACGCACGAAATCACGCCGGGACAACTCGCCGTCGAGACGGCCCGGTGCGAGACTCTGGAATTGCGCCTTCAGATCTTCGTTCCACATCGCTGTCTCCTCACGTCGAAATGTGAACAAATGCTACAGCGAGCCAATCCAGTGATGCAGATGGGGATAAATTGACCTACCCCGCCCCGCTCCGACATTGCGCCAGCAAGGCCGCGATGCCTTGCTTGCCGAGACGGCGCATCGTCGCCCGGTTGGCCTGGTAGATGGCGGCCGCTTCGGGAAAAGCAGCCACCGCGCGGTCGATGCTGGATTCACGGATGAGATGCAGCATGGGAAACGGCGACCGATTGGTCGCGTTGGTCACGTCGTTCGGGCGGGCTCCGGCAAACCGATACTGCGGGTGAAAGCTGGCGATCTGCAGGATGCCGCGCAGGCCAAGTTGTTCCACCCGCGCATCGGCCTCGTCGAGAAAGGCGTTGTACTGTACGAAATGCGCGAGCGTGTGCGGGTGAATGAGCAAGGTGGTTTCCACCTCGTCCGGCGCGGTGCGCATCAGCAATTGCAGCTCATCGCCGAGGCGGCTCAGCAAGTCCTCGGGCGTCGTGACCTCGGAGTGCACATAGCGGATACGGCCTTTCACCTGCGGCGCCTTGGCAAAGGGGCACAGATTCAGCCCGATCACCATACGGTCAACCCAGGCGCGGGTCTGCGCCACGACGGGATCGTTGAGCGATTGCGGCAGGTTCATGCCGTGTGTCAGGCGGCTTGTCGCCACTGCGCATCGAGCTGCGCGATCCACAGCGCCTTGTCGCCATTGGCGGCGAAGCTCGCTTCGAGGCTGTTGCGCAGCAGCGCGTAGGCCTGCGGCGCACCCAAGGCGGGTTGCGCGGCGAACAGCTCGGTCAGGTTGTCGTTGATATACCCGCCGAAATACGCCGGATCGTCGGAATTGACCGTGACCTTCAACCCAGCGGCAAGCAGTTGCGGCAGGTTGTGCCCAGCCAGATCGGGCACCACGCACAGCCGCACATTCGACAGCGGGCAGACGGTAAGCGGCATCTGCTCACGGGCCAGACGCTGCATCAAGGCCGGGTCTTCGCTGGCGCGCACACCGTGGTCGATGCGCTCGACTTTCAGCACGTCAAGCGCGCCCAGCACATAGGCCGGCGGGCCTTCTTCACCCGCATGCGCCACGGCGTGCAGCCCCATTTCGCGGGCGCGGGCGAACACGCGGGCGAACTTCTCGGGCGGATTACCGCGCTCGGACGAATCGAGCCCAATGCCGATGAGATGGTCGAGCCAGGGCTGCGCGGCGTCGAGCATCTGCAAGGCGTCTTCTTCGGGCAGATGGCGCAGCACGCTCACAATCCAGCCAACGCTCAGCCCGAGTTCGTCCTGCGCCCGCTGCGCCGCCTGGATGAAGGCCGGCATGAACACCTCGAATCCGACGCCGCGCACGGTATGGCTCTGCGGATCGAAAAACGGTTCCACGCGCACCACATGATCGCGCGCGGCGCGCTGGAAATAGGCCCAGGCCAGATCGAAAAAATCCTGCTCGGTGCGCAGCACATCGCATCCGGCGTAATACAGATTGAGGAAGGACTGGAGGTCGCTGAAGGCATAGGCCTTGCGCAGCGCCTGGACATCGGCATACGGCAGCGACACGCCGTTGCGCTGCGCCAGCGCAAAGATCAACTCCGGCTCCAGCGTGCCCTCGATATGCACATGCAATTCAGCCTTCGGGCTGACGCGCAGTAAATGGGCAACGCGCTCGGCAGGCAAGACGGCGATGTCTGGACGGGACGGGGTGAGGTTGTCTGAAATCATTCGCACAGTTTAGGAGCAAGGCCTTGGAAATGCAGTTGCCTTCTCCCGAATTGCTGCCCTGCAAACCCCCTGCCCTTGCACTATGTTGTGCCTTACAAATCCAACTTCCAACAGGAGCACGGCATGATCGAACGCAGACCGTTTGAACAACTCGGCGGCGACCGCCTCGACTGGCTGGACACGCGGCACCACTTTTCATTTGCCGGTTATCACGACCCTCAGCGCATGAACTGGGGGGCGCTGCGCGTCTGGAACGACGACACCATCGCGCCATCGACCGGGTTCGCACCGCATCCCCACGCCGACATGGAAATCATCACTTATGTTCGCGAGGGTGCCATCACGCATGAAGACAGCCTCGGCAATCGCGGGCGTACCGAAGCGGGTGATGTGCAGGTGATGAGTGCCGGCACAGGAATCCGGCATTCCGAATTCAACCGGGAAGCCGTCCCGACGACCCTCTTTCAGATCTGGATTCTGCCCGACCGTCGCGGCGTACCGCCAGCCTGGGGCGCCAAGCCTTTTCCGAAAACCGACCGATCCGGCCGGTTCATCCCCCTGGCCAGCGGAATGAAAGACGACGCCGAAGCGCTGCCGATCCGTGCCGATGCCCGAGTGCTGGGCGCAACGCTCAAGGCAGGCGACTCGGTCGAGTACGCGCTAGGCGCAGGCCGCAGGGCCTATCTCGTTCCTGCACGGGGAAAGGTGGAGGTCAATGGCGTGGGACTGGACGCCCGTGACGGTGCGGCCATCCGGGACGAAGACCTGCTGCGTCTGACTGCCCTCGAAGAGGCGGAAGTCGTGCTGGTCGATGCTCCGGCCTGAATGAAAACGGGCCGGATCATGCAGTCTCCGGCCCGTTTTCAGCCAGCAAAACTCGGGTGGCTCACCGCCCGGGAACCTGGCCTTCCACACCCTTCACATAGAACGTGATGCCGTGGAGGAATTTGTCGTCGGCCACCTGGCCAGCCGCCACCATCGTCTTGCCAGACTGGTCGACGATGGGGCCCTTCCAGATACTGAAGCTGCCGTTCTTCAGACCGGCCTCGCGCTCGAGCACGGTCTTTTTTAGCGCCTCCGGCACGGCGGGACTGATGTCCTGCAGTTGAATGGTGTCGTGCTTCATGCCCCACCAGTATTGCGCGGGTTTCCAGTCGCCCTTGAGCACTTCGGCGGTGAGCATTTCATACAGCGGCGCCCAGTTGATCGTGGCCGAGGCCAGATGCGATTTGCCGCCGAATTTGCTCATATTGCTGTCCCAGCCAAAACCGTACTTGCCCATTTTGGCCGCGGTCTGCAGCACGGCGGGCGAGTCGGTGTTCTGGAACAGCACGTCGGCGCCTTGGTTGATGAGCGAGGTGGCGGCCTCGGTTTCCTTGGGCGGATCGAACCATTTGTTCACCCACACCACCTTGGTCGTGATCTTGGGGTTGACCGATTGCGCCCCCAGGGTGAAAGAGTCGATGTTGCGGATCACTTCGGGAATGGGCACCGAACCCACCACGCCCAGGACATTGGTCTTGGTCATGCCGCCAGCGAGCACCCCGGCCAGGTAAGCGCCCTCATAGGTGCGGGCGTCGTAGGTGCCGACATTCTTGGCGGTCTTGTAGCCGGTGGCGTGTTCGAACTTGATGTTCGGAAAGTCTTTGGCCACGCGCAGCACCGATTCCATATAGCCAAAGCTGGTGGCGAAAATCAGGCCGTCGCCCTGCTGCGCCAGATCGCGGAAGACGCGGGCCGAATCCGGGCCTTCCGGCACGCTCTCCACGAACTGCGTCTTGATCTTGTCGCCAAATTTGGCCTGCAGCGCCAGGCGAGCCTGGTTGTGCGCAAAACTCCAACCGGCATCGCCCACCGGGCCGACGTAGACGAAGCCGACCTTCAGCGGATCGGTGGCCTGCGCGGGCGCTGTGCTCATCGCCAGCACACTGGCCACGGCCGCAAGCGCGACTAGCGGTTTTTTCAACAGGGTTTTCAACATGGAGTCCTCCGTAAAAGTGATATCAAACTGTATACAAAAATCGGGCCCGCGTGCGCGAAAAGCTCAGCCTCCAGGAGTGAACGGCTTGCCGATGGACGAAGGCATGTTGATGCGAATCCACAGCGGGTTGCGCGACATCAGCGCCAGCACCACGATGGTGGCAATGTAGGGCAACATCGACAGGAATTGCGACGGAATCTGCACCCCGCTGCCCTGAAAAAAGAACTGCAGCATGGTCACCCCCCCGAACAGATACGCGCCGAGCAGCACCCGCGCCGGGCGCCAGGTGGCGAAGGTGGTCAGCGCGAGCGCGATCCAGCCGCGCCCCGCCGTCATGCCCTGCACCCACAAGGGCGTGTAGATCACGGAAAGATAAGCCCCCGCCACGCCCACCAGCGCGCCGCCGCACATCAGCGCCAGCAAACGGATGCGCCGCACCGGGTAGCCCAGCGCATGCGCCGATTCGGGGGACTCGCCCACCGCGCGCAGCACCAGGCCGGCACGGGTGCGGTCGAAAAACCAGATCAGACCAAGTGCCAGCAGCACCGTGAGATAGACCATGAGGTGATGACAAAACAGCGCCGGGCCGATGAAGGGCAGATTGCTCAGCCCCGGAATGTCCCACGGCTGAAAGTTGGGCAGGGTCTTGCCCACATAGTCAATGCCGATAAAGGCCGACAGCCCGGCACCAAACAGCGTGAGCGCCAGCCCGGTGGCGTATTGATTGGTGTTGAGCCAGATCACCAGCAGCCCCAAGGCGCCGGCCATCAACGCGCCGGCCGCGGCCCCCGCGCCGAAGGCGGCCCACTGATTGCCGGTGTGCAGCGCCACGGCAAAGCCGATGACCGCGGCCATCAGCATCATGCCCTCGGCGCCGAGGTTGACCACGCCCGACTTTTCGTTGATCAGCAGGCCAAGCGAAGCCAGCGCCAGCGGCGTGCCCGCGCTCAAGGTGGTGGCGATGAGAGAAGCGGCCATATCCATGCGTGATGTCCTTCAGCGCTTGAAACGGATGCGGTTGTAGATCAAGGTATCGCAGGCGAGCAGCGAAAACAGCAGCAGGCCCTGGAATACGCCCGTCATCGCATTGGGCAGACCCAGTCGCGACTGCGCCAATTCGCCGCCGATATAGAACATCGCCATCAGCGCGCCCGACAGCACGATACCCACCGGATTGAGCCGGCCGACGAAGGCCACGATGATGGCCGCGAAACCATAGCCCTGCGAGACTTGCGGCGTGAGTTGCTGCAGCGGGCCGATGGCGTCGAGCGCCCCGGCCAGACCGGCGAACCCGCCCGACATCAGCAGCACCGTCCACAGCGCCTTGCGCGAGGAATAACCGGCGTAGCGCGCCGCGCCCGGCGCCAGCCCGCCCACCTGCAGCCGAAACCCGGCCACGCTGCGAAACAAAAACAGCCACACCAGCGCCACCGCGACCAGCGCGATGGGGAAACCCCAGTTCAGCCGCGTGCCTTCAATCAAATGGCCCAGCAGCGTGGGATCGGTAAACATCTTGGTCTGCGGAAAGTTGTAGCCCTCCGGATCTTTCCAGGGGCCATACACCAGATAGTCGAGCAGGTATTGCGCGACATACACCAGCATCAGGCTGACCAGGATTTCGTTGGCGTTGAACCAGTCGCGCAGTGCCGCCACCAGCGCCGCCCACACCATGCCGCCCAGAATACCGGCCAGCAAAATGGGCAGGACGATGACATGCGAGGTGTGGTCGCCCGCCAGCAGCGCCACGCCGCCGCCGAAAATCGCACCGAGGATGTACTGTCCTTCAGCGCCGATATTCCACACATTGCTGCGATAACACGCCGCAAGCCCCAAGCCGATGAGAATGAGCGGCGTGGCCTTGAGCGCCAGTTCCGACAGGTTGTAGGCGCTCTTGACCGGCTCCCAGAAAAACATGCTCAGGCCGTGGACCGGGTTCTTGCCCATGGCCAGAAAAATGCCCACGCCGAAAGCCACGGTAATGCCCAGCGCCAGCAGCGGCGACAGCCATACCATCCCCCTTGAAGGCGCGCCCCGGGGCTCAAGCCGCAACATGGGCCACCTCCGTTGCGGTTTGCGCGGTGGTGGCCGGGCCTTGCGGCCACAGCCCGCTCATCCACATACCGATCTGCTCGACCGTGGCGTCGGCGCGGGCGATGGAGGGCGACAGCTTGCCGCGCGCAATCACCTGTAGCCGATCGGCAATTTCAAACAGTTCGTCGAGTTCTTCCGAGATGACCAGCACCGCGCAGCCCGCATCGCGCAACGCCAGCAGCTCGGCGCGGATCTGCGCCGCCGCACCCACGTCCACGCCCCAGGTCGGCTGGGCAACGATCAGCACGCGGGGCCGACCGAGTATTTCGCGGCCCACGATGTATTTCTGCAGATTACCGCCCGACAGGCTGCGCGCCGCGGCCTGCGGTCCGCTGGCTTTGACGCCAAAGCGCTGAATGACCGCCTGCGCCTGCTTGCGCAGGGTCTGGCGGCGGATCAGGCCCCGCGTCGTCGCCTCGGCGGGACGCGCGGTCAGCAGCATGTTCTGCTCCAGCGACAGCACCGGCACCGTGGCTCTTCCCAAGCGTTCTTCCGGGATGAAGTGCAGCCCGCGCTTGCGGCGCTGCCCCGGCCCTAGCATGCCCACCGGCTCGCCCGCCAGCAGCACGGCCGCGGGGCGAGCGCGCCGGTCTTCGCCCGACAGCGCGGCGAGCAATTCCTGCTGACCATTGCCCGACACCCCGGCGATGCCCAGAATCTCTCCGGCCCGCACCTGCAGCGAGAGATGGTCGATGGCCACGCTGAACTCGCCATCGCCCGGCAGGGCCAGATCGTCCACCTTCAGTAGCACCTCGCCCGCCTGCGACGGGCGGTGCTGCAGCTCGGGCGGATCGGCGCCGATCATCAGCCGCGACAGGCTGGCCTCGGTTTCCTGGGCCGGATCGACACGGCCGCTCACCCTGCCCCCACGCAGCACGGTGCAGTTGTGGCACAGGCTGCGGATTTCGTCGAGCTTGTGGCTGATGTAGAGAATGCTGCAGCCGTCTGCCGCAAGCTGGCGCAGCACCACGAACAGTTTTTCGACCGCCTGCGGCGTGAGCACCGAGGTCGGCTCGTCGAGGATGAGCAGCTTGGGATCGGCCAGCAGGCAGCGAATGATCTCCACCCGCTGCCGCTCACCGACCGACAGGGTGTGCACGGGGCGGCGCGGCGCGCAGTCCAGCCCATAGCGCGCCGAGATGTCCGCAATGCGGGTTTCGATGTCCGCCAGACTGACACCGCGCCCCAGTCCCAGCCAGATGTTCTCGGCGGCGGTGAGGGTGTCGAACAGCGAGAAGTGCTGATACACCATGGCGATGCCCAGCTCGCGGGCCATGCCGGGGTTTTTCATGCGAACGGGCGCGCCGTTCCACACGATGCTCCCGGCATCGGGCTGCACCGCGCCGTAGATGATTTTCATCAGCGTGGACTTGCCCGCACCGTTCTCGCCCAGCACCGCATGGATTTCCCCGGGCTGCACCGCCAGGCTGATGTCGTCGTTGGCCTTGACGCCGGGATAGGACTTGCTGATGTGTTCGAGCGCGAGCCGCATGGGGAAATCGAATGAAGCGGTAAGACGGAATGCCGGATTGTCCTATACCTGACCTTGAGCAGATGCGGCCCGCCGCCCCAAACGATGCTGGCCTGAAGTTGTCTCTACACCGGCCGGTATCGCAACTGCCCCAGCACATAGGTGGCCGCGACATTGCGTTCGTCGGCCAGTAGCATCCACGCGAACAAACGCTCATGCAAGCTGCGTGCCATGTCTTGCCGCCGCTGTTGCACGGCACCCTCGGCCCAGCGCCACACCACTACGTCCGCCGCGGTGCCGGGGGCGAAGTGGCCGATTTCGTGCTCGAGATCGAGGGCGCGCGCCGCGCCCCGGGTGGCGGCGTAAAGCCCCTGCCAGGCCGTCATACGCTGGCCCTGCAGCGCCAGCACCTTGTAGCCATCGGCCAGGGTGCGCAACTGGCACAGACTGGTGCCGCCGCCCACATCGCTCGCCGGGGCCACGCCTACCCCCGCAGACTCGGCTTTGGCCCAGTCGAACAGGCCGCTGCCCAGAAACAGGTTGGACGAAGGCGAGAAGGCGATACTGCTGCCGGACTGCGCCATGCGCCGGCGGTCGGTATCGTCGAGCCAGATGCCATGCGCCAGGATGCTGCGGCGGGTGAGCAGGCCGCGACGGTCATACACGTCGAGGTAGCTGCGGCTGTCGGGAAACAGCTCGGCGATCCAGCGCACCTCGTCGCGGTTCTCGGCCACATGCGTCTGCATATACAGCCCCCCGGCGCGCTGGGCGTAGCGTTGCAGCAAGCCACCGGCCATGGTCAGTTGGGCAGCGCTGCTGGTGGCGGCGAAGCGCGGCGTCACGGCGTAGGCCAAGCGGTCGACACCATGCCAGCGCTCGATCAGGTCGATGCAGTCCTGCTCGGCCTGCACCACATCGTCGCGCAGGTCGGCCGGGCAGTTGCTGTCCATCAGCACCTTGCCGGTGATAAGGCGCATGCCGAGTTGGCGGCTTGCTTCGAACAGCGCCTCGCTGCTGGTCTTGTGCACCGTGGCAAACACCAGCGCCGACGTGGTGCCGTGCGCCAGCAGCGCTTGCAAAAAGCGCTCCGCCCCGAGGCGGCTCTGCTCGGGGTCGGCGTAGCGCGCTTCGGCCGGAAAGGTGTAGCGCTCCAGCCAGTCGAGCAGCGCCGCACCGAAGGAGGCGATGACATCGAGCTGCGGCGCGTGCACATGGGTATCGATGAAGCCCGGCATCACCAGATGGCCGCGCCAGTCCTGCCGCGCCCAGCTCGCGTCGGGGGGCTCGTCGGCGGGCCGCACCGCATGCACTCGGCCTTGCTCGATCAGCAGCCAGCCGTCGGGCTCGAAGCGCACGGCGCCGGTGGCGTCTTCGCTCCAGCCGGGGTCGCGCAGGAAGTAGAGAATGTCGCCGCGCAAGGCCACGCGAGCTTGGCCGGGGGCGACGGTAGAGGCCAAAGTGTTCACAGCAGTCATCAATCGTCAGTCAGAGGGAAACAGCGCGTAGCGCAGCAAAAACAGCGCCGCCACCACCCACAGGGCCGGATGCACCTCGCGTGCCCGCCCGGTCAGCAGCTTGAGCGCGGCGTACATGATGAAGCCGAACGCCAGGCCGTTGGCGATGGAATAGGTGAAGGGCATGATCAGCGCCGCCAGCGCCGAGGGTACCGATTCGGTGATGTCGTTCCAGTCGATCTCCAGCAGCTCGCGCATCATCAACCCGGCAACGTAGAGCAAGGCCGGGGCCGTGGCGTAAGCGGGCACGACGGCGGCCAGCGGCGCGATGAACAGCGCAGCGAGAAACAGCACGCCCACGGTGAGTGCCGTGAGCCCGGTGCGACCACCCGCCTGCACCCCGGAAGCGCTTTCGATATAAGCCGTGGTGCTGCTGGTGCCCAGCAGCGAGCCGGAGAAAATGGCCAGGCTGTCGGCAAACAGCGCGCGCCCGAGGCCGCTCTGGCCGTCCTTGGCGCCGTCTTTCAGCAACCCGGCCTTGCGGGCGATGCCGGTGAGCGTGCCGGTGGCGTCAAAAATTTCCACCAGCACGAACACCAGAATGATGTGAAAAAACCCGGCATGCAGCGCGCCCAGAATGTCGAGCTTGAACAAGGTCGGCGCAATGCTCGGCGGCATCGACACGATGCCGTGATATTGGGTCAGCCCGAGCGCCATGCTCGCCAGCGTCACCGCGACAATGCCGATGAGAATGGCGCCGCGCACCCGCCAGTAGTCGAGCAGCGCAATCAGCAAAAAGCCGCCGGCTGCCAGCACCACCGGCAGCGAGGCCAGATTGCCCAGCCCCACCTTGGTGGCCGGATTCGCCACCACGACACCCGCATTCGACAGCGCGATGATCGCCAGGAACATGCCGATCCCTGCCGCAATGGCGCTACGCAGCGACTTCGGAATACCCGCCACTAGCCAGGATCGCACGCCGGTGATGGTCAGCAGAATGAAGATGCAGCCGGAGATGAAAACCGCCCCGAGCGCCTGCTCCCAGGTGAAGCCCATCCCCTTGACCACGGTGAAGGCGAAAAAGGCGTTCAGCCCCATGCCCGGCGCCAGTCCTATGGGCCAGTTGGCGACGAAGGCCATGATGAAAGTGCCCAGGGCGGCCGCCAGACAGGTGGCGACGAACACGGCGCTGGCGTCCATGCCCGTGGTCGACAGAATCGACGGGTTGACGAAGATGATGTACGACATGGTGAGAAAGGTCGTCACCCCCGCCAGAATCTCGGTGCGCACATCGGTGCCGTGCGCATCGAGCTTGAACAAGGTTTGCAGATTCATGAACAGTCTCCTGGGTTTTAAAGCCTCGCTCAGGGTGGCGAGGTCGATAGGCCCGTGCCGCATCGGCGCGGGGTTGAGAAGGAGTTGAGGAGGAGCTCAGCCCGGCCGGGGGTCGGCGGCCTCACGAATATGCGCACGCAGCCAGCGGTGCGCGGCGTCCAGATGCACGCGGGCGTGCCACAGCAGGTAATAGGTCAGCGGCGGAAACGGCACCGGGCAGGGCAGGATGTGTACCGGCAAACCGGCATCCACATAGCGTTGGCAGAAGCGGCGTCCGGTGGTCAGCACCAGCAGGCTGCGCGCCACCAGCCCCGGAATCAGGTTGAAAAAGGCGCAATGCACCGTGACGTTGCGTTGCAGCCCCAGATGGTGCAGATGCTGGTCGATCACGCCTTCGCCCACGGCGCGCAGCGGCGACGGCGCCACATGCTCGGCCTGCAGATACTGCTCCAGATCCAGACCGCGCCGCAGCGCGGGGTGATCGGCGGCGACCAGACAGACGATTTCATCTTCGATCAGCGGCGCAAGGTGCAGATCCTGCGGCGGCTCCAGCCAGTTGCCGAGCACGGCATCGACATCGCCGGCGGCCAGCGCGTGGCGGTAATCCAGCGTCGTCGACAACGGCAGCACGTCCACCCCGCACAGCGGCGCTTCGCGTTTGAGCGTGGCGATGAGCTGCGGCAGAAAGGCCGGGTCCATATAGTCGGCCGCCACAAGGCGAAACTGCCGCGTGCTGTGCATCGCATCGAACGGACTGGCGCCGCCGAGCAAGCGCTGCGCTTCCCGCAGGATGCAGGCGCTCGGCTCGATCAGGCTGGCGCCGAAGGCCGTGGGCACCATCGCATTGCCGCTGCGCACCAGCAGTTCATCGCCGGTGATGCCGCGCAGGCGACGCAGCGCGGCGCTCACGGCGGGCTGGGTCGAGCCCAGCCGCATGGCGGCGCGGGACACGTTGGATTCGGTCAGCACGGTATGCAGTACCCGGATGAGATGCAGGTCAATGGAGTCCAGCGCATTGTTCATGGTGCAGCCCCTTGCGGCATCAGCCGCTTCGCATGTTTTGTATACAGTTCAGCATATGTCAATCGCGCCGGATCGTGGCCCAATACTTGCAGCATCGTGCTTCACTCTGTTTTCACATTTCCACCGCCTGATGGCCCGCTGTCTGCCATGAACACCCAACCTATCCGCTTCGTCCATCGCGGCCAGATCACCGAAGTCAGCGATCTGGCCATCACGACCACCGTGCTGCAGTGGCTGCGCGAGCATGCGCACCAGTGCGGCACCAAGGAAGGCTGCGCCGAAGGCGATTGCGGCGCCTGCACCGTGGTCGTGGCGGAGCTGGCAGACGACATCAACCAAGATTGCGCCGCGGTGACCGTGGGATCGTTGCAGCTACGCCCGATCAACGCCTGCATCCGCTACTTGCCCACTCTGCACGGCAAGGCGCTGTTGACCGTCGAAGACCTTCAGCAACTCGCCCCTGGTCGTGCGCTGCACCCGGTGCAGCAGGCCCTGGTCGATTGTCACGGCTCGCAGTGCGGCTTCTGCACCCCTGGCTTCGCCATGTCGCTTTACGCAAGCTACGAGCGCCACCAGGGCTCGGGCACGCGGCCCACGCGGCAGCAACTCGCCGACGACCTGTCGGGCAATCTGTGCCGCTGTACCGGCTACCGCCCCATTCTCGATGCGGGTCGGGCGATGTTCGAGGCGCCAGCGGCACGGCTCGACCCCGAGCCCCTTGCCGCGCTGCTGCGCCAGATTGCTGAGCGCACGACCGAGCTTTTTGTGCACGCCGCGCCCAACCCCGCCTATCCCGATGCGCGGGGTCAACCCCGCATCGACCATTTCATCGCGCCACGCACCCTTGAAGCTTTTGCCGCCGTCCGGGCCGAACGGCCAGAGGCCAGACTGCTGGCTGGCGCCACCGACATCGGCCTGTGGACCAATAAGCAGTTCCGCGACGTGGGCGATCTGCTCTATCTGGGCGACGTGCGCGAGTTGCATGCGGTGGAACACGACGGCACCCTGCTTCGCATCGGCGCGGCCGTGCCGCTGGAAGATGCCTGGGCCACGCTGGTGCAGCACTGGCCCGAGCTGCGCGAGATGGCGCTGCGCTTCGCCGGTCCGCCCGTGCGTCACGCCGGCACTCTGGGCGGCAATGTGGCCAACGGCTCGCCCATCGGCGACAGCGCGCCCGTGCTGCTCGCGCTCGACGCCGTACTGCTGCTGCAACGCGGGCCGACCTTGCGACGGCTACCGCTGGCAGAGTTCTACCTCGCCTATATGAAAAACGCCCTGCATCCCGGTGAGTTCCTGCGGGCCATCGAGTTGCCTCTGCCCACCCCGAGCGCCCCCCCCCGGCAGGCGCTGCGGCTACGGGCCTACAAACTCTCCAAACGCTACGACTGTGACATCTCGGCGGTGAGTTGTGGCCTGGCCCTGCGGCTGGATGCGCAAGGCCACGTCAGCCACGCGCGCCTGGCCTTCGGCGGCATGGCCGCGGTGGTCAAGCGCGCCGCGCAGGCCGAAGCCGCGCTGCTGGGCCAGCCGTGGAGTGAAGCCAGCGTGCGCGCGGCCATGCAGGCACTCGACGCCGACTTCCAGCCCTTGACCGATCTGCGCGCCAGCAGCGCCCACAGGCAGCGCGTGGCGCGCAATCTGTTGTGGCGATTCTGGCTGGAAACCCGTCTCGAAGCGCCCCTGCCTGCCAGCCTGACCAGCGTCTGGTCTGGCCTGATGCCCGCGCTGCACACGGTTTGAGGAGCGCACCATGAACAAGCCCCACGACCTCTTGTCACTCTCGCCCGCCATTCCGAACTTTGCCCGCCAGGACAACACACCGTGGGCCGAAGCCGAATGGCCCGCCCTGCACGAGGGCGCCCGCGTCGGCGCCACCCCGCCGCCGGGCCGCCCCAAGGCGGGGTGCGCCCCCTTGGGGGGCAGCGACCGCGAAGCGGGAGCGTGGGGGCCATCCACTCCGCCGCACGAATCGGCGCATCTACACGTCAGCGGTCAGGCCACCTACACCGACGACGCGCCCGAACTGCACGGCACTCTGCACGCGGCGCTGGGGCTTTCTTCCCTGGCGCACGGCAAGCTGCTCGGCATTGACCTCGCCCGCCTGCGCGCCCAGCCCGGCGTGGTGGCCGTGTTCACCGCAGCCGACATTCCGGCGACGAATGACTGCGGCCCCGTGGTGCACGACGACCCGATTCTGGCCGACGGCACGCTGCGCTTCGTCGGTCAACCCGTCTTCCTGGTTGTGGCCACCACGCAGACCCTCGCGCGCCGCGCGGCGGCCCTGGCACGCGAGGTGATCCAGGCCGAAGCCCTGCCTGCGGTGCTCACCGCCCGCGAAGCCCATGCCCAGGGCCAGTATGTGCTGCCCCCCATGCACCTGACGCGCGAGACGGCGCCCGGCGAACTCGAACGGGCGATGGCCTGCGCCCCGCATCGCCTGCAAGGCAGCTTGAGCGTGGGCGGGCAGGAGCAGTTCTACCTCGAAGGCCAGGTGGCCTATGCCATGCCCACCGAAAACTCGGGGCTGCGCGTGCTGTGCTCCACCCAGCACCCCAGCGAGATGCAGCATGTCGTCGCCCACATGCTGGGGTGGATGCAGCATCAGGTGCAGGTGGAATGCCGACGCATGGGCGGCGGCTTCGGCGGCAAGGAATCGCAGTCGGCGCAATTCGCCTGTTGCGCTGCGCTCGCCGCCCACTTGCTGCAAAAACCGGTGAAGCTCAGGCTCGATCGCGACGACGACTTCCTCATCACCGGCCGGCGCCACGGTTTCGAGTACGACTACGCCGTGGGCTTCGATGACGACGGTCGCATCCTCGCCTACGAGGTGACCTTGATCGCCAATGCCGGGCATTCCGCCGATCTCTCCGGCGCGGTGCTCACCCGGGCCATCTGTCATGTGGACAACGCTTACTGGCTGCCCAATGTCGCCATCCACGGTTTCGTCGCCAGGACCAACACCCAGAGCAACACGGCCTTCCGCGGCTTCGGCGGGCCGCAAGGCGCCCTCGTCACCGAATTCGTGCTCGATTCCATCGCGCGCAAATTGGGGCATGACGCGCTGCAGGTCCGCCGCGCCAATTTCTACGGCATCGGCCAGAACAACCACACGCCCTACGGCCAGGGCGTGACCGACAACGTCATCTCCCCGCTGGTGGACCAGCTGGTGCAAAGCGCCGACTACGCAGCGCGCCGCACCGCCATTACTCGCTTCAATGCCCACAGCCCGGTGCTCAAGAAGGGGCTGGCGCTCACCCCGGTGAAGTTCGGCATCTCGTTCAATGTCGTGCACCTGAACCAGGCGGGCGCACTCGTCCACATCTATACCGATGGCAGCGTGCTGGTGAACCACGGCGGCACCGAAATGGGGCAAGGGCTGAACACCAAGGTGGCGCAAGTCGTCGCCGAGGAACTGGGGCTGGATTTCGCCGCCGTGCGCTGCACCGCCACCGACACCCACAAGGTGGCCAACACCTCGGCCACCGCCGCCTCAACCGGGGCCGACCTCAATGGCATGGCCGCACTCGACGCCGCGCGCACCCTGCGCCAGCGCCTGGCGGCGTTCGCCGCCGAACGGCACGGCGGCCGCACCGACTCGGTGCGCTTCAGCGGCGGCATGGTGCACGCGGGCAACACCACCCTGCCCTTTGCCGCCCTGGTGCAGCAGGCCTATCTGGCCCGGGTGCAGTTGTGGAGCGACGGCTTCTACACCACGCCCGACCTGCATTGGGATGCCAAGACGCTTACCGGCCACCCGTTCTACTACTTCGCCTACGGCGCCGCGGTCAGCGAAGTGCTGGTCGATACGCTCACTGGCGAATGGCGCCTGCTGCGCGCCGACCTGCTGCACGACGCCGGGAGGTCGCTCAACCCGGCCATCGACATCGGGCAGGTCGAAGGCGCGTTCATTCAGGGCATGGGCTGGCTCACGATGGAAGAACTGGTGTGGCACCCGAAAACCGGGGTGCTACTCACCCACGCCCCCAGCACCTACAAAATACCGACGGCCAACGACAGCCCGCCTTCGTTCCACACCGCACTGTTCGACAACCCCAACGCCCAGCCGACCCTCCATCGTTCCAAGGCCGTCGGCGAGCCACCGCTGCTGTTGCCCTTCTCGGTGTTGCTGGCGATACGCGATGCCATTTCCGCCGTCGGCGACCATTGCATCGACCCGCCCCTGCGCGCGCCAGCCACGCCTGAAGCCATACTCGACGCTATCGAGGCGGTGCGCATCCAGCGAGGTTCGGCAGCGCCATGAAACGCGAACCCGCACCGCTCACCCTGCTTGACGGCGAACCCGCGCAGACGCCCTGGGTCTGCGTCACCCTCAGACGGGTGCGCGGCTCCGCGCCGCGCGAACAAGGCGCCTGCATGCTGGTGGGCACCACACAAACCCGCGGCAGCATCGGCGGCGGACACCTGGAATACAAGGCCATCGCCACCGCGCGGCGACTGCGTGCACGCTGGGCCGCCGAGACGCCAGCCGAACCCCACCTCGAAAGCCACGCCCTCGGCCCCGCACTCGGGCAATGCTGCGGCGGCCACGTCGAGCTTCGCTACGAGATTGCGGCCAGCGGCGCGCTTCCCGTTCCCGCCCCGCTGTTCCATCTGCAGCTTTTCGGCGCGGGCCATGTCGGTCGGGCGCTGGTGCGCGCCCTGCGGCCGCTGCCTTGTCACATCGACTGGATCGACGAGCGGGAGCAGGAGTTTCCGCCTGACGCCTTCGCGCCCGAAGTCGGCGGCGAGTGGCCCTCCACGCTGCGCGCCCTGGCAGTGGACGTCCCGGAAGCCGAAATCGCCACCGCGCCGCCCGGCGCGTTCTATCTGGTGATGACCCACAGCCACGACCTCGACTTTCACTTGGGCGAAACCATTCTGCGACGCGCCGACATCGGCTGGTTCGGCCTCATCGGCTCCGCCACCAAACGCGCGCGCTTTCTGCGGCGCTGGCGCGAACGCGGCGTTTCCGAGTCGGCGCTGGAGCGGCTGGTCTGCCCAGTGGGCATCCCCGGCATTCCGGGCAAGGCGCCAGAGGTGATCGCCGCCTCGGTGGCGGCGCAGTTGCTGCAGGTGGCGGCGCGGACCGGTTGATCGGGCCGCCACCAGTTGCGCGTCAATCGTCCAACAAATTAGCGTCGCGCACCGCGCCCTTGTCGGCGCTGGTCACCAGCTTGGCATAGGCCTTGAGCGCCTGGCTCACCTTGCGGGCGCGCGGCGCTGCGGGCTTCCAGCCCCGGGCATCCTGCTCGGCGCGGCGGCGGGCCAGTTCGTCGTCGCTCACATCCACCCGCACCAGGCGGTTGGGAATGTCGATGACGATGCGGTCGCCCGTGCGCACCAGGCCGATGGCGCCGCCCTCGGCCGCTTCGGGCGATACATGGCCGATGGACAGCCCCGCCGTTCCGCCCGAGAAGCGGCCGTCGGTGATGAGGGCGCAGACCTTGCCCAGGCCCTTCGATTTGAGATAACTGGTCGGGTAGAGCATTTCCTGCATGCCGGGGCCGCCGCGCGGGCCTTCATAGCGGATGACGACCACATCGCCCGGCTTCACCTGCCCGCCCAGAATCGCCTCGACCGCCGCGTCCTGGCTTTCCAGCACCACAGCAGGGCCGGAGAAGGTGAGGATGCTCTTGTCCACCCCGGCGGTCTTGACGATGCAGCCGCGTTCGGCCAGATTGCCGAACAGCACGGCCAGCCCGCCGTCGGTGCTGTAGGCGTGCGCGACATCGCGGATGCAGCCATTGGTGCGGTCGGTGTCCAGCGTGTCGTAACGGCAGCTCTGCGAAAACGCCTGCGTGCTGCGCACCCCGGCCGGGCCTGCGCGGTAGAAGGTCTGCACGTCGTCGCTGGGCTGGCGCGCCACGTCCCAGGTATCGAGCGCGGCGGCCAGCGAGGGCGCGTGCACCGTCGGCACGCGGGTGTCGAGCAGCTTGGCCCGGTCGAGCTCACCCAGAATGGCCATCACGCCGCCGGCGCGGTGCACATCTTCGAGGTGATAGTGGCTCGACGGCGCGACCTTGCACAGCGTGGGCACCTTGCGCGACAGGCGGTCGATGTCGCCCATGCCGAAATCGACGCCACCTTCCTGCGCGGCCGCCAGCAGGTGCAGCACCGTGTTGGTCGAACCGCCCATGGCGATGTCCAGCGACATCGCGTTCTCGAACGCTGCCTTGCAGGCGATGCGGCGCGGCAGCACGCTGTCGTCGTTGCCTTCGTAGTAACGGCGGGCCAGATCGACGATGGTGCGCCCGGCGCGGCGGAACAGTTGCTCGCGGTCGGTATGCGTGGCCACCAGCGAGCCGTTGCCCGGCAGAGAAAGACCCAGCGCTTCGGTCAGACAGTTCATCGAGTTGGCGGTGAACATGCCCGAGCACGAGCCGCAGGTCGGGCAGGCCGAGCGTTCGATGGCCTGCACGTCGTCGTCAGACACCTTGTCGTCCGCCGCGGCCACCATGGCGTCGATGAGGTCGAGCGAAATCACCTTGCCGGCCAGCCGCGTCTTGCCGGCCTCCATCGGCCCGCCCGACACGAAAACCACCGGAATGTTCAGCCGCAGCGCGGCCATCAGCATGCCCGGGGTGATCTTGTCGCAGTTGGAAATGCACACCAGCGCGTCGGCCGTATGCGCGTTGCACATGTACTCCACACTGTCGGCAATGATGTCGCGCGACGGCAGGCTGTAGAGCATGCCGTCGTGCCCCATGGCGATACCGTCATCCACCGCGATGGTGTTGAACTCCTTGCCCACCCCGCCCGCGCGCTCGATTTCCTCGATCACCAACTGGCCGAGATCTTTCAGATGCACATGGCCGGGCACGAACTGGGTGAACGAATTGGCCACTGCGATGATGGGCTTGCCGAAATCGCCGTCCTGCATGCCAGTGGCGCGCCACAGTGCGCGGGCGCCCGCCATATTGCGGCCGGAAGTGCTGGTACGGGAACGGTAGGCGGGCATGGGACGATTCTCCTGCGGGGAAATGATGGACAAAGAGAAAGATTGTCCCGCCCCTCGGCTATATTGAACAATACATTTTTTATGGCAGCGCTATACGCCAAACGAATCATGGAACTGCGGCAGCTCCGATACTTTGTCACCATTGCAGAACAAGGCAGCTTCTCGCGCGCGGCCGAGCGGCTGCACATCTCGCAGCCGCCGCTGTCCACCCAGATCAAGGCGCTTGAAGACGAAATCGGCGCCCGATTGCTTGAGCGCAGCAACCGCGGCGTGGCACTCACTGCCGCGGGTGCCGCCTTCTTTGATGACATCCGCGCCGTCCTCGCCCAACTTGAACACGCGGTCGAGCGGGTGCGCCAGGCCGAGCGCGGCGACGCGGGTACGCTCTCCATCGGCTTCGTCTCCATCGCCGACTTCGGCATCCTGCCTCCCACCCTCAAGAGCTTTCGTGCGCGGTATCCGCAGGTGGACGTGCAGCTGCACGAACTCACCACCGATGCCCAGATCCGCGAGCTTCGTGCCGCCGAACTCGATCTGAGCATCGGCCTCGCCCCCGTGAACGAGCCCGGACTGACCTTTACCCCCCTGCTGCAAGAGCCGCTGATGCTCGCCGCCCCGACCACCCACCCCGTGCTGCAAGAAGGCAGCGGCGCCGTCGATCTACGCGCCCTCGCCAAAGAGCCCTTCATCATTCCGCCCCGCAACATCGGCCCCGGCCTGTACGACCTCACCCTCAGCCTGTGTCAGGCCGCCGGATTCGCGCCCCGCATCACCCAGCACGCGCGGCAGATGCAAACCGTCATCGGCCTGGTCTCCTGCGGCATGGGCGTGGCCCTCGTACCGGCCTCGCTACGCCAGCTCAAACGCCCCGGCGTGCAGTACCGCCCCCTGCTCGGCCAACCCGCCACCATCGAACTCGGCATTCTTCAACCCGCCCAGACTCCCAACCCTCTGCGGGAAAATTTCATCAGGGCGCTACAAGGGGCCGCGCAAAGTCTGGCGCAGACGTAGGCCACTGCGGTCATTGACTGAGACTGAATTCAGACCTAAATTCAGACTGAATTCATCCCGGAGGCTCTATGCAATCCGTCAGCAACATCAAATCCATTTCATACCTCAAAAGCCACGCCGCCCAGATATCCGAAGATCTGGAATTGAATGGCACTCCCTATGTCATCACCCAAAATGGCGAAGCCAGTATGGTGATTGAGCATGTCAAACAATTTCAGGAAAAGGAAAGGCTCATTGCCGTCCTCAAAATCATCGCGCTCGGCGAAAACGACCGGCAACAAGGCAAAGGATTTTCAATCGAGGAATCACGCGCTCAATTAAAGGCCGCCCGCCAGAGCCGAAAATAATGGCCATCATCATCCTTCCCGACGCGCAGGAAGATCTGCTTTCGCTGCAAGACTACATGCTCGACAAATGGGGAGAATCCGCCTGGATAATTGCAGAAGATGAAATTTTTGAAAAATTACACCTGATAGAAATAGGCATTTTAGACGGTTCACCAATTCCAGAACTGGCTGCTGTTGGAATAATGAATTACAAAAACGTCCTCACATCCCATCACAAGCTGGTGTACCAACACCTAGACAGAAACATCTACGTCTATCTCGCCGTAGGCCACCGCCAGGATTATCCAACCGCCCTTCTGAAACGATTGCTTCGCAGGTGATGAAGGCGAGCAAAGGAAAGTTGGGGGGCAGGTCTCGCTTGATTTGCTCAATGCAACAAAGATAGATCTGGCCCCATTTACAGTGTGATTCCAATTATTGCTTGACCAACGACTGCGCAATAACAAGGGATACATTGCTTACCTTCGCACTCGCGCCTAGGTATAACAAATTTGGATTTGTCGAACTGTTAAATGATGCAAGTCCATTCCAGGTGGCACCGTTCATTGAAGAGTACGTACTTGAGCACCCAGAATTTTGCGCAGAAAAATAATAAATATTGTGAGTGGCATCAGATGCAGAAATCATCCCATTAAGCGAGCATCCTGTCGTGGAATCTGTACCTGAGACCGCTCCCGTTTGGCTAATTGATATCACAGACCCAGTAGACGTCTGGTAATTTCCAGCCAGTTCCGAAATAGATGGCGATATTGCATTCAAACTACTCCACTGACTTGTATCGGTGGAAGCGGGAATCGTTGTCCCCGCGCTGGTAACGCCGGTTGAGGTGATGGTAAGCGACTGGCCGGTGCTGACGGTACCCGTGAAATTGACAGTTCCCGACGTTGAGCCGTCGGGAAAGGAACAATTAACACTCACTCCAGGGATGTTCGTATAAGTTACTACAGCGCCAATCCCACTGCCTGAAATCGCAGAACCATTGACATTAGCCTGCCCGAATCCGACAGAGGCACAACCATTAGTTTGATTTTTAGCCGCTGTGTAATATTGTCCATTCGGCGCAACTAGCACCATTGACTGAATCGTGTCACCGGCGTTCGCACCCGAAGCGACCGTAGTCGACGCTTGCCAGACCCCGGCTGCAGACTGTTGTGTTGCAGTCGACCCCCCTCCACCTCCGCCACCGCAACCAGATAGCGCAACAGCACTAGACGCTATAAGAATGAGCGGGAATCGTTTCATGACCTCTCCTTTGTTGTAAAAAATGGCTACGACTAGAAGAATCTATCGTCCTCCTCGACTACAAGTTCAATCATTTTTGAAAAACTTGTATCTCGGCGTAAAAAAGCCCCGAATAACGGGGCTTTTTTACTGCGCCGATGCTTGAGAACGTCAGGCCGCAGCGTCCTCAGCCTCTTTTTTCTTCGGGCGCGGTTCGGGCGGAGTGATGTCGAGTTTGATTTTGTCTTTCTCGGCTGCCGCTTCGTCAATATCCACCGACACCCGCCCGCCATCGACCAGGCGGCCGAACAGCAGTTCGTCGGCCAGCGCGCGGCGCAGGGTGTCTTGGATGAGCCGCTGCATCGGGCGGGCGCCCATGAGGGGGTCGAAACCGGCCTTGGCCAGATGCTTGCGCAGGGCGTCGGAGAAGGTGATGTCCACCTTCTTTTCGGCCAGCTGGGCTTCGAGCTGGAGCAGGAATTTGTCGACCACGCGCAGGATGATGGTTTCGTCCAGCGGCTTGAAGCTGATGGTCGCGTCGAGCCGGTTGCGGAACTCGGGGGTGAACAGGCGCTTGATGTCGGCCATCTCGTCGCCCTGCTCGCGCCTGTTGGTGAAGCCGATGACGGATTTCTGCATGGCTTCCGCGCCGGCATTCGTGGTCATGATGAGAATGATGTTGCGGAAGTCGGCCTTGCGCCCGTTGTTGTCGGTGAGGGTGCCGTTGTCCATGACCTGCAGCAGCACGTTGAACACATCCGGGTGGGCTTTCTCGATTTCGTCGAGCAGCAACACGGCGTGCGGCTTCTTGGTCACGGCCTCGGTGAGCAGACCGCCTTGATCGAAGCCCACATAGCCGGGCGGCGCGCCGATGAGGCGCGAGACGGTGTGGCGCTCCATGTATTCCGACATGTCGAAGCGAATGAGATCGACGCCCAGGGTGAACGCCAGTTGCTTGGCCACCTCGGTTTTGCCAACGCCCGTGGGACCGCTGAACAGGAAGGCGCCAATGGGTTTGTCGGGCTTGCCCAAGCCGGAGCGCGCCATTTTGATGGCGGCGGCCAGCGCGTCGATGGCGGCCTCTTGCCCGAACACGACGTTTTTCAGATCGCGGTCGAGGCTCTTGAGCTTGGAGCGATCGTCGGTGGTGACGCTGTGCACCGGCACGCGGGCGATCTTGGAGATGATCTCCTCGATCTCGATCTTGCCGATGGTCTTCTTCTGCTTGCTCTTGGGCAGAATGCGCTGCGCTGCGCCAGCTTCGTCGATGACGTCGATGGCTTTGTCGGGCAGGTGGCGGTCGTTGATGTATTTGGCCGAGAGCTCGGCTGCGGCCGACAACGCGCCGGGCGAATACTTCACGCCGTGATGCTCTTCAAACCGCGACTTAAGGCCGCGCAGAATTTCGACGGTCTGCTGCACGCTGGGCTCGACCACGTCGATCTTCTGGAAACGGCGCGACAGCGCAGCGTCTTTCTCGAAAATGCCGCGGTACTCGGTGAAGGTGGTGGCGCCGATGCAGCGCAACTGCCCCGACGACAGCGCGGGCTTGAGCAGATTGCTGGCGTCGAGCGTGCCGCCCGAAGCCGAGCCAGCGCCGATGAGGGTATGAATTTCGTCGATGAACAGCACCGCGTGCGGCTTGTCCTTGAGCTGCTTGAGCACGGCCTTGAGGCGCTGCTCGAAATCGCCGCGATATTTGGTGCCCGCCAGCAGCGCGCCCATGTCGAGCGAATAGACCACGGCGTCTTGGAGAATGGCCGGCACCTGCCCTTCGGTAATGCGCCAGGCCAGACCCTCGGCAATAGCGGTCTTGCCCACGCCGGCTTCGCCCACCAACAGCGGGTTGTTTTTGCGACGGCGGCAAAGAATCTGAATGACGCGCTCGACTTCATGCTCGCGGCCGATGAGCGGATCGATCTTGCCCTGCTGCGCCAGCGCGTTGAGGTTGAGGGTGAACTGATCGAGCGGCGATTCCTTGCCCTCTTTCTCGTCCCCGCCGTCTTCGCTCGGCGCCGAGGCCGACTTGGCCGGTTCGACTGGCTCGGACTTGCGGATGCCATGCGAGAGGAAATTCACCACGTCAAGCCGGGTGACACCCTGCTGGTGCAGGTAATAGACCGCATGCGAGTCTTTCTCGCTGAAGATCGCCACCAGCACATTGGCGCCCGTCACCTCTTTCTTGCCGTTGGAGGTGGACTGCACGTGCATGATGGCGCGCTGAATCACGCGCTGGAATCCCAGCGTGGGCTGGGTGTCCACATCGTCCGAACCCGGCACGATGGGGGTGTTTTCCTTGATGAACGCGGTCAGGCTTTTGCGCAGATCGTCCAGATTGGCCGAGCAAGCGCGCAGCACCTCGGCGGCAGAAGGGTTGTCGAGCAGGGCGAGCAGCAGATGCTCGACGGTAATGAATTCGTGGCGCTGTTGGCGCGCCTCGACAAAAGCCATATGCAGGCTGACTTCCAGTTCTTGCGCAATCATCACGAGCCTCCTAAATGGCTTCCATCACACACTGCAAAGGGTGACCGGCCTGACGGGCCGCGCCGATCACCTGCTCCACCTTGGTGGCCGCGATGTCGCGGGTGTAAACCCCGCAAACGCCACGGCCGTCACGGTGCACTTTTAACATGATTTGCGTCGCCGTTTCGCGGTCTTTATTGAAATAGTGCTGAATCACGACAACCACGAATTCCATCGGCGTGAAGTTGTCGTTGAGCAGGATGACCTGATACATCGCCGGTGGCTTGAGCCGCAGCGTCTGACGCTCGACAACGACGGCGCCGCCGTCTGCTGGAGGGGGGGAATGGGAAGCTGACATGCTCAAAATTGTAGGGAGGTCTGCCGTGGTTTGTTGTCGCCAAGGGTAATTCCGCAAGGTCGGCCGAACAACAAAAAACCGCATCCGAGCCATCCATCTGCGGCGGCGCCGACAGAAAACAAGAGCGGATGATCCCTCACTCGCAACCCGCATAAAAAAAGACCGCCGGAGCGGTCTTATGAGAAAACGCAGGGCCGCCCCAAGTTTTCTTGTCCACCTCGCAGCTTGCAAGCTGCTCGGATTCGGCTCCGTCCAAGCTGCCGCAGGCAGCTTGGAGCCGCGGGCCTCATCTCTCATCTCCTTCGGGGGCCTGACGCGAACTCGGCAGGTCTGGGGGCGCTTTCAGGCGCCAGCAACGAGGGTCACATATGGTCGATCATCACCTGACCGAAGCCGGAGCAGCTCACCTGGGTGGCGTCTGGCAGCAGACGGGCGAAGTCGTAGGTCACCTGTTTGGACAGGATGGACTTTTCCATACTGGCGATGATGCGGTCAGCGGCTTCGACCCAACCCATGTGGCGCAACATCATCTCGGCGGACAGAATTTCTGAGCCGGGGTTCACATAGTCTTTACCGGCATACTTCGGCGCGGTGCCGTGGGTGGCCTCGAACATGGCCACGCTGTCGGAGAGATTGGCACCCGGCGCAATGCCGATGCCACCCACTTGGGCCGCGAGCGCGTCGGAAACGTAGTCGCCATTGAGGTTGAGCGTGGCGATCACGTCATATTCGTCGGGGCGCAGGAGGATTTGCTGCAAGAAGGCGTCGGCGATCATGTCTTTCACCACGATGTCGCGGCCGGTTTTGGGATTTTTGAAGCGCATCCACGGCCCGCCGTCGAGCAACTGGGCGCCGAATTCCTTGCTCGCCAGACCGTAGCCCCAGTCACGGAAGGCACCTTCGGTGAACTTCATGATGTTGCCCTTGTGCACCAGGGTGACCGATTTGCGGTCATTGTCGATGGCGTACTGCAGGGCCTTGCGCACCAGGCGCTCGGTGCCCTCGCGCGACACCGGCTTGATGCCGATGCCCGAGGTGTCGGGGAATCGGATTTTTTTCACCCCCATCTCGTTGATGAGGAAATTGACGAGTTTCTTCGCCCCCTCCGACTCGGCGGCCCACTCGATACCGGCGTAGATGTCTTCGGAGTTCTCGCGGAAAATGACCATATCGGTCTTTTCCGGATGTTTGACCGGCGAGGGCACGCCCTGAAAGTAACGCACCGGACGCAGGCAGACGTACAGGTCGAGTTCCTGCCGCAGTGCCACGTTGAGCGAGCGGATGCCGCCGCCCACCGGCGTGGTCAGCGGACCCTTGATCGACACCACGTAATCGCGCAGGATCTGCAGGGTGATCTCGGGCAGCCACACGTCGGGGCCGTACACCCGCGTGGCCTTCTCTCCGGCGAAAATTTCCATCCAGGCGATCTTGCGCTTGCCGCCGTAGGCCTTCTCAACCGCCGCGTCCACCACCTTGATCATCACTGGGGTGATGTCGAAGCCCGTGCCGTCGCCTTCGATATAGGGAATGATGGGATGGTCGGGAACATTGAGCGAAAAGTCCGGGTTGACCGTGATTTTTTCGCCTGCGGGCACGCGGATGTGTTGATCCATGGGGGGTCTCCTTCGGTAGTAACCCGAGCATTCTATGCCTCGGCAAGGGTGGAATGAAACAGTCTTGTATATGACATAAGAGTGGGTTTTGCGCGGCTCAAGCCAAATCGGCGTGAGCCACTCGATATTGCGCCTGATGCTGCGTCCAGGCGTCGCGCAGCGCCTTTGCGGTATGCCCCGGCGCATCGGCTTCGAGGAAGTCGGCCGTCGGCCCCTGCATCACCAGCCGCCCGCCGCCCTTGCCGCCTTCAGGGCCGAGATCGATCAGCCAGTCGGCATTGGCCATCATGTCGAGGTCATGCTCGATGACCACCACGGTATGACCGCTGTCGGTCAGGCGGTGCAGTACGCGAATGAGTTTTTCGGTGTCGGTCTTGTGCAGACCGACAGTCGGCTCGTCGAGCACGTACACCGTCGGCCGGGTTCCGGCGGTGGCGAGTTCGGTGACCAGCTTGATGCGCTGCGCCTCGCCGCCCGAAAGGAAGGGGCTGGGCTGGCCGAGTTGCAGATAACCCAGCCCCACGTCCTGCAGCAATTGCAGGGCGTGATGGATTTTGCGGTGCGCCGCGAAAAACTCGACGGCTTCGTCCGCCTCCATCTGCAGCACCTCGCCGGCGTTGCGGCCGCGCAGCCGCACCGCGAGCGTTTCAGGGTTGAAGCGCAGGCCGTTGCAATCGGTGCAGGGCACGGTGACGTCGGGCAGGAAGTTCATCGCCACCTTCACCGCGCCCTGCCCCTCGCAGGTCGGGCAGCGGCCGGGGCCGGTGTTGAAGGAGAAGCGGCTGGCGGAATAGCCGCGGATACGCGCTTCCTCGGTGTCGGCGAACAACTGGCGAATGCCGTCCCACAGGCCCAGGTAGGTCGCGGCGCAAGAACGGGGCGTCTTGCCGATGGGGGCCTGATCGACTTCGAGCACGCGCTCCAGGCCCTCCCAGCCCGTCAGATCGCCCGCCCCGTCGATCTCGCCCGAATGCCCCGCAAGCCGCTGACGCAGCGCAGGTACCAGCACCTCGCGGGCCAGCGTGGATTTGCCCGAACCCGACACGCCAGTGACCACGGTGAGCCGGCCTCGCGGAAACTGCGCGCTCAAGCCCTGCAGATTGTGCAGATGCGCGCTGTGCAGATGCAACGCGGGTTGGTCGGCCCGGGTGAGTGGGCGCGGCTGCAGCGGCCAGGGCATGGGATCGCGCAGGCTGCGCGCGGTGGCCGTGTCGGCATGGGCCATGACTTCCGCCAGCGCGCCGCTGGCCACGACCTGCCCGCCGCGACGGCCCGCCCCTGGGCCGATGTCGATGAGATGATCGGCGCGGCGCATGGTGTCTTCATCGTGCTCCACCACCACCAGCGTGTTGCCCTTGGCTTTGAGCAGGGCCAGCGCGTCGAGCAGGATGCGGTTATCACGAGGATGCAGACCGATGGTCGGCTCGTCGAGCACGTAGCACACGCCGCGCAGATTGCTGCCGAGTTGCGCCGCCAGCCGGATGCGCTGCGCCTCGCCGCCGGAGAGCGTGGGCGCGCCGCGGTCCAGCCCCAGATAGCCGAGGCCCACCTGCTGCATGAAGGCCAGGCGCGAACGGATTTCGCTCAGGGCGTCGCGCACGATCTCGGCTTCGCGCGGAGTGAGTTCCAACGCGCCGAACCAGGCTGCGGCGGCATCGACATCGCGTGCGGCAAGCTGCGCGATGGACTGATCGCGCAGCCGAACCGCCAGACTGTCGCGGTTCAGCCGCGCGCCGTGGCAGCTCGGGCAGGTGGACGGAGCGCCCGGCTCAGCCACCGGCGCGGCCTTGCGGCCCCGGCCCGGTTTGCCTCGCGGCGTCGCTTTCTCGCCATCCGCCTCGACCCAGGCGGCCTCCTCGCCGGTCTGCTCGGCATCGAAACCGGCGATCAGTTCCCCGGTGCCGAAGCAAGTGGGGCACCAGCCGGTGGGCGAGTTGTAGGAAAACTGACGCGGATCGAGTTCGCGAAAGCTGCGCCCGCAGCCCGGACAGGCGCGTTTGGTGGACAGCAGCAGGCTGCGCATCGGTGGCTCGGGTTGCCCGGCTTCCATCGCCTCCTTCAAACCATCCAGCGGCGCCAGTACCAGCACCACGCCTTTGCCGAGCGCCAGCGCGCGCCGCAGCAGATCGCGCAGCGCCTCCTCGTTGTCGGCCCGCACCACCACGTCGCCGACGGGCAGTTCGATGCTGTGCTCCTTGAAGCGGTCGAGCCGCGGCCAGGGATCGGTCGGCACGAATGCGCCGTCCACCCGCAGATGGGTGTAGCCCATGCTGCGCGCCCATACCGCCAGATCGGTGTAGTAACCCTTGCGCTGCACCACCAGCGGCGCCAGCAGGCCGATGTGCTGACCGCGCCAGTCGCGCAGCAATTGCGCGGCAATGGCCTCGGGGCTTTGCGGCTTGATGGGGATGTTGCAGTCCGGACAATATTGCGTGCCGCACTTGGCATAAATCAGTCGCAGAAAGTGGTAAGCCTCGGTGAGCGTGCCCACGGTGCTCTTGCGCCCGCCGCGGCTGGTGCGTTGCTCGATGGCCACCGTGGGCGGAATGCCGACGATGGCCTCCACATCGGGCCGCGCCGCGGGCTGCACGAACTGCCGGGCGTAGGCATTGATCGACTCCAGATAGCGCCGCTGACCTTCGGTGAACAGTACGTCGAAGGCCAGGGTCGATTTGCCGGAACCGGAAACGCCGGTGATCACCGTCATCTCGCCACGGGGAATGTCCACATCGACCCCGCGCAGATTGTGCTCACGCGCCTGACGGATGGCGATGAATCCGGCCTTGCCGGCGCGCAGCGCGCTGGCAAGGTGGGGGCCGACGGGTTCGTCGGCGGCGGAGTAGCTCGCAGCGGGCTCGGCGGCTTGCAACAGAGACGAGGCGTTCGCTGCCCCCTCCCGGCCTCCCCCACAAGTGGAGGAGGTGAGAACGGCGCTTCGCGCGTCCTTCGGATGCCCCTCCCGACCTCCCCCACGAGTGGAGGAGGAGAACACCCCCTCCCCACTGGGTGGGGAGGGTTGGGGTGGGGAGGGGTTTTGCCCGGCCCGTCGCTGCGCCGCATCCCGCGCCAGCGCCTGGCCGGTAAACGATGTCGCGCAGGCGGCCAGCTCGTCGGGCGGCCCAGCGAAAACCAGCCGCCCCCCGGCGTCGCCCCCTTCGGGGCCGAGGTCGATGACCCAGTCCGACGAGGCGATGACATCGAGGTTGTGCTCAATCACCAGCACGGTGTGCCCGGCGTCGAGCAGTTTGCGCAGGGCCCGCAGCAGTTTGGCCACGTCGTCGAAATGCAGTCCGGTGGTCGGCTCGTCGAACAAGAACAGCGTGCCCTTGCGCGCCAGTCCGGCCCGGGTCTTGGCGGCCTCGGCCAGAAAACCCGCGAGCTTGAGCCGCTGGGCTTCCCCGCCTGATAGCGTTGGCGTGGGCTGGCCCAGGCGCAGATAGTCCAGCCCCACATCCACCAGGGCCTGCAGCGTCCGGGTGATGTCGGCCTGGCCGTGAAAGCGCTGCAGCGCCTCGGCCACGGTGAGGTCGAGCACCTCGGCCATGTTCAGCGGGGCGAACCCGGCCTGCGCCGGCAGTTGCACTTCGAGCACTTCGGCGCGGTAGCGCTTGCCGTCGCAGTCGGGGCAACGCAGATAAACGTCCGACAGGAACTGCATTTCCACATGCTCGAAGCCCGAACCGCCACAGGTGGGGCAGCGCCCCTCGCCGCTGTTGAAGCTGAAGGTGCCCGCGGTGTAGCTGCGCTCGCGTGCGGCGGGCAAAGCGGCGAACAGGGCGCGAATGCCGTCGAAAGCGCTGACGAAACTCACCGGATTGGACCGGGCCGTCTTGCCGATGGGCGACTGATCGACCAGCACCACATCACCCACCTGATCGGCGCCGAGCAGGCGGTCGAAAGCGCCGGGCACGGGTGCGGTCTTGCCGAGCGAGCGGGCCAGCGCCGGATACAGCACGTCGCCGACGAGGGTGGATTTGCCGCAGCCCGACACGCCAGTGAGCGCCGTCATGAAGCCCAGCGGAATCTCGACCGTCAGCGACTTGAGGTTGTGCTCGCGCGCGCCTTCCAGAATGAGGCGCGGCGCCAGCAGACCGCCCTGCGCATCGCGGCGCGGGGTGCGTCGGCGCGGCAAAGCGTCGCTCACCTGCAGTTCACCGCTGAGGTAACGGCCGGTCAGCGTGTTCGAGCGCTGCGCCTGATCGAGTGTGCCCTGGAACACCAGATGCCCGCCGCGCTCACCCGGGCCGGGGCCGATTTCCAGCATCCAGTCAGCGGTACGCATGAGCTGGGGGTCATGCTCGACGAGAAGCAGCGAATTGCCCGCCTCCTTGAGCCGATGCAGCACGCCGCCCAGCCGGTCGAGATCGCGCGGGTGCAGGCCGATGGACGGCTCGTCGAGCACGAACAGGGTTTGCGTCAGCGCCGTACCCAGCGCGGTGGTGAGGTTGATGCGCTGCACCTCTCCGCCCGACAAGGTGCGCGACTGGCGGTCGAGGGTGAGATAGCCCAGGCCGACATCGCGCAGGTAGCGCAGCCGCGAGCGGATGTTGTCGAGCAGCATGCTGCTGGCGGCTTGCGCCATGTCCGGCAGCGCTAGGTCGGCGAACAGACGCTGCAGGCGCTCGATCGGCAGCGAGTTGACGTCGTGCAGATTCAAGCCTGGCAGACCACCGAGCACGGCGTCGCTCCACTGCGCCCCGACCGGGCGGAAGCGCCGGTAGCCGCCTTGCAGAGCAGTGTCGGCCTGGAACTTCGAGCCGATGCGCCACAACAGCGCTTCGGTCTTGAGCCGCGCGCCCTGGCAGGTGGGGCAGGCGGTGTAACTGCGGTACTTGGACAGCAGCACGCGCACATGCATCTTGTAAGCGCGGCTCTCCAGCCAGTCGAAGTAGCGCCGCACCCCGTAGAACTGCTTCTGCCAGTTGCCGCGCCAGTCAGGGTCGCCCTCGATGACCCAGGTGCGCTCGCGTTCGCTGAGCTCGGCCCAGGGCACATCGAGCCTGATCTCGGCCTGCGCGGCGTAGCGCTCCAAATCGGTCTGGCATTCGGCAAAGCTCTGCGTCTGCCAGGGTTTCACCGCCCCGGCCCGCAGCGTCTTGCGCGCATCGGGAATCACCAGATCGAGGTCGACGCCGATCACCCGGCCGAAGCCGCGACAGGTTTCGCAGGCGCCCACTGGCGAATTGAAGCTGAACAGACCGGGACTGGCATCGCGGTAATGAATGTCGCAATCGGCGCAGTGCAGATCTGACGAATAACGCCAGACCGCCCCTTTGCTCTCGGCGGCCTCAACATCGCGCGGCAGTTCGTGCACTTCCATGCGTCCCTGGCCCAGCCGCAGCGCCGCCTCGACGGCTTCGCTGAGCCGCGCGGGCTCCTCGGTCGGCAGACGCAACCGGTCCTGCACCACGTCGAGCACCCGGCCCTGCGGTGTTTCGCGCTCACCCAGCATGCGGGTGTAGCCCTGCGCGGCGAGTTGCTGGGTGATGTGCTCCACGCTCATGCCCTGCGGCACCGCCACCGCGAACACGACGGCGGCGCGCAGCCCCTCCGGCAGCAGGCGCGCGCGGCGCTGCACGTCTTCAACGATGCTCTGCGCCGAATCCCGCCGCACCACCGCGCCGCAGCCCCGGCAGTGCAGCGTGGCCGCGCGGGCGAACAGCAGCTTGAGATGATCGGCCAATTCCGTCATGGTGCCCACGGTGGAACGGGAGGTGCGCACCGGGTTCGTCTGATCGATGGCGATCGCCGGCGGAATGCCCTCGATGCGATCGACCTGCGGGCGATCCATGCGGTCGAGAAACTGCCGCGCGTAAGGGGAGAACGTCTCGACGTAGCGCCGCTGGCCCTCGGCGTACACCGTGTCGAACACCAGCGAACTCTTGCCCGACCCCGAAACGCCGGTGACGACGACAATGCGCCCCAGCGGAATGTCCAGATCGAGGTTCTTGAGATTGTTCTGCCGCGCACCGATGATGCGGATGGCGCTCTCCTCATCTGAGGAAGATGCCGAAGAGCTGGGGAAATGTGCAGTCATCCGAGCACTATACCGGCAGCGATTGCACCGCGTCTCCAGCAGGACTTTGCGTTGGCGGCCCATCAAAAACTGACTCACAGCCGTCCTTCAGCCGCGCCCGATTGTGTCGTTTCAAGCTGTAACCATTCACCCGCGTTTGCGGGGGCTCGCCCCCTGCGCTGGGTAGAATTTGTCAACGATCCGCCCGCAGACTCTTCACTCATGCGATTGCCCAAGCGCCCTGCCCTGATCTCCGCCCTGTTCGGCAAGCCAGCCAACCCGCGCGCGGCTGCGCATTCGCGGCATCTGGAAATTCTCATTACCCGGCCGGGCCATGCCGCGCACAGTTTTCGTATCGACCTCGATGCCCTGCGTCGTGCGGCTTTCTGGGTGCTGGCGGCCGTGGCCCTGTGGCTCATGGTCACGTTTTTCATGGCCTGGCGCCAAGTCGCCAGCGGCAACCTTCAGCAGCGCGCGGATCAACTGGCCGCGCAAGCCGCCACCGCCCAGAGCGCCAACGCCCGGCTACAGGCCGAGAACGGCGCCATGGCCAGCCATCTTCTCGCGCTCAAACAACGCGTGGACAGCCTCGCCACGACCATGCGCGGATTTGTGCAGAAGCGGGCCGAGCAGTTTCCGGTGGAGGAGAAAAACGTCAACCAGGGCGGCATCGCGCAACCGCTCAACGCGGCCAATGCCCCAGCGCTGCTGCACGATGAAGTCGATCTGATCGGTGCGCGCCTGAGTCTGTTGCTGCCGCAAGCCCATCACCTCGCTTCGCTGGAGGCGGCGCGGCCCATGGGCGACCCTGTCAATGGCGATGCGCCCATCACATCGGATTACGGCCTGCGCCCCAACCCCATGGGCGGCGGCGTGGAGTTTCACAACGGCATCGACTTCGGCGTGAAACCGGGCACGCCCGTGCACGCCACCGCCAACGGCGTGGTCGAGAGTGCGGGGTGGAAGTCGGGCTATGGCAACTGCGTGGTCATCGCCCATCCATTCGGCTATCGCAGCCTGTTTGGCCATCTCAGCACCATCCAGGTCAAGGCCGGCGACAAGGTCACCCGTGGTCAGGTCATCGCCCTGTCGGGCAATACCGGCCGCTCCACCGGCCCGCATTTGCACTACACCTTGCTCTACGGGGACAAGACGCTCGACCCCGCTACCTACCTGCTTGCCCAACGATAGGACTGCCTTATGTTCAAGCCGAAAACGCCGAAGACCACCGATGTCTGGTCGAAAGAATCCGCCGCCGCCTCATCCGCGACGGCCGCCGTCACACCCTCGGCGCTGACGTACATCGGCGCGGGCAGCGAGGTGCATGGCGATCTGCGAGCGGCGGGCAATCTGCGCGTTGACGGCACGATTTTCGGCACGGTGCAGGTCGATGGCGATCTCGAAGTCTCCACCACTGGCGCGATCGAAGGCAAACAGGTCAGCGCTCGCAGCGTGCTCGTCCACGGGCGCATCAAGGCCAAAGTGCACGCGACGGAACAACTGCGCATTCACGGCCAGGGCCAGGTCGAAGGCGACGTGACGGCACAATCACTCGACATCGAAGCCGGGGCGCATTTCACCGGCTACAGCCGCACCGGCATGACGCCAGAGCCGCAGGTGCTGCAACTCGATCACGAGGCTCAAGCGCCCGAGCCCAATCAGGCGCAAGGCGATCCCGACATTCGATCCGCCGTTTGACATTCGTCCTGCATGTTGAAAGCTGACATGCTGTAATGCCCGCATGTCAGCCGAATACGCCTCATCCCGCTCCCTCCCCCAAACCGACAAACGCCCCCGCAGCCGCTCGATGCGTAGCTTGAGCGGCTTGCTGCCGTTTCTGCGCCCATATCGCGGACGCATTGCGGTGGCGCTGCTCTTCTTGTTGCTCGCTGCGGGCAGCACCCTGGCCTTCCCGATGGCGCTGCGCTGGCTGATCGACGCCGGCATGCTGCACGCACAAGCCAGCCGGGCGGCTTTAGGCTGGCATTTCGCCGGACTGTTCGGGCTGGCCGTGGCGCTGGGGGTGTTTTCCGCCGCGCGCTTTTATATGGTGAGTTGGCTGGGCGAGCGCATCACCGCCGATGTGCGCAGCGCCGTCTATGCCCACGTGCTGCGGCAGAGCCCGCAGTTTTTCGAGCACACGCAAACCGGCGAAGTGCTGTCTCGTCTCACCACCGACACCACGCTGGTGCAGACCGTTGTCGGCACCAGTTTTTCCATGGGGCTGCGCAATGTGGTGGTGCTGATCGGCGGCATGACCATGCTCATCATCACCAACCCCGGTCTGATGCTGGGCGTGCTGGTGGTGATTGCCGTGGTGGTGGCCCCCGCCGTGTTCATCGGCCGCCGTGTGCGGCGCCTGTCGCGCGCCAGCCAGGACCGCATCGCCGACGCCAGCGCGCTGGCCTCCGAAGTGCTCGCCGCCATGCCGGTGGTGCAGAGCTACGCCCGCGAAGACGACGAAGCCCGGCGATTTTCCAACTCGGCCGAAACCGCATTCCGCACCGCGGTCAGCCGCAACAAGGTGCGCTCGCTGCTCACCGCCTTCATCATCGTCGCCATGTTCGGCGCCCTGCTCTATGGCCTGTATCTGGGCACGGTGTCGGTCATGGAAGGCCGCATGAGCGCCGGTGTTCTGGGGCAGACGGTGCTCTATATCGGCCTGGTGGCCGGTTCCGCCGCCGCGCTCGCCGAAGTGTTCGGCGATCTACTGCGCGCCGCCGGCGCCACTGAGCGCCTGATGGAACTGCTGGCCGAGCAATCGCCCGTGCGCAATCCGGCGCATCCGGTCGCGCTACCCGCGGTGCAGCGCGGCTCGGCGGTGGTGCTCGACCATGTGCGGTTTTTCTACCCTTCGCGGCCGGACAAACCGGCGCTCGACGACTTTTCGCTGCGCATCGAACCCGGCGAAACCGTGGCCCTGGTCGGCCCCAGCGGCGCCGGCAAGACCACTGTGCTGCAACTGCTGCTGCGCTTTTACGACGCGCAGCAAGGCAGCATTCGCATCGACGGCGTGGACGTGCAGCAGGCCGACTTCAAGGCCTTGCGCCAGCGCATCGGCCTGGTGCCGCAGGACGCGGTGATTTTTTCCGCCAGCGCAGCCGACAACATTCGCTACGGCCGCCCTGAAGCCACCGACGCCGAAGTGCAGGCCGCAGCCCGCGCGGCGCAGGCTGAAGAATTTCTGCGCGAACTGCCGCAGGGTGACGCCACTTATCTGGGCGAGCGCGGCGTGCGCTTGAGCGGCGGGCAGCGCCAGCGCATCAGCATCGCCCGCGCCATTCTGAAAAACGCCCCGCTGCTACTGCTCGACGAAGCCACCAGCGCGCTCGACGCCGCCAGCGAGCGCGACGTGCAGGCCGCGCTCGAACACGCCATGCGCGACCGCACCACCCTGGTTATCGCCCACCGCCTCGCCACCGTGCAGCGCGCCGACCGCATCGTGGTGATGGATCAGGGCCGCATCATCGACATCGGCACCCACGCCGAACTCATGGCCCGCGGCGGCCTCTACGCTAGCCTAGCGTCGCTGCAATTTATGCAGTGATCCTGGTACCAGCGAGACGATGCCGGTCAACGTTCCAGTGCCAATCGCAGTCCCAAGCCGACCAGAATAGTCCCCATCAGAGCATCGATGGGGCGCCGCACTCGCGCGTAGGTCGATCGCATCCGAGCGGTGGACAACAGCAGCGCCACCGCGACAAACCAGGAACACGACACCGACGCCACGATGAGCACGGTCGTGCCATGCACCCAGAGCGGGGCGTGTGCAGGCAGTATGGTCACGAACAAACTGCCGAAAAAAGCGGCCCCCTTAGGATTGGTGATGCCCACCAGAAAACCCTTTCGCCATGCCGCGGAAAAAGACTTGCGTGGAGCCACGATGGGTGCACCCGGCGCTGCGGCGTGCCGAAGGCGGAGCAGTATGCGCGCCCCGAGGTAGAGCAGATACAGCGCTCCGGCAAATCGAATGACCGCATAAAGCCAGGACAGTTCGGAGACGATGACGCCCAGACCAAACACCGCCAGCATCGCCCAGACCAGGTGCGAAGTGGCCACTCCCAGCGCAACCCCAACGCCAGCGCGCTTGCCATGCAGCGCGTGCGACGTGACGGCGAGCAGATCCGGCCCTGGGCTGATGCACGCCAGAAGCATCACCCCGGCGATCGTGAAAAGCTGCGGTACATAGGACATGATGGTCGTCTCCATTCATCGGCCAATCTGAAGTCTGTTCACAGCCCCAGCTTATCCGCGACGAAATCCGCATCCTTGTCGCCACGGCCGGAGAGGTTGACCAGGATGTCAGCCTCCTTGCCGAGTGCTGCGGCCTGCTTCATCGCCCAGGCGACGGCATGGGCCGATTCGAGCGCCGGAATGAGTCCTTCGGTGCGCGACAGCGTCATGAACGCATCAAGGCAGGCTGCGTCGTCGACGGCGTAATACTCGGCGCGGCCCAGATCCTTGAGATAGGCATGCTGCGGCCCCACGCCGGGGTAGTCGAGCCCGGAGGCGATGGAATACACCGGATCGGGCTCGCCCTCCTTCACCTCCTGCAGCAGATAGGAACGAAAGCCGTGCAGCGTGCCGGGCTTGCCGTAGGTGAGCGTGGCCGCATGCTTGCCGGTCTCGCGGCCGACGCCCGAGGGCTCCACGCCCACCAGCCGCACGCCCGGATCATTGATGAAGCCGGAAAAAATACCCATCGCGTTCGACCCGCCGCCCACGCAGGCCGCGACCACATCGGGCAGCTTGCCCGCCTGCTTCGGAAATTGCTCGCGCGCCTCGCGGCCAACGACCGACTGGAACTCGGCCACCATCATCGGGAAGGGGTGCGGGCCGACCACCGAGCCGATGGCGTAGAAAAAGTGCTCGGGGTCGCGCAGGTATTCCTCGAAGGCGCTGTCCACCGCGTCCTTCAGCGTCCTGGTGCCGCGATCCACGCTCACCACCTTGGCGCCGAGAATCTTCATCTTGGTGACGTTGGGGTGTTCCTTGGCGACGTCGATCTCGCCCATGTGGATTTCGCACGGCAGCCCGACCAGCGCGCAGGCGGTGGCCAGCGCCACGCCGTGCTGCCCGGCGCCGGTTTCCGCCAGAACCTTGGTCTTGCCCATGTGTTTGGCCAGCAGCGCCTCGCCCAGACAATGATTGATCTTGTGCGCGCCGGTATGGTTGAGGTCTTCGCGCTTGAACCAGATCCGAGCGCCGCCGCAATGCGCGGTCAGGCGTTTGGCCAGATAGATGGGGCTGGGGCGGCCGACATAGTGGGTATAGAGATCATCCAGCTCGCTGCGGTAAGCCTTGGTGTCGCGGATGGACAGATAGGCGCGGCCGATGTCGTCCATGACGGCCTTGAGATGCGGCGGCAGGTACTGGCCGCCGTAGGGCCCGAAGTTGCCGTTGACGTCCGGTTGCAGATCGATGGCTGGCTGCATGCAAAATCTCCTTGAAAGTGACAAACCGATAGTATCCCTCCCCATTCCGAGTACTTTGACCCGATTCATGCCTTCCCTTTCCACCCCTTACGAAGACCTGATGCGTCACGTCTTCACCCACGGCCAGGACAAGACCGACCGCACCGGCACGGGCACGCGCAGCGTGTTCGGTCACCAGATGCGATTCGATCTGTCGGCCGGTTTTCCTCTCATCACCACCAAGCGGGTGCATTTCAAAAGCATCGCCTACGAGCTGCTGTGGTTTCTGCGCGGCGAGTCGAACGTGCGCTGGCTCCAAGAGCATGGGGTGACAATTTGGGACGAATGGGCGCGCGCAGACGGCGAACTCGGGCCGGTCTACGGTGTGCAATGGCGCTCTTGGCCCGCGCCGACGGCCGACGATCCGCACCGTTCCATCGACCAGATCAGCGAAGTGCTGCGGCAACTGCGCACCCAGCCGGATTCGCGCCGCATCATTGTCAGCGCCTGGAACGTCGGCCAGATCGCGGAAATGGCCCTGCCCCCCTGCCATGCGTTTTTCCAGTTCTACGTCGCCCCGCCGCGCCAACCCGGAGAACCGGGACGCCTGAGCTGCCAGCTCTATCAGCGCAGCGCCGATATTTTTCTGGGCGTGCCCTTCAACATCGCCAGCTATGCGCTGCTCACCTTGATGATCGCGCAACAGACCGATCTTCTGCCCGGCGATTTCGTCTGGACCGGGGGCGACTGCCACCTCTACAGCAACCACTTCGCCCAGGTGCAGGAGCAACTCAGCCGCGCGCCCTACCCCTACCCCACACTGGAGTTCGCGCGCAAACCCGAGAGCCTGTTCGACTACACCTTCGACGACTTCGTGCTGAGCCACTATCAGCACCATCCGGCGATCAAGGCGCCTGTGGCGGTATGAACAGAGCCCCCACGCTCACTGCGTTCGCTGCCCCCCGAGGGGGCGCTCGCGCCCTTCGGGCGGCCGGGCGGGCGCTCGGCACTTCGTCATGACTCAGCTTGTGCTCATCGCCGCCGTGGCGCGCAACGGCATGATCGGCAAAGACGGCGGCATGCCCTGGCATCTCCCGGCCGATCTGCAGCACTTCAAGCGCCTCACCCTGGGCCACCCCATTCTGATGGGGCGCCGTACCTGGGATTCGCTGGGACGGCCACTTCCGGGACGCCGCAATATCGTGATCAGCCGTCAGCCCGGATGGCAGGCGGCGGGGGCGGAACATGCCGAGTCACTTCCGGCGGCACTGCAGCGGGTCAGTGACGATGTGAGCAACGATGCACTGGCCTTCGTCATCGGCGGCGCCCAGCTCTATGCCCAAGCGCTGCCCCTGGTCGACCGGCTGGAACTCACCGAGATCGACTACGACTTCGACGGCGACACGCGCTTTCCCGATTGGGACCGCAGCCGCTTCACCGAAACCGCACGCGAATCGCACCTCGCGCCTGAAGGCTGGGCCTATCACTTCGTCACCTACACCGCCAAGACGGCATCGACAGTCTGAGAGGGTGTGAACCGTGGCGGTGTGCGCAATGTTGTTCCAAGGCGTCGCCGTCTGGGCGGGGCTGCCCGCCTTTTTGTTCGCCCTCATGCTGCTGCTGGGGTTCCGCCTCAATACCCGGTTCACCTGGATTTTGTTGCTGCTCGGTCTCGCCGGGCTGGCCGCGCAGGGGCTCTCCATCGCCTGCGCCGGCTGGGCAAACGCCAGCGCCTGGCTGCCCGTTTGCTGCGGTTTGGGCTCTGCTGCGCGCAAGCTCTCAGCTGACGGGCTTTGGTGGCTCAATCTGGCCTGGCTGCTGCTGGCGCTGACCGTCATCGCAGCCTGCGCTGCGGCGATCTGGCGGCTGGCTTTGCCAAAACGCAGCAAGCAAAAAGCTCCGTAACGCTGTTTGCATTCTGAAACATGCCGGATTCGCGCCTTCCGGTAGATTGCTCGCAAACAAACACGAGGAGACTCCATGACAGCCGCGTCCACCGCCCCGGTCAACAAGACATCGCATATCGCCATCGCCAGCTTCATCGGCACGGCCATCGAGTTCTACGACTTCTACGTTTACGCCATTGCCGCGGCGCTGGTCATCGGGCCGGTGTTCTTTCCCAGCGCCTCGCCCACGGCGCAAACGCTCAACGCCTTTGCCACTTTCGGCATCGCGTTTCTGGCGAGGCCGGTCGGCTCCTTTTTGTTCGGACATTTCGGCGATCGATTCGGCCGGAAATCGACCTTGGTCGCCACGCTGCTCACCATGGGGGTGTGCACCACGCTCATCGGCCTGCTGCCCGGTTATGACCACATCGGCGAGCTGGCTCCGTGGTTGCTGGTCATTCTGCGTATCGGCCAGGGGCTGGGGCTCGGCGGCGAATGGGGCGGCGCGGCGCTGCTCGCCACCGAAAACGCGCCCAAGCACCGCCGCGGTCTGTTCGGCATGTTTCCCCAGCTTGGGCCCTCCATCGGCTTTCTCGTGGCCAACGGTCTGTTTCTGCTGCTGGGACTGCTGCTCAGCCACGAACAGTTCATGGCCTGGGGCTGGCGCATTCCCTTTCTGGTTAGCGCCGTGCTGGTGTTCATCGGCCTGTATGCGCGACTCAAACTCACTGAAACCCCCTTGTTCCAGGCAGTCGCCAAGCAACCCCGACGCGTTCCGCTGACCGAACTGCTCAGCGGCCACCTCAAGCCGCTGATACTCGGCTCGTTGTCTATCGTGGTCTGCTACGCCTTGTTCTATATCAGCGCGGTGTTCGTGCTGAGCTATGGCATCGGCACCTTGCATCTGCCCAAGCCGACGCTGCAGGCCTGGCTGATGTTGGCCATCGTCTGCATGGCCGTGGCCACCGTGTTGTCGGCCTGGGCCAGCGACGCCCTGGGCCGACGCGCCGTCTTGGTCGCGTCGGCCGGGGCCGCGGTGCTCTGGGGCTTCGCCCTCGCGCCGCTGCTGGGCTCAGCCACCACCACGGGCGTGGGAATATTTCTGTGCGGCGCCCTCTTTCTCATGGGCATGACCTATGCGCCGCTGGGCGCGATGCTACCCGAGATTTTTCCCACCACGGTGCGCTACACCGGCTCGGGCGCGGCCTACAACCTCGGTGGCATTCTGGGGGCTTCGCTTGCCCCCTATGTCGCTCAGGTGTTGGTGGCGCACGGTGGGCTGAGCTGGGTAGGCGGCTACATTTCCGTGGCGGCTGTCATCAGCCTGCTCGCCGTTCTGGGGCTGGGTGAAACCCGGCACCGCGATCTCGGTCAAACCGAGTCTGTTTCCATTTCCTGATGATTTGCGGGCCCTGTGCCCTGGAGGTTTTTTGATGCGCTACGCCACCCTGGGTTTGATGATGGTTTTCGCCGGATTGAGCGCAACCGCGTACGCCAAAGATGCGCCCATGGAGCCCGGGCTCTGGAGCATGGACATTCACGGCACGACTCGCGTCGATCCGAATCTGAGCGTGCCGATGCAGCGCGATGTGAAGATCTGCGTCAAACCGGGGCAGAAACCGGAGAGCGTGGTGGTGCCAATGGACGGCAAGCAGTGCACACGCGAGCAAGCCACCTTGGCCGGTGGCGAGACGCAATGGACCTTCCACTGCGATTTGCCGCAAGCCAAGGTCACGCAGACCGGCACCTTCCACACCGGCCCAGCAACATTCGAGTCGAAATGGAGCATCACCAGCGTCGCCCCCTCGGGCGCAATCACCCAATCAGACATGCAAGTGAACGGCAAGCGCCTGGGCAGCGATTGCGGCAACGTGAAGTAAGAATTCACGCCCCAACATTGGGAAAAAAAACCGCCTCAAGAAATCTTGAGGCGGCTGCGTCTCCTCGGCGGGCCGAGGCCAACCCGGCCTGGCCCACTCTTCTCCAGGTACCTCAGGCCACTTTGCGGTCGAAGAACTGCTCGTCTTCGGTCGATCCCTTGAGCGCGGCGGTGGAAGCCTCGTTCTCGATCGTCGTGGTGACGGCGTCGAAATAGCCGGTGCCGACCTCGCGTTGATGCTTGACCGCGGTGAAGCCCTTGGGCGCTGCGGCGAACTCGGCCTCTTGCAACTCGACGAAGGCGCTCATCTGGTTGCGGGCATAGCCGTACGCCAAGTTGAACATCGAATAGTTCAGCGCGTGGAAACCGGCCAGGGTGATGAACTGGAATTTGTAGCCCATGGCGCCCAATTCCTTCTGGAACTTGGCGATGGTGGCATCGTCGAGGTTCTTCTTCCAGTTGAAGGACGGCGAGCAGTTGTAGGCCAGCATCTTGCCGGGGAACTTGGCATGAATGGCTTCTGCGAAGGCCTTGGCGTAGGCCAAATCGGGCTTGCCGGTTTCGCACCACACCAGATCGGCATAGGGCGCGTAGGCCAGACCGCGGGAGATGGCCTGCTCCAGGCCGGGCTTGGTGCGGTAGAAGCCTTCGACCGTGCGCTCGCCGGTGCAGAAGGGCTTGTCGTTGTCGTCGACATCGGAGGTGATCAGGTCGGCCGCTTCGGCGTCGGTGCGCGCCACCAGCACCGTCGGCACGCCCATGACGTCGGCCGCCAGGCGCGCTGCCACGAGCTTGGCAACAGCCTCGCGAGTCGGCACCAGCACCTTGCCGCCCATGTGGCCGCATTTCTTCACCGAGGCCAACTGGTCTTCGAAGTGCACGCCGGCGGCGCCAGCCTCGATCATGGACTTCATCAGCTCGAAGGCGTTGAGCACGCCGCCGAAACCGGCTTCGGCATCGGCCACGATGGGGGCGAAATAGTCGATGAAGCCTTCGTCACCGGGCTGCTTGCCTTCCATCCACTGAATCTGATCGGCTCGGGTGAGGGTGTTGTTGATGCGCTTGACCACGCTGGGCACCGAGTTGGCCGGATACAGCGACTGGTCGGGATACATCTCGCCAGCCAGGTTGGCATCGCCCGCCACTTGCCAGCCCGACAGGTAGATGGCCTGCAGGCCGGCCTTGACTTGCTGCATGGCCTGGTTGCCAGTCAAGGCGCCCAGGGCGTTGACGAACGGCATGTCGTGCATCTGCTTCCACAGACGATCCGCACCGCGACGGGCCAGCGTATGCTCAACCATCACCGAACCGCGCAGGCGCACCACTTCCTCTGCGCCGTAACCGCGCTTGATGCCCTTCCAGCGCGAGTTCTGCGCCCAGTCCTGTTCCAACGCTGCCACTTGCTGTTTGCGATCTGCCATCTTGCTTCTCCGGGTGAATGAAAATTCGATGCTTGAGCGTAGTCGACTTTTGCGGCGCAGCATAGTCTTATGTCTTATATAAGAGATAATTTTATGTCTTTATACATCAATGACATAAATCCATTTTTTTGCAATGCGGAACATTTTTTTGCTGAGTGAAACTTCTCAGGCCTGCGTTGCAGCAGGCTGTTTTCACATCACGATTTCCAAATTTCGCATTGTGAGAAATGCACCCGTCCCGAAAGCCTTCGCTACCCTCGACACTCCCCTCTCAAGGAAACTTGGGGCGGCCCGGCGAGTTCTCTTTCAATTCCTCGTTCCATGACTTCCCTACCCTCTGCGGACAAACCGGCCGATCCGAGTCGCCCGACCGCTACCCCCCATCAGTCGCCGCGTCACAAGGCCGAATTGTTCTGGGTGTTCAACCACCTCACCCTGCTGGGGGTTGGCGGGGTATTGCCGTTTGCTCAGCGCATTCTGGTGGAAGACAAACGCTGGTTAAGCAATGGAGAGTTCGTCGAGATGCTCAGCCTGAGCCAGGTGCTGCCAGGGCCCAACTTGATCAATCTTGCCCTGATGGTCGGGCAGCATTTCTTCGGCTGGCGCGGGGCGGCCGTGGCCCTGGCGGGCATGCTCGTCGCGCCGCTGGTGCTGATCTTCCTCGTTGCCATCGCCTACGCCCAATACGCCAGCACGCCCGCAGTGACCCATGCCTTGCAGGGAATGTCGGCCGTGGTGGCCGGCCTGGTGATTGCCATGGCCATCAAGCTCTTTCCCGCCATTCGCCATGACCTGCCCAACTGGGGCTGGGCGGGGCTGGCGTTTGCCGGGGTGGGCCTGCTGCGCATCAACCTGCTCTGGGTCTTGGTCGTGCTCGGGCCGATTGCCGTCGCACTGGCCTGGTGGCGCATTCGGAGGGCCTGATGCACACCCTCTCTGTCGCCCTGGCTTTTTTCGGCCATTTTCTGCTGTGGTCTGTGCTTTCAGTGGGCGGCGCCATCGGCCTGCTGCCCGACATGCACCGCTATCTGGTGGTGGAGCAACATTGGCTCAGCGATTCGGCGTTTACCTCGGCCCTGGCGCTGGGGCAGGCTTCTCCCGGCCCCAACATGATTCTGTTCTCCGCCCTGCTCGGCTGGCAGATTCTCGGGCTGCCCGGCGCCCTGCTGGCAGCCATCGGGCTGATTCTGCCGTCATCGCTCATGACCGTGGCCTATTTCCGCTACAGCCGGATTCACAAGGATCGCCACTGGGTACGTGCCATGCACGACGGCATGGCGCCCATCACTGTCGGCCTGCTGCTTTCCTCCGGCTGGCTGCTGGCGCAGCAGGAAGCCACCAATTGGCAGCGCATCGCGCTCATGCTGCTGACCGTCGTGCTGGTCGTTCGCACTCGGCTCAACCCCTTGTGGCTGCTGCTCGCCGGGGCATTGTTGGGTCTGCTCGGCTTCATTTGAGGGAGAAATTACGCACATGCTCAAACGCATCAGCCCCCTGCAATCCGAGCCGGTGTATCGCGTCGATGCGCTGCGCCAGATCGAATCCGAGGCCGCGCGCACATTACCCCCGCACAGCCTCATGCAGCGCGCGGGCAGTGCCGTGGCCCGGTTGGCGCAGGCTTGCTTTCCGCACGCAAGACGCGTCGTCGTACTCGCGGGCGCGGGAAACAACGGCGGCGACGGCCTAGTGGCGGCCACACAGTTGCACCAGGCCGGACGCGACGTGCTCGTCCTGGCTTGCGGCGCCGAGACGCTGAACGAATGGCGCTCTCGCCTGCCCGCCGACGCCGCGTGGGCCTGGACGCAGGCGCTGGCGGCTGAGGTTCGGTGCGCCTGGGACGATCACAGCACCTTACCCGAGGCCGATCTCTACATCGACGCGCTGCTGGGCCTCGGCCTGCGGGGCCCCATGCGAGCGCAGATGGCCGAGATCATCCAAAAGCTCAACGCGCAGCGCGGCGCCCCCGTGCTCAGCGTCGATCTGCCCTCGGGGCTGGATGCCAACACCGGCGCTGCGACCGACGTCTGCGTGCGCGCCACCTTGACTCTCAGCCTGCTCGGGCTCAAGCCCGGTTTGTGCACTGGGCCCGCATCAAGCTTGTGCGGCACGCTATGGCATGACGATCTCGGCGTCAGTGCGGCAAAGCATCATCCGCAGGTAGCGATTGACGCCACCTGGCTCGGCGCCGATTTGATTCGCCCTCTGCTGCCCGACTTGGCACAGTCCGCCCACAAGGGGCAGCGGGGCGACGTCGCGGTGATCGGAGGTGCCGCCGGCATGACAGGCGCTGCCCTGCTCGCCGCCCGCTCAGCAGCCCAGCTCGGCGCCGGCAGAGTGTTCGTCGGCCTGCTCGATGACCAAGCCCCCGCCGTAGATTTGCTGGCGCCAGAGCTGATGCTGCGCTCCCCCGCCTCGCTGATCGACGCCCAAGGCGGCCGAACCTGCCTGCTCGTCGGCCCCGGCGCCGGTTGCGACGACACCGCCCGCAGCTACTTGGCGCAGGCCCTGGCCCAACCCGTCCCCCTGGTGCTCGACGCCGACGCGCTCAATCTCCTGGCCGCGACTGATTCGCTGCAAACCCTGCTACGGCAACGCAACCCCATCACAACCCTATTGACGCCCCACCCCCTTGAGGCCGCCCGACTGTTGGGCGTCTCGGTACAGGCGATTGAGTCGGACCGTCTCACCGCTGCGCGCATCCTGGCTCAGCGCTTCGCCTGCTGGATTGTGCTCAAGGGTCGCGGCACCGTCATCGTCTCGCCGCAACAAACAGCGTGGATCAATGCCACCGGCAATGGCCTATTGGCCACGGCAGGCAGCGGCGATGTGCTGGCCGGCAGCGCGGCCGCCCTGCTCGCAGCAACAGGGAAGGCTTCATCAGTGCTCGCTGCCGTCTGGCTGCACGGCCAAGCGGCCATCCACTACGCCCGCAAACACGGCCCCGGCGGACTCACCGCCGCCACGCTGCCGTCGTGGATGGCGGCAAGCTGGGCCGATTTACCCTATCGTCGTCCCCGCCCTGGCATTGACGAGAATGCAGACTTTTGCTAACTTGCTTTCATGTCTATGTCTCGCATTCCTTTCGCCTCAAAGTTATCGATCAACGCTGAAGTTGCGCGTGATGTCAGTGTTCGGTCTTTCGGGGGCGGCGAGGGCGCTTGCGAGGCTTTGCTACTGGGCGGTCTACTACTGGCTTTGCCATCGAATGCCGCGCGCGACTGATTGACGTTTTCATCACGTTTTCCAAATCCCAAGCGCCCGCGGCTTAAGCCACCGGGCGCTTTTCTTTTATATGCGCTTGCCATGACGATTTTCTGCACCGATCTGAGACGACTACCCACCGGCGGTCGGGCCCTGCACCCGCGACAGCCCGACCGCCCCATCGTCGCACCCTCTATGCCCTGCGCAACCCCATTCGCTTTCTGGAGATGACCTCATGTTGAAGCAACCGAACACCAAATACCGCGCCTTCCCTCAGATCGATCTGAAAAACCGCACCTGGCCCGATCGGGTCATCACGCAGCCGCCGATCTGGATGAGCACTGATCTGCGCGACGGCAATCAGGCGCTGTTCGAACCCATGGATGCACAGCGCAAGATGCGCATGTTCAAGATGCTGTGCTCCGTCGGCGTCAAGCAGATCGAAGTGGCCTTTCCGTCTGCCTCGCAAACCGATTTCGATTTTGTGCGCGAACTCATCGAGGGCGGCCATATACCCGACGACGTCACCATCGAAGTGCTGACCCAAGCGCGCGAAGATCTCATCCGCCGCACCTTCGACTCACTGCGGGGCGCCAAGCGGGCGATCGTGCATGTGTACAACGCCACGGCCCCAAATTTCCGACGCATCGTGTTCAACGTCGACGAAGCCGGTTGCACGCAGATCGCGGTGAATGCGGCCAAACTCATCAAGCAGATCGCTGCCGAGCACCCGGAAACCCAATGGACCTTCCAGTACAGCCCCGAGGTGTTCAGCGGCACCGAGCTTCCCTTTGCCGTCTCGGTGTGTAACGCCGTGACCGAAGTCTGGCAGCCCACGCCGGAAAACAAGATCATTTTCAACTTGCCGGCCACGGTCGAGATGAGCACCCCCAACATCTATGCCGACCAGATCGAATGGATGCACCGCCATCTCGACAAGCGTGACAGCATCATCCTGTCGCTGCATCCGCACAATGATCGGGGCTGCGCCGTCGCCGCTGCAGAGCTGGGCGTGATGGCCGGCGCCGACCGCGTGGAAGGCTGCCTGTTCGGCAATGGCGAGCGCACCGGTAATGTCGATCTCGTCACCCTTGCGCTCAACCTCTATTCGCAAGGCGTGAACCCGGGGCTGGATTTTTCGAACATCAACGCCGTGGCGCGCACCGTGGAGGAATGCACACAGTTGCCCGTGCATCCCCGTCACCCCTATGCAGGTGATCTGGTGTTTACCGCTTTCTCCGGCTCACATCAGGACGCCATCAAAAAAGGTCTGGCCGCACAACGTCAAGATGCCCTGTGGGAAGTGCCCTATCTCCCGGTCGATCCGGCCGATCTCGGCCGCGCCTACGATTCGGTCATCCGCGTCAACAGCCAGTCCGGCAAGGGCGGCATCGCCTACCTGCTCGAAGCCACCTACGGTCTGGTCATGCCCCGCCGTTTGCAGGTCGAGTTCAGCGGCGTGGTGCAAAAACACACCGATGCCACCGGCGCTGAAGTCACCGCACAACAACTCTGGCAGATGTTCAATGAAGAGTATGTGCAGATTGGGCAGCCGTTGCACCTGCACAGCTACCACCTCAGCGACCACGGCGAGCGCCAGGGCGTTCGCCTCGAAATCGAAGTGGATGGCAAACGCCTGAGTCTCACAGGCGAAGGCAACGGCCCCATCGACGCCGCCATCCACGCCCTGCGCCTGCCACTGGCCGTGCACAGCTATGAAGAGCGCGCACTCGGCCTTGGCGCGGATGCCAAAGCCTCGGCCGTCGTCGAAATGGCCATCGCAGGAACGGCCACCAGCACCTACGGAGTGGGCATGGACGCCAACATCGTCACCGCCTCCGTGCGCGCGTTGATCTCCGGCGCCAACCGCCTGCTGCAGCGCATGCCAGAAGCCGAGGCGCGGCAGCATCTGGAATCCCTGCAAGCCCCATTGCGTGCCGTAGCTTGAACCCTTAGTCGGGAATGCGAACCAAAAGAAAAAGCCCGCTTTAGCGGGCTTTTTTATTGCTTTTCCGTCAACGATCAGATCTGACGATCTGGTCATTTACTTAGTAATTTTGGTCGGGGCGAGAGGATTCGAACCTCCGACCCCCTGCACCCCATGCAGGTGCGCTACCAGGCTGCGCTACGCCCCGACGACCAAAGCAGGCAATCATACACCATTCCTCAGGGTTCGATCAAACTTCTGCGGATCGAGAGGAGTTCGGCGCGCAATTCGTTGATGTGCTGAATGGCAGGTAGCGGCACCGGAGGAGCCTGCTCTCCGGCATCCGGCGTGCCCGCTGCTTCTCGCATTGCGTGCTCGTCGCCAGGAATTCCGCCCAAACGCGCTCGGGCGCCGCTGATGGTGAAACCTTGCTCATACAGCAGTTCCCGAATACGGCGAATCAACAGAACCTCATGGTGCTGGTAATAGCGCCGGTTGCCCCTTCTTTTCATCGGACGCAATTGCGCGAATTCTTGCTCCCAATACCGCAGTACGTGCGATTTCACGCCGCACAACTCGCTGACTTCTCCAATGGTGAAGTAGCGCTTGGCAGGGATGGGCGGCAATGCAGGGACGGCACTCATGGTGGCGACGGGCAAATCCTAAAAGCGTGAGCGGTTATGTCAAAACGGAATTCGCCCAAAGGGGCTGGTTAGTGGATTTTGCCGCATCTCAGGCGCATAACGGCAATGTCCAGCCGGATTCACCGTGGGTTCGCGGCATTCTTCACATACCTTACCAACAAATTTCGGCGTTCTTCGACGCTTTGCAGACCCGGCGAAGGTCACAGCACCTCTTCGGCCAGATCAGCAAGGGCGGGGCCTTGGAGTTGATGCTTGAACTTGTGGCTGGCGTGGAAAATCACCACCCGGCGCGCGGCGATGGGAATGATTTCGCCGGTGCGGGGATTGCGGCCTGGCCGCTGCGCCTTTTCGCGCAACTGGAAATGGCCGAACCCGGAAAGTTTGACATCTTCGCCGCGGCCCAAGGCATCTCGAACACGGTCGAAAAAGGCATCGACCATGTCTTTCGATTCACGTTTGTTGAGGCCGATACGCTCATAGAGCTGTTCGGCGAGTTCTGCCTTGGTCAGCGTCGGTGTCTGCACCGATTCGATCTGAATGCGTGCCATCTGTCCTCCTGTGTGCTGCTTTTGTTGTTGTTTCGACCGACTTCAACCCCTGAGTTGCGCCCCGGTTGCAGTCGCCAACTCGGCAACCAGCGCCTGACAGGCGGCATCCACCCGCTCGTCAGTCAAGGTTTGCTGGTCTTGCAACTGCAGACGGAAGGCCATGCTTTTCGAGGTCGTGTCTCCGGGCGGGGTGAACAGGTCGAAGAGTCGCACCTCCCGGATGATGCCGCAAACCGGAATGTTCTGGATGGCGGTTTGTACTGCCTGCTGCATCTGCGCATAGCTGACGCCCGAGGGAACCTGAAACGCCAGGTCGCGCTGCACGGCGGGTACGCGGTTGATGGGGGCAAACACGGGCAGTTTCTGGGCCTGCAACAGCCCGGCATCCAGCTCGAAGATCACGGGTGCAAACTGCAGGTGATAGCGCTGCACCCATTGCGGATGCAATTCTCCCACCACGCCCAGGCGCTCACCGCCCAGCCGAACTTCCGCGCTGCGCCCCGGATGCAAGGCGGGATGTTGAACCGGCATCCATTGCAACTCGCCGGAGCTGTTGCCCAAACCCTCACACAAGGCCTCGACATCTGCCTTCACATCGTAGAAATCGACCCGCCGTTCCGGCTCGGCCCACTGCACGGGAACCACCGAGCCGTAGGCCAGACCCGCCAGGCGCATCGGCTGGCGAATACCCGCAACCTGCATCGGCCCGTTCTCGGCCTGCGCATCGCGCGCAAACACGCGACCGAGTTCAAACAGCCGCACCCGTTTGGCACGGTGGTTGAGGTTGTCTGCCAGCACCTTGACCAGTGAGCCGATGAGCGTGGAGCGCATCACCGACATCTGTGACGCGATGGGATTGAGCAGGCGAATGGGGTCAGCCTGACCTGCGAAATCCTGCTCCGATTGCGCATCCACAAAAGAGAAATTGAGGGTCTCTTGATAGCCCAAGGCCGCTGTTTTCAGACGTAGGCTGTGCAAACTGCGCTGGCCCTCGGGCACCGGCAGCGGATGCAGGCGCGCCACCGGCGCCTGGGTTGGAATGTGCTGATAGCCGTGAATGCGTGCGACTTCTTCGATCAGATCTTCTTCAATCTCCAGATCGAAACGTTCAGCGCCTGGCGTCACGATCCAGGCGGGTTCAGTGCTGTTGCGGTCGAGTTCAGCCTGAAGCCCGAGCCGCGAAAAAATCTCGCCCATGCGGTCTGAGCCGATAGGAATGCCGATGACTTTCTCGCATCGCGCCACCCGCATCCGCACCGGCTTGCGTTGCGGCAGTTGGGTGATCTGATCGTCGGCCGGGCCTGCTTGTCCGCCGCAGATGTCCAGAATCAGCGCGGTGATGGCATCGAGGTGTTCGACGGTGGTCGCGTAGTCGACCCCGCGCTCGAAGCGGGCGGCCGCATCGGTAGAAAAGTTCAGACGGCGGGCGCGGCCACGAATGGCGTCCGGCCACCAGAATGCGGCCTCGAGGTAGATGTCCGTAGTATCCATGGTGACGGCGGTGGACTCGCCCCCCATGATGCCGGCAAGAGATTCCACGCCGTTTTCGGCGGCAATCACTCCCATGTCGGCGCTCAGGGAGATGGCCTGCCCGTTGAGCAATTCGAGCTGCTCGCCTTCGCGCGCCCAGCGCACGGTCAATCCGCCGCGAATCTTGGCCAGATCAAACACATGGCTCGGGCGGCCCAGCTCCAGCATCACATAGTTGGAAATGTCGACCAGAGCCGAAATGCTTCGCTGTCCGCTGCGTTCCAGCCGCGTTTTCATCCATTGCGGTGTTTCGGCCCGAGCATTCACCCCGCGGATGATGCGGCCGGAAAACCGCCCGCAGAGATCGGGCGCTTCAATGCTCACCCGCAATCGGTCCGCCAGAGTGGGCGCCACGGGCCTGAACGTCGGTCTGTGGAACACCGCACCCGTGACTGCAGACACCTCACGGGCGACGCCGATGATGCTCAGGCAATGCCCCAGATTCGGCGTGAGCTTGATGGTGAACACGGCTTCGTCGAGCGAGAGCCATTCACGCAGATCCGCCCCGGCCTGCGGCGCTCCTTGAAGCGCCAGCAAGCCGGCATGATCGGCCGACAGGCCCAGTTCGCGCGCGGAGCACAGCATGCCCTGCGATTCCACACCGCGCATCTTGGCCGGCCCGATCCGGAACGCGCCCTGCCCCTCTTGCTGCGGCGGCAACTCGGCCCCCACCAGCGCACAGGGCGCGGCCATGCCGACCGCCACATTGGGCGCACCGCAGACGATTTGCAGCCATTGAGCCGCGCCGACATCCACCTGGCAAACACGAAGTTTGTCGGCATTGGGATGAGGCTGCACATCACGCACCAGCCCCACCACAACCCCCGAAAAAGCGGGCGCCGCGGCTTGCACTTCCTCCACTTCCAGACCCGCCATGGTCAGGGTATCGGCCAGCGCTTCGGTCGAGAGGTCGGGATTGCAAAACTGGCGCAACCAGGATTCGGGAAACTGCATGATCAGCTCTTTGAAAAGTTCAGCTCAGCGGTCAGGCCGCAAAATAGAAGCGAGGGGTGGCGACTGGGTTAGGCGAACTGCTGGAGAAAGCGCAGATCGTTTTCGTAGAACAGCCGCAGATCCGAGATGCCGTAGCGCAGCATGGTGATGCGATCCAGACCGCTGCCAAAGGCGAAGCCGATGAACCGCTCGGGGTCGAGCCCGAAATTGCGCACCACCGTGGGATGCACCTGCCCGGAACCTGCAAGCTCCAGCCAGCGGCCTTTGAGCGGCCCGCTCTCGAACATCATGTCGATCTCGGCGGACGGCTCCGTGAAAGGAAAGTACGAGGGGCGAAAGCGCACCAGAATAGCGTCGCGCTCGAAGAAGGCCTTGAGAAAACTGGTGAAGGTGCCCTTGAGATCGGCCATTGAGACATTCTGGTCGATCCATAGTCCTTCAAACTGATGAAACATCGGAGAATGCGTCGCGTCGCTGTCCACACGATAAGTGCGTCCCGGCGCAATCACCTTGATCGGCGGCATTTCGGCGGCCCCTGCATACCGCTGCACGTGGGCTCGGGCATGGCGAACCTGCATCGGAGAGGTATGCGTTCGCAGCAGCAAAGGTTGGCCGTGCACATCCTTGGCGTCGACGTAGAAGGTGTCTTGCATCGAGCGCGCGGGGTGATTCTGCGGCGAATTCAGCGCGGTGAAATTGGTCCAGTCATCCTCGATCTCCGGGCCGTCGGCCACGTCGAAACCCATGGAGCGGAAAATCTGCTCCATCCGCATCCAGCTACGCGTCAGCGGGTGCAAGCCTCCTTGATTTCCAGCGCGCCCCGGCAAGGTCACGTCAATCGCCTGCGCCTGCAGTTGAGCCTGGAGCGCCGCCTGCTCGATCGCCTCGCGCCGCTGTTGCAAAGCCTGTTCAATCGCCTGTTTTGCCAGATTGATCTCAGCGCCCCGAGCCCGCTTTTCCTCAGTCGGGAGAGCCGCCAGGGCTTTCATCTCGATGGTGATCAAGCCGGTCTTTCCCAAATAGCGCGCCTTGGCGTTTTCCAGCGTGGCGGAATCCGTCGCTTGCGAAAACTCGGCACTGGCTTGATCGATCAGGGTTTGCAAAGGATTCATAGACTAAGTACACCGAAAAAAGTGTGAACAGGCAACCCAAGAGCGGCAACCAACCCTTGCGCCCAAGCGCAACACCGCCTACAAAGAACAAAGGCCTGTGGAAACAGGCCTTTGCACAGCAAGACACGCAACAGAGCAACAAAGCTCCAGGCCCTGCGATCAGGCCATTGCTGCCTTGACCTGAGCGACGATTTTGGCGAACGCTGCTGCGTCGTGCACCGCCATGTCGGCGAGCACCTTGCGGTCAATTTCGATCTGCGCTTTTTTCATGCCATTCATGAACACGCTGTAGGTCATGCCGGACTGGCGCACCGCGGCGTTGATCCGGGTGATCCACAGCGAGCGGAATTCACGCTTCTTGGCACGACGGTCACGGTAGGCATATTGCCCAGCCTTCATCACCGCTTCTTTGGCGATGCGATAGACGTTTTTGCGGCGGCCGCGGAAACCCTTGGCGAGGTCGAGAACTTTTTTGTGACGTGCACGTGCAGTCACACCACGTTTGACGCGAGGCATTTAAGACTCCTTATCCTGATTGATTGTTCGAACTGAGGCGACTGGCGCTTCAGGCGAAAGGCATCATGGCGGCGATCTGCTTCAGATCGCTGTCATGCACCGCCGTGGCTCCACGCAAGTGACGCTTGTTCTTGGTGGTTTTCTTGGTCAGGATATGGCGCTTGAACGCTTGGCCACGTTTGACAGTGCCGCCCGGACGCACGCGGAATCGCTTTGCGGCACTCTTTTTGGTCTTCATCTTGGGCATGATTGCTCCATTAAATATGACATATCCGCAGGCGGTCTGACGATGAACCAGACACTTTCAAGCCCACGCACACGAGTTTTGCGGCATTCGCCCCGCAGAGCCAAACACACGCGACTGCAGCTTGCGCCACAGGTTTGTTCACCGCCAAAAAGCAGGAACGCACTTCTCGCCTTCGCTGCACCAGATCCATTTGAACCAGCGCAGCAAAGGCTGTTTATTTTTTCTTCTTCGGCGAGATGACCATGATCATCTGGCGCCCTTCCAGCTTGGGCATCTGCTCAACCTGGCCGACATCTTCGACATCGGCCTTAACGCGCTCCAGCACCCGCATCCCGATGTCCTGGTGGGTAATTTCACGCCCACGGAAACGCAGACTGACCTTGCCTTTATCACCTTCCTCCAAGAAACGGCGGAGGTTACGCAGTTTGATCTGGTAGTCGCCGTCGTCTGTTGCCGGACGGAATTTGACTTCCTTGATCTGGATTTGCTTTTGCTTGGACCGGGCTTCGTGGTTCTTTTTTTGTTCTTCGTATTTGAACTTGCCGTAATCCATTAAACGACAGACCGGAGGTGATGCGGTCGGCGCAATTTCCACCAGGTCCACATCATGCTGCTCGGCGAGTCTGAGCGCCTCGGTGAGGGAAACCACCCCAAGCGCCTCGCCCTCTGGCCCGACTAGGCGGAGTTCGGGAAGCGTGATTTCGCGATTCAGACGATGCGCGCGTTTTTCCGGTGTATTACGGCTCTGGAACGTAGCGATGGCTCAAACCTTTCAATTCATTTAGACAAATATGCTGCCCCAGCTGAGTTCTTACTGCTGGGCTGATCCGCGCGACTGCACTTCCTGGGAGAGTTTTTGCGTCAGCGCCTCCAGGGACAGCACCCCGAGGTTGACATTGCCGCGTGCCCGTACCGCGATGGTTCCTGCGTCTCGCTCTTGGTCACCGACCACAAGCAAGTAAGGCACTTTGCTCAATGCATTTTCACGTATTTTATAGTTGATTTTTTCGTTGCGCAAATCCAACTCGACCCTAAAGCCTTGTTTTGTCAGCGCTTGTGCAACAGATCGTGCGTAATCGGCCTGGGCGTCGGTGATGTTCATCACGACGGCCTGAACCGGCGCGAGCCACAGCGGCATCGCGCCGGCATAGTGTTCGATCAGTACACCGATGAAACGCTCCATCGAGCCGACTATCGCCCGGTGCAGCATGACCGGCCGCACCCGCTGCGAATGCTCATCGACATACTCGGCATCCAGCCGCTCGGGCATCATGAAGTCGACCTGCATGGTGCCCACCTGCCAGGCGCGACCGATCGAGTCTTTCATGTGGTATTCGATTTTCGGGCCGTAGAACGCGCCCTCTCCCGGCAACTCCTGCCACGCCACACCGCAAGCCTGCAGCGCAGCGCGCAAGGCGGCCTCGGCTTTGTCCCAAACGGCTTCTTCGCCGATGCGTTTTTCAGGGCGCAAGGCAATCTTCAGGGCAATATCGGTAAAGCCAAAGTCTGTATAGACCTGCATGGCCTGCTGGTGAAAGGCTGTTACCTCGGCCTCGATCTGATCTTCGGTGCAAAAAATATGACCGTCATCCTGCGTGAAACCGCGCACGCGCAGCAGACCGTGCAGCGCACCGGAGGGCTCGTTGCGATGGCATGCGCCAAACTCGCCATAGCGAATAGGCAGATCGCGATAGCTGCGCAGACCTGAATTGAAAATCTGGATATGACCGGGGCAGTTCATCGGCTTGACCGCGAACTGGCGCTTTTCGGACTCGGTGAAGAACATGTTCTCCGAATAGTTGTCCCAGTGACCCGAGCGCTTCCACAAGCTCACATCGAGAATCTGCGGTCCCTTGACTTCTTGGTAGCCGCTATCGCGATAGACCTGCCGCATGTACTGTTCGACAGCCTGCCACAGCGCCCAGCCTTTGGGATGCCAGAAGGCCAGCCCCGGCGCTTCTTCCTGGAAATGGAACAGGTCGAGTTCCTTGCCCAGCTTGCGGTGATCGCGCTTTTCCGCCTCGGCCAAGGCGTGCAGATAGGCGTCCTGATCTTCTTTCTTGGCCCAGGCGGTGCCGTAAATCCGCTGCAATTGCGCGTTGCGATGGTCGCCGCGCCAATAGGCGCCGGCCACCTTCATCAGCTTGAACACCTTTAGCCGCCCGGTCGATGGCACGTGCGGGCCGCGGCAAAGATCGGTGAAAGCCCCTTCGGAATACAGCGACACATCCTCACCCGCAGGAATGCTGGCGATGATTTCGGCTTTGTAATGCTCGCCGAGCGACTTGAAATAGTCGACCGCTTCATCACGCGGCAGCACCTTGCGGCGCACTGGCTCATCCTTGCGGGCAAGTTCGGCCATGCGCGCCTCGATCTTTTCGAGATCTTCAGGCGTGAAGGGCCGCTTGTAGGCGAAGTCGTAGTAAAAGCCATTTTCGATCACCGGGCCGATGGTCACTTGCGCGTCGGGGTACAGGTCTTTAACGGCGTAGGCTAGAAGGTGAGCCGTCGAATGCCGAATCACTTCCACCCCCTCGGCATCCTTGTCCGTGATGATGGCCACCTCGGCATCTTGCGAAAGGCGGTAGCTGGTATCGACCAGCTTGCCGTCAACTTTTCCGGCCAAGGCCGCCTTGAACAGCCCGGCGCCTATCGACTGCGCCAGTTCGGCGACCGTCAGCGGGGCTTCGAAAGCACGTTTGGAACCGTCTGGCAGGGTGATTTGAAACATGATGCGTCTCGCTCAAATAAAAAAGGTGCGGATGGACCGCACCTTGTCATCGCTATGCACGGGCGTGCGGACCTCTAAAACTCAGGGGGTCTGCAAGCTAGTTCGAAAAGGATGCATGGCGTTGTATGAGGAGATTGGAAGAATTTGGTAGGCGGTATTGGAATCGAACCAACGACCTCTTGCATGTCAAGCAAGCGCTCTAACCATCTGAGCTAACCGCCTACGAAGCCCGCAATCATAGCACGGCTCTTGTGCACCCAATAACCGAGTTATTTTCTCGAAGCTTTCAGCACACCGGGCACGTCGGCAATGAGCTTGAGGGCGCGCTTGAGTTTGGCGCTGTTGGCCAACTGCACGGTGAACCGCATCTGCGCTAAGTCGCCTACTGAGCGGGTGCTCACTGCGATGACGTTGATGCGCTCTTGCGTCAGCACGTCGGAAATATCGCGCAGCAAGCCTTGGCGGTCGGTCGCGCTGACCTCCAGGTCGATCGGGTAGAGCGCGCTGGCATCATCTTGGCCGGCCCAGGTCACGGCGATCACGCGCTCGGGATGCTGGCGCGCGATATTGCGAAAATTCTGACAATTGGCGCGGTGAACCGTCACGCCTTTCTCGCGGGTGACAAAGCCGCCGATGGCGTCGGGCGGGGCCGGTTTGCAGCAAGCCGCAAGCTGCGTGAGCAGCGAGCCCATGCCCACGACCAGCACCTGCCCGCCCTGCTTTTTAGGGGCGGCGCCACCGCTTGAAAAAACCAGCGACTCGTCCGCAGCCGAAGTCGCGGGATCGGCGCGCAGGTAGGCCTCGATCTGCCGCTGCGAAAACTCATCTTTGCCGACGCGCTCGAATAGCTCATCGGCAGTGCGAAACCCCAATCCGTCAGCCAGACTCTGCAAATTGAAACTGGTCTTGCCCTCGCGCTGCAGCAGGCGCTCGACCTGCGCTCGGCCCTTGGCAATCGTCTGCTGCTGGGCGAGTTGATTGAACCAGGCGCGCACCTTGGCACGCGCCCGAGGGCTGCGCAAATAGCCCAGCTCGGCATTGAGCCAGTCTCGCGATGGACCGCCCTCTTTCGCTGCGACGATCTCCACCGTCTGTCCGCTGCGCAGCGGCGTGGTCAGCGGGATGAGTGCGCCATCGACGCGCGCGCCTCGGCAGCGGTGCCCCAGATCGGTATGCAGCGCATAAGCGAAATCCACTGGCGTGGCGCCTCTGGCCAGCTCGACAATGCGGGCCTGTGGAGTTAGTACGAAGATGCGATCTTCCGCGTCGGACTCCACGGCGGGGTCGGCGGAGGCGCCCGTCGATGCTGGCGCATTTGCTGCTGGCGAACTTGCACCGGCGAGTTCCTGCTGCAGTGCCAGCAGCTGGCGCGCCAGGGCGATGCGCGATTGGTAGTCGCCCGCCTGCGTTTGTCCTAGATAACCCTTGGCGCCCGCCTCTTTGTAGGCCCAGTGCGCCGCGCTGCCCTGCTCGGCGTGCGCATGCATGGCGGCGGTACGAATCTGGATTTCAAAAATCTGACCCGAGTCGGTTCGCACCACGGTGTGCAGCGACTGATAACCGTTGGGCTTGGGCTTGGCGATGTAGTCGTCGAACTCGCCCGGCAGCGAGGCCCACATGGCGTGCACCACGCTCAAGGCGGCATAGCAGGCACTGACGTCACCGACGATGATGCGCAAGGCTCGCAAGTCCATCACCTGCTCGAACTGCAGATGCTTGCCTTGCATCTTGCGCCAGATGCTGTAGATGTGTTTGGGCCGACCAACCACCTCGGCGGCGATATGTTGCCGCTGCAATTCCTTCTGCAGCAGGGAGATGGCCGTGCTGATGCCCTGTTCGCGCTCGACGCGCCGCTCGTCCAGTTTGCGGGCGATGTCTTTGTAAACCTCGGGCTGCATCAAACGGAAAGACAGGTCTTCCATCTCCCACTTGACCTGCCAGATGCCCAGACGATTCGCCAGCGGGGCATAGACCTCCATGCTTTCAGCCAGAAATGCCGCGGGCGCGGCTTGCTTGGTGCGGGTGAAATATCGCAGGGACTGCAGCCTTGACGCCAGGCGCAGCAGGGCGACGCGCAGATCGCGTGAAAAACCAAGCAGCAGGCGCCGCACCAATTCGGTGTGCCGACGCCGCAGTTCCGCCTCGTCCGGACCGCTCCTTGCCATGCGGGAAACTTCGACCAGCTTGCGTGTTTCCACTGACAAGGCCGCCAGCGCTTCGCCGAAGTGTTTGCTCAGCTGATCTTGCGGATGCGCCAGTTGGGGCACCACCAGATTGAGGTAGGCCGCGGCCTGGGCGTCGGCATCGGCACCGATTTCGCGCAGGATGGCGCTCACGCCGTCCGCATGCTCCACGGCGGGCTCGCCGGTTTCGAGCACCACGGTATCAATCAGCGCCAGGGCGTAGGCCCGCGCCTGGTCGATCCGTTGGTCTGCTGGCGCCGCCAGGGCGGCGCTACGCACCGTGACGGACTGATTCGGGCTCACGACAGCAAAAAGTCGCGCACGATGCCCACCTGGTCGGGCTGCACCAGCGTCGGCGCGTGCCCCACGCCAGCAAGCTCGACCAGACGCGCCTTGGGGCCGCGCTGCGTCATCGCCAGTGCCGTCTGCACATTGAGAATGTCGGAATCCGCCCCTCTCACAACCAGAGTCGGCGCTGCGATCTGCTCGTAAGCCTGCCAAAGGGCGATTTCGCCTGCCGCTATGGCCTGCGCCGTCGCCGCGCTGAACGGCTGAGAAAGCGCGGGGTCGTAGTGCAAGCGCCAGCCGTCACCGTCCGGGCGCAACATCGGGCGGGTCAACGCCATCCATTGCTCCGGGGTGTGGGGGCCGAAGCCCAGCGAAATTTCGCGCAGCGAATCGGCCGCCTGTTCGGCGGTGTCGAAGCGCATTTGCCTTCCGACATAGCTGGCGATGCGCATCAACCCTCGCGGATCGAGCGATGGCCCGACATCGTTGAGCACCAGCCGATCTATCGGGCTGTGCTCCATGCCGGCCAGAGCAATACCGATGAGCCCGCCCAGCGAGGTGCCCACCCAAGACACCCGACGCGCTTTCAAACGCGCCAGCAAAGTGACAAGATCGGCAAGGTATTGCGGCACCTGATACAGCGCGGGATTGGCCAGCCAGTCCGACTCGCCCCGGCCGGGAAGATCAGGGCTCACCACGCGGCGGCCGGGTTGCAGTGCCTGCGCCAGCACGTCGAAATCGCGGCCCTGCCGGGTCAGGCCATGAACGCAGACGACGACATCGTCCTGGTCCGCAGCGCCCCATTCCCAATAGGCCAGGCGATGCAAACCTCCGGGATGTAGGCATTGCACAGAGCAGAGACGAGGCTGATTTTCCACGGCGATCAACGGAGTTTCAGAAGGATCGGCTCATCATACCGATCACCGACCGACTCGGAGAGATCAGTGATGCGATTTGTGCGTGGCGGAGGGCGCTCGCGCATTCATGCCCTGCGTCACGCCTTGAATCTGCTGCCGCAGAATTTCCCGGTCATGCAAGGTCAACACATGCGGCTTGACGGGCGTGGACGCTGCCGGGCTGAGAAACTGCGAAGTAGCCAGACGGCCATCCGCCACCTTGCCACCCGCTCCTTCGGCCAGGTTGGCCTCCATCGGCCCGGCAATCTGGCGCAGCCGCTGCGGCATCAACGCCGCAGACGCCCCCGCCTGGGCCACCGTGCCGACAAGGCAGGCGCCGATCAGGGAAATCAGGCGTAATCGACGCCAGGATGGACGCAAGATCACAGGCAAGGGCGTATCCAAAGTTTGCAAATGAAATTATCGAATCGAATCGACCCGAATCACCTTGCTCTCGCAGTAAACTGTGTAACAAGCCTTAAGCTGACACATCGCTGCAAGGAAGGTCGGCAGCCTAGTTTGCCTTGTTTTTGCCTTGTTTTCATTCAGGAATGACGCCTCTATGGACCACGAAAAACCGAAGAAGCTGATGGTCGTCGATGACGACGCGCGCATCCGCGACCTGCTGCGTCGCTATCTTTCCCAAGAAGGTTATGAAGTGTTCGTAGCCGAAGATTCCAAGGCGATGTCGCGCATCATGGTGAAGGAGCGCTTCGACCTGATCGTGCTCGACCTGATGCTCCCCGGTGAAGACGGCCTGTCTATCTGCAAGCGTCTGCGCGCCTCCAAAGACCAGACTCCCATCATCATGCTGACGGCCAAGGGCGAAGACGTAGATCGCATCATCGGCCTGGAAGTCGGCGCTGACGATTACCTGCCCAAGCCCTTCAACCCCCGCGAACTCCTCGCCCGCATCAGCGCAGTGCTGCGTCGCCAGCCTTCGCCGGAACTACCCGGCGCGCCCTCGCGCGAAGACGAAACCGTGGTGTTCGGCCCCTTCAGCCTCGATCTGGCCCGGCGCGAACTCAGCAAAAACGGCGAAGTCATCAGCCTGACCACCGGCGAATTCGCCATGCTCAAGGCGCTGGTGCGTCACCCCCGCCAACCACTGTCGCGCGACCGCCTGGCCGAGTTGGCCCGCGGACGCGACTACGAAGCCTTCGACCGCAGCCTTGACGTCGCCATTTCTCGTCTGCGCAAAATCATCGAAACCGACGCAGCGCATCCGCGCTACATCCAGACCGTATGGGGCGTGGGCTATGTCTTCGTCCCCGACAACGCCGAAGGCTGATCCTGACGAAGGCCCTACCCCGCCCGACCAGACGCCGGGGCGTGGCGCGGGCTCGGTCGGCGGCTCTGCGGCTTTCTCTCTCGGTCCATTTTCCCGTATGACGCGCTGGATCAGCGCGCTGTTCGGCCGCCTGTACTGGCGCACTTTTCTGCTCATCGTCCTGCTGGTCAGCGCCAGCCTGGCGACGTGGTTCCAGAGCTTTCGGCTGCTCGAACTCGGCCCCCAGGTCGAGCAGACCTCGCGGCAAATCACCAGCCTGATCGATCTCACGCGGCTGGCGCTGATTCACTCCGACCCGCAATACCGGGTTTCGCTGCTCGAAGATCTGGCGAAAAAAGAAGGCATCTACATCTACCCGCGCAGTCCGGGCGATCAGTGGACGCCGATGAATCATTCCGAATTCACCCGGCGGCTTGAAGTCGCGGTGGACACGCGGCTGAACGAACATCTCGATTTCGCCGACGTCGTGAACGACCGCCCTGGCTTGTGGATCGGCTTCGTGCTCGAAGGCGACCCCTACTGGTTGCTGCTCGACCGCTCCCGGATCGATCCCTCGCTGAGTGAAACCTGGGCAAGCTGGGGGGTCATCGCCACCCTTTTGGCGCTCATTGGTGCGGCGGTTATCGCCAGCTTTGTCAACAAGCCGCTGCGCGATCTGCGCCTGGCCACAGCCCGCGTAGGCGCCGGCAATTACTCGCAGATGCTCGACGAGCTGTCGGGCATGCGCGAAATTCGCGAAGTCAACCGGGGTTTCAACCGCATGGCGCGCAGCCTTCAGGAAGTCGAAGAGGAGCGCGCGCTGATGCTCGCCGGCATTTCGCACGACATCCGCACGCCGCTGGCCCGGTTACGGCTGGAAGCCGAGATGAGCGTGCCCGACGAGCAGGCGCGCGAATACATCATCGAAGACATCGAGCAGGCCGACCGCATCATCAGCAAATTTCTTGAATATGCGCGCAGCACCACGCCGAAGATCGAAACGGTGGATCTCAATGCCTTGATCGACTTTGTGCGCGATCGTTATCAGAAAGACGAGACCGTGGTGCTGCACCTGCAGACACCGCCGGTTCCGCCTGTCCGCGCCAACACCCTGGAGCTGCAACGCGTTGTGGTCAATCTGGTGGAAAACGCCAAGCGCTACGCCTTGACACCGGGCGAAGTGCACACCGATCTCGACATCAGCCTGCAGCCGGGCATCGACCATGTGCAACTCACCGTGCGCGACCACGGCCCGGGCGTCCCGGCCGATCACCTCGCCCAGCTCACCCGCCCGTTCTTTCGCGGCGACGCGGCCAGAACCTCGGCCAAAGGCACGGGCCTGGGCCTTTCCATCGTGGAAAAAACCATCACCGCCATGGGCGGGCGGCTTGAGCTCAGCAATGCTCAGCCTGGCGGTTTGCAGGTTCAGATCTGGTTGCCGCAAGCCAGCGCCCATACCAGCTGAGACATCACGATAGACACCACGGGGTATCCCGGGTTGTGCGGCGGTTTGTCACACCTTAGCCTCTGAGTTGGATGGGCTGCCCTACGTCGGCTGCCCCCAACATGGAGGAGAACAGGGATATGACGCCAGAAGAAGCGCAGCATCACCCGCTAGCCGCGGAAACCCGCACCCGTGTGAGCGTGTGCAGTTTGCAATGGAATACGCCTTTTCGCTGGCTGGCCGCCGGTTGGCGCGACTTTGCCCGCTGCCCGGTTGTCGGTCTGAGCTACGGGCTCATTTTCACTGCGCTGGGCTGGCTGCTCGCCTGGACGCTGGCGAGTTCGCCCGAATACACCCTGATGCTGGCGGCTGGCCTGCTGCTGGTCGGCCCCGCCCTGGCCATGGGCTTGATGGAAGCCAGCCGCCGCTGCGAGATCAATCTCAAGGCTCGTCTGAACTTCTGTATCCGCTGCTGGTGGCCTCACCGGGGCAGCGTGGCCATTTTCGCCGGGCTGCTGCTGGTCATCGAGTTGCTGTGGGGGCGCACCGCGCTGGTGGTGTTCGCCCTGTTTTTCGATGCGGGCATGCCCGAAACTGGCGGCGTGTTGCGGCTCTTGCTTGACCCCGCCAACGTCACATTCGTCCTGGTTTATCTGGGGGTCGCCCTGCTGTTTGGCGGGCTGGTGTTCGCCATCAGCGTGGTGTCTATCCCCATGATGCTCGACCGGCCCGTGGACGCCATCACCGCGGCGTTGACGAGCCTGCGCGTCTGCCTGGAGCATCCGGTGGCGATGTTCTGCTGGGCGGCGTTGATCGGCAGCATCAGCCTGCTGGCCATGCTGCCTTTTGGCTTGGGTTGGATCATTGTGCTGCCCGTCATTGGCCATGCCAGCTGGCACGCCTACCGGGGCGTCGTCTGCCCCAGTCTGCAACAACCCGCCACAGCCTGATCGTCAAGTCTGCAGCGAGGGCTTGAATACCTGGCCGGCATGCTCACGCAGGGTATGGAACTGGATTTTGGGCGCTAGTTCCTGCATCACCCGCAATTCGCTGGCGTGCGTGAGCAAGACCGCCGGCGCATCGACCACGTCGTAGGCGATGCGGTGGACATTGGTTTCGATGAACCGCTTGAGCGCCTGCGGATCGTCGCAAGTGAACCAGCGCGCCATGCGGTATTTGCTGCTTTCCATGCGCGCATCCACGCCATACTCCGACTTGAGCCGGTGCTGCACCACTTCGAACTGCAGTGTTCCCACGGCCCCCAGCAGTAGGCTGCCGCCGGTTGACGGGCGAAAGACCTGAATCGCGCCCTCCTCGCCCAGTTGCTGCAGCCCGGTGCGCAGTTGTTTGCTGCGCATCGGGTCGGCAATTTCGACCGCACGAAACATCTCGGGCGCGAAGAACGGCAGCCCGGTGAACTGCAGTTCTTCGCCCTCGCTCAGGCTATCACCCAGATGCAGCGTGCCGTGATTGGGAATGCCGACGATATCGCCGGCAAACGCTTCGTCCAGCAACTCGCGCCGCTGCGACATGAAGGTCACGACGCTGCCCGGCCGAATGTCTTTGCCCGTGCGCCCCACCCGAATTTTCATGCCGCGTTCGAAATGGCCCGAGACAATGCGAACGAACGCAATGCGGTCACGGTGAGCCGGGTCCATATTGGCTTGGATCTTGAACACCACGCCGGTAAACGCGCTTTCGTCCGGCTGCACCACCCGCGTGGTCGCCGCGCGCGGCAATGGAGACGGCGCGAGTTCCACCAGCGCATCGAGCACCTCCTGCACGCCGAAGTTGTTGATCGCCGAGCCGAAAAATAGCGGCGACTGACGCCCTGCGAGAAACTCCGCCGCATCAAAAGCAGGCGCTGCTTCGCGCAGCAAGCCGATCTCGCCCTGCGCCTGTTCGTAGGGCTGGCCAAAGCGGCGCGCCGACTCGGGATTGTCGAGCCGGGTCAGCATCTGGTCGTCGTCGCGCACCCGCTCCTCGCCGGGCCGGAACACCCGCATGCGGTCGAGGCGCAGGTCATAAACGCCGTGAAATTCGCGCCCCATCCCCACTGGCCAGGTAAACGGCACCACGGCCATGCCCAGATTGCGCTCGATCTCGTCCATCAAGTCGAGCGGCTGGCGCACCTCGCGGTCCATCTTGTTCACAAAGGTGAGAATCGGCGTGTTGCGCGCCCGGCAGACTTCGAGCAGACGCAGCGTCTGCTCTTCGACGCCGTTGGCCGCGTCGATCACCATCAACGCCGCGTCCACTGCGGTCAGCACGCGGTAGGTATCTTCAGAAAAGTCCTGGTGACCCGGCGTATCCAGCAGATTGATCACGCAATCGCGCCACTCCATCTGCATGACCGACGAGGCCACCGAAATGCCCCGCTGCTTCTCGATCTCCATCCAGTCCGAAGTGGCGTGGCGACTAGCCTTGCGCGCCTTCACGCTGCCCGCAATCTGAATCGCGCCGGAGAACAACAGCAGCTTTTCGGTCAGCGTGGTCTTGCCCGCGTCGGGGTGAGAGATGATGGCGAAAGTGCGTCGCCTGCGGATCTGCTCGCGGTTCAGTTCGGATTCGTTCGTGCTCATGGTCTGGCCGGGTCGCATCTTGCGACGGCTTGCATCTGGGGTAGGCTTTGGGCTGCGTAGCGGGAAAAGAATTTGAATTTCATAGACCTGAGGCCTTGCAGCCCGCCGCTACGCGCAAAGTGGCCGCCAAATAAAAAGCGGCGCAGCAAACCCGCTATTTTGCCTGAGACCCACCCCGCATGACACGCCAAATCGTCCTCGACACCGAGACCACCGGCCTCAATCCCGCCAGCGGCGACCGCATCATCGAAGTTGCCGGAGTCGAACTGTTCAACCGCAGATTGACGGGCAAGCACTACCACGCCTACCTCAACCCGGACCGCGCCAGCCACCCCGACGCCCTCAAAGTCCACGGACTCACCGAAGAATTTCTCTCCGACAAGCCGCGCTTCGCCCAGATCGCCGACGACCTGCTCGAGTTTGTGCGCGATGCCGAAATCATCATTCACAACGCCCCCTTCGATTGCGCCTTCCTCGACGCCGAACTCGAGCGACTCAACCGTCCCGCCTTCAAGCAACACGTCACGCTGGTCACCGATACGCTGGCGATGGCCAAGCTGCAGTTCCCCGGTAAGTTCAACAACCTCGACGCGCTGTGCAAGCGTTTCGGCATCGACAACGCACACCGCACCCTGCACGGCGCGCTGCTAGACGCCGAATTGCTCGCCGAGGTCTATCTCAGTCTCACGCGAGGCCAAGAAAGCCTGGTCATCGATCTGGAGACGCCTCAACAACAGATGAGCGTGGCTTCGCACCGACTCGATCATTTTTCCCTGCCCGTTCGCGCCCCCAGCAGCGACGAGCAAGCCGCGCATGAAGCGTTTCTGCAATTGCTCGACAAAAAAAGCCAAGGCAAGAGCATCTGGCGTCCGGGCGCGGCGGCGAGCCAAAACAGTTGAACCGAAAAAAGTGTGCAATAATTGCAGACTTTGCTGATCGTCCTTTCTGGAACGGAAGGGTGATTTGGGCGGTTAACTCAGCGGTAGAGTGCCACCTTCACACGGTGGAAGCCACTGGTTCGATCCCAGTACCGCCCACCAGTTTATTATTCGGCATAGTTCAAAGAGAGCCGTAAAGCATACAGAAATCAATGCTTTACGGCTTTTTTTATTCCGTAGCTGTTCGGTGTCGTTCTTTGACATCCCATGAACATACGGGGCAACATACGGGGCATGTCCCGATAGCGCGGGGCAAGCAAGTTCCAGCGAGGATAGAACATGCCCCTTACCGATACGACCATCCGAAATGCCAAGCCGGGCGCGAAGTCCATCAAGCTGTTTGATGAGCGCGGCTTGTATCTGGAAATCACGCCACCGGGCGGCAAGCTGTGGAGGTTGAAATACAGCTTTGGCGGCAAAGAAAAACGCCTTTCCTTTGGCGCATACCCTGATGTCAGCCTCAAGGCCGCCCGCGAAAAACGCGACGATGCACGGCGCATGCTGGCCGATGGCATCGACCCCAGCGAGGCCCGCAAGGCCGCCAAGGCCCGCGCGCTGCAGATGGCTGAAGACTCATTCGAGGCTATCGCGATGGAATGGGCCAAGCGCCACCTGGCCGCGCGGTCGGAAAGCCACCGAACCCGCGTGATCCGCAGGCTTGAGCGTGAGGTCTTCCCATTCCTGGGCAAGAAACCGATTGCGTCCATTACCGCGCCCGACATCCTGGCCGTGCTGCGCAAGATCGAGACACGCGGCGTGCTCGACACTGCCCACCGCACCCAGCAGACCATCGGCACCGTGATTCGCTACGCCGTGGCCACCGGCCGCGCGGAGACAGACCCGACCGCTGCCCTACGGGGCGCGCTGCCCGCCTACAAATCGGGGCACATGGCCGCCCCTGCTGACGATCCCGCCGCCATCGGCGCCATCCTGCGCGCCTTCGATGCCTTCAAGGGTGGCCTGGTTGTCTCAGTTGCCGTGCGCATGCTCCCCCTGCTCTTTTGCCGCCCTGGCGAGCTGCGCACCATGCGGTGGGAACAGATCGACACCGAGGCCGCGCAGTGGCGCTACACCGTGACCAAAACGCACACCGAGCATATCGTCCCCCTCTCACGGCAGGCGCTGGCCTTGCTTGATGAAATCCGCCCGCTGACAGGGCACATGCCCGGTGGCTGGGTGTTCATCGGTGGCAGAAGTCCGATGCGCGCCATGAGCGAAAACGCCATCAATGCAGCTTATCGGCGCATGGGCATCGACACCCGGCAAGAACTGACCGGCCACGGCTGGCGCGCGGTGGCGCGAACCTTCCTGCATGAACGTCTGGGCTATGAGCCTGCCGTGATCGAACACCAGCTCGCCCACGCCGTGCCGGACGCGCTGGGCACCAGCTACAACCGGACGAAATTTCTCGACAAGCGCAAGGCCATGATGCAGGAATGGGCCGACTACCTCGACAAGCTGAAGATTGGCGCGGAGGTGATTCCGCTGCGCGCCTGAGAAAACCGCGCCCGGCGGAACCGGGTAATGAGGCGGGCTGCGAGGTGATGACACACCAGCGCAGCCCTGACCATAATCGCACACAGGAGGTGCAAAAATGGCTGTTCAATATCCTACGCCCGCCCTTGAGGCAACCAGCTACACGCTCAGAGAACGCGGCGTGCTCACCCGCGCCATGCGATTGCTTGAGCGAGAACTGCGCGAGCCTGGCGACGCGCTCGATTCACCGGATGCGGTGAAAAACTATCTGCGCATTTGGCTGGCGCACAGCGAGGTGGAAATTTTCGCCGCTCTGTTCCTCGACAACCAACACCACCTCATTGCGCCGGAAGAGCTTTCTCGCGGCACGCTGGCGAGCACAAGCGTTTACCCCCGCGAGGTTGTGAAGGCCGCGCTGCGCCTGAATGCGGGCGCGGTGATTCTGGCGCACAACCACCCCAGCGGTCTAGCCGAACCGTCCGCCGCCGACCGAGCGCTAACGCAGACCCTGAAATCGGCACTGGCGCTGATTGACGTGCGCGTGCTCGATCATCTTGTGGTTACTCGGCGCGGCTCAGTCTCTTTTGCTGAGCGCGGTCTTCTGTAGGCTGTAGGCCGCTGACACGTTTTGCCCGGACTAGGTTTGGCCGCCGAAAACCTGCCGCCCCTGGGCAGGCTGGCCGGGCTTTTACGACAGGGCGCGCCGGGCGATGCATGAAGCCAAAAGGAATAGACAAACGCATTCTTGAGTGCGTGAAAGCGTCAGAGGAAAGCCGTCGTCGCGCGGGGCGACCGCCCCATAGGCGCGAGATATTGGTGGAGCGATGCCGCCGACAAATCGCGCAACAGGATCAGATGGGCGACGAGATTGCAGGACTGATCGAACTCACTCGCCGCGTGGCTGAGGTGTTTGGTGATCTGACGGATATTGAAGAATCCTGGATAGAACTTGAGGACTTCGCCGCATGCGTGCATGACGGCGATGACCCGCACTACCTTGCTTCGCGTCGGCTCACCGATGCGGTTTTGGGCGCGCGCCGCGACCCTAATGTTCTGCTGCGCCTTTTAGGTCTGGTACAGCAGCAAGGCGGAGCGCACGCAGGAAATGCGACACAGCACCTGTTGTGGGGGCGGCTCCTATACCGCCTTGAGGACAAAATGGGCATCGGAAGCGACGCGATGGAGGCGGTTCAAGAGGCATGCGAATACCAATACAGCGAATCGACACTTCGCAAGTGGCGTGACGACTACAGGAAATCGGTCGAAGTGTCAAACGGAGAATAGGCCGCTCTCCGCGCGACTTTAGTGCGGCGAATCGATGCAATGTGGGCATGTCTTTTCGGGAGCATGCCATGCAATACGACTCTATCCTTCGGTTTGATCGGGTATCCGAAATCACCGGCCTGGGCCGCACCAGCATCTACACCAAGATGCAGCGCGGCGAGTTTCCTCAAGGAATCAAGCTAGGCGACCGCGCCACCGGCTGGCGCATGTCGGAGATCCAGCAATGGATCGAGCGCCAAGCCGAGCGCCGCGATTCGGGGCGCAAATGAGCCGCGCCCTGCCACCACAGACGCCCATGTCGTGCGCTGAGCGGAAGCGGCTGGAGCGCGAGCGAGCGGCAAGCGCGCGCCGCGGCCATGCCCAGCGGCTGCACAGAAAGCTGCGCGAGCAGTCCGCCTACATCCTGCCGCACCCAGATAAGCGCATTGTGGACTGCCAAGAACTGCGCGACCTGATCGCAACAGGCCGAGCCAAAGGCCGGGGCCGTTTTCAGTTCCGAGGCCTCTGGTTCTCGGTGCGATCCGGCGGTTTGGCGTCTTCGATTCACGGCCCAAGCGGTCACCTTGTGTCGTTCTGGACATTGCCATGACTGACCAGCTTCCTTTTGACATTGCCGCTCTGCGCGTAGGCGAAAACCGTCTGCCTTGCCCGCAATGCGACCGAGGGCCAAAGGACAAGGCGCTGGCCGTGCGGCGCGAGGACGACGGCCGCGTGGTCTGGCGTTGCCATCGCTGCGGCTGGTCTGGCGCCGCTGGACGCGAAACACAGCCCGCCGCGCCGCGCAGCAAGCCCGCCAAGCCTACCCCGCATCGCGATGGTCTTGCGCCCTGGGCAGCCCGCGAATGGGCTGCAGCACAGCCTCTGCACGGCGCTGCACTGGACTATCTCAAGGCGCGTGCGTGCTGCATTCCGCCCGAAGGCTCGCATTTGCGCTGCAACCCAGCTTTGCAACACCCCAGCGGTTACACAGGCCCCGGCCTGGTGGCGCTGGTCACGGATGCGCGCACCGGCCAGCCGATCAGCCTGCACCGCACCTGGGTGCTCGCCAGTGGCGAGAAGGCACCACTAGAAACACCCCGCCTTCTGGCCGCAGGCCACCGTAAAGCGGGCGGCGTGATCCGGCTATTCCCGATGGAACGCGGGCAACCGCTAGGCATCTGCGAGGGCATCGAAACCGCGCTGAGCCTGGCGCATGCCGACCTGCCGGTGTGGGCAGCCATCGATGCCGGAAACCTGGCCGCACTGCCCGTGCTGCGCGGTGTGCCTGAACTGGTGATCGGTGTCGATGCCGACCCAGCTGGCGAGACCGCCGCCAAGGAATGCTCGACCCGCTGGCTTGCCGCTGGACGCCGTGTGCGGCTGGTGCGGCCCGATGCGGGCGATAACGACCTCAACGATACCGCGAAGAAATATGCAGGCCATGAGTGACCCGATCCCCGAAAAAATCCGCGCGCTGGTGGAGTCCGCGCAAGCGCCCGACAACACCCCCGACATGGCGCGAAACTTTGTCGCAGGCGAGGACAACCTGGCCGAGCTGGTGGACGCCTGCCTGGCCGGGTTCGCCGCGCTGAAACCGCCCGCGCTGTTTCGCCGCAGCACGGAAATTGTGACCGTCGAGCGCGCCGCTGCGGCCAGCCCGCGCTCGCATTACCGAGGCGCGTCTGGGTCGCTTGTGGTGCGGGTGATCGACGTGCCGCGCATGCAAACTGAGCTGGCGCGGCTGTTCAGCTTTTCTCGGCGGCGCAAGGATGGTGCGCTGGCGCCGTGCAATCCGCCGCCGGGCCTGGCTGCGTCGCTGCTATCAAGCGGGGGCGAGTCGCTGCCCGTGCTCACTGGCGTCATTCCGCACCCGACCTTCAACCCGGCAGACGGGCGCGTCATGGGCCGATCAGGCTATGACGCGCGCACGGGCCTGCTGCTCGATTTTGGGCGCTTGAAAGTGCCAGCCATCCCCGATCAGCCGACGCGCCAGCAGGGGCTCGACGCGCTGGAACAAGTGGCTGAAGTGGTGAGCGAATTCCCCTTCGTAGGCGAGGTGGACAAGGCCGTATCGCTGGGCTATGGGCTCACCCTGCTGCAGCGTCGCATGATGGACGCGAGTCCGATATTCTTGCTCTCAGCGACCACCCCGGCCACCGGCAAGACCCTGCTGGCGACCGCCTGGCCGCGCCTAGTACTAGGGCATGATCCGGCGATTCAGGCCTTCCCGCCCGATGATGGCGAGCTGCGCAAAACCCTGTTTGCTGCGCTGGCCGATGGGCAATCGGCCCTGCTGCTCGACAACGTGAACGGGCGCTTCAAGTCGGATGGACTGTGCATTGTCTCGACCTCAGCGACGATGCGCGAGCGCGTGCTGGGTTTCTCTCGCACCCTTGAGGTGCCGACCACAGCCACGATTGCCATAACCGGCAACAACGCGCAGCCCGTGGGCGATGTGGCACAGCGTGTGCTGCCCTGTCACCTCGACGCGCGCGTGGAACACCCGGAGAACCGCGCATTCCGCCGTGATCTGCTGGCCTGGGTGGAACGAGAGCGTCGGCGCCTTCTGGCCGCGATGCTGACCTTCCTGCGCGCCTATGCCGTCGCCTCAGATAAGCCCGCGCTGAAGCCGTGGCGCTTTGTTGAATGGAGTCAGGCCGTGCGCGGCCCGCTGGTCTGGGCAGGTTATCCCGACCCCCTCGACGCCTTGGATGCGACCCGCGAAGACGACCCCGCCCGCGTGGCGTTGATGTCTCTGCTCTCGGCTTGGCGCGCCCACTTCGGCAACCGGCCGCAGGCGCTGCGCGACGTGATCGGCCGCGCTATTGACCGCGCCAGCATGGCCGACTTTGAGCTGCGCGACGCCATCGCCGAAGTGGCTGGCGACCGCAGTGGGGAGCTATCGGCCCTACGCCTGGGCAAGTACCTGCAGGCGCACGCTGGGCGCATCGTCGCAGGGCTGGCCTTCAAGCGTGGCGCCATGTCCGCTGGATCAGTTCGATGGCATGTTGAGCTTCGATCAGATGGTGGGAGTGGTGGGATTGGTGGGAGTGTTTCTAACCAAGCGCAGGAGAAATCAGAGTGAAAAACATACATCGGATGGCTGGAAGTACTCCCACCAATCCCCTCACTCCCACCAAGCGCGGCCTGTTCACCGGATTTGTTGCGCGGCGCCGAAGGTACTCCCCGGCCACAGCCCATACGGGTGCGAAACGGCGCAGAAAACCGGGTGTGCGTGCTGACTTTTCATAGGCAACTCATCTACAGGCTGACACTATGACTGATGTTGACGCGATAGAAAAAACGAATGGCGCTTTTGCCGGGCTGTTCCCGGATGCACCCGCGCTTGACGCGGCGCAGGTTCGGCTGCGTCCCGCAGACCTGGCGCGCATGCTCAAGGTGAGCCGTCAGTCTGTCTCGCAATGGGTGCGCGGCGGAAAGCTGCGCCTCGACCCGGACGGCCGGGTCAGCGCGGCCAGCGCCATGCGGCAACTCGTTGCCCACCACCCCGAACGCCTGCGCGCCGCCGCCCTGGCGCCAGTGGTGCGCGAAGTCCTCGACCTGCGCGCCCGCGTGGCGCAACTCGAACAGGCGCTCGACCAGGCCCGCGCCGATGTGGAGTTTCATGAAGGCGCGGCCGCTGAGCTGGCCGCGCAGCAGGCCGAGCTGCTGCGGCAGTTGGAAACCTACCGAGCCGCCCTGGTGCGACTGCCCGCCGTCGATCTGCTCGACGCCGTGGTGCACTGGCTGCGCCTGTTTGCCGACCCCTTTGCGCCCGCCTCCCCCGACCTCGTTCGCCTGCTGGGAATCGCTTCCACGCTGCGCGATACCGGCCGGGAGGGTGCGGGCATTTCCCGGCCGGAAACGGCCATCAAACCTACGGAGCCCGATGATGAACCCGACGATGAATGAACACCCCCCGGCCATGCCGCCGGTTCCTGTGCCGCAATTCCTGCAATCCGCGCCGTGCAGGGTCTGGTGCAGCGCGGCCGGTCTTTGGTTTCTGCGCAGCGAGGCCCTGCAGACGGGCGGCATTCTCAGGCGGGCAGACGACCCCAGCGAGAGCCGCTGGATTCTCTACACCCCATGCGACTTCGATCAATGGGCGGACATCCTGCAGCGCATCGCTGACGATCTGGAAGCGCTTGCGCGCCAGCCACTACAAAACCTCCCTGCAGCCAACCTGCGCCCGGCCTGAAAACTATTGCAGAGTCATATGTTGCGCGCTATGCTTAAACCTGTTTCGAGCTTTTGCATGCGGGCTCGCCCTGGAGATCGACATAGCTTCGCGCTGTCGATTGACCGGCGAACCTTCGCGAAGGTGGGAGCGTCGCAAGGCGACGACTGGCGGAAACGACGAGAGGCCCTTGGGCCTGTTTGCGTTTGCGGCTGGCCGTCGCCTTTTTTGTGGCCGCTGCAGCGCGATACCAACTGGAGCGCCGCCCCATGACCCTGCGAACCCGTGAGCTTGACCTGGGCAAGCCCGACCTGAAAAGCCGAACCGTCCCTGTGACACTTTCCACCGATACGCCCGTGGATCGGGGCGATTACTTGGAAGTGCTCGACCACTCCCCCGCATCAATCGACTTGTCACGGTCTCCACTGCCCCTGATCGAGTCGCACGACGCCAGCGGCTTGCCGATTGGTGTGGTCGATCAACTGCGCACCGATGGCCGCAAGCTGCGCGGTGTCGCACGGTTCGGCAATTCGCAGCGCGCGCAGGCGGTGCTGCAGGACGTGCAAGACGGCATTCTGCGCAGCGTATCCATCGGCTATGAGTACGCGGGCCCGCCCGTGGCGCAAGGCGATGGCAAGACCCTGCGATTCCCTTTCAAACCGCTGGAGGTGAGCGCCGTGGCAGTCCCGGCTGACCCGAACGCGGGATTCTTTCGGAGCTATCCCACCATGAACACCACTGAAGACAACATCACCTCCTTGTCCCGTTCCGCGCGCCGCGCTTTGAACGCCGAAGAAGAAAATCAGCGCAGCGCTGTCGAGATGGAGCGCGCGCGCATTGCCGAAATCGAGGCGCTGTGCGTGACGCACAAAATCCGTTCGGAGACCAAGCGCGACATGATCCAGCGCGGCCTGTCCATTGACGAGGTGCGCGGCATCATCCTGGAGCACCTCATCGCGGATGGTGAGCGCCAGCAACGTCGCAGCGCCGAACTTCAACAATTGGCCGAGTTCGGTTCCTCTCTGGACTTCTCGGCCAGCGACCGCAATCGTTACTCGCTGAGTCGCGCCATCCTGGCCGCAGCGAGCCACGATTGGGCGGGCGCAGGACTTGAACGCGAAGCATCCCGCGCCATCGCCAAGCGTATTGGCCGCGATACGGCAGGCGTGTTCATTCCGCTGGAAATGCTGGTGCCGCAGCGCCGCGACTACAACACCCTGAGCGGCGCAGCGGGCGGTTCGTTGGTTGCCACCAACCTGCTCGGCGGCAATTTCATCGATTTGTTGCGCAACAAGTGCCGCGTTATGCAGCTCGGCGCCACCGTGCTCTCTGGCCTGGTGGGCAATGTCGATATTCCCCGCCGCACCGCTGCGGGCGCTGCGCAGTGGATTACCGAGGGCCAGGCGCTGACGGCCAGTACAGGCGGTTTCGATGTAGTGTCGCTGCGCCCGAAAACGGTCGGCAGCATCGGCGTGTTGTCGCGCAACCTGCTGATGCAAGGCACGCCCGATGCTGAAATGCTGGTGCGCGGCGACATGGTGCAGCAAATCGCCATCGCCATCGATTCCGCCGCCATCGCAGGCACGGGCACTGCAGCGCAGCCGCTCGGTCTGCTCAATCTGCCCGGTGTGGGCAGTGTGGAGGGCGGCACCAACGGCGCCCCGGTGGACTTTGACCACCTGATCGAGCTCAGCACGGTTGTTGCTGCGGCCAATGCCGACTCTGGCGCCCTGGGCTTCCTGAGTAACCCGGCCGTGCTGGGCGCGCTCTCCCGCCTCAAGTCCACCACGGGCGAATACCTGTGGGCCGGGCGAGGCGGCATGAACGAAAACAGCGCGCCCGCTGCTGCTGTGCCTGGATCCACCGCATCGGGCGATGCCGGGTTCAGCATCCTGGGCTATCGCGCCGCTTTCAGCAAAAACGTGCCCAGCGGCCTGACCAAGGGCACAGCGACCGGCGTGTGCAGCGCTGTAATCTTCGGCAACTGGTCTGATCTGCTGATCGGTGAATGGGGCGTGCTGGAAATCCTGCCGAACCCCTACGCTTCCGGCGCTTATGAGGCGGGCGCAGTGCAGATTCGCGCCATGCAGACCATCGATGTAGCTGTGCGCCATGCCGAGAGCTTCGCGGTTATGAAGGATGCTCTCACGGCCTGATGTTTGCTGTACCTCTGCCGGTTCTTGGATCGATGACGGCAGAGCGGGGAGGCGGTGCAGGCTCACCGGCCTCCCTTTTTTCGCCATCGTCATGGCGGGGCACAATTTGGGGCATGTGCTGGCTATGCGAAAGAACTATTCCATAAAAATCAAGTAAATATCAACCTTTTTCGGTTGCAGTACCGCCACCAGTTTTTTATTCGGCACAGTTCAAAGAGAGCCGTAAAGCATACAGAAATCAATGCTTTACGGCTTTTTTTATTCCGTAGCTGTTCGGTGTCGTTCTTTGACATCCGCGAGGCGATAGGGGTACAAAGCGGGGGTACATCAGAAAGGCATGGGGTACATGCCTAGATGGGGGGAACCCATGCCGCTGACTGATACCGTCGCCCGCAACACAAAGGCCACCGACCGCGCCCAAAAGCTCAAGGTCTTCATTGCGGCGGACACCGGGCTCGCATCGTTCCAGCCGATGTTTCGGTAGCCCGAAAGGCAAGCCGAACTCGACAGCGCCGTGCTGTAATTTGGATGAAGGACCGTCGCGCAGGACATTACTGCCCGCTTGCATCCAATGCCCGGGATGGTCGTGCGGTGCCTCAGTCGCGAAGAGCCCCGACCGCCGGCTCCACTGATCGGTGGCCGCAAGCCCCGAGTTGCGCCCCCATAGAATCGCGTAGCGCTTTACTTACGGCCTTACTTACGCCTACGCCGATGCAAAACCGACAGTCCAGCACCCAGCTTGCGCCACGCTCCAAGGAGGGGTGGCGGGCGTACTGGTACCGGGTGATGTATTACCACGACGAGCGCGACGAAAAGCTATTCGATCTGGTGCTGATCGGCTTCATTCTGCTCAGCGTGCTGATCACCGTGCTCGATTCGGTGCAGGCCGTGCATGTTCGTGCGCATGGAGTGTTTTATGTTTTAGAGTGGATTTTCACCATCGCCTTCACGCTGGAGTATGTGCTTCGGCTGTCCGTGGTGCAGAACCCGTGGCGGTATGCGCGCAGCTTTTTCGGCTTCATCGATCTGCTGTCTTTCTTGCCGGCGTATCTGGAGTTGCTTTTTCTCGGGTCGGGCCATCTGACGGTTATCCGGACTCTCCGGGTGCTGCGTATTTTCCGGATTCTCAAACTGATGGAATACACCAGCGCGTCGAATCAGATGCTCGATGCGCTGTCTCGCAGCAAGAACAAGATTTTTGTGTTCGTGCTCAGCGTGCTGGCGCTGACCACTATCTTCGGCTCCATCATGTATCTGGTCGAGGGGCCGCAAAACGGCTTCACCAGCATTCCGCGTGGCATCTACTGGGCCATCGTCACCATGGCCACGGTGGGTTTTGGCGACATCACGCCGAAGACGGCGCTGGGGCAGATCATCACCTCGGGCATCATCATCGTGGGCTACGGCATCATCGCCGTGCCGACGGGCATCTATTCGGCGGAGCTGATCAACTCATATCGGAACCAGCGCCGCGTCGAAGAACACCACCAGGCGCAACAGGAAGACGCCACGGCGTGCTCGCGTTGCGGGCTGGTCGGGCACACTGCAGATGCCCGCTATTGCCGCCGCTGCGGCGAAGCGCTGCCGGGTATCAGCCGGGCCACATCTTCCCCGGATTCATCAGATTCTGCGGATCGAGCGCCTGCTTGAGGGCACGCATCTGGGCCAGCGCAACCGGGTTGCCGTAACGCGCCAGATCGTCCCGCTTGAGCTGGCCGACTCCGTGTTCTGCCGAAAAAGTTCCGCCGCAAGCCACCGCGGCATCGTGCACGATGCGGTTGCAAACGGTTTGATGCTCGGCCAAAAAACGTGCCGCATCCGCGCCCACCGGGGCCTGCACGTTGTAGTGCAAATTACCGTCGCCCAGATGGCCAAAAACCACCAGGCGTGCACCGGGCAGCGCCTGCGTGACCAACTCGGCGGTGGACTCGACAAAGGCGACCATGCGCGAGAGCGGCACGCCGATATCGTGCTTGATGTTCAGTCCCTCCTGTGCCTGCGCCAGCGGAATCGATTCACGCAGATGCCAGAGCGCCTGGCTTTGCGCCAGGCTCTGCGCCACGGCTGCATTGACGATCAAGCCATCGTTCAGCGCCATCTCCAGCAAAGACTCCAGACGCGCCCTGCCCTGCGGCTCGCCCTCGGTTTCGCTCGACTCGAGCAGCACGCACCAGGCGCTGGGCAACTCAAAAGGCAAAGCGAGTTGCGGAAAATGTTGCTGCACCAGTTGCAGACTGTGCGCGCTCATCAGCTCGAAGCCGGTCAGGCTGCACCCCAGCCGGACTTGCGCCAGACCGAGCAGGTCAATGGCGGCGGCCACATCCTGCACCGCGACCAGCGCGGTGATCTGCGCCGCCGGTTGCGCAAAGAGCTTGAGCGCCGCCGCGGTGATGATGCCCAGCGTACCCTCGGAGCCGACGTATAGATCGCGCAGGCTGTAGCCGGTATTGCTCTTACGCAGCAGGTTGAGTGCGTCGAGCACCTCGCCCTGCGCGGTGACGACTTCCAGTCCGAGACACAACTCGCGGGCATTGCCGTAGCGCAAGACCGCCGTGCCGCCAGCGTTGGTCGAAAGATTGCCGCCTATGGTGCAACTGCCCTCAGCGGCCAGAGACAGCGGGAACAGCAGACCGTGCTCGGCCGCGGCTTGCCGCACGGTGGCCAGCACACACCCGGCTTCCGCGACGAGCACGCCGCCCGCGGGGTCGATGGAGCGAATGCGGTTGAGCCGCCGGGTACTCAGCACGATCTGCTCGCCGCTGGCGTCTGGCGTGGCCCCGCCGACCAGGCCGGTATTGCCGCCCTGCGGCACCACCCCCACGCCATGCAGCGCGCAAAGCTGCACCACCCCTGCCACCTGCGCGGCATCGCCCGGCAGCACCACGGCCAGCGCGCGTCCCTGATAGCGTTTACGCCAATCGGTCAGATAGGGTGCACAGTCTTCCGCCAGGTGCAGCACATGCGACGTGCCCAGCAAGGCGCGCAAGGCGTCCAGAAAGCGATGCTGTTCAGCGGGCAGCATGGCGCGGCGCTCCGGTGCGCAAAAAACCGGCCACGCTGAGGAACAACAGCAGCGAGAGCAGCAGTTCAATCCACCCCAGCCCGCGCGAGGCGGCGCTGGGGTCGGTCAGCGCGCGGGTGATGCCTTCAGCCGCGTAAAACCACAACAGCAGGCTCAGCCAGCGAAACGTCTGCGCCCGGCCCCTCAGCACGCCGGGCACGGCGGGCAGGAGGGGCAGCACCTTGAGCACCAGCAGCGATCCTCCGGGATGCAGCGGCGCTGCCCAAAGCTCCCAGACCACACACAGCAGGATGAGCGCCAGCAGGCTGGCTACCGCACCCCGGTGCCAGATATGCTGCCAGGAGGCGGTCGATAACGGTTGAGAAGAATCCGACATCATGCGCTCGGTTCAGTCTGCCGCAAGCTTGAGCGCCACTCGCGCAAGCCGTTGCCCCAGCGCGAAGGCGAGGCGCTTTTCTTCTTCGCTCACCGGCAGGCTGGCGTCCGGCGCGGCGTGATGGCTGGCGCCGTAGGGCGTGCCGCCGCCGCGGGTGGTCATCAGCCCCGTCTCGGTGTAGGGCAGGCCGACGATCAGCATGCCGTGGTGCAGCAGCGGCAGCATCATCGACAGCAGAGTGCTTTCCTGGCCGCCATGCAGCGTGCCGGTGGAGGTGAACACCGCCGCCGGCTTGCCCGCCAGAGCGCCCGAAAGCCATAGCGCCGAGGTCTGGTCGAGAAAGTATTTGAGCGGCGCGGCCATATTGCCAAACCGAGTAGGCGAGCCCAGCGCCAGAGCGGCGCATTCCTGCAGATCGCTCAGCTCCACATAGGGCGGCCCGTCGTCGGGAATGGACGGTGCGGTCTGTTCTGCAACGGTGCTGACCCGCGGCACGGTACGCACCCGCGGCAGCGCCCCCGGCACCTGCGCCACGCCTTGCGCCATACTTTCGGCCAACGTGCGGGTGCCGCCGTGTACGCTGTAATACAGAATCAGGATGTCTTTCATGCCGCTATCGTATTGCCATGCCCCGCCTTCGCCCCTCCGACACCCTGCTCGCCAGCCTGCGCACCCTGGCCCGACGCTTTGCTCAGGACAATCTGGCGCAAACCGCGGGTAGTCTCACCTTCACCACCCTCATCTCCCTGGTGCCCCTGCTCACCGTGGTGCTGGCGGTGTTCACTGCGTTTCCGGCGTTCGACAGAATGCAGGGGCAGATCCAGGCGCATCTGGCGCAAACCATGCTGCCCGATGGCATCTCGGACAAGGTGTATCACTACCTCAGCGATTTCGCCGCCAAGGCCAAGAGCCTCGGAGTGGTCAGCGTGGTTTTTCTCATCGTCACCGCCACTTCGATGATGCTGACTGTCGACCGTGCGCTCAACGCCATCTGGCGCACCCCCCGGCCCCGTTCGCTGGCGCAGCGCGTGCTGCTCTACTGGGCCGGTTTCACCCTCGGCCCACTGGTGCTGGGCGCGAGTATCGGTCTGATGAGCTTCGTCGCTGGCGCACACCGCGGCTTGCTGCATCACCTGCCCGGCGGGGCCAGCGCCTTGCTGAGCTTTGCCTCGTGGGCCGTCATGGCTGTGGCGCTGGCGGCGCTGTTCCGCTTCATTCCCAACACCGAAGTGCGTTGGCGCGATGCGCTCATTGGCGGATTCGTCGCCGCGCTGGCTTTCAGTCTGGGCGGGCGGGCGCTGGCTTGGTACTTCTCGACCGTCACCACCTACACCGCGGTCTACGGCACCTTCGCGGCCCTGCCCCTGCTGCTGTTGTGTATCTACTTCAGCTGGATTGCCGTGCTGGTCGGCGCCATGATCGCGGCTTACCTGCCCTCGCTGCGCGTGCGCGCGATCCGGCTGGACGGCTATGCGGGCGCCGAGTTTCTCAACGCGGTGCAAGTGCTCAAGCTGCTCCACGGCGCGCGCCTCGCGCCCGATTGCGGCCTGCCCGCCGATCAACTCTCCAAGCGCCTGCGCATCGATCCCCTGCAATTGCAAGACCTGCTCACCGTGCTGGAACGTCTGGGCTGGATCGGCAAGGTCGCCGCCAAGCCCCGCAGCCCCTCGCGCTGGGCGCTGCTCTGCAACCCCGAGGCCACGCCCATTGGGCCCTTGATCGACGCGCTGCTGCTCGATAAAAAGCGCGCTGCTCACACCTCGGCGCTGCTCGGCCACATGCTCAGCGATGAAGAGCGCGACTGGAGTCTGGCTCAACTGCTATCGGAACCGCCCGTCACAGCCTATGCGTCAGCATCTGCCACCACATCACCCAGTCGCCCATCAAACTGAACAGCGGGCGCTTGAACGTCGCCGGACGGTTGTGTTCGACAAAAAAGTGGGCCGCCCAAGCAAAAGCGTAGCCGCAGATGACGGCCGCGAGCAGCCACCATGGGTTGGCGGTGAAAATGAGAAAAAACAGGCAGATCAGCGCCAGGGTCGAGCCGACGAAATGCAGTCTGCGGGTGAGCGGCAGCCGGTGTTCCGCCAGATACAGCGGATAAAACTCGGCAAACGTGCGCGCCCCGGCGAGTTGCGCGGCGCTGGGGGGTGAAGGCGCCTCAGGCTGAGCCTGCGGGCGATGATGATGTGCACGCATGGGGTGTCTCCAGATTCGTGCTTCGGACTACACCACTATAGGCGAGCTGTCGGAGCGTCAGCGGCCGCACATCCGAGTCTTCGCGGCTTCGTATTCCCGCTGCAGTTGCGTCACCAGGTCTGCTGCGGGCTGTACCCGGCCCACGGCCCCTATGCCCTGGCCGCAGCCCCAGATGTCTTTCCAGGCTTTGGCCCCGCCGATGGCGGAGGCGAAATCCATCTTGCTCGGATCGCCCTCGGGCAGATGGTCGGGATCGAGCCCGGCGGCGGCAATCGAGCCGCGCAGGTAGTTGCCGTGCACGCCGGTGAACAGGCTGGAGTACACGATGTCTTGCGCGCTGCTGTCCACGATCATCTGCTTGTAGCCCTCGGCGGCGCGCGCCTCCTCGGTGGCGATGAAGGCGCTGCCGATATAGGCCAGATCGGCCCCCATGGCCTGCGCGGCAAGCACCGAGTCGCCACGGGCAATGGCGCCTGAAAGCACAACCGGCCCGTCGAACCAGCGCCGGGTTTCCTGCACCAGCGCAAAAGGCGATTGCGTGCCTGCGTGTCCGCCGGCGCCGGCCGCCACCAGAATGAGACCGTCTGCGCCCTTCTCCACCGCTTTGTGCGCAAACGTCTGGTTGATCACATCGTGCAGCACGATGCCGCCCCAACCACGCACGCCCTGATTCACTTCGGGGCGAGCGCCCAGCGAGGTGATGACGATGGGCACGCGGTACTTGGCGCAAAGCATCATGTCCTGCTCCAGGCGCTCGTTGCTGCGGTGAACGATCTGGTTGACCGCGAACGGCGCAGCGGGCTGGTCGGGATGGGCCGCGTTCCACGCGGCAAGTGCCTCGGTGATTTCGGCCAGCCATTCGTCGAGCTGCGACGCCGGGCGGGCATTCAGCGCAGGAAAACTACCGACGATGCCCGCGGTGCATTGCGCAATCACCAACTTGGGATTGGAGATGATGAACAACGGCGAGCCGATGACAGGCAGCCGCAGCTTGGAAAGAATGGCGGGCAGACTCATCTCAGAACGCCTCCACCGGCAGGGCCATCACGCTGTCGGCGCCACTCAAGACTGCGTCGCGCAAACCGCCGCAGCGCGGCAGGATGTGGGCGCAGTAAAACGCAGCGGTGGCCCGTTTGGCTTGGGCGAAGGCGGCTTCATCCGCCGGAAGGTCGCGCGTGGCCAGCCAGCTTTGCGCCATCTGCCAACCGGCCATCAGGTTGCCCGCCAGCATCAGATACGGCACGCTGCCTGCGAACACCGCATTGGGGTCGGACTTGCCATGCGCCGCGACAAACGCCACCACCTGCGCATACGCTTCGCGGGCTTGCCGCAGCTGGCCGGCCATGGCCACGGCCTGTGCATCGCCCGTGGCCGTGAGTGCTTCTTCGATCTTGCTCACCCGCGCGGCGAAGTGCAGCGCCAGGGCGCCGCCATCGCGCACCGTCTTGCGTCCCACCAGATCGTTGGCCTGGATGGCCGTGGTGCCCTCGTAGATGGTGAGAATGCGGGCGTCCCGGTAATACTGGGCCGCCCCCGTTTCTTCGATGAAGCCCATGCCGCCGTGCACCTGCACGCCCAGGCTCGCCACCTCGATGCTCATTTCTGTCGAGTAGCCCTTGACCAGCGGCACCAGAAACTCGTAGGCCGCCTCGTGCGCGGCGCGCTGCCCGGCATCGGGATGGGCGCGGCCCACGTCGTGCAGACTGGCAGCCACCAGCGCGAGCGCGCGGCAGCCTTCGGTGAGCGCGCGCATGGTCATGAGCATGCGGCGCACATCGGGGTGATGCACGATGCTCACCGACTGCGCCGCACTGCCGTCCACCGGGCGCGACTGCACCCGATCCTTGGCATAGGCCGCCGCCTTTTGGTAAGCCCGCTCGGCTACGGCAATGCCCTGCAGGCCCACGGCGTAGCGGGCCGCGTTCATCATGATGAACATGTATTCCAGCCCGCGATTGGCCTCGCCCACCAGCTCGCCAATCGCGCCGGTTCCCACCTCGCCCTTGCCGTCGCCGTAAATCAGCACCGCCGTCGGGCTGGCCTTGATGCCCAGCTTGTGTTCGATAGAGGCGCACCAAACGTCGTTGCGCCGCCCGTCTTCCAGCACCTTGGGCACGATGAACAGCGAAATGCCCTTGACCCCGGCCGGCGCATCCGGCAGGCGGGCCAGCACCAGGTGGACGATGTTGTCCGCCATGTCGTGCTCGCCGTAAGTGATGTAAATTTTCTGGCCGAACAGCCGGTAAGTTCCGTCGCCCTGCGGCTCGGCGCGGCTGCGCACCAGCGCCAGATCAGAGCCCGCCTGCGGCTCGGTGAGATTCATGGTGCCCGTCCACTCGCCAGAGATCAGCTTGGGGATGTAGCGCTGCTTCTGCGCATCGGTACCCGCGGTGAGCAAGGCTTCGATGGCGCCGTCTGACAGGAGCGGGCACAGCGCGAAACTGAGGTTGGCGCTGTTGAGCATTTCGGTGCAGGCCGCCGAGATGCTTTTGGGCAAACCCTGTCCGCCAAATTCAGCCGAATGTTGCAGCCCTTGCCAGCCGCCATCGACGAATTGCCGGAACGCCTGCTTGAACCCCGGGGTGGTCGTCACCTTGCCGTCTGCCCAGGCACTGGGATGGAGGTCGCCCTCGCGGTTCAGCGGGGCGATCACATCGCAGTTGAATTTGCCGCATTCCTCCAGCACTGCAGCCGCCGTGTCGAGGGTGGCGTCCTCGAAGCCTGGCAGTTTGGAAATGGACTCCAGGCCTGCGAGATGTTCGAGGTCGAACATCATGTCGCGGATGGGGGCGGTATAGCTCATGCGAGTCTCCGTCTGGGGATGTTTGTGGAGCAGCCGTCTGCGCGGCTGTCGTCGGGTGTCAACACGTTGTGAACGGGCGGAGTTTAAGCCTCAAATCTGCTTGACCATTTCCGGCACGGCAGTGAACAGATCGGCCACCAGACCGTAATCGGCCACACCGAAGATCGGCGCTTCTTCGTCTTTGTTGATGGCGACGATGACCTTGCTGTCTTTCATACCAGCCAGATGCTGGATGGCGCCGGATATGCCCACGGCCACATAGAGTTGCGGCGCGACGATCTTGCCGGTTTGCCCCACCTGCCAGTCGTTGGGGGCATAGCCCGCATCGACCGCCGCGCGGCTAGCGCCCATCGCGGCGCCGAGTTTGTCGGCCAGCGGGGTCATCACCGCCTCGAAGTTTTCCTTGCTGCCCAGGCCGCGCCCGCCGGAGACGATGATCTTCGCCGCGGTGAGTTCCGGCCGTTCGCTCTTGGTGGTTTCGCGCCCGACCAGGCTGGATAAGCCGGCATCGGCCACGGCGTCAACGCTGCTCACCTCGGCCGTGCCGCCGGTCGCGGCCACCGGGTCGAAGCCTGTGGTGCGCACGGTGATGACCAAGACCTTGTCGCTGCTTTGCACCGTGGCAATGGCGTTGCCAGCGTAGATGGGACGATCGAAAGTATCGGGGCTGTGCACATGAGTGATGTCGGACACCTGCGCCACATCGAGCAGGGCCGCCACGCGCGGGGCGATGTTTTTGCCGAAGGCCGTGGCCGGCGCCAGGATGTGGCTGTAGGACGGCGCCAAAGCCAGCACTTGCGCAGCGCTGGCTTCCGCCAGGCCCGCGGCGAGTTGCGCCGCGTCGGCGCACAACACCTTGCTCACGCCAGCAGCCTGCGCGGCAGCCTGGGCAACCGCTGCGCAGTTTTGCCCGGCAACGAGCACATGCACTTGCGGGTCGCACAGCAGCGCGGCGGCAATGGTGTTGAGGGTGGAGGGTTTGAGAACCTGGTTGTCGTGTTCGGCAATGACGAGTGCGGTCATGGAAAAATCCTCGAATGGGTTGCTTGCGGAAAGCCGCTCAGGGAAGGCAGGTCAGATGACCTTGGCCTCGGTCTTCAGACGGGCGACCAGCGTGCCGACATCGGGCACCTTCACGCCCGCGCCGCGCTTGGGCGGTTCGGCAACCTTCAGCGTTTTGAGTCGCGGGCTCACATCCACGCCCAGTTCTTCCGGCTTGAGGGTATCAATCGGCTTTTTCTTCGCCTTCATGATGTTGGGCAGAGTAACGTAGCGCGGCTCGTTGAGCCGCAGGTCGGTGGTGATGACGGCGGGCAGCTTGACCGCGATCGTCTCCAGTCCGCCATCCACCTCGCGGGTGACTTTCGCCTGCGCGCCGTCGAGTTCGACCTTGGACGCAAAGGTAGCCTGCGACCAGCCCAGCAGAGCAGCCAGCATTTGCCCGGTCTGGTTGGAATCGTCATCGATGGCCTGCTTGCCCAGAATGACCAACTGCGCACCCTCTTTATCGACCACAGCCTTGAGCAGCTTGGCCACGGCCAGGGGCTGCAACTCAGCCTCGCTTTCCACCAGCACGCCCCGGTCGGCGCCGATCGCCATGGCGGTGCGCAGGGTCTCGCCGCAGGCGGCTACACCACAACTCACCGCGACGATCTCGGTCGCCGCGCCCTTTTCCTTGAGTCGCACCGCTTCTTCCACGGCGATTTCGTCAAACGGGTTCATACTCATCTTCACACCGGCGGTATCGATGCCGCTGCCATCCGACTTGACCCGCACCTTGACGTTGTAATCCACCACGCGCTTGACCGCGACCAGCACTTTCATGCAATTGCTCCAGTAGGGTTTGTTGTGTGGGTCAGTATAGGCAGCGCCCTGACCTGAACGGACTGACCGACCCATAATAGAACGACCGTTCGTTTTTGGCAGTGTAACGACGGACGCGGCCGCAAATCAAGCCCCGCGCAAAGGGCCCATTACCTTTGGCGGAATCAGGAAGGGCCGCTTTCAAAGCGGATTTCTATAGATCAATCGCTTCGCGGGAATGCGCCTGCGCGCGCAAGGCGTATTTCTGGATCTTGCCGGTGGACGTTTTGGGCACCTCGCCAAACACCACTTTGCGCGGCGTTTTGAAGCCTGCGAGGTGAGCTTTGCAGAACGCGATGATTTCTTCTTCGGTCACCGTTCGGCCTTGCTTGAGTTCGACAAACGCACAGGGACTCTCGCCCCATTTCGGATCGGGCATGGCCACCACGGCGGCCACCAGCACAGCGGGATGACGGTAAAGCACGTCTTCGACTTCGATGCTGGAGATGTTTTCCCCGCCCGAAATAATGACGTCCTTGCTGCGATCCTTGATCTTGATGTAGCCATCGGGATCGACCACAGCGAGGTCGCCGCTGTGAAACCAGCCGCCATGAAAGGCCTGCTCGGTCGCCTCGGGGTTGCCCAGATAGCCTTTCATCATGATGTTGCCGCGAAACATGATTTCGCCCAGGGTTTGCCCATCGTGCGGCACTTCTTCCAGGGTGTCTGAGTTCCGCACGGTCGCGGCATTCTGCAGGTGATAGCGCACGCCCTGACGCGCATTCAAACGCGCGCGCTCGGGCAGCGGCAGCTCAGTCCAGGACTCCTGTTTGGCGCAAACCGTCGCCGGGCCATACACCTCGGTGAGGCCGTAGGTGTGAGTCAGATCGAAGCCCATGGCTTCGAGCCCCTCGATCAGTGCCGCGGGTGGCGCGGCTCCGGCGACCATGGCCCGCACCGCGTGGTGAATGCCGGCTTTCATCTCGGCGGGCGCATTGACCAGCAGATTGTGGACGATCGGGGCGCCGCAGTAATGCGTTACACCCGCGCTTCGGATGCGGTCGAAAATGGCCTGCGCCTCGACCTTGCGCAGACAGACGTTGACCCCGGCCCGCGCGGCCACCGTCCACGGAAAGCACCAGCCGTTGCAATGAAACATGGGCAGGGTCCACAGATAGACCGGGTGCTTGGGCATGTCCCATTCGAGAATATTGGACACCGCATTCACATACGCGCCGCGATGGGAGTACACCACGCCCTTGGGTTTGCCGGTCGTGCCGGAGGTGTAATTCAAGGAGATCGAATCCCACTCGTCGGCCACATCGGGCAACGCCTCGCTCGCCAGACCTTCTGCGAGCAGCGCCTCATAATTCAGCATGCCGATGCCTTGGCCGCCGGGCACGAACTCCGGATCGGGCACGTCGATCACCAGCGGCGGCGCCAGACCCTGCTCCACCGCGAGCGCCACGGCCCGCTGCATCACGGCCGCCAGTTCAGGATCGACCAGCACGGCCTTGGCGCCGCCGTGCAGCAGCATGTACGCCAGCGCTTCGGCGTCGAGCCGCGTGTTGAGGGTGTTGAGCACCAGCCCAGCCATGGGCACGCCGAAATGCGCTTCCACCATGGTCGGCACATTGGGCAGCATGACCGCCACCACATCCCCGCGCTGCAGGCCCCGTCGCACCAGAGCCGATGCCAGCCGTCGGCAGCGCTCGCGCGTCTGCGCCCAGTTGCGCTGCAGGCTGCCGTGAAGGACGGCCAAGCGCTGCGGATAAAGGTCGGCGGCATGATCCAGAAAGATCAGCGGCGTGAGCGGCGCGTGGTTGGCGCGATTGGGGGTGAGGTCAGCGTCTTGCATATCGGTCTCCTTGTCTCGACAATATGCTGCAGCAGACGCCTTTCGCAGACCTTGCGTGGGAGCCTGCTCTCGCTATTGGCGCTCTGCAGCCTGCGCAACTGGCTCCTTGCCTGGCGCCCACTGCAAAACCCGCTGCGGAAACGGAATCTCGATCCCGTTTTGTTTGAGCGCATGCCAGATGGCGAGATTGACCTGGCCGCGCACGCCCAGTGTGCCGTGTTCCGGGTCGGCAATCCAGTAGCCCACGGTGATGTTGATGGCGCTTTCGCCAAACGCATCGAGTACCGCGCTCGGGCCGGGGCTTTGCAAGACGCGCGGCACGGACTGCGCCGCCTCTTTGATCAGCACCAGCGCCTTTTCAACGTCGGTGTCGTACGACACGCCCACGGTGGTCGAGAGCCAGACATTGGGGTCGTTATACGAGAGGTTTTCGATGCGGTTGGCGATCAGCATTTCGTTTGGCACGATGGAGTCCGTGCCCCCGGCACTGCGCACCAGGGTGTAACGGGTCTTGATGTCGATGATCTGACCCTGAAAAGTCTCCACCCGCACGTTGTCGCCCACGCGCAGACTGCGCTCGAGCAGAATGACAAAGCCCGAGACGTAGTTGGCTGCGATTTTCTGCAAACCCAGACCGAGGCCGACGCCCAAAGCGCCGCCGAACACGCTGAGCACGGTGAGATCGATACCCACCATCTGCAAGGCGGTGAGGATGGCCACCAACAGCACCACCGACCGCAGCAGCCGGGTGAACACCAGACGCAGGCTGGCGTCCAGCGGCGAGCGCATCAGCCGCGATTCCAGCAGCGAAGAAACCCACAGCGCCAGCAGCAGCGTAACGGCGATGGACGCCGCGCCCTTGAGCAAGGTCCAGCCGGAAAGGCGCTGACTACCCAGGGAGATCGACAGCGCATCGAGCGCTTCGTGAATTTCAGGCAGCACACCCGCCAGATGCAGCGCCAGCGTCACCCACAGGCCGATACTGACCACCCGCACCAGATAGTGCACGCCGCCATCCTTGGAAAACCGTTGCCTTGCGACGGAGCCGGCCAGACGTACCAGCAGCAGCACCGCCAGCACCGGCAGCGCCAGTTTGAGCAGCGGCAGTTTGAGCAGCAGATGCGAGCCATGCCGCACCAGAACCAGCGCCAGCAAGGCCACCGCAGGAAATCCCAGGCCGTAGCGCCAGGTCGCGCGAAACGCCGTCTTCCAGTTGGGCAGCTTGCGCACCTGCTTTTCAAGCGCCGTGCCCAGCAGCACACCCAGCGCCACAACGCCCAGCAGAATGCCGATCTGCAGTCGCAGTTGCTCTGGGGATTGGTGGGTAAACGCCGCGATAAGAGGAGATTCAATCAACATGCGCGATAGCCCGAAGGGCCCGAATGAACAGGCGGGCATGGTAGCCCGCCGCACTCGAGTGCTCTTCTACGGTGCGCTGGGGGACGGCACCGGCAACGGCGCTGCCGACGGCTTGGCGGCATTCTGGCGCGCCTGCTCGGCCTGCTTCTCGGCGTAGGCCTTTTGCTTGGCGGCGAAGTCGGCCTCCGCCTGCTTGACCTCCGCCGCGCGCTGCGCCGGGCTCATCTGGCTTTGCGGCGCTGGGGCCGGAAACAGGCGCCCCGCAGGCGTGGGCACGGGCGCAGCGGCGGTGGCAGGCGTCTTCGGCGGCGCTGCAGCGGCCTGTGCTGCGGAATGTGCTGTGTTTTGGGCTGCTTGTCGGGTGGCCCGCTGCTGTCGCTGTGCAAGGTCGGCTTCGCGCGCCGCGCTCTGCTGCTCGGCTTGTGCGCGGTCGGGCTGTCCGCGCTGTGAGGCGGCCCTATTCGCCTGCACCCGGCGGAGTTCGTCTTCGGCAGCGCGCAGGCGGCCGCGCAATGCAATGGCCTGCAGATCGGTGTCGATGGGGGCCAGTGCGGCACGCTCCTTCTCGCGTGCCGCGTCGAGGCAGTCGTTGACAAAAAAGCGCTGCAGACAGGCGCCGCGCTGCGCCGCGTACTCCGCCTGCACCTGCGCGCGCTGCTGCTGCAAGACCACTTGTTGCGCAGCGTCTTGTGCCGGGGTGGGTTGCGCCGCCGCCAGGGCAGCGCTCGAACCTAGGCAAGCCATCAGCACCCACCCGACTGGGAAAACCTTTTGGAAGACGTTCATACCAGCGTGGCCTCGCCCTGGCGCCGCCCCTCGCGCAAATATTCGGCGCTCTGCATTTCGTTCAGGCGCGAAACGGTGCGGGTGAATTCATAGTCGAGCGGCCCGTGCACATAAAGCTGCTCGGGCGGCACGGCGGCAGACAGAATCAGTTTGATGCGGCGGTCGTACAGCACGTCCACCAGCAGGGTGAAGCGACGCGCGGCGCTGGCCATGTCTTCGGTCATCTGCGGCACGTCGGACAGCAGCACGGTGTGAAAGCGGCTGGCGAGTTCGAGGTAGTCGTTTTGCGAACGCGGGGTTTCGCAGAGTTCGTGAAAGCTGAACCACACCACGCCGCCGGCCCGCTGCAGCGCCTGCACTTCGCGGCCTTCGATGGTCAGCACCGGGTCTTCTTCGGTGCTGGAAGCCATACGCTCGAAGGCCTGTTCCATGCGGGCTTGCGCCTCGTCTCCCAGCGGGGTGATGTAGAGGTTGAGTTCGCGCAGGGCTTTGTGGCGATAGTCCACACCGGCATCGATTTTGACCACATCCATTTTTTGTTTGATGAGTTCGATGGCCGGCAGTATGCGGTCGCGGTGCAGACCATCAGGATAAAGATCGTCGGGATGAAAGTTGGAGGTGGCAACCATTTGCACCCCATGATCGAACAGCCCGTCGAGCAGGCGATGCAGGATCATGGCGTCGGTCACATCGCTGATGTGAAACTCGTCGAAGCAGATCAGCCTGAAGCGCCGCGCAATGCGTTTGGAAAGCTCGGTCAGCGGATCGACCGTGCCCTGCAATGCGGTCATTTCGCGCTGCACCTCGTGCATGAACTCATGGAAGTGCAGCCGCGTTTTGCGCAGCAGCGGCACGGTGACAAAAAACGCATCCATCAGCATGGACTTGCCCCGCCCCACGCCGCCGTAGAGGTAAACCCCGCGCGGCAGTTCGGGATGCACCAGGGCACGGCGGATAGCGCTCGACCGGCGCGACTTGTACTCGACCCATTCGTCGTAACACTGCTGCAGACGGGCCACGCCCGCGCGCTGGGCGGCATCCGCGGTAAAGCCTCTCTCACTCAGGGATTGCTCAAAATACTCGGTGACATTCATGCGCTGCCGTTCAGAAGTTCAGCGTGCGGCCGGCAACGCCCAGCGCCGCTTCCTTCAGGCTCTCCGACAGCGTGGGGTGCGCGTGGCAGATGCGGGCGATGTCTTCGCTGGCGGCCTTGAATTCCATCGCCACGGCGGCCTCGGCGATCAGCTCCGAGGCCATCGGGCCGATGATGTGCACGCCGAGAATTTCATCGGTCTGCGCATCGGCCAGCATTTTGACGAATCCGGTGGTGTCGCCCAGGGCACGGGCACGGCCATTGGCCATGAAGGGAAAACTTCCCGCCTTGTAAGCGCGGCCTGCGGCCTTGAGTTGCTGCTCGGTTTGTCCGACCCAGGCGATTTCGGGCGCGGTGTAAATCACCCAGGGTACGGTGTTGAAATCGACGTGCGGTTTCTGCCCGGCGATGCGCTCGGCCACGGCCACGCCCTCTTCCTCCGCCTTGTGCGCCAGCATGGGGCCGCGCACCACATCGCCCACCGCCCAGATGCCCGGCAGGTTGGTGCGGCATTCGGCGTCCACCTGAATGAAGCCGCGCTCGTCGAGTTGCAGGCCGATCGTTTGTGCACCGAGCGAGTCGGTATTCGGCTTGCGGCCGACGGAGACGATGAGCCGCTCGACCTTGAGCGTCTGCGCTTCGCCTTTGGCGTTGGTCCACTCGACGGTCACCCCGTTTTTCAGCACCTTGGTCGCCGTGATCTTCGCGCCCAGATGGATCGCCAGCCCCTGTTTGGTGAACTGCTTGAGCGCCTCTTTGGCGACCTGCGCATCGGCGGCGGCGAGAAAGTCGGGCATGGCTTCGAGCAGGGTGACTTGCGCACCGAGGCGGCGCCACACGCTGCCCATCTCCAGTCCGATCACTCCGGCGCCGATCACGCCCAGCGTATTGGGCACGGCGTCGAGCGAGAGCGCGCCGTCGTTGGACAGCACGCGTTGTTCATCGAAGTCCAGACCGGGCAGGCTGCGCGGCGCCGAGCCGGTCGCCACGATGATCTGCCTGGCCGACAGCGCCTGCTCGCCGTCCTTGCCCGTCACGGCGACCTGCCAGCCGGCGTCGGCGTTGCCGCCTTTGAGCGCGGCTGTGCCGTGGAAAAACGTGACCTTGTTTTTCTTGAACAGATAGAGGATGCCTTCGTTGTTCTGCTTGACCACTTGGGCCTTGCGCTGCTGCATGACGGGTACATCGATGGACAGGCCGCTCACGCCAATGCCATGCGCGGCGAAATCGTGCCCCGCCTGCTCGAAATGCTCGCTCGACTGCAACAGCGCCTTGGAGGGAATGCAGCCGACATTGGTACAGGTGCCGCCAGGCGCCGGGCCGCCCTGGGCATTGCGCCAGGCGTCGATGCAGGCCACGTTCAGGCCCAGTTGAGCGGCGCGGATGGCAGCGATATAGCCGCCAGGGCCAGCGCCGATGACGATGAGATCAAATTCCGAAGACATGATGGTTTCCTGGTTGCGCGCACGCGGCGCGTCGACGCGAATAAGCGGATGAAGCCTTGGCTTGGCGCCCGGATCAAAGATCGAGCAGCAGACGCGCCGGGTCTTCGAGCGCCTCTTTCATCGCCACCAGGCCGAGCACCGCTTCGCGGCCGTCGATCAGGCGATGGTCGTAGCTCATTGCCAGGTAGTTCATTGGGCGAATCACGATCTGACCGTCTTCGACCACGGGCCGGTCTTTGGTGGCGTGGATGCCCAGAATGGCCGACTGCGGCGGGTTGATGATGGGCGTGGACAGCATCGAGCCGAACACCCCGCCGTTGCTGATGGAGAAGGTGCCGCCGGTGAGCTCCTCGATGGTCAGCTTGCCGTCACGCGCCTTGGCGCCAAAATCGGCGATGGCTTTTTCGATGTCGGCAAAACCCATCTGATCGGCATTGCGCAGAATGGGCACCACCAGCCCGCGCGGACTGCCCACGGCGATGCCGATGTCGAAGTAACCGTGATAGACGATGTCATTGCCGTCGATCGAGGCGTTGAGCAGCGGGAACTTGCGCAGCGCATGCACCGCGGCGCGCACAAAAAAGCTCATGAAACCCAGCTTCACGCCGTGCTGCTTCTCGAACTTGTCTTTGTACAGATTGCGCATGTCGATCACCGGCTTCATGTTCACTTCGTTGAAGGTGGTGAGGATGGCATTGGTGGCCTGCGACTGCAGCAGCCGCTCGGCGATGCGCGCGCGCAGGCGGCTCATCGGCACGCGCTGTTCGGGCCGGTCGGTGTAGGCGGCGAGATCGAGATCGGCCTCCACCGGCTGCAACGCGGGGATGGTGAGCGAGGGCATTGCGGCCGCAGCGGGCGCCGGTTTCGGCGCGGTCCTTGGGGCTGGAACGGTCGGCGGCTTGGGTGCTGCCGCAGCCTGCAAGGCATCGCCCTTGGTGATGCGGCCGCCGCGCCCGGTGCCCGCCACGTCTGATGGATTCACGCCCTGCTCGGCCATGATCTTCGCCGCAGCCGGCATAGCCACCGCCGCGCCTGCGGAGGGGGCCGCAGGCGCAACTGCAGATGCAATCGCAGCCGGCGCCGAAGCAGCCGGTTCAGCCGCCTTGACTGGCGCCACGGGCAACGGGCTGGTCTGCGGCTTGGCTTCAGTGTCGATCTTGGCGATGACTTCGTCGCTGGTCACCGATTCGCCGTCGTTCTTGAGGATCTGCGCCATCACCCCGGCTTCGGGTGCGGGCACTTCGAGCACCACTTTGTCGGTCTCGATTTCAATCAGGATTTCATCCTGCGCCACGGGTTCGCCGGGCTTTTTCTTCCAGGTCAGCAGAGTGGCTTCAGCCACGGATTCGGAGAGTTGGGGAACTTTGATGTCGATCAGCGCCATGATGGAGTCCGGTATTTTTAAGGTGGCCGCGAGAAAGGAAGGGAACTGCGGGAACTACGCGGCCAGTGAACGGTGTCAGAAGATTTTTTGTGGGGTTTCAGGGCGGCCGGTACGCGCGCCGCCCGTCATCAATCAGCGCGTCAGCACATAGCCTTTGAGCTTGCCGAAGGCCGCGCTCAGAAGCTCTTTTTGCTGTTCGGCATGTTTGGCGTAGTAGCCCACCGCGGTCGATGCGGAGGCAGGCCGCCCGGCGTAACCAAGCTTCTGCCCTTCGAGCATGTTTTCGTGGATGTGATGCTGTACGAAGAACCATGCGCCCTGATTCTGCGGCTCATCCTGGCACCACACGATGTCGCGCGCATTGGGGTAGCGTTTGACTTCAGCCGCAAAGGCCTTGTGCGGGAAGGGATAGAGCTGCTCAAGACGAATGATGGCCACATCGTCGATCTTGCGCTCGGTGCGCGCCGCCAGCAGGTCGTAATACACCCGCCCAGAGCAGGCCACGATGCGCTTGACTTTATCGGCCTGCAGTTCCTCCACCTCAGGCAAGACCACCTCGAAACGGCTGTTCGCCAGATCAGATAGCGGCGACTTGGCATGCGGGTGCCGCAGCAGCGACTTGGGCGTCATGATGATCAGCGGCTTGCGGAAAGGCCGCAGCATCTGCCGCCGCAGTAGATGAAAAATCTGCGACGGGTTGGTCGGCTGGCAGACCTGCATATTGGTTTCGGCGCAAAGCTGCAGATAGCGCTCCAGGCGCGCCGAAGAGTGCTCCGGTCCCTGCCCTTCGTAGCCGTGCGGCAGCATCAGCGTCAGGCCGCAGGCGCGGCCCCACTTCACTTCGCCAGCCGAGATGAACTGGTCGATCAGCACCTGCGCGCCATTGGCGAAGTCGCCGAACTGCGCCTCCCAGATCACCAGGGTGCGGGGGTCGGCGGTGGAGTAGCCGTACTCGAAGCCGAGCACCGCCTCTTCCGAGAGAATGGAGTCGATCACGGTGAACGGCGCCTGCCCTTCGGCGACGTTCTGCAGCGGGATGTAGGTGCCGACGTCCCACTTTTCGCGGCTTTGGTCGTGCAGCACCGAGTGGCGATGGCTGAAAGTGCCGCGACCGCTGTCTTCGCCGGAAAGCCGCACCGGAAAACCATTCGCCACCAGCGAGGCGAAGGCCATGTGCTCGCCCATGCCCCAGTCGAGCGGCAGTTCGCCGCGGCCCATCTTGGCGCGGTCGGCAATCACCTTTTCCACCAGCGGATGCAGCTTGAAATTCTCCGGCACGGTGGTGATGCGCTCGGCCAGCCGCTTGAGCTCGGTCATCGGCAGGGCCGTGTCGGCGCTGTCGGTCCAGCGGCGGTTGAGGTAGGGCGACCAGTCGACCGCGTACTTGCTCTTGTAGTTGGTGAGCACCGGCTCCAGGCTGATGCCCGACTCCATTTCGGCGCGGAATTCGTGCACCAACTGATCGGCATCCGCCGCGGCAATCACCCCTTGGCTCACCAAACGGTCTGCATAGACCTTACGCGCGCCCGGATGCGCCGCGATTTTCTTGTACATCAGCGGCTGGGTGACGGCGGGGGTGTCCTGCTCGTTGTGGCCCAGTTTGCGGAAACAAACAATGTCCACCACCACGTCGTGATGGAACTGCTTGCGATAGTCGAGCGCCAGACGGGTCGCAAAGGCCACGCTCTCAGGATCGTCGCCATTCACATGCAGGATGGGCGCCTCGATCATTTTCGCCACATCGGTGCAATACAGCGTGGAACGCGCATCGCGCGGATCGGAGGTGGTGAAGCCGATCTGATTGTTGATGACAATATGCACCGTGCCGCCCGTGGTGTAGCCGCGAGTCTGCGCCAGCGCCAAGGTTTCCATCACCACGCCCTGCCCGGCAAACGAGGCGTCGCCATGCACCAGCACCGGCAACACGGTTTCGCCGAGCGCGTCGCCGCGCCGATCCAGCCGCGCCCGGGTGGAGCCTTCGATCACTGGATTGACGATTTCCAGATGCGACGGGTTGAACGCCAGGCTCAGATGCACCGGGCCGCCGGGCGTGGACACATCGCTGGAAAAGCCCTGGTGATACTTCACGTCACCGGACGGCAAGTCATCTGCATGTTTGCCCTCGAACTCGTCGAACAAGTCCTGCGGCCGTTTGCCCAGGGTGTTGACCAGCACGTTGAGGCGGCCGCGGTGCGCCATGCCGATGACGACTTCCTGAATGCCCAGCGCGCCCGCGCGCTGAACCAGGGTATCCATGGCGACGATAAAACTCTCGCCGCCTTCGAGCGAAAAGCGCTTCTGGCCGACATATTTGGTCGCCAGATAACGCTCCAGACCTTCAGCAGCGGTCAGTCGTTCGAGCAAATGTTTTTTCGCCTCGGCATCGACATCCGGGCGCGTGCGGGTGGATTCCAGCCGCTGTTGCCACCAGCGTTTCTGGTCCTGATCGCTGAGGTACATGAACTCGGCGCCCAGTGAGCCGCAGTAGGTTTCGTGCAGGTTGTTGAGCAGTTCGCGCAGCGACAGATTTTCGCGATCGAAAAAGGTGTTGCTGACGTTGAACACGGTTTCCAGATCGGCATCGGTAAAGCCATAGAACGACGGCTCCAGATCCGGGATATTCGGTCGCTCTGTGCGCTTGAGCGGGTCGAGATCGGCCCAACGCACTCCCACATTGCGGTAGGCGGCGATCAGTTGCTGCGCGGCAACCCGTTTACGCGCCAGTTCACCATCGGCCACTGCCTGCAAGGTGCGGATCGGGCCGGATTTGGCGCGCTCGGCAAAGGCCGAAACCACCGGGGCATGCGGCACATCGCGCGCATTGCTGCCGTCGAGCGCGGGCACATGTTGCAGCGCATCGAAGTATTCGCGCCAATGGTCGGGAACGGAACCGGGATTAGAGAGATAGCTCTCGTACATCTCTTCGACATACGGGGCATTGCCGCCGAAGAGATAGGAATTGGCTTTGAATTTCTGCATCAACATATGCGCTCACAGTCTGCCGGGCACCCCGGCGCTCAGTGGGAAAACATCCTTCCGCGGCTCGGGCTGCCCGATTGGCGGATTGCGGCTTTAGAAGGGCCTAGACTCAAACGAGTCTGGCAACACTCTAGCACGCAGTTTTGATGCAGCGCAAAGCAGGGATGTAAGTGAGCGTTTCAGCAAGGATCAGCTGAGGGGCGCTGCCCTTGGCCCATCGCCCCCGCAATCACTTGGGCTTGCAAGTCAAATCCAATGCTTACCATGCACTCATCCGCAAAAAAGTAGCGCACGGCAAGCCTAGGCCTGCTGAGCGCGCATTGGTCTTATTGCCAGCAGTTCGCCTAACGAGGACACCGCCATGCCCATCAAAACTTTGACACGACGATTTGTTGTATTTCCCCTTCCCGCTCTGCTCCTCGGCGCCTTGCTGTTGACGGGGTGTGGCGGTGGGGGAAGTTCGACAGCCAGCCCATCGGCGGACCAAAATTCCGCCTTGACTCCGAGTTCTACGACTCCGAGTTCCACGACGCCGACTTCTACGACTCCGACTTCTACGACTCCGACTTCTACGACTCCGAGTTCCACGACCCCGAGTTCTACGACCCCGAGTTCCACGGCACCCAGCGGCACCGCATCCAATTCAAGTTCTGCATCGCCGTCTGCCCCGACAAACAATGTGGGTGTCGTCAATGTCGCCGCACACGCGCTGAAGGTCGATGTGTCGGGTATCGGTACGTCTCCCATGACCACGCCCCCGGTCAACACGCCTGTATCGGGTTCCATCATCCTGGTGCAGGTGCTCACTCAAAATACCGGCACCTTCTCCAGGCTAACCGACAACAAGGGCAACACTTACACGCGCATCGGCAATGCGCAAACCTATGCAGGGGTCGGGGCCGGCAGCTACCTGTATGCCTGCGTCAACGCCAAGGGAGGCGCGGGACAGACCTGGAGCCTCATCAAGATGCCCAGCTACGAAGACAATGAGGCGACCCTGTTCGTTGTGGTGCTGTCGGGTGCGAGCGCATTGGGTGAAACGACCTACAGCAACACCCGCTCAAATAACAGCGCCCAGCCCCTGGTGACAACAGGTCCGAACAGTCTGGTCGTGTCCTTCTGGGGGCCCGCCGATTTCACCGGCTCTCAGAGCGATCCCACCAACGTCTACAACGCGCCAGCTGGCTGGACGCGTCTGGATATGGGCAACAACTCGCTGAACTCCAACAGTGGAGCCGATGCCTGGCAGACCGTACCCAATGCTGGCACTACGATTAACCCTGAATGGTCAGCGGAAACCGCCATCAACAACCCCACCAGCTCCATGTGGCTGGTGGAAGTGAAGCCCTGAGGGTTTAGTCGTCAGCGATGTCCTGCCCGGGAAACAACTCGTCGGTAAAACCGAACCGGCTGAAATCACGGATGCGCATGGGGTAGAGTTTGCCGATCAGGTGATCGCACTCATGCTGCACGACGCGGGCATGGAAGCCTTCGGCCTCGCGGTCGATGGAGTTGCCATAGGCATCCATGCCGCGGTAGCGAATCCGCCGAAAGCGCGGCACCCAGCCGCGCAGGCCGGGCACCGATAAGCAGCCTTCCCAGCCCTCTTCCTCGGCATCGTCGAGCACTGAAATTTCCGGGTTGATGAGGACGGTCTGCGGCACAGCAGGCGCCTCCGGGTAACGGGCGCTTTGGCTGAAACCGAAAATCACCACGGCCAGATCAACCCCAATCTGCGGCGCGGCAAGGCCAACACCACCGGCCGCCTGCATGGTCTCGAACAGGTCGGCGATCAGGGCGTGAAGTTCGGGCGTATCCGCCTTGACCACCGGTTTGGCGACGCGCAACAGCCGGGGGTCGCCCATGCGCAAAATGGTGTGGAGTGTCATCGGCTATTTCTCCAGTCAGCGCAGGCCCGCGCGTTGTGAAAGCAGATGCAAGGCCTCGTGCATCTGCAGATAGGCGATGATGAATTCAAACATCATGCGCCACATGAGTTCCATACAGAAAAAACACAGTAGAAACAACAAAACAGAGATCACGCGCCAACGCTTGGGAACGACCCGGCGAACCGCAGACGCTGACACGCCGCGCATCGACCGCCACAGCGCGAAACGATCGAGCCACAGCCAGAACGCCCAGGCCAGCATCGGCATGCCGATGGCGCCCAGCGCGTAAACCACGCGCAGCACATCCAGGCTGACAAAAGTGCGGAAGGCGAAAAAATCGACGATCGTCTGCATCACAGAATGACCGGCTCGGGCTCGAGGCGAAGGCCGAATTTCTGCTCGACGCTGTCTTGCACCGCGCGCGCCAGTTCCAGCACGTTGGCGCCGGTAGCCCCGCCGCGATTGACCAGAACGAGGGGCTGCTGCTCATGCACCCCCGCGTTGCCCAGCGATTTTCCTTTCCAGCCGCAGGCGGCGATCATCCACGCTGCGGCGAGTTTGTAGGTGCCGTCGTCCAGCGGGTAGCTGACGATGTCGGGATGTTCTTCCAGAATTTCATTGCGGATGGTGCGATTGACCACCGGATTTTTGAAAAAGCTTCCGGCGTTGCCCAGCTGGGCCGGATCCGGCAATTTGCTGGTTCGGATGGCGCACACGGCCTTGAACACGTCGTGGGGCGATGGGTCGGAGATGCGCTCGCGCTGCAACCACCGCACCACGTCTGCATACCCCGCCACAGGCGTCCAGGGCTTGGGCAGCCGCAGGCGAATCGCGGTGATGACCGACTTGCCCGCGAGTTCGCGTTTGAAAATGCTGTCGCGGTAACCCAGCCGACAATGTGCGGCAGGTAAGGTGGCGCTGCGGCCGGTGACCAAGTCGACCACATCGACCGACTCCAGCCGGTCGGACAACTCCAAGCCGTACGCGCCGATGTTCTGCACCGGCGCCGCCCCCGCCGTGCCGGGAATGAGGGCGAGATTCTCCAGCCCGGCAAAGCCCTGCTCCAGCGCCCAGATCACCACGTCATGCCAGGACTCGCCTGCACCCACTTCGATCAGGGTGGAATGGGCGTCGTCTTCGAGCACGCGTAGGCCGCGAATTTCCGTCTTCACCACCACCGCATCGTCGATGTCGCGGGTGAACAGCACGTTGCTTCCGCCGCCCAGAATGAATTTGGGCGAACGCCCCCACTCGGGATGATCGACCACCAGACGAACATCGCGCGCACTGCGCACCCGCACCAGACGCCGCGCGGTGGCCTCGATGCCAAAGGTGTTGAATGCGCGCAGGGGCACATCGGTTTCGAGTTCCAGGCTCATAGAATCCCACAGATCAAACATCCATTATCTTCAAGGTTCACTTATGCCCTCTTTCGATGCTGTTCTCGAACCCGATCTTGTCGAAGTGCGCAACGCCTGCGATCAAGCGGCGAAGGAAATCGCCACTCGCTTTGATTTCAAGGGCAGTTCGGCCCAGGTCGAGCAGAACGACAAGGCGCTCACGCTGACCGCCGACAGCGACTTTCAGCTCGGGCAGGTGCGCGATGTACTGATGGCCAAAGCCGCCAAGCGCAAAATCGATCCGCGCTTTTTCGATCTCGGGAAAATCGAAAAAATTTCCGGAGACAAGGTCAAACAGGTCATCACCGTGAAGGCCGGCATTCCGCAGGAGCTGGCGAAAAAGATCACTGCAGCGATCAAGGGCTCCAAGCTCAAACTGACCTCCGCGATTCAGGGCGACATCGTGCGCATCACTGGGGCCAAGCGCGATGACCTGCAGGCGGCCATGGCGGTGCTGCGCAAAGACATCGAGGAAGCGCCGCTGTCATTCAACAATTTTCGGGACTGAGCTGGCGTGAGCAAATCCGCCAGGCTGCTGCGCCCTTGGTCTGCTGCGCGCGCTGCCCGCTGGGTCTTAGCCTGCACGGTCTTTGCGCTGGGCGGCAACCCGGCCTTTGCGGCGGCGGCAAGCGTGGGTCTGGCCGGAAAATTTGGCGATCAGGCGCTGCTGGTGATCGACGGTGGCGCGCCGCGCACACTGCGCATCGGTCAAACGGTGCAAGGTGTGAAACTGTTGGCCCTCTCGGGCCAACAGGCCACGGTGGAAGTCAGCGGGCAGAAAATGCAACTGGGCCTGGGCGCCGCGCCGCTGAGCGTGGGGGCGACGGCCGCGCAGCGCACCGTTCTGTTTGCGAAATCAAACGGACAGTTCGTGACAGAGTGCCGCATCAACGGCGAACTGTTGCGCATGATGGTGGACACGGGGGCCACCCGCATCACCCTCAGCCGAGAACAAGCCCAGCGGCTGGGCCTCAATCTGCAGAATGGAAGAGCCTCGGCCGTCAACACCGCCAATGGCACCATCCCTGCAACCTTGATTGATCTCGACAAAGTGCGCGTGGGCCATATCGAACTGCACAACGTACCCGCCGTGGTGATCAACACCCCAATGCCCTACGCCCTGCTCGGCATGAGCTTTCTGCAACGGGTCAATATGCAACACGACGGCGACCGCATGACCCTGAGCCCTCGATATTGAGGGGCGCGCGGTTTTTATTTCTTCCGCCCGATGCGGCTTTCTTCGCCGCGCATCAGCTTGCCGATATTGCTCTTGTGCCGCCAGATCAGCAGCGCGCTGATGATCATCAGGGCAAGCAGCAGCGCGGGGTCGACGTTCCAGGCCAGCCCGCCGCCAAACCAGTAATAAAACGGTGCGAACACCGCAGCCACCAACGCCGCTAAAGAGGAGTAGCGAAAAAATCCGGCCACGATCAGCCAGGTGGCCAGCGTGGCCAGCCCCAGCCAGGGCTGGACGGCCAGCAACACGCCCGCCGCCGTCGCCACGCCTTTGCCGCCCTTGAAATGGAAAAACACAGGGTAGAGATGCCCCAGAAACACGGCCACAGCCACCAAGGCCACACCAGGCGCGCCAAGCCCGAAGCCAGGGCCGATCACCAGGGCCAGCCAGACCGCCAGCCAGCCTTTGAAGGCGTCGAGCAGTAAGGTCAGGATGGCGGCGAGCTTGTTGCCGCTGCGCAGCACATTGGTGGCACCCGGATTGCCCGAACCGTAGGTGCGCGGGTCGGCCATGCCCATGACGCGGCTAACCAAGACGGCGAACGACAGCGATCCCAACAGATAGGCCAGCCCGGCGGAGATCAGGGCCACAACGTTCGATGTATTCATGCTTTGTGATTCTATTGAACGCAGTTCATCCAGCGCACCTGCAAAACCGCGTCGAGCACGTCGGGGGAGAGCCCCAGCAGATAACCGCGCCGCCCGCCATTGATGTAGATGCGCTCCAGCGCCCGCACCGATTGCTCGCCATAAATCGGCATGGCTTTGCGCAGACCAAATGGCGACGTTCCGCCGACCAGATACCCGCTATGCCGCTGCGCCACCTCAGGCTTGCAGGGCTCAACCTGCCGCGCACCGATCGCCCGGGCCAACTGCTTGGTCGAGACCTCCCGGTCGCCATGCATGAGCACGACCAGCGGTTGCGATGCATCGTCTTGCATCACCAGGGTTTTGATCACCGCGTGCACCGGCAGCCCCAAGCTCTGCGCGCCCCAGGCGGCTCCGCCATGATCGACGTAGTCATACACATGCTCGGTGTAGGCCACGCCTTGCGCGCGCAGCCATTGCGTGGCCGGGGTCAGGCTGATATGTCGAGAAGATTTGCCCATCCGACGCAGTTTAGACGCCCTCCCTACAATGCGGCATCATGTCTGCTTCTTCTGCGCGCAATCCCGATCTGCACTGTCATTCCACGGTTTCAGACGGCACACTGACGCCTGCCGCCCTGGCGCAGCGGGCCCATGCGAATGGGATTGATCTCTGGGCGCTCACCGATCACGATGAACTCGGCGGCTTGACCGAAGCGCGGCAAAGCGCCGAGGCACTGGGTCTGCGTTTTGTAACTGGGGTGGAAATTTCGGTATCTTTTGCCGCGCAGACCGTGCACATCGTAGCGCTGAATTTCGACGATTCTCATCCGGTCTTGCAAGGCGGCCTGCAACAGATTCGCGCCGGTCGCGACCAACGCGCAAGAGATATGGCGGCCGATCTTGAAAAGCATCTGGGTCTGTCCGACGTATACGCCGGCGCGCTGCGCTATGCGGGCAATCCGGCGCTGATGTCGCGCACGCACTTTGCCCGCTTGCTGGTGGAACTCGGCGTGTGCCGCCAGACCCACGAGGTGTTCAGCCGCTATCTCACACCGGGCAAGCCCGGCTATGTCGAACACGAATGGGCCCGCCTCGACGAGGCCCTGAGCTGGGTTCGCGCCGCCGGGGGAATCACCGTGATCGCCCATCCGGGGCGCTACCGCTTCACCGAAACCGAAGAGTGGGCCCTGCTGGAACGCTTCAAGTCGCTGGGCGGTCAGGGCATCGAGGTTGTAACGGGCAGCCATACCGCAGCGCAGGCCCGCAAATACGCCAAGCTCGCGCTGGAATTCGGCTTTTACGCCTCGCGCGGCTCCGATTTTCACAGCCCAGGTGAAAGCATCTGCGACCTCGGGCGTCTCGCCCCCCTGCCCGCCGACCTCGCTCCCGTCTGGGATCTGCTGCATTGAACCCCTCCACCATGGCGCAATACTTCAACCTGCACCCCGACAACCCGCAGCTTCGGCTGATCAAGCAAGCCGCCGCCGTGCTGCACAGTGGTGGCGTGGCGGCGATTCCGACCGACTCGTCTTATGCCCTGGTTTGCCATCTCGACGACAAAGCCGCCGTGCAACGCCTGCGGCAAATCCGCCAGGTGGATGAGCGGCATCACCTCACCCTGCTGTGCAGCGACCTGTCCGAGCTGGGCAACTATGCCCGCGTGGACAACCGGCAATACCGACTCATCCGCGCCTGCACGCCCGGGCCCTACACCTTCATTCTCGAAGCCACCAAGGAAGTGCCACGCCGGGTGTCGCACCCCTCGCGCAAGACCATCGGCGTGCGGGTGCCGCAAAACGCCGTGGCCCACACCCTGCTGGTGGAAATGGCCCAACCCCTGCTCGCCACCACCTTGATTCTGCCCGGAGACGAACACGCGCTGAACGACGCCGCCGACATTCGCGACCAGCTCGAGCATCAAGTCGATCTGGTGCTCGACGCCGGGCCCTGCCCCAGCGAGCCCACCACCGTGGTCGATCTGTGCGGCGCCGAGCCCGTGGTCATTCGCATCGGCCGCGGCCCGCTCGATGCGCTCGGCCTCCCGGCCCTGCAGTAAACCCTGCAATCAAGCTCTTCATCCTTGGTGCAGGGCGGGTCAAGCCGCCCCTGGCCCGCCCTGACACAACGCCCTTCCTACAATTCCCGCATGGATCAACTCATACAGGCTGTCACCGTCTACGCCCTGCCGGTGCTCTTTGCCATCACCCTGCACGAAGCGGCGCACGGCTATGCGGCGCGCTACTTCGGCGATAACACCGCCTACATGATGGGCCGCGTATCGCTCAATCCGGTGCGGCACATCGATCCGATCGGCACCATCCTCGTGCCTCTCATTCTCTATTTCGCCACCTCCGGGGCATTTCTCTTTGGCTACGCCAAGCCGGTCCCAGTGAATTTCGGGCGACTGCGCAACCCCAAGAGCGACATGATCTGGGTCGCGCTCGCCGGCCCGGCTTCCAACTTTTTTCAGGCTTTTCTCTGGGGCCTGCTGCTCGTCGGCCTGCACGCCTTCGCCGTCAACGAGGTCTATTTTTACGATGTCGCCCAGGCCGGTATTCTGGTGAATCTGGTGATGTTCGTGTTCAACCTGTTTCCGCTGCCGCCACTCGATGGCGGCCGCATTCTGGTGGGGCTGCTGCCGGTGCGACAAGCCATCGCCGTCTCAAGGGTCGAACCCTACGGCTTTTTCATTGTGATGGCGCTGGTGCTCACCGGCATCGTCACCAACTTCTGGCTCAGCCCGCTCATGGCACTATCCATGCAAGTTCTCAAGGTTCTGCTCAGCCCCTTTCAGATGCTCCTCTGAGCCTCTTTTCTCCTCCGACTCTTTCCTTATGACTCACCCTGCACAGGCCGATGGCGCAACGGGCGCCGATGATCGCGTTTTGTCCGGCATGCGCCCCACGGGTGCGCTGCACCTGGGGCATTACCACGGCGCCTTGAAAAACTGGGCACAGCTGCAAAACGCGCACGACTGCTACTTTTTCGTCGCCGACTGGCACGCGCTGACCACCCATTACGAAACGCCGGAAACCATCCACGCGCACACCACCGAGATGGTGATCGACTGGCTGGCCGCTGGCGTCGATCCGAACAAAGCCACCTTATTCGTGCAAAGCCGGGTGCTGGAGCACGCCGAGCTGTTTCTGCTGCTGGGTATGGGCACCCCTTTGTCCTGGCTGGAGCGTGTGCCCACATACAAAGATCAGATCGCCAATCTGAAGGACAAAGACCTGACCACCTACGGCTTTCTCGGCTACCCGCTGCTGCAGGCCGCAGACATCCTCATTTATCTGGCGCGTTATGTGCCCGTCGGGGCTGATCAGGTGCCGCACATCGAGATGAGCCGTGAAATCGCGCGCCGTTTCAACAACCTCTATGGCAAAGACCCTGCGGTTGAGGCGCAGGCGCGAGCCGCGGCGGCCAAATTGCCCGAGGACGTTCGCGCACAACTCGCTGCCCTGCGTCGTGCCGCCGATCAGGAGGGGCTGACCGAAAAACGCGAACAGGCTCGCGAACTGATCGCCGCCAGCAAACTGTCGCGTGCAGAAAAAGACGCCCTGCGAGCGCAACTCAGCGGTGGTCGCAGGCAAATCCTGCGCGAGCCCGAAGCGCTGCTGACCCCTGAGTCCAAGCTGCCAGGGCTGGATGGCCGCAAGATGTCCAAGAGCTACGGCAATTCCATCGCCATCCGGGAGGAGCGCGCGAGCGTCGAGCACAAAATCAAACGCATGCCCACCGATCCCGCTCGCGTCAAACGCACCGATCCCGGCACGCCCGAACGCTGTCCCGTCTGGCAATTCCACCTGGCCTACACCGACGACGCCACCCGCGACTGGGTGCAACGCGGCTGTACCACGGCGGGCATCGGCTGCCTGGAGTGCAAGCAGCCCGTCATCGATGCCATCCTGCGTGAACAGCAACCCATGTTCGAGCGGGCGCAGCCCTACCTCGACAACCCCGCGCTGGTGCACGACATCCTGGCGCACGGCAGCGACAAGGCGCGCGCCACGGCACAACAAACTATGCACGCCGTCCGAGACGCGATGGGCCTAAAGATTTGAAGATGTGCGTTGTCGGCGTTTCCACAGACGCCAGACGATCAACAAGACGACGATGGCGATTGCCAGCAGGATTTCTTCGGCCCATTGCAAGCGAGACGTCAACTCCGCCACGCCTGCGCCGAAAAACCATCCCAAGCCCGTGACAAGCGGTGCCCACAAGGCGGCGCCTATGGCGTTGTAAAGCACAAACCGCCAGGGCGCTACGCCCGCCATGCCGATCAGCACGGGACCGGCGATGCGCAAGCCATAGAGAAAACGCACGCTGACAATCGCCCAGGGCGCCCCGCGATGCAGCAAGCGCTGAACGCGGGGCAGATTGTTTTCCAGGCCCGAGAAACGCTGGACCAACTGCGGCCCAAACCAACGCCCCAGAAAGAAAAAAAACTGATCCCCCAGAGTAGCTGCCAGTGCAGCCACCAAAACAACCCAAGGCCACTCCAGCCAGCCACGGTGGGCCCCATACCCCGCAAGCAGCAGTACGGTCTCTCCCTCGGCAAGGGCGCCTAAAGCTACTGCGGCATAGCCGTAATGTCGAACGAAGTCCTCGACCATGGGTTACAGATCTATCGGGATAGTTGGCGCACAAAAAAACCGGCCAGTGGCCGGTTGATTTTGCAACGCCCTGACTTTTGGCCAGGAAGCCGCCGCCCTACCGAAATTAGATGGGGCGAATGGCAGAAGCCTGGGGACCTTTCGGGCCAGCCTTCACCGTGAATTCGACGCGCTGGTTTTCCTGCAGAGTGCGGAAACCTTTGGCCTGAATTTCAGAAAAATGCGCGAACAGATCTTCGCCGCCTTCATCAGGCTTGATGAAGCCGAAGCCCTTGGACTCGTTAAACCATTTCACAGTACCGGTAGCCATGAATCAACCTTTAAAGAAAATATAGATAAGTGCAAATCTTCAACAAGCCCGGCAAATCACTACTGTGAAACCGACACAAGCCAACTCTCAAGCAAATGAGAACCTTGGCTCTTGTTTCGACTGCGCACTAACTATACACGCAAAAAACCAGCGCGCGCGACAATTCAGCGCAGGGCAAACCCTCTGTGCACTACAGCAATCGGCGCGGTGTTGGATAAGGCGGACAATAGACGTTTTTCATACGGGCAGGGTCGCAGCGATTCGCCGATGTGCGCATCAGATTGGAGCGCACCCTTAAAATTTTTTGATTGCTGCAACACCTCAAAAAATCTCTCAAAATAACACTCTAACAAATTGTTTTTATGCATGTTTTTAGAGGAATTCATCACCGATCATTAGCCTCGCGAACGGCGTTGACCATCGGTAATTTCGATGGGGTGCACCGGGGACATCTCGCCATGTTGCACCAGTTGGTGCAAGTCGCCCGGTCGCGTGGCCTGGTGCCGACGGTGCTGACTTTCGAGCCGCACCCGCGTGATTTTTTTGCAACACTTCAGGGGCACCCTGACTCCGCACCCAGCCATATTTCGACCTTGCGCGACAAGTTGTGCGCCTTGCGTGAAGCCGGAGTGCAGCAAGTTGTCGTGCTGCGCTTCGATCCCCGCATCGCCGCGTTATCTCCAGAGGAGTTTGTGGTGCAGATCGTATGGCAGGGCCTCAAGGCGCAATTCGTCCTGGTCGGCGATGATTTCCGCTTTGGCGCCAGGCGCGCGGGAAATTTCGCCCAGCTCGATACCTTGATGCGCAACCTGGGCGGCGAAGCACGTCAGATGCCTGTTGTCACGGAAACCGCGTTGCGAATCTCGAGTTCGGCTGTGCGGCAGGCGCTGCAGGCCGGTGACATGGAGACCGCGCAGGTTTTGCTGGGTCGCCCCTATGCCATTTCGGGGCATGTGTTGCACGGGGCCAAACTTGGCCGCAAGCTGGGATTTCCTACGCTGAATCTGCGTTTTGATCGCGCACGCCCCGCGCTTGGCGGTGTTTTCGTCGCCCGGGTGCACGGGCTGGAGTTGGCGCCCCTGCCCGCCGTGGCAAGCCTGGGAACACGACCGGCCGTCGAGACCGACGGGCGGGTGTTGCTGGAAACGCATGTGTTCGATTGGCATGGAGAGGCCTACGGTAAACTCATCCGGGTGGAACTCCTGCACAAACTGCGCGACGAAGCGCATTACCCCGACCTGACTCAACTGATCGCGGCGATTCAGAACGACAGCGACCAGGCGCGTGCCTGGTTTGCTCAGCTCGCCCGACAAACCACCCGCGATCGAATTTGACGGCGCTCGCCCTTGGGCACCCGACTCGCCCAGCTTTGACGATCGGTTGCTTCGGGTGATATCGCGGTTCACTTTTTTCTCGCTCACTCCTTCTCATTGGACCCTTTGCTCGGGGCTCCAGCACAGCACTGCCATTCCATGGATCACGCCGACTCCTCCGCAGCCGAAAAACCCGATTACCGGGCCACGCTGAATCTGCCAGACACCCCCTTCCCCATGCGCGGCGATCTGCCCAAGCGCGAACCGCAATGGATCAAGGACTGGAACGAAAACGGTCTCTACCAGAGACTGCGCCTGGCGCGCTCCGGGGCGCCGAAATTCGTGCTGCACGACGGTCCGCCGTATGCCAACGGCCAGATTCACATGGGGCATGCGGTCAACAAAATTCTGAAGGACATGATCGTCAAGGCACGTCAGCTGAGCGGCTTTGATGCGGCTTACATTCCCGGTTGGGACTGTCACGGTCTGCCGATCGAAAACGCCATCGAAAAGCAGTTTGGCCGCTGCCTGCCGCGCGACGAGATGCAGGCCAAGAGCCGCGCCTATGCCACGGCGCAGATCGACCAGCAAAGGACGGATTTCAAGCGACTGGGCGTGCTGGGCGACTGGGATCATCCCTATCGCACCATGGATTTCGTCAACGAGGCGGCGGAGATTCGCGCTTTCAAACGGGTGATCGAGCGCGGCTTTGTGTACCGTGGCCTCAAGCCGGTGTACTGGTGTTTTGACTGCGGTTCATCGCTGGCTGAATTCGAGATCGAATATGCCGACAAAAAATCGCAGACGCTCGATGTCGCCTTTGAGTCGAATGATCGCGTGGCACTCGCTGCGGCTTTTGGCCTGCCCGCGCTACCCGATGCCGCCAAGCCCGCCTTCGCCGTCATCTGGACGACGACCGCCTGGACGATTCCCGCCAATCAGGCGCTCAATCTCAACCCGGAAATCGAATACGCCCTGGTCGATACGCCGCGCGGCTACCTGGTGCTGGCCGCTAGCCTGGTCGACCCCTGCCTGAAGCGTTATGAGATTGAGGGCGCGATCGTGGCCACCGCGCCCGGCAAGGCGCTGGGCGGGCTGGAGTTCCGCCACCCGCTCTACGAGGTGGATGCGGGTTACCGCCGACTGTCGCCGGTCTATCTGGCCGACTACGCCACCGCCGACGACGGTACCGGCATCGTGCATTCCTCGCCGGCCTACGGCGTCGACGACTTCAACTCCTGCGTTGCGCATGGTATGGCCTATGAGGACATCCTCAACCCGGTGCAGGGCGACGGCAGCTACGCGCCCGACTTTCCGCTGTTCGGCGGGCAGAACATCTGGAAGGCGGTGCCTCACATCATCGATACCCTGCGTCAGGCTGATCGGCTGATGGCCACCTACAGCATCACCCACAGCTACCCGCACTGCTGGCGCCACAAGGTGCCGGTGATCTATCGCGCGGCGGCGCAGTGGTTCATCCGCATGGACGAAGGCGAAGGCGTGTTCACCAAGGACAAGGCGCCGAAAACGCTGCGGCAGATGGCGCTCGAGGCCATTGAGCACACCAGCTTTTACCCCGAGAACGGCAAGGCGCGCCTGCACGACATGATCGCCAACCGGCCGGATTGGTGCATCAGCCGCCAGCGGAGCTGGGGCGTACCCATCCCGTTTTTTCTGCACAAAGACAGCGGCGAACTGCACCCGCGCACCATGGACATCCTCGATGTCGCCGCCGAGATGGTGGAGCACGGCGGCATTGAGGCCTGGAGCAAGGCCAGCGCCGCCGACATCCTCGGCCGCGTGGGTTGCGCAGACGACGCGGCGCATTACAGCAAAAGCGCTGACATCCTCGAAGTCTGGTTCGACTCGGGCACCACGCACACCACCGTGCTCATGGGCAGTCATGCAGGCGCGGGCCATGCCGAAGGCCCGCAGGCCGATCTCTATCTGGAAGGCCATGACCAGCACCGCGGCTGGTTTCATTCCTCGCTGCTCACCTCGTGCGCTATGTACGGCCGCGCGCCCTACAAAGGGCTGTTGACCCACGGCTTCACCGTGGACAGCCAGGGCCGCAAGATGAGCAAGTCGCTGGGCAATGGCATCGATCCGCTGCAGACCTGCAGCAAGCTGGGCGCGGAGATCATCCGCCTGTGGGTAGCCGCCTCCGACTATTCCGGCGACATTGCGGGCGACGACAAAATCCTCGCCCGCGTGGTCGATGGTTATCGCCGCATCCGCAACACACTGCGGTTTCTGCTGGCCAATACCAGCGACTTCGATCCCGCCCGGCATGCCGTACCGCTGAGCCAGATGTTCGAACTCGACCGCTGGGCGCTGGCGCAAGCAGAGAATCTGCAATCGGTCATCCTGGCGCATTACGAGCAATACGAGTTCCACCCGGTGGTGGCCAAGTTGCAGGTCTATTGCTCCGAAGACCTGGGCGCGTTCTATCTCGATGCCCTGAAAGACCGCCTTTACACCACCGCGCCCGACAGCCTTGCCCGACGCAGCGCCCAGACCGCACTGTGGCAAATCACCCAAGGCATGCTGCGCTGGATGGCGCCCTTCCTCAGCTTCACCGCCGAAGAAGCCTGGGCGCTGATCGGCAAGAGCGAGAGCATTTTTGTCGAGACCTATTGGCAGTGGCCCGAGCAGACCGACAGCGCCTTGCTACTCGATCAGTGGGCGCGTATTCGCGCCCTACGAGAGGCGACCAACAAGGAAATCGAGGCCTTGCGCGAGCAAGGCAAAATCGGCGCCTCGCTGCAGGCCGAAGTCGATATTTACGCCCCGCCGGCCGAGCACGCCCTGCTCGAACGCTTAGGAGACGACCTGCGCTTTGTGCTCATCACCTCGCGCGCCAGCCTGCATCCGAGCGATGGAGAACTGCGCATCGTGGTGACGCCCACAAAGCAACCCAAATGCGAACGCTGCTGGCACTGGCGCGAAGATGTCGATGCCGATCCGGCGCATCCCGGTCTGTGCGGACGCTGCGTGAGCAACCTTTTCGGCGCGGGCGAACCGCGCCATCTCGCCTGAGACCCCCCGCCCATGCCCTCTGCACTGTCTGACAGCTCCTTCACCGCCCGGCGCGGCCGGGTCTGGCCCTGGCTGCTGGTCTCGCTGGCGATCATTGCCGCCGACCAGTTCACCAAATGGTGGGTACGGCAAGACCTGCCGCTCGACAGCAGCCATCCGGTGACCGGTTTTTTCAATCTGGTCTACATCCACAACCCCGGAGCGGCGTTCTCGTTTCTCGCCAGTGCGCCGGGCTGGCAGCGCTGGTTTTTCACCGCGCTGAGCCTCGCCGCTTCGCTGTTCATCCTCTGGCTGATGTTCCGCAACCGGGGAAAGCCTTTGTTCAACCTGGCGCTGGCGTGCATACTCGGCGGGGCCTTGGGCAATGTGATCGACCGCGTGCTGTGGGGCAAGGTGACCGACTTCCTCGACTTTTACATCACCCTCAACGGCCAGCAGTGGCACTGGCCCGCGTTCAATCTGGCCGACTCGGCGATTTTCATCGGCGCCATGCTGCTGATCGTGGACGAACTCCGACGCGCTCGCCAGCACCGGTCTTGACGTTTGGGCACCTCGAATTACCCGGTTTTTGAGCTGACATCTCCATGATGACGCCACAATCGAGCCCAGTTCCGGGGCCTGCGAAGGGCAGCGCGAGGATCTTTGTGCCCTCTGTGCCTGGATTCGGTCGATTTCGACCGGTCCAAGCCCATTTCGGGCGTCAGAAGGGCTGCGGACCGACGTCCATCAGCGTGCACAGACGCCGCAGGTTGTAGGTCGCCGCCTTCCAGTGCAGATGCAGCGTCGCCCGGTCCAGGCCGATTGAGCGCAACGCCTTGCCGCCCATCTGCTCCAGGCTGGCGTAGATGTGCTCCACGCGGGCCCGGGTCTTGGCAATGCGCCGATTGCGTCGCTCCTGACAGTCCGACAACGGCTTGCCAGCTTGGCCCTTGCGCTGGATATGCAGGCGCCAGCCCTGGGCCGTCAGGCGCTGCTCGCGCTCGCCGTCGACGTAGCCCTTGTCGGCGTAGACATCGCGGCTGGTGTTGCCAGCATCGAGCACGCCCTCGAAGTGCAAGGTGTCGTGCTCGCTGGCCGTGCTCACCTGCACGCGGCGAATCAGCTTGTGTCGCTTGTCCACGCTCGTGGACAACTTGTAGCCGAAGTCGCTCTTGCCGTGCTTCTTGGTCCAGCGCGCCTGCACGTCCTTCTGCCGACGCTTCGAAGGCGACCACTCGGCCGGCATGGCATCGTGCTGCACGATCTCTTTCTCGTCACGCGTGAGCTTCTGCTTCGGCGCCACCACGATGCTCGCGTCGATCATCTGCCCGCCCCGCGCGATGTAGCCTTGGCGGTCGAGCTGCCGGTTCACCGCTTCGAAGATCTTCTCGGTGGCCCCCGCCTTGATCAGCCTCTCCTTGAAAGCCCAGAGGGTCGTGCGGTCGGGTGCGTGCGAACTCTGCCGCAGCCCCACGAAGCGCTGGAAGCTCAACCGGTCCAGGAGCTGGAATTCCATCTGTTCATCGCTGAGGTTGTAGAGCTGCTGGATCACCAGAACCCGGACCATCAACTCGGTCGGAAACGGCGGCCGTCCGCCGCGCTCGCGGCCAGGCCGGGGCGCTGCCTCGTCGATCTGCGCGGCCAGCGCCGCAAAGTCCACGTGCGCAGACAGCTTCGCGCACGCGTCGCCGATCTTGTCCAGCTTCGTCTCACGCTCTTGCTCCGCGAACAGACTGGTTCTTGGCAACCAACCCTATGAGGGTGGACATCTAATTGTTGATAAAGCAGAACTGGAAGCGCTCTCACTTGAGCCAAGAGCAAAAGATTTGCTGGTTCGCAAGTTTTTAGGTTCGTCCGAGGTTATCAATGGCACTGAACGCTATTGTTTGTGGATCACAGATGATGTCCTCCCGCTTGCGCGCTCCATTCCTTCCGTATGGTCGCGAGTCGAACAAGTAAGGTCGTGGCGACTTGAAAGCACCCGGCCGGGCACACGCGCGATGGCAGACCGTCCACATCAGTTCTGCGAAATGAAACACCCACGAAATGTGTCACGATAATTCCAATCCGAAGTTCTGAAAATCGGGAGTATCTCCCTATTAGTATTTTCAATGAAATGGTGACGGTTAAGGAAGGTCTGCACAACCCACGCCGAAACGCGAGTTGATGCGCGCCTGTTCACATCGTGAAATCAGCGTTGAATATCGGGCCGATTTCGGGCTGTTTGGGCTCGATTTGGCCGGTTTTCGGGCCT